>WNGK01000270.1_pt1 | contig 51909 bp, 38 predicted proteins | sample 5400601 | NCBI WGS metagenome assembly WNGK01 (sample SAMN13153376, study PRJNA577476) | soil metagenome | isolation source: 60 cm soil or saprolite under Garry oak tree replicate 1 | place: USA:California | collected 2016-06-15 | reverse complement strand
ATCGACGTGCTTTTCTATTGCGGCGGACCCAGACATGCCAAGCGCGGAAGTGGTTGCGTCCGCATTACTGCACCTGAAGAACAATCCGAGACTGTTTAAGAAATGGAGAAAACAGCGAGGATCTACGTTTAAGGCGGATGGGAAGGTGTTTAGAGACGCATATCAGCTAACGAGAGATGAGACCTGAAACATTTTAGCGCCGACTCTATTTTTCAGCTGTGCTGCGTCGTCCCTAGGGAGGTTCCGATGTGGAGTAAAAAGAAACCTGATACCACGCAGGCTGCGGACCCAGAACCGACGAGTCTGCAAACGAATCAGCCGCCAAAACCTGCTCCGGCGTTTTGGGAGGGAACAACTAGGACGAACAAGGATGTGATGCGTCCAGCGGGACGGACAGCGGACCTTGCGCCGTCACGGCTAGGATTGAGCCTGCATTTGAAAGGCGAAATCTCGGGCAACGAGGACCTAGATATAGACGGAGCGGTTGAAGGACTCGTCCATATCGATGAGCGGAAGCTGACGGTCGGGGCTACAGCAAAGTTGACAGCCGACATCATTGCTGGCGAGGTGATCGTGTACGGAAGCGTGCAGGGTAATGTCCGTGGGAAAGGCAAGATCGAGATCAAGAAGGACGGTTCAGTGAACGGAGATTTGACGACGGCGCAAATCATCATCGAAGACGGAGCATACTTCAAGGGCTCGATCGAGATCGAGAAGAGCGCGGAAAAAGAAGGCGACAAAAACGCGCTTTCGCGGAAGGCATCTGCATCGGCTACACCGGTGGCGGACGCGGGTCCGAGGAGTATCTAGGAATGCTTAGCAGCCCTTGCTGGAATTTGGTCCTTCCGAATGACTGAACCTATAACGAATAACGAAGATGGCGGCGATGCCGCGGTCGGTCGGTTGATTCGTGACCTGGAAAAGGGAATGTTTGTCCGCACGAAGAACGCTCCAAGGTCGACACCATCGATCGTATGCACAGTCGCACGTTCACTTCACTGGACGACTTGAGTCGCTTCTGGAAAGGGAACCGATTCGGGAAGTTCTCAGAGAACTGTCCACGCCGAGAGAATCTTATGATCGAAGCAGGCATCGTCCTGCAAGCGAAGAATTAAAGAATTGACCAGAACACGTCGCAAAGGTATTTTGCCAGTAATGTGCCTTGTTTCGGCGAATGCGTGCTGTTGTGGTCGTAGCCAGAAGTGGCTGAGCGGGACGCGCACGCGTAGTTGACGAGAATCTGCAGCGTCAGCCATTTTTGAGAGCCGCTCAACGAATGAAACTGTTGAGCGGTTTTTGTTTTTTGGGAACTGTTTCTGGCCGAGAGCCGCAGGAGAAACGACATGGAACTTTGGCGTCCCGATCCCACTTTTTATCCTTCGCCGAAACTCGCTGGGCAGGCTCCGCCGGAGAAGCTGGGGTACGTGGCGCTCCTGAATCCTCGGCAAGATGGAGTTCCCGACGCCATTGCCGTGGTCGACCTTGACCCGGCGTCGTCGAGCTATGCGAGTGTCATCGGGAAGGTAGACATGCCCAACCCGGGAGACGAGTTGCACCACTTCGGCTGGAATGCGTGCAGCGCATGCCTCTGCCCTTACGCGCCGCACCCGCACACGGAGAGACGTTATTTGGTTGTGCCCGGAATCCGGTCGTCGAGAATCCACATCATCGATACGAAACCGGACCCGAGGAAGCCGAAGATCATCAAGGTCATCGAATCCGAGGTTCTCGCCGCGCGCACCGGTTACAGCCGCCCGCACACCGTCCATTGCGGTCCGAACGGAATTTTCCTGAGCGCGCTAGGGTCTCCCGACGGCGAAGGCCCGGGAGGAATTTTCATTCTGGACCCGGACAGTTTTGAAGTCCTAGGAAAGTGGGAAATCGATCGCGGTCCGCAGTATTTCGGTTACGACTTCTGGTGGCATCTGGGTCATGACACGCTGATCACGAGTGAATGGGGAACACCCCGCATGGTCGAATCCGGAGTGAATCCGGATATTCTGTTGAAAGGCGGTTACGGCCATTCGCTGCACATCTGGGATTTGCGCAAGCGCACGCATCTGAAGGCGCTGGACCTTGGCGCGGAACATCAGATGGTTCTGGAGTTGCGTCCCGCGCACGATCCGGCAAAAGCCTATGGATTCGTGGGCGTGGTCGTGTCGCTCAAAGATCTGTCGGCTTCCATCTGGCTCTGGCACCGGGGAAACAATGACTGGAAAATCCAGAAGGTCATTGAAATTCCGGCGGAGCTCGCCGATCCGGAAAAGCTCCCTCCGCTGCTGAAAGGATTCAAAGCCGCTCCGCCACTGGTGACCGACATCAATCTCTCGCTCGACGACCGTTTCTTATACGTGTCGTGCTGGGGCACCGGCGAATTTCAGCAATACGATGTTTCCGATCCCTTTCATCCGAAGCTTGTAGGTTCGGTCCATCTCGGAGGCATCGTTCGTCGGGCGACGCATCCGCGGCGCCCGAGTGAGCCGCTCAACGGCGGGCCACAGATGGTGGAAGTGAGCCGCGACGGCAAGCGAATTTATTTCACAAACTCCCTGTACGCGCCGTGGGACGAGCAGTTCTATCCGGATGGAGTGAAAAGTTGGCTCGTGAAACTGGACGGGAAACCCGAAGGTGGTCTTTCACTCGACCCGAAATTCCTTTTGGAGTTCGACAAGTTGCGTAGCCACCAGATTCGTCTGGAGGGCGGTGACGCTTCTTCCGATTCGTATTGCTACTCATGACGCACGGGGACGCATGGACGTGGACGCTGCTGTTTCTGATAGGCGCGTACCACGGTATTAATCCGGCGATGGGATGGCTGTTCGCGGTTGCGCTGGGATTGCAGCGTCAGAGCGGCCGCGCAGTCTGGCAGTCGCTGGCGCCAATTGCTTTGGGACACATCGCGGCGATTGCGCTTGCCGTATCCCTCGCGGCGGTAGCGGGGATGTTTTTTCCGCTTCTCCGCGTGAAGATTGCCGTCGCTTTGTTACTTGTCGGGTTCGGCGTGTACCGAATCGTCGGCAAGGGCCACGCGCGGTGGGGCGGAATGCAGGTCGGTTTCAAGGATCTCACCATCTGGTCTTTTCTAATGGCATCCGCACACGGAGCGGGTTTGATGTTATTGCCAATCGTTCTCGGCATGACGGCGATGCACGACGGGCATGCGATGCACACAGGAGCCTTCGCTTCGCCTGGAGTGCGCACGCAACTTCTTGCCGTGTCCGTCCATACCTGCGGGTATCTCTTGCTGACGGGGCTGGCTGCATGGATCGTATACGCCAAACTCGGATTGTCGTTGCTCCGGAGGGCGTGGTTCAACGTGGACCTTATATGGGCCATTGCGCTCATCGCAACGGCTGGCTTGACCCTTGTCATTTCCTCCTAAGGTCACGCGCAACCGAGACGCCTTCGCCCGAACACTCAGCAGGCTACTTCGTAGTCAGGTCGACATTCTTGATCGGCAGGTCCCAGTGCGCTTCGAGAATCTGAAATCTTCTCTGTTCTTCCTTCTTATACGTCCTGGTCTGGATAAAGTTGCTTGATGATTCCGGATGCATCGAAATCGTCGTTCGCGATGGCCGCATTCTTGAACGCGATCGTTACGCGGTAGGCCAGCGGCCGCCCTCGGTTGAATGGAACGCGGCTTAACCGCGCGAAGTTCGAGGATTCTTCCGACTTCGATTTCTTCCGCAGTACAGGATAGTGAGCATCATGCTTGAATCCGGCGCCAATCCTGAAGAGTCTCGTAGCAAAAATTCACCTGAAAAACACGGCGGCCCGGACGCTCGAAAGAGTATCCGGCCGTTTCACTTCGTGCCGCTCGCGGGTATCTAACAAAACGAATAGAACTCATCTCATAAATGGCGATCAATGAGTGCAATGGCGGATGTTACGCCCCAACCTGCCGAAAGCGGAGTCTCGGTTTCAAAACTATCCAATGGTGGCCAGTCCAGGAAATCACGTTCTTGACATGTATCGTTCACAGCGAAAGAATGCGTCCGGCTCGGCTTGGGGCTCCCAACGCGGACTTTAGCCAGAAAGTCCGTAATCAGCGAGTCCAATCAGGTTGGCCCACTCCTCACGGATAGATCTGCCCGAGCGCGATGCCTGCCCCAAGCATTGTCTACAACCTATCGCAAAGGAGAGTGGAAACATGTCCCTCAGAAATCGACTTCTCCAGCTAACACTGGTCATGCTTAGCCTTCCCATCGCGACGCAGGCGCAGGACGCACAACATTGCTCAAACGCAACCTTGCACGGAAGCTATGGTTTCCATGCTACCGGAACAGGATTCGTTGCGGTCGGTCGCTTCGTCTTTGACGGAAATGGTGGTCTCGCAGGAAAACTCTTCGTAAGAGTACCTGGCACGAATATTGGACCTCTCGAAATTACTGGAACCTATTCGGTAAGCCCTGATTGCATCGTGACCGACGACTGGGGCGGTGGTAACGTGCATATCTCAGTAATCTTCGATAATGGCAAGGGGTACTTCATCATGAACGTTAGCCCATCGACTGCAGCTGAGGATAGCCTTAACAATGGAGAGGGCAGAAGGCAGTAGTCCAATGAATCTGGAGTTTCGTGAATCTGCGGCCCTCCTCCACTTGGATTGTTGACGTAAACAGACGGTTTCACCAGCTACCGTTTATGAGATAACTAGATAACTTCTAGTCTTGTAGAACAGGCACTCCCGCGAGGTTCGCCTTATTTAAATCGCAAGTCCCGTGTAGGGCGTAACGACCAGGATGTCGCCGCGCTCAAGCTGACGCAGAGGTTATCGCCGTCGGTTAGGAACTGGACTGGCTGAATAACGCACTTCCGTCCAGGCTGATTCCCCGCGAATCGCCACCGTCGATCGGAGCTACAATGGCCTTGCCAGGTGAAACAGATACTGGCAATGCTGGGGCGCATTCATACTGAGGGATAGCCTGGTGCGCTTATCGAGACGATGATCGCGAGCGTGGAAGTCGCCTTCCGCGCTACACCCAAATCAATCACATCGGATCGGTAGACACTGATGCCTCGAAAATCGCCGCCCAAAGGGCGGAATCCTCACTAACGAAAAGCCGCTTCTTCATTTCAGGCTGAACCAAGACAAGGAGGTCCAATGCCGGAAAAACAGAGCACTCAGGTCGTAAAGCACGGTGATGTCACGCAACGAGTGGGCGTAGAAGTAATTCGTGCACGTGGCGTCGATGTGGAGAAGCTAATCAAAATGTTGATTGCCAATGCAGCCGCGGAATTCGCCAGCACGTATTACTACTATACGATCCTTCGAATGCACCTTGCCGGTCACGAAGACTATAAAGAGATATGCGAGGATGCAAGGCTAGAAGACCGTGCCCATTGGGAGTTGATCGTACCTCGCATCTACGAACTAGGGGGTGAACTACCAAATGACCTTAAGGCCTTCCATGATCAGGCTGGTTGCCAGGCAGCCAAGTTGCCGGAGCCACCAACCACAGTCAACATCCTTACTCTGCTGTTAGAATCTGAACGCTGCGCGATCCGCAGTTGGATCGCCATTTGCGACATGACGTTCGGTAAGGACCCGCGCACCTATGACCTTGCCTCCCGCATCCTAAATGAGGAAATCGAACACGAAGCCTGGTTCATTGAACTATTGGCCCATGAACGCGACGGCAAATCGATCCCTTCCGGACATTTCCGACGCGGCGAGCCGGGACATGCCCCCTACAGCAAGAACGCGAGTTTCTACAATCCTTAATTCCCATGCCAAGGTCTTGCTTGGCTTCTTCGGCAAAGCTGGATTTCGCTGGGGGAATGCATGACGCCCAACCCGACCGCTTTCGAGGTTGTCCTTTTGCTCCCAAATGAAGAGCGATCGGTCCATGTCGGCGCAGAAGAGCACATTTGGGATGCTGCGTTCACCGCGGGCGTCGTGTTGCCTGCACTCTGCCATCAGGGGCGATGTTTGACCTGCGCTGGCCGGCTCGAGACCAGCGGAGAAGTCGACCAGTCAGACTCCGTAAATTACTATCCCGAAGATCGTGAGTCTGGCTTCGTCTTGCTTTGCACGGGGAAGCCGCGGTCCTCTTTACGAATCCAGACTCACCAGCAGAGTGAGATGCGAAAGCATCGAATTCAGAAACGACTTTCTGCGCCCTATTCGTAGTCAATCTATTCGGGACGACGGCCAGGGCAGATAGTTAGGTGCTTCGCTATGAACAGAAATGGGGAAATCCGACTCCAGAGTAAGCTCTCAAATCTGTCCGCCGGGACATTCCTAACATCTCTTTGGCAACGGTGTATAAAAACATCGCTGCCTCCGCGCCTACAGTTCCAGCTCAATGTCCGGACCATTCACCCGGACGTTGTAGGCGCTCACCCCTTGCGGCGCCGGTGGGCCGAGCACCTCGCCGGTGCTGACCTTGAATTTGGCGCCATGCCAGGGGCAAGTGACCTCCTCGCCCTCGAGCTCCCCCTCTGAGAGAGGGCCGCCGCGATGGGTACAGGTGTCGTCGATGGCGTGGAACTTACCGTCGACGTTGAAGAGGGCGATCTTCTTTCCTTGCACCTCGACCAACTTGCCGTGGTTAGGTTCAAGCTCGCTCGCCTGCGCTACTTTGACATATTCGGCCATGCTAGCCTCCTCGATCACTCAACTTTCCTGCGGCGTGCTGTCTTGTCAGGATGGTGAAGACTGTGGACGGCCTCGCTGTCCCGGTTGTCGTGCGGAGGAATTTAGGCTCGCCCGGTGAGTCGCGACCTATCCAGACGCTGGCTTCATATAGTCAGCGTTGATTTGCGTATAGTTGGCCCACTTTTCTGGCAGATCTCCAAGCATGAAAACAGCTGTCACCGGGCAGACTGGAATGCAAGCGCCCCAGTCAAGAAGATGGCTTCTAGTCTACACTCAATTTTCCCTTCCCGTAGGCGAGACGCCCACAAGCTTCAAAGCCTCTTCGCTCGTTATGAGTCGGGCACCGCAGGATTCTAGACTCTCGAGAATCTGTTGTCCCTTCCGGTGGTTGAGTGAGCGCACGGCGTCGGTAACTATAGAGACGCGGCGGCCGCGGCGCAGCAGTCCGTCGACGGCTAGGCGAACGCAGTATTCCGTTGCCACTCCAAATACAACGAACTCGGGGCTTGGATCGAAGGCGGGCGAACCCGCGCGGTTCAGTTGTGCCAAGAGCGCGTCCGTACTTGGATTGTCAAACACGTCGAGTGTGTTTTTCTGGAGAATGACCTGCTGATAGGCGGTGAGGTTTTCAGAAAGAACAAATCCCTTCTCGTTGGGAATTACTAGCCGGTGAGAAGCGCACGCTTCCGGTAAGAGATCAGAGCCTGGGGTGCCCTTCAGGCAATGGGGTGGCCAATCGCGAAGTTCAAGATCATCCGGGTTGTGTGCATCGGCCGAGGAAATCAGAAAGACGCGTCCTTGACGGACAGTTTCGACGAGGCGATTCAGATTCGGAATGATCTCCTCGGCGCCAGGGACGTAGAGCTTGCCATCGGGAAGCATGAAGTCGGCCTGTGCATCTACTTCCCAGAACACTGTGATGGGCGAGATCAAGACCAACCCCCACGAGTTTAGCTGCGCGCCGTCTTGACGAAGGACAGGCGTAAATGTTCGCACAGTTCTTCGAGACGGTTGCTATGCGAGACAGGGAACGGCGGGTCTGCCGCGCCAAGGGCTGCGACTGGGCTTGGCAAGCGCGCCCGTGCGGCGAGGAATCGCTGTTGCGCAGCTCGCGCCGTGGTGGTGGCTTCTTGCAGAGCGGGTTCGAGGCGGCGACCGTGACGCATCACTGGAACAAGTAGCGGCTCGGCCGCTGCAAACCTCTCGTCTTCAAGCCCGATGACGTCTCCGGAAAATGTTCCCTCTTCGCTGCTGAAGCGGAAAACTTGCTTTCGACCAGGGTAGGTCTTCTTGGCTTCGCTGAATTTGGCGGTGTTGCGAATGCGGCCTCCGGCCTCTACTTCGACCAGTTTATAGATGACTCCGACCGATGACGCATCACCAGAGGTCGAGAGTGCCGTACCGACGCCGAAGGCATCGATGCGTGCTCCGCCCTGAAGCAGGGCTTCGATGCGATTCTCGTCAAGGTCACCCGAGACGAAAATCTGTACGTCGCACCACCCCACCCTGTCGAGCCGATGGCGAGCCCAAAGGCTATCGGCAAGGACATCGCCGCTGTCGAGACGGACGGCGCCGGGCTTCTTGTCCAGCGCAATGATTTTGTCGATGGCCGCGCGGACGTCGTAGGTGTCTATCAGAAGAGTCGACTGTTCCGGAAAGACGCCGAGAAAATTACGGAAGGCTTCGGCTTCGTCCTCGTGAGCCATGATCCAGGAGTGCGCCTGGGTTCCGTAGACGGGGATGCCAAATCGTTGGCCGGCATAAGTGTTGGATGTTCCTGCGCAGCCAGCAATAAAAGCGGCACGCGCAGCGAGGAACCCGGCTTCGATGCCGTGGGCGCGACGGGAGCCGAACTCGACGACAGGGCGACCTGCGGCAGCCGTCGTCACACGCGCGGTCTTGCTCGCGATGAGAGTCTGGAAATGAAGCGTGGAGAGGAGACTGGTCTCAACGAGTTGGGCTTCGGCGATCGGAGCAGTGACGCGGAGCATGGGTTCGCCGGGAAAGAAGATCGTGCCTTCCGGGAGAGCCCAAACATCGCCGGCGAAGCGGAATTGCGAGAGATAGTCGAAGAAGTCGGATCGGACGTGGCTAAAGATCGGCAGAGCGCGGATGTAGGAGATTTCGTCCCCGGAAAAGTGGACGTTTTCGAGGAAGTCCAGAGCTTGTTCGAGACCAGCGGCGACGAGATAGTTGCGATGCGGTGGCAAGTGACGGACGAACAGTTCGAAAGCGGCGCGGCCGTCAATGCGATTTTGGATATAGCCGGCCGCCATGGTGAGTTCATAGAGGTCGGTGAGAAGGCCGGAGAAGAGTCCGCTGGGAAACATGCTGCGCAAGAGATTATGCCAGGAGATAGAAAAGAGCAAAGCCTAGCGCCGATTGCGGAAAGTGGCTTGAAGTGGGACTGGCACGTCTCTCCGCTTTCCGAAATGCCGACTTGATGTCCAAGGACCACCACAGCAGTAACAATCGACGAACCTCGCGTAGGCGTCCGATCGCAAGGAGGGATTCATGTCTTGGAAACAGATTTTGCTGTTGGCGGCGGTTATATCTTTCGGAATGGTTGCCGTGCCGAAGGAACAGAACGATAAAGATGCGATCCGCCACATGGCGACGGGGGAGGCGATGCGTCGACCAAACCAGGGCGAAGTAACAGCTCTGCACGATTTCTGGGACGAGAACGCCGATTCTTCGCGAACGCGGACTTGACGGTGCTGTGTTCATCCGGCGCGATGCTCGTCTCGACAACTACGAGATCGCTGCGATGTCGGACCCGGCCAGCCAGGCGTACCAACAATGACTAATACTGAAAATGTAATCTCTAGAGCGGCTTGGGGTGTGCGGCGAGTGCCTCGCGATAGAGCTTGAGATTACTCTTGTCCACGATCACCGTGCCAGTATCCACGAACGTCGGCATTGGCGCCGCCGGGGCGGTGCGCCAGTCTTTGAATTGGTGTACCGCATCGTGATGTAAATCGTCGAGGAATTTTAGCCCGTAGTAACTCATGACGTAGGGCTTTTGTGTGATCGTCGCCGTGATTACGTCTCGGTCGATCCAATCAAGTGTCTCCGGATCGTCGTCGAATGCCACAATCCGCAGCTTGCCTTCCATGCTTAAGCGGTGCAGCGCTTCGGCGGCGCCAGAACCCCCTGTTGCCTCCAAGCAAATGATTCCGTCTACTTTTTCTTTCTTCTGTATCAGCTCGGAGACCTGGTCAAACGCACTTCGCGCATCGCCTTTGTCGTCAAGTATCTTTGTCAGCTTAATGGCAGGAAAATTCTTCAGCGCGTCCGCCACGCCCGCCACTCGATCGTCGAGGTTACGCTGTCCCGAAATCGTGATGACCACAACGCTCCCGTTACCCGGAATGAGCGCCGCCATCTGTCTGAGGCTCTCTTTGCCCGCCTTGAAGTTATCCGTTCCGATGTACAGCACGCGCTTCGAATTCGGTACATCCGCATCCACGCAGATGACCGGTATGCCCTGGGCTATGGCCTTGTCAATCTCCGCCTGGAAAATCTCGGGCCGCGCCGCGGAGAGGCAGATTCCGGCGGGGTGCTCTTCCACGATCTGGCGAAAGATTCCTAGTTCCGCGTTCGGGGCGTAGCCCGTCGGACCAACGAGTTCACCTTTTACTCCGAGCGCCTTGGCCGCGTCTAAAAAACCCGCCTGCGCCTGCTGCCAGTATGGCAGGTTAATATTGGTGGCCACAAACACGTAGCGTTCGTTTTTCTCGTGGTAGGGCTTCGAACACGATGCAATGAGTGCTGCCCCAACGAAAATAAAAAGAGATACCAACCTTGGCCCGTGTCTCCTCATTGAAATTCTCCTTTCGCACTCGCTCTGGCCTGCGGCGCCGTTTGCTCGCGCCCTCGGAAAATTCGGGGTCCGGTACATGTCTGGCTGGGGAAATTGGAACGAACAGGTGGGTCACCTAAACTTCCACGGTTTCTTTGCTCTCGCTTACCTCTCGTCCGGAGTATTCGACTTCGAGTTCGCCGCTACGCGAAACCATAGGGCGGCCGCCCCTCTCCCGTCAAGCTCAGATCGCCATGACCGCGGTTTAGTGGCATAGCGGCTTGTCGGCCAGTTCCGGTTTGAACCGAAATTGCCGACCACAACTGCTGAAGACTTGGTGGATTCCCTTCGGCGTCGTCGGCAGGCTGTGTTCTCTACCTGTCTCATCGACACTACCAGAGGAGCGACTTGAATTAATCGTTGCCAGCCGGGAGGAATTGGGATTCGCGGCGAGTGACCAACGGAAGGATCGCAAATCGCATCGTTCACAGCGAACGGCCGGACGGAAATCACGGCCAGAATTCTACTTTCAATGATCTCCTTGCGTCTTGAGGCGGTTCATTTACAGCGGGCACGCCGTGGCGTAGCCGATGGCGGCAGCAGGTTCCCCTTTTTCAGGGATGCTGACGGTCGAATTTTGAATTAACATCATCAATAGAGCTGTACAGAGAAGCTTCGCTTTTCGCTCCGACAAGGACCTTATGGCCGGCCATGGGCTTACCACCGGATTCGAGACTCCACAGGAGTTGCAAGACTTCAATGCGGCGTGGGCGACGCTTGGAGCATTGACAGAAGAAATTTGGCCCCTGCCTAGAAGAACTTTCGAATTCAGGCTTTCGGGATCTGACGCGGCGACCATGGTTCGATCGAGGGATGACGTTGTCGAATTCGAGAGAAGGACGGGTCTGCCTGTGCGATACGGTCCTGATTTTATGGATTGGGTGCGGGATGAATGCAAGCGCGAAGGGACTCCCCTAAAGCAATTGAACACGTCTTTGCATGAGGCTTGTCATCTGGTCGCAGGTGAGCTAGCGGGCTTCCCTCATACAGAAATAATCGGGCCTACGTTCGTATGCAGGCTTGAGAACGTGGCAGGAGTCTTGAAAATCGCACATGTGCGATACGAACCTGCAGCGGTAGTTCACGATCCTGATTCCACAAAGCGGTTCTACACCGAAAAGCCGATAGACTACGCAGCGATGTTGCTTGCACCTCTTTGCGTAATGCCAAGGCTCATGCCCTCGACGACTGAAGACAGCGACTTTGTACCGGACATCATTGCGTTGATGCGACACGTGCCGGGGCAGGAGGATACTGCTGGATTAGAAGCTGCCGCTGCGTTGACCGACCGGCCAGAATTTCTTGAACGAGTGAAACTGTGCGCCAGGACACTACGCTCGCTGATTAGAAGGGGCGGGATCACGCAACTTCCCCGGATGATTGGTGGAGATCAGGCGCGAAGCGCGAGTGCCGGCTCTATGGATTCCAACCGCTAAAGGATTGGGCCAGGGAATTGAGATCGGTTTCTAGATAGGTTTCGGATAGCCTGTGATACGCCCGGAAACTGCGCTCGGTAAAACTGGTGAGGACATCGCGACACGACGCACCTAAGTTTGCATCGCACGCGGACACCTCAGCTTAGGTTTTCCGCACTACCAGATATTTCGCGAACCCGTGTTCGCAATGCTTGAAGAAAAATCTCTGCTTTACTCGCCATATCGCATACTGGCATCACTTGTCACAATTGGACGCGTCGCAAGTCATCTCGATTTCGACGTCCCCAGTCTTCTCGACCACGCCTTGGCGGCCCGTAGCACGAAAACCGGTTCGTTCATAGCATCGTCTAGCAGGGAAGTTGCTCTCGACCACGTTCAGACGGAGCTGCGTCGCGCCCACTTCCGCGGCCCACGTTTTGACCGACGAAACCAACACATCTGCTGCGCCAATGCCCCGGAGATCTGGGTGAACCCACATAGCCATCAAGTTCACTACCGAAGAGTTAAGCTCATCACAGCTGCCAGCCACGAGCCCACGCGGCTCGCCCTCTGCTACAAGGATGAACGTCACACCGGGAGCCATCCACCGCTGCCAGTCCTGTGTCGTCCTGGCCAACTCCCGCTCATAGGTAGAACTAAAGGACCTCGGCGAATCGGTGAGTGCCTGAAGACGCAATGCCCTCAACACCGGCTCGTCCCGATCACTGCACGCCTGACCTCAAATCGCATATCGCTCTCCATCAGCTTCGCGATGATATCCATGCTGAGAATACGCGGCAGCGAGCGCTAGAACTTTATTCTCGATCCAAGAGGTCAACTAACCGTTGTTTCACCGCCGGCCACTCCGCCGCTAAGATCGAATATCGCACCGAGTCACGAGCGATGTAATCAGCGGCCATACGATGGGCTCGGAGAATCCCTTCGAATTGTCCGCCGATGCGTTCGAGGGCAGCGCGCGACCGCGCGTTCCTGGAATCCGTGTGGAAGCAAACACGGAACACCCGCCACGCTTCGAAGGCGTGTGTCAGCATGAGCATCTTGGCTTCGGTATTCGCCGCAGTCCGGACTGCCGAGCGCGTCAACCACGTGTAGCCAATCTCATAGACGTCCGGTGCGCTGCGGCCTTGCGAAGCGTGGCCCGGCGGCCATGACCATCGTTCCAGGTTCCAGAAGCGTGTCGACCCAACGATGCTGTTATCGTCCACCCGCACGATCACGAACGGTACGGCGGTACCCGCGTCTCTCCAAGTCAATGCCGTGTCTATATATTTTGTAACCTCGGTCTCGCCCTGCGGGACGGGACTCCATTGATATAGGGGATCAGCCGCAGCCGCGGCCGCTAATCCTTCAGTGTGATACCGCTCAAGAAGTTCGAGGCGAACATGTTTGCTTTGCAGCAGAAGACCGTCAGTTTTCACGACCTTCACGATGCAGCGGCTCACTCACGACTTCAACGGCCATTGTGGCCTCGCGATTCCCCCTGAGCTAGCCGTACCCGACTTCCGGATTCAGGATGAGGATGCCCCGGGTTTAGTTGAAACTTGAGAACAAGAAGCAGCGAGCTCTCGCCGAACTCGGATAGAGTTCGGGTTGCGAATCCCTTTTTAAAGGAGAGAGCCGCCGTGAAAAAGAATTACCAGAGGAAAGAGCGCAAGTCCAATTACAAGTTCGAGGTCGTGCGAGGGCACCTCATCAGCGGTTGGAAACGTAAGTCGATTGCCTACGGATGTATGGCCTTCTCGATCTTTTCAATCATCTGGTGTGCGCCAGCGGCCATCGGACCATTCGGCTCCAGCCTGAGATACGCTTCATATTCCTGCCGCGCCTGTTGCGCGTTACCTTCCCGCAGCAGAATATTGCCCATCAGCACGTGCGGCGAAGCTAACTCGGGCATATTCGCGATCGTTTGGCGAGCGTGTGGAGCGGACTCCTGCCAGCGGCCCAGTGACCAATACGTTTTGGCCAGTTCATAATGCCCGCCGGGAGCGTCGGGCCTCAATTTGAGGCCTTGCACGAGCGCAGTTTCAGCTCCAGCGTAATTCTGCGTCTGATTGTAAACAGCGCCAAGCGTCAGATACGCCTCGGCGGAATTAGGATCGAGCGCAATTGCATTTTTCAGTGTAGCTTCGGCGTCTTTCCAATTTTTCTGCGTAAGATATGCTTGCCCTAAAAGGGAATAGGCTGAGGGAAACGACTTGTACATTTTCAACGCTTTTTGCAGATGGCCGATCGCCGCCTCCGTTTTGTTGTCAACGAGCGCCGTTTGCGCCTTTTCAAATTCCTGGCGGGCATTTGCAGGAACCGTGGCATCGATCACCGAAACGGAATCACCGGCCGGCGCTGCGGGATGTTCCGCAACTGTCGCATCGGAGATCGGCTTCAGTTCGATGGTCGCGTAGCCCTGCGTATTGCCGATCAACTCGATGCGGACGTTGACTTCCTTGTACGCGCGCTCGGTCATACGCACGATATAAACGCCCTTAGAAGTTGGCCGAAACTCGCACTTGCCTCCTTCTCGCGTCTCGCAATCTCCTGCCGCGCCCCCTTCCGCTGATTCCAGTCGAATATGAATCCCGCGCGGCCCAGCCTGCCCGGTGGCGTAGCGTACTTGCACCTCAATGATTCCGCCGGAGGCGGAACGGCCACCTTGCACGCCCTTCTGGGCGTTAACAAAGAGAGGAACAATGAAACAGGAGAGAAAGCACAAAGTGAATCTGAGTAAGGAGCGTTGCATAACACACCGCTTTGTTCAACTGAAACAAAAAGGAGGGCGCTGTATTGCGCCCTCCCAATCTGAAGTCGAATTAGAACACGAATTTGATGGAGGCTCGTGAACTGAAGGGATCCACGAAGCCCTGGCTTTGGAAGGTCGGGCTAGTAACCGGCTTTCCGAAATCCGCATCCTTTAGCCCGAACCCAAGATCATAGAATTGTTGCGCGTTGGTCTGGCGTCTGGAGTTTGCGATGTTGAACATGTCGAATGCAAAGTGCAGTGACATTCTCTCGTTTATCTTCCAGGGATATTCAACGTGAGCGTCTACGATACCTGTGACAGGTGTCCGTCCCAAATCGCCACGGCCGAAGATAGGTACTTCGCCAGGGTTTTGGTAAGCCTGTTGTGCGACCAGCGTACTGAGTGGGATTCCGGACTGCACTGTCAATCCCGCCCCGATCACGAAGCCCTTAAGTTTTCCGCCCGGCAGCACATAAGTCGAATGGGCATTTAACACGTGTTTGCGGTCGGTGCTTAGGAAGCCGATACTCTGCTGATTGGCCAAGAGGCCCAACGCGCCCTCGGTGAAGTCGAACAGAGAGCTGATGCCCGGATCGGCTTGCGAGTTGTCGTTCCGGAAAGCGCCTTCGTAATTGCCCCGCAACTGCGCGAGCCGGTAGTTTACGCTGAGCGCCCAGTTGTGGCTGAAGGACTTGGTCACTTCAAACTCCACCGCTTCGTATTCACGTTTTGGATCTTTGTAGGTATCTGCCTTGCCGTCCGGATGGAATTCACCGCCAAATTCAGCGCAACCGCCCTGCTTTGCTTGCGATTCGCTCGTACAATCTGGCAAAAGATTGCCCGATGCGTCGGTCCAAGTCGACGTGTTCACAGCTGGAAAACAAACACTTCCAGCTGGGCTTGTGCTGCCGTTTGCCGCCGCAAAGCCGTTAAACTGGTTCAAGGCGACGAAAGGTGTCGGGTTTCCATTCATGTCAAAGCAGCCTGCTGGCGCGGTCGGATAATTCGCCTGCGTGAACGCCAATGGGTTGCCTGCACTGTCTGTCGTCGGGAGGGTTACCCCCTGGCTGAACACAATTTCATTAGGGTTTACGAAAATGTCCTGCGCGGCGTTGGGATTGCCGATGAAGTAGTTCAAGCCGCCGCCATTCGCTGCCAGGGCGTTAAACTGCTCAACGGATATTCCACCTTGGTCCTCGATGACCCGCTTGAGCCGACGATCAATGTAGCGGACGCTGGCCACAATGCCGCCTTTGAATTCACGGTCATATCCGACGACGAACTCATCGGTATACTCCATCCGAGTTCCGGGAGCGAAAGGTTCACCACCGGTGATGAGACCGCCGCCCGAGATTGGAATTCCGCCCGTTGCTTGATTGAGCAGGTGAGCTGAATCTCCGACGAAGTCCACGGTATTAAGTGAATTCAAAGCCACACAAGAACCGCCAGCTGGCGTTCCCGCAGGGCAGCCGCTCGTCGTATTTGCCGGAGCCCAGTAGGTGTTCTGCAAGTCTTCTTCGTTACTGAGTGCGCGGAGCGCGGCATCCAAAGGCAACACGAAGGCATAACGGCCAAAGTTTGCATAGAACTTGGACTTACGGTCTCCCTTAGGATCGACGATCAGTCCAACCCGCGGCGAATACATGTTTGTAAATGCTCGGTTGGTCTGGTTTCCAATTAAGCGCTGTTGTTCCCAACGGACGCCAACATTAAGCGTGACGTACTTGCTCATTTGCCACGCATCATTGATGTATGCAGCGTGATATTTACCGCTGCTCTTGGTTATGCCGCCGTCAAACCTGCCGCGAATCTGCTGCAACGCGACCTGCTGAGGTGCACTGAAGCCTGGAATCGCCATATACGGGCAGAGTGTGCAAGCGCCCGCCGGAAGTCCAGCGATATTGCTCGCCAAAACCAGGTCAAACGCCGAGTCCGTCATCTGGCCAGGTAGATGCGGGTTAGTGGTGCTATCGTAGCCCGGATCACCACCCGTGGCATTTAGCTCGGGGATAGCGTACTTGGGACCCGAGAAAAACGTGTGGTCATTGTATTTAGGAAACTGCCATGTGTAACCAAGGTTGAAGCTGTGAGTCCCACCAAGCATGTGGACGGTTTTGGTGAGATCTCCACTGATTCCTTTGGATTGAGCGTCATAGGGCTCAAGAACACTGATGCCTTGCCCGACGAAGGAACCACGCTGCCCAGCTAATCCCGCGATCTGCGTGTCATCCGTTATGTTATAGACGTCGGTTGCTGGCGTTTCCGTGAAGTGGTTCCAACTCCACGTAAATGCCGCGTCGACGAGCAACGAGCTTCCGAAGGCACCGTCGTAACGAACGGTCCAATTTCTGGTTCCATAGTCCCATTTTGAGTTCGCGGAGGTGTTATCGATGTTCAGGGTGCTGAAGGGCGCGGCGTTGGTATGCGACGGATCGCCAGTGATCGTCGACTCCAACGTCTGCGAATTATTGATCTTGAACGTCAATTTGGCCGCATAGTCGTAGCGAGTCGTGGTGCGGTCCACGAGACCTTTCGTTTCCGAGAACAGCCCGGAAGGGTTGCCGTTGATATCTACAGCTGGGGAAAAATATGCGTGGTTCCAAGAGGGATTAAAGGTGCCAAAGAAGAAAAGCCGATTCTTAAGTCCATGTACCGGAACATAACCGCCGAGTTCGAAATCACCTTCATAGTTGGCATTATCCAAGCGACGGCCGACTTTGTTCAGTTCAGCAAACTTAGGATCATCAGCGTTCTGATAGGTGGTTTGCATGCCCCGTGCGTTGAGATAAGTCCCCACGGTACCGAAGAACTTGGTTCCTCCGGATTTGGTAACCAACTGAATGATGCCGCCGGTTGCCTTGCCATATTGCGGTTCGAAACCGCCGGTCTTGATTTGTACTTCCTTGACGAAGGACAGGTTCAAGCCGCTGCCGAGAGGTCCGTAAACTCGCGACCACACGCCAATGCCGCCGAAAGCGGGGTCATTGATCGAGACGCCGTCTGCGACATAAAGATTTTCAAGTCCCGACGAGCCCGAGATCGAAGGATTTTGAACTCCCGTCCCACCGCCCGATGCCACGCCTGGCGCTAGGTAAAACAGACTGCTCACGCCGCGCCCGAGTGGGATTTTGTTATAGAAGTCATCGGAAAAATCGGAATTGACGGAAGTGGCGGATGTATCAACGGTGACCGAAGCAGCCACAACTTCAACCGTTTCAGATACTTGCCCAGTTTCTAGGATTACCTCGATGCTTCTCGTCTTGTTGATCAGCACTTCCGAGGATTGGATGTTTGCGACCTTGAATCCAGCCTTCTCAACGCGGACAGCATAAATGCCTGGAATCAGGGTCTGAAACAAGAATGAACCCTGGTCGGTAGTTTCTTGCGTGAGGCTGCCGATCGGACCCGTAATAGTGACTTTAGCACCGGGGACCACGCCCCCGGTCGCATCGTACACAATCCCGCTCAAATTCCCTCTCGAAGAGTTCTGATCCTGAGCAGAAGCGAAACTCGACCAAGAGGCCAGAATGATTAAGCCAAAAAACACGGATACCCACTTCTTTGGAATTGACACTGCGACTTCCTCCATTTCCCCCATTCTTCCAGGTCAAACCGAGAGATAAACCTAAATGCGAAGAGAAGACAATAGCCCCACCGCAGCTGGCTGGTCGCTGCCGTTAGAGAATCGTTAGCAGCACCTTTGCCAAAGCCAATGATTTCACCAGCTGAATAAGAGCTTTCTTTTACGTGGATTACAGATGGGTGTATAACCAGTCGAAATAAATTGAGCTAAACTCTACAAGTATCTGGACTGTGTCGATGGAGAATACGGAAAACGAGAGAAATTTAGGCGGAGCTTCTTATACGGCCAAGGTCATAATTGCGGGGATACCCTAGTTGGACCTTGCGCCCGTGTAGGTAAGCGCTCGCTTTTGAAGTTCAGCTGCTTTGCTAAGGTTTCCCTGGAGCTTGTATATATCCGCTAATGCAAGATAAAGCGGACCGTCCTGAGTTCTTGATTCCAACGCACGTTCAAGCAGGGAAATTGCCTCGGGAGCCTCTCCGGTCCGCTGCAAGCTGTTGGCAACTTGAATGATTGTCCGCGAATCGGTCGACTCTGTAACACCAACGTCATTGTACAAAGCCACCACCGCCGAGTAGGCCTGCCGCGCATAATACTCTTCAACCAGAGCTTGTCGCGCGGGATCGTTCGTCTTACTCAAATGAAGGGCGCTCCGGAGCCATTTGCGACCCTCATCAGAATGGCCCAACGCTAGCAAACAAAGTCCACGTTGTTGATCCACGATTCCGTTTTCGACATCTTTGCTGATTTCCGGCTCATCCACTTCCCATGGAGATTCCGGGGCACCTTCGCCGACTGAACGATATGAGACAGTTGCGTATGCTTTCTGGTTGGTACCCGATTCCGCAGTGGCCGCAGTCAGCATGTAATTCCCAACGGACTTGTCGTTCAACACCAGCTTTTTACCGTTCACCAGAGTGCCGGTCGGGTCGAACTGCTCCAGATTTACCTGGTCCGTAATTGTTTGAGCGGTTCCGGTTGCCGCTGGTCTCCCGACTGAATACTGCACCTCAAGCTTCTTGCCGACGTAGCTGTTGGGATCTTTCGGGGGCGCCCAGATTTGATAGACAAGTTGCAACGGGACTTCGGGATTGATGGACGGCGGAGCGCCGGCAAGGGGTGTGAAGCGCACGCCTGCCATCGTAAAGGGCAGGACGCTGCGCAGAAACGGATCCTGAACCTCTTCCGCGCTGGAGAAAAGCAAAATTCCCGGAATCACGATGCCGTTCGAATTGGGCGCCGGAACCGTTACCTCTCGTTCGGTTTGAAAGCTTACCTTTTTTGCCCAGTCCGTTACTTGAAAGTCGAGGCGGAACTTGCCGGGAGGCAGCGGTAAGGTTCCTTGGTATCCGAACGCGTGATCTTTGATCGCGTCGAATCGCCGTTTGTCAATCGAATCGGAAACAGACTTCTGCTGCGTGAATAGCAGGCGATTATCCGGACTGAAGACTCGGATGCGCACTTCCAGAGAGTATTTATAGCGACCGCCATCCTCAACGGTAAGCGATAAATCGCTGGGGTCGTGAAGGCGGATAGCGTAGTCGAGTCGGGTCAGTCCCCGCGAATCGCGCACTGGAAGCGTGACGATATCCAGATTTCGACCTTGTACGATCATGTGCGCGGAAACAGATTCACGCGACATCCTGCGCCTCAGAATGTCCGAACGATTCTCGGGCAAATTCGCCAGTCCTTTAATTTTCTGAAGCAAAATATCGGATTGCAGACTGGGTCGTGGATCGCTTAAATCAACCGGCTCATCGGGAAGCAAACTCAGAGAGATTTTTGCTACTTCTGAGCCAACCGAACCGAGTATCAAGTGCAGGGCTGTGGTCGGGGAATTGACTGCCTCTACGCCCGTTACCAGTTTGTCGGGGCCATCCAGATAAGGGCTGTAGTACCGGTAATCTCCTCCGCCGTCACGCTGATAAAAAAGAACGTAGAAGGCCCGAGGAAGCGAGGGTGTTGACCCTCCGTAAAACCAAATTTCAAGGGGGTAGAGGTTGGCGGCGTTGCGATAAACTTCTTTTTGTTGCGGTTCTCCTAAAGTAATGTACGTCCGACCTCGGTCTGTTCGCCAGCCTTCCAGGCCAGAACCTACTCCAAACCGAGCATTCGCAAATGAAATCCGGCGATAAATCTCGTCCTTATATTCGTTGTTTGGCGAGCCGGGACTAGGGTTCCGAAGCTCCCAAAAATCCGCAATAAACTTGTCGCGCGCAGCGTCTGTTGGTAGCTTCAAAAAATCTTCACGCTCTTCCTTCGTAATTAGGTACACGACGTCCTGCTCGAGCCACTCCCGGTAGGATTTCTCAAGCTTGACCTTTTTCTGAGCGATGCACAGGCCCGGCAAGACGAGAGAGAGCACGATCATCAACAAGAATCCTCGTGTCTGTGTCACGTGTTGCGATTTTAGATGGGTTTTACCTACTTCCACTCCCAATACCCCTTGAACTGCCCGATCTGATTCTTCGACTTCGCTATCCGTACTAGATTAGCGCAAGAGTGCCTGAGTTGCTTCGGCTTCAACCGGGACGGCGCAGCCGGCCCGCGAGGCTTCGCAACCGTCGCCGCCGTCGCGTCCTCGTGCAGACCAAACCGCGGAACAGCAGCCCGGCCCGCTGCGATCCGCGGCGGCCGGTGCGGATGATTTCTTTCTCGGGGCGCTCGAACGTACGACGGCGCGTGCGCAACGTTCGGTTAACGGCCGATGGAGTCTAAAATCTAAGTGCCCTATCTGGTGTCGCTTACGGAAGCTCTGGGAGCCATTCTGACCTCTATCGCTTCGAGCCCGCACCGAGCGCGGAGTCGATGACAATATCCGGTCGGGTGCTGTCGACGATCGCTTTCAGTTCAGCCTGCTCCTCGGCGGGAACCGCGAACTGATCAAGTGTCTGCTGAAAATCGTCCAGGAACGCTTCCCACTCCGCGCTGGTGATTTTCAAGTGGGCATGTGAGTCCGCCATCGACTTTCCTGTATATTTTTGCGGGCCGCCTGTTGCCCAGCAGACCATCTCCGTGACCAGGTACTTGAAGCCTGCAGGAAGCACGCGATGGTGCGCTTCGTCGACCAGGGGATTGGCGTTCAATCTCGAATCAACCATAATTCGGTTTACGAAGTCGTCTACCACGGTTGCGATGCTGTAGACGCCACCAAGTCTGCTGTAGAGAGAGGCCTTTTGTGCTGATTTCATCATGGACCTCCTTGCGGCTTGGCACTCTATCAGAATGACATTCCGAGAAATAGACGCTTAGCAGTCACCCTGTGCTGACCGATGATACTGTGCCGTTCACATGATGATGCTGCGTCGCTCATTGGTGCAATCCGGAGAAGTGTCTTCACTCTGTAGCAAGCTGACCAATGCGCCTAGAATGGCGGCGGAAGGTATGTCGTGTCGATTGGAGAAAAGAAAGACGAGACCGAGGACCTGGAGCGCTTGTGTCAGGGAGTGTCGCCAAACGATTATCCCGCGACTGTGCACTGCGCGACGTGCACCAGGTGGTTCTGCGATGCCCACGCTGAGGACGAGGAATGGCACCCGTCGATGCTGCCGCCTGGAGAAGAAGGCGGCGCGGCATAGCTAACCCGGTTTCTTCTCCAGCGCTCTGATTTTGCCCATCGCTTTTGGTCGGCTTTAGTGATCTTCTAAGGCCTTTGGTGGGCGGTCGTTTTGTTGATTGAACCTGCTGTTACCGATAAGGCGACGCCTTGCCCAGGATTTCTGCTGGGTCCTGCAATTTAATCGGCGAATTGAAATACGAGTTGTTCATGATGACGTTGCCCACTGATCCCGCCAACTTCAAGACGCCAAACGCGGACTCGTTGATTATATTTTGCTGCACGATGTTCTCATTCCCTGCAATCAATACGCCTGCCTGGTCGCTATGCGTGACGCGATTACGTTCGGCAGTGTTCTCGTTCCCGATTAGCTCCACGCCGCCGAAGATCTGCGAGTCGAACACTTCGTTGTCGAAAACCTGCCCTTGATCACCGACAATTGCGATGCCTGTTTGTGAGACCCCAATGGTATTGTGATCCACGCTTACGCCATTGGACTGAAAAACCAGAATGTCATCCGACTTAAAGTCACACGCTTCCAAGGAAACGCAAGGTGACCAGATGTGATTCGCCACGGTGTTGTGCCGGACGCTGCCCGCCGCCCCAAAACCAATCTGTATACCATTCTGCGTTGCGCCTGTGGTTGGTCCCAATCCCGTCACGACGTTACCTTCGATCGTAACCTGGGTGCCAACTTCGTTCGCGGTGATTCCATTTTTCTGGTAGTCGTGGATGCTGCTCTCTTCGATGGCCACGACAGAGTTCACACCGTTGGCGCTCTGCACGAGAATCGCAGAGCCGCTTTGGCAGCCATTCAAGGCACTGTTCAACTTCACGTCGCGTACCGCCACATGGCTTAGTTCGCCAGATGCATTCCGATAGAAAACGCCGATCAGATCTGGGGCGCATTCGCCAATTCCATTGGTCGTCCCATCTATGATGACGTTCCGGATGGTTACGCCCGTTGTGTCCTGAACCAGTATGATCGCGGCGATTGCCTGTCCCGAGGCGACGCCCGTGGTGTTCGCCACGACGTTGCTGGGGCGTAGGATCGCTCCGTTGTTTCCGTTTAGCTGCAGCGGCTTTGAGATAGAGACCTGTTCGATGTACGTACCTGGACAAATTTGAATGCTGTCGCCCGCCGATGCAGCGTTAACCGCATCCTGAATCTTTGCAAACTGCGCTCCGGGGCACAGCACACTATTTTGGCCGACGACGATGACCACGGCGGCACGCCCAACCGGGAGTGTCAGGGACACAAGCAAACCGAGTAACACTAGACCTGAAACAAACGACAGAACTTTTCTGCGCATAGTTTCTCCTTCGAGGGACAGCAGGGATGCTGGACACTCGGTTTTCTGAGGACACTGAGGACTGAGGGATAGGCAGCAATCGTATACCACAGTGCGAAGGCGGGCGGAGTAGTACTGAATCTTCTCTAGTCCAATACCAGGTTAGCTCGTCGTAACTTTCCATCCAACGTCGGATTAGGCATTTTGAGGTGCGGGCATGAGTGGAATTACATCGATGCAGGACAAAGAAGAACAGAAAGCCCGATTTGTGAAATCGGGCTTTCCGGTTTTTGGGCTGAATGGAGTCGGTTATCTTGCGACGGCTTTGGATTTTCCGACTTCAGCGATGACGCCGAGCTGCTGCATCAAGCCTAGAGCGTCCCAGTTGACCCAACCTTCTACCATCTTGCCATTCGTAAAGCGGGCGATGCTTATCCCGGAGATGGTGAATTGCTTTCCCGTTGGCGCGATACCGCTGAGATCACCCTTATGTGTACCCTTGCAGGACCAACGGGCTGTGACTGTCTCGCCTTCGGCAATGATGTCCTCGATCGTCAATCGAAGGTCGGGGAAGGCAGTGCGATAGAGAGTCGCTCTCTTCTTTTCACTCTCGGGACCTCGCCCAACATCGGGCGTTGAAGAGTCATGGTGAGCATAGTTGGGGGCAAACAGCTCGTCTGTCACCGGCAGATTGCCTTTGTTCCAGACTTCTTCGAATAAACGACGAACGACAGTTTTATTTGTTTCAGACAAAGCAATTCTCCCTTTTTTTAAAATCCAGATTCCTACTCGCGCTAAGCGAGTCGGGCTTGAGTGGTGTGGCCTGTAACCGCTGGCGTCTTGGGTGTGTTGACCTGTACGTCGGACAGGAAGTCGGGCTCCGCGATAGGGAACAAAAGGGAACCGAGGGTGTTCTGCCCTCTTAGCGCCTGATGCGGAGCTTGGCCTTTAAAGAAACTACGGTTTGGACTACGAAGCGGGGATCTCGCCTCAAACAGCGAAATCTCAACGTGAGCTTGTTCTTATCGAGTGGGGGTGTCAAGGAGAATCGAAAGATTCTTTTGTGCAAAAAGAGTGGCGGAAATTCGCGGATCGTCGACGATACCACGAAGCGCGGAATTGGCCCCCGGTTTCTCAGTCGGCATTCGAAAACGGCGCGCCGGTTCTCTGCAACTTCGGTAGCGAACCGGGTGCGATGTAGTCCTTCCCGAATTCGACGAATAACGAGTTATGATTGTGATCGCAGGCTGGCTAGCGGACGCATTCGCATATGTGTTGCGCGGCGTTTGTGACGGCAACATCAGAACGACTCAGAACAACAAGGACCTATCAGTGCACAACTACGGGGGCCGGATTCTGTTCATCATTGGCCAAGCCGTTCTTGCTTCCATGTCAACAGCTACGGGAGCTCAGGACAGAACTACGCAGATCGCCGAGTTCAGAGATGTGGCTCAAAAGGCAGGGCTGACTGCAGCCAACGTTTTCGGTGGCAAAAATACCAGCACGTACATCCTTGAAAGCACAGGCACGGGTGTCGCGATCTTCGATTACGATAATGATGGCTGGCCCGATATCTTTTTTGTGAATGGAACGACGCTGACGGGATTCGTTGGCGAAAGCGCTCCCACCAACCATCTATATCATAACAATCACGATGGATCCTTTACTGACGTGACGGCAAGTGCGGGTCTCTCTGCAACAGGCTGGGGCCAAGGAGTATGTGTCGGAGACTACGACAACGACGGCTGGGAAGATCTTTACGTCACCTATTACGGGAAGAACAGGCTTTACCACAATGTTGAAGGCAAATTTGAAGAAGTTGGGGAAAACGCTGGCGTGGCAGGCAATGGAAAGACCTGGGGTAGCGGTTGTGCTTTTGTAGATTATGATCGAGACGGCTACTTGGACCTCGTGGTTGCGAACTACGCGGATTTCGACCTTCTCCATCCCCCGGCACCGGGAAAATATCCCACCTGCCTGTGGAAGGGTATCGCCGTCTTTTGCGGACCACGAGGCCTGCGGGAAAGCAAGAATATTCTCTACCGCAACTTGAGGGATGGCCACTTTCAGGACGCAACTGCTTCTTCCCGCGTTGACCGGACCCTAGGGCACTATTGTTTCAGCGTTTCGACGTTTGACTATGACGATGATGGCTGGCCGGACATCTACATGGCTTGCGACAGCGCTCCCAGCATTCTTTATCATAATAATCGAGACGGGACGTTTACAGACATCGGCATCCTGTCGGGTGTCGCCTACAACGCCGATGGTCGCGAGCAGGCCGGCATGGGTTCTACCGTCGCCGACTATGATGGTGACGGACGCCTCGATCTGTTCCGCACAAACTTTTCGGACGACACTTCGACGCTCTATCACAACAGCGGAGACGGGACGTTTACCGACGTCACCTATCGAGCTGGACTTGGCGCGCACACTCAGTACCTCGGCTGGGGCACTATGTTTTTTGACTTCGACAATGATGGTTGGCCGGACCTCCTGCTCGTGAACGGTCATGTCTATCCGGAGGTCGATAACCTTAAGATAGGGATCGATTACAACGAACCGAAGCTGCTATATCACAATCGCGGCGACGGAACCTTCGCGGACGTCTCCCAAGTTGCAGGTCCAGGAATCACGGCAGCGACACCCGCCAGAGGTATGGCTGTGGGGGATTTGTGGAATGATGGCAGAATCTGCGCCGTGATTGTGAACCGAAATGCGCTCCCGAATCTACTTGTGAATCAAAAGAAGTATCCGCACCATTGGATTGACGTCAGGACGGTGGGGACACGCTCTAACCGCAGCGGTATAGGTGCTCATGTTTCGGTGAGAACACCGTCGCGGCTGCAGACAAGCGAGGTACGCAGTGGTTCGAGTTACATTTCCCACAGTGATATGCGTGTTCATTTCGGATTGGGGACCGAGAACGAAATTCTGTTCATCGACGTACGCTGGCCCAGCGGGCTCGTGGAGCGCTTCCGCGATGTGACGGTGGACAAGGTGATGATGGCCAAAGAGGGGACCGGCGAACCGGTCGGAGCAGAAGTCGGTGGCTCGACCAGACGAAATTAGGATGATCAGGGCAATTCCGTGGCAAAGATCCATTCACGGCGCGCAAATATTGCAATGAGACTGATGGTGCTGAGCGCGTTTGTTGTGCCCTGGGGCGCAGTCGCATACGCTCAGAGCCAAGACGATGCACTCTCCACAGCTCGTTCTCTTCTCCAGCAGGGAAAGAACGACGCAGCCATCGCCTGGCTGAAGAACGTTGCGGCGGCACATCCGGAGTTGAAGGGCGTAAATCACGAGCTGGGCGTAGCCTATTATCGTGAAGGAGAATACCTGGCCGCGAGCAACTATCTGCAAGATGCCTGGGACGAGAATGAAGACGATCGCGATGCTGCGCAGCTACTCGGATTGTCCTATTACTTCAGCGGGAGGCCGATCGAAGCAATTCCGGCGCTTGAAAAGGTGCGCTCTTGGCGGCCCAACGCAAATATTGATGCGTTGTACATTCTCGGGATCTGCTACGCGGTGGCCGATCGGCACGCGGAGGCGCGCCGGATGTTCGCACAACTGTATGGAGTAAGCTCGGACTCGGCCGCGGCTCATTTGTTAATGGCCCGTATGATGCTTCGACAAGGTTTTGACACTGTCGCGGAGAGTGAGGTCAGAGCAGCGCTTCTAATTTCTCCGCAACTGCCGCTGGCGCATCTCACGTTAGGAGAGCTGAGCTTTTACGGAGGCAACTATTCAAGGGCTGCTCAGGAGTTCAAGGAGGAATTGGCACTAAACCCGACGTGCGCTTCCGCTCTAACACATTTGGGCGAGGTGTACTGGCGGCTGGATCGGGACGAGGACTCGCATACAGTCCTGCGGCGTTCCCTAGGCCTGGACGCGACGGCTGCTGAGCCGTACGTCGTTTTAGGAAAAGTATTGCTTCGGGATCGTCAAGCCGAACTCGCAGAGCAGAACCTACTTCACGCCATTCATCTTGAGCCAAACAATTACACTGCTCACTACATTCTTGGCCAACTTTACCGGGATGAAGGAAGATTGGAGGCCGCACAGCGCGAATTGACAGCGGCCGCCCGAATTCAGAGGGTGCAAGGAGCCAACGTCGGCCGTAACTGAGAGTGCAAAAAGTGGGGCCGGTTAGGCTAGTTAGCAGCACGCTTCTTTTCAGATTTAGCCAACTCAGATTCAATTACCCGTTCGAAAGCGGATTCCGACAGTGCACCACTTAGCGGAGTTCCGTTGATGAAGATGCCGGGCGTTCCCATGACTCCCGCGCGAATTCCATCCTGCAAATCCTTCTCGACCTCCGCGCGGTGCTTGCCGCTGGAGAGGCACGACGCAAACTGTCCTTCGTCTAGCTTCGCGCTGTGAGCAAGCTCCAACAGGCCAACCCGATTGAGTTTATCGGGGTTAGCGAACAGGAGGTCATGATATTCCCAAAATTTTCCTTGCTCGCTGGCACAGCGCGATGATTCGGCGCCCAATTCCGCCTGACCGTGCATTCCGCGCAACGGAAAATCCCGATACGCCAAGCCGATCTTGCCCTCGTACTTGGCCAAAAGGTTCTTCAAAGTGGGCTGGACCTTTCTGCAAAAAGGACATTGGAAGTCCGAAAATTCGACGATCATCACCGGTGCATCCGCCCTTCCCCGTAGTCGGGCTGGATCAAATGACACTCGAACTGTGCTTGCTCGCGCTGGTTTCTGCGTTGCGCCGAGCGTGCCCAGGTGCTTCAGATATTCCTGCCTGGTCTGGGAAAGCTCGGACTGCTCTGACGTTAATTTTTTTCGAATGACCTGGAGCTCGGGTAGCTCCTTGTCGGCTTCGCCCCAGAGTTTCTCGGCAATACCAAACTGGTGTAGAGCGACACCAGAGTTGCCATCATGCTCGGCCACGAGCCCCTTGGCGTAATAGCCGCCCGCGTAGCTCGGGTCTTGTTCAATCATTTCCTCCGCCGTGAGTTCGGCCAAAGCCCACTCTTCGGTTTCGCGCGCACGCCGAGCAATGGAATCCAACTGGATGAGGGCTTGGCTTCGGGCATCAGGGCCAGGCGAAGCTCGAAGCTGCTCTTCGATTTCCTTCATCAGCGCCACGCCTTCCGCTGATTTTCTCTCCGAGAGCAGAATTTCAGCGCGCAAATTGTCGGAATATGGCCGGAGGCGATCCGCGTCAGACGCCGGAATAAGAATCAGCGCCTCTCGAGCCAAGGCCATTTCCTTCTGTGCGTCATCGACGCGATTCATCGCCACCAGTGCGCGGCCTTCGAGCGTATGCCCTGCAAATTGCGCCATCATCGAGGGACTCTGCGCGAGAATCCGCGCTTGCTCGAAGGCTTCCTGCGCACGGCCTCGAGCCAGCAGAAACTCCGGCAATTGTTTGCGGCCAAACTCCGCGAGTTCACCGTGCCCAGGCAGTAAGAACGACTCTCGCAGGAGTTGTTCCGCGACTTTCATTTGTCCTAGCAATTGATGGCACATCGCAAGAAGGTTCAGGTTATGAGCGCGGTGCCAATCGTACTGAGCGGGAATGTGCTCGGCACGATAGTACGCATTCTCCAGGTTATTCGCCGTGCGGAACTCTTCGATTGCATCCTCGATGCGGCCGGCTCGACGGAGTTCATGCCCGCGCATGTGATGCGCGTGCGGAATGGAGGAAGATGTGCGCAGGTACGCCTCACTGTGAAAAAGCGCTTCTTCGGTACGTCCGATGTTTTCGTAGGAATGAGCCAAATAATGATGCGCAGCCGAATTATTCGGAGAAACTACCAATGCTGTTTGGTAAAACGCGATGGAATCCAAGTCTCCTGTCTGTCCATGTCCTGCACCCGGCCCCTCATCGGCGAAGCCACGCAAGATCCAAAGACCCGGGTCAAGAGGATTCGCCATTAAGGCATCGTAAATGGCTTTACGATACGCTACGAATTTGTCGAGGTTCTGCTTGTCTTCGAGGAATCCCACCTGTCGGGCGCGGATTTCAATCCGCTGCCGCTCAGCTTCAGTGATCGGGCCTGAAAGAGCCTGCGCTTTATCGATTGCTGCGCGGGCCGCCGCCACATCCTGCAGCTGCACGTAAACATCACACAGGCCAGCATAGGCAGCCGCCAAAGACGGATCCAGTCGCAACGCCTGGTGAAAGGAGCGGGCCGCCTCGATCCAGACGTAGGAACTAAGATAGTTAATTCCCTGATCGTAAAAAGCCTGGGCTTCCGCTGAGGTCGTCGTCACTTTTTCGTGAAGGTTGCCGACGTCGTGCCGAAGCGAAACCGACCGCTCGAGAATCTCGTTCGGCACCCAGCCGACGACTTCATGTCCTTCGTGGCCTTCGTGTTGCGAGAGCGCCGGCGCTACCCATACAGCCAACAAACAGGCTTGCATGATTGCCAGTCGTGCCACGAGCAACCATGCGTGGCCACCCATGTCATGGTGGACGGTGTTCTCTTTCTTGCCGGTTTGCAGGGAAACGTCCTCTCTGTGTAAATTCATTTTCAAATTTCGGTCACCTCGACGGAACGAACGTAGTGTCCGGAATCGAGCCGCTTTGTTTCGATCAGCGGATCGGTCACCCGCAGCCGGATCAAATAGGTTCCCGTGGCTTTGGGCGTCCAGGCATGGGACCAAAAGCTCCAAGGATCGTTTGTGGTCTGCGTGAAAGTATCCACTCCCACATAGTCCTCGTCCGGATTGAAGCGGATTTCCAGCTTCTTTACCGGCTGAGAGCCGCCCCACAAGATGCCCACCACGCGGTATTTGATTTTTTCATCGACCAGCCACTTCTCCACTCGCGTTGGCATGGCCGCTTGGTCAATTATCGCCGGCCGGTAATCTCTCGCCAGTTTCGGGATACCTTGCTGATGTGTTCGCGCGGCGAATTCCTGCATCTGCGATGTCGCCAAGAAATTTTCATCGACAAATGTGATTGCGTTTACCCACTTGATGGCAGTACAGCCATACCAGCCGGGGACAACCAGCCGGACCGGCGCGCCGTGGTCTTTGCTAAGTGGCTGCCCATTCATCTCCCTGGCCAGAAAGGCCTTGGAAGCCTTGAGTTGCTCGACCGTGAAAACCCAATCCGCACCGGGAATCGACGTTGCCGATTTCATCGGGTATTGGTCGAAGCCCGAAACCATCACTCGATCCGTTCTCGGCTTAATTCGAGTCGCGAGTACATCAGAAATAGGAACGCCGGCCCAATCTCCCACGCTGAGCAGTCCGAACCGTGTTGCTCGCGTGTTGCCGGAACATTCCATCAGGTGCATGCCCATGGGTTTCGCGCTTTTCCCTAAGTTTTCTGAGGTGAGATTCACCGGCTCTTGAACGAGCCCACCCACCTTGATCGTCCAGGGTTTCCCGGCATCGAGTAGCTCCGAAGCGCATGTGCGGGTATAGAATTTTTCGATGGGCGTGACCAATTGCTCGGGACTCAATCTGGAAAGGTCAGAAAACAGACGCGCGTCGAGGCCTGCCCCGATAATCGTATCAAGCGGCGCTCGGCTTTCTCCCGTAAATTCAAGAATTCCAAGCTGCTTGCCGTCCCGAAACGGATTGTCTCGCTGGTTTCGCGGTCGCGCGAAGCCGCTGAGTTTGTCGAAATCTACAAGAAGCGTACCACTCCCGAGCAGGGAGACACGAAGAAACTCACGCCGGTCCGGATTTGCAAGGCCCCGCATCACGTTCCCACTTGGTTCACGCGGACACTCATTATCTCGTCCCTATCATAATGCATGGCCGCCAAGAAAAAGGGGTCAGGTCAACGACCTGACCCCTGGACAATGAGGCTGCGCCTCTTTCTAGAAGTCGAACCGTAAGCCCATCTGAATGTATCTGGGCGAGTTGTATTGGTTGCTGGGGACACCAAAGGCGCCGGGGCCGGATATGTCCATGCCTGGCTGGTTGGAGAAATAGGAATCGCCGCCGCTCCCGAACATCACGTGATTGAAGGCATTGACGAACTGCACATCAAACCGCGTGGATACGCGTTCGGTAATGCGCGTCATCTTCGATATCGCCAAGTCCACGTTCCAACGCATTGGACCGCGAACGCGGCCGAACCCCAGAGTCTTGTCAGCAAACGTCGGGTACCGGAAACCGGCAACCACCGCATCCGGGTTTTGGAACATATTCGGCACTCCTCCGGTGCTCCCAGAACCATAGCCGGAAGTGGAAAGCGTGGGATTATTCACGCGCGTTTGATTGAATGTGCGGGGTCCTGTTGGAATCAGCCCGTTCGAGTTTCCGTTTGACGGCGTGCTACCGAATTCCGAAAAGCATGCAGCCGAGTCATAGACCATATCGGGCAAGCCGCTGGCAGCAACGTAGACGCCGGAGACAGACCAGCCGCCGAACACGCGATCCGCAAACGCGCCGGTGGCCATGCTCTTGCCCTTGCCGAAAGGCAATTCGTAGTTGACCAGCAGATTGAACGTGTGGCGCCGGTCGAACAACGACGGACCATAGCTCCGATGATGGTCAAAGGCGTCGGGAATGGCGCCGGTGCATTCCTGCGTAATGCCGAAGTTATCTAGCGCGTGGGAGAAAGTGTAGTTGGCATCGAAGGTCAGGCCGCGATAAGCGCGCGACCGCAGGGTCACGAAGCCGGCTTGGTAGTTCGCGTAGGTGAAGCTTCCGCTCCAATCCACCGAACCTATCTGTTTACTAGCCGCCGTCATCGGACCGGTCACGAAGTTCGGCTCCAGAAGGAACCAGAGCGCACCGGCCCCGTGAGCCGGCCAGAAGGGATTGCCGTTGTCATTATCAAAGCTGGCGGCTGCGGCGGTGCACGAATTAAAGCCTGCGCAGAAGCCTGCGGGTAGCATCGCTTCAAACCATGGCTGCACGGTAAGCGCATTAAAGCCGTTGGGCCCATTCTGGACACCTTCTTGCAGTTGAGCCGCCACCGCGTCGAAGGCCTTCGCAAAGCTCTGGTTGGTGCCCTTGGGCGTAAACATGTAGGGGATGTGGTTTAGATCGATGTTCCCGTAAAGATCTCGAGACCAACGGCCCACATAACCTACCTCCAGGATCATCTTGCCGGGTAACTCGCGCTGGACCGTGAAGTCGATCGCATCTGAGGCGCCAGTAACGTAATGCGGATCAAGACGGAAGTCGCGGCTCTCGAAGACGCTGTTGGCATTTGCTGGCTGAATGCCGCTGGGCGATCCCTCGCCTGGGATGATTACGCCACCGCTGACCGCCGGAAGGGGCGGAATATTGATATGGTTGCCGTCTATCCCGATCCGGAAGGCAGTAGTCGGATCGGAGAACCCGCTGCACGCACCCGTCGTATCCGGAGCGGTGCAAACGGAAAGATCGCCAAAACCAATACCCAGAGCGGGAGTCAGAACGAGTCCGACCCCGTTCTTCCGTTCAAACCCCCGCGACCAGCCGCCGCGGAGCACAGTCTTCTTGTTTCCCATCAGGTCTCCGAGAAGGCCTTGCCCGAAGGATGGGTTCCAGGCAAACGCCAGGCGTGGGCCAAAGTTCGTGTAATCTGGGTCGAATGGATATTTTCGTCCTAGGGTCTTGATAGGCACATAGCCCAGAGTCGGATTGAAAACGTCTCCGTTCAGGGCAGCCTTTTCCTTGGCATCCAGGTAAGACTTGGCATCAATCGGTTTGCCGGTGCTAACGTCGATCATCATTGCCGTCTTGCCCGTCGGATCATGTGGCGGCATCTGCACGCCCCAGGTCAAACCATAGCTTAACGTCAGTGATGGAGACACGCGCCAATTATCGCCGAAATAGATTTCATAGGCATTTACATTTTCTTTCTGTGTGATGGTGGTCCCGGCGGGCTGCGGACTCAAATCCCCAGACCGGGTTAACACCTGCGTGGCGCTATCTACCAACCCGAGCGCGGAAATGTAAGCGCGTCTATATGTGGTCCTGTCCGAAGATCTAACGGAGGCCGGTATAGGAATTCCGCCAATATCCAGGAACTGCCCCCCGCGGGCCACGAAGTAAAGAGGCGTGGTTATGCCGCCAACCACCTTGTCATCCCGGACGTGCAAGAAGTGCTGGAGTTGTACACGTCCTCCGAAGTTAAAGGCGTGCTTGCCCTTAATCCAAGAGAGGTTGTCGGTAAACGTGTAGTCCTGGCCGTTCCAGACGCGTTGACGCGCCTGTTGCGTATTGACGTTAATAGGTACCATGGCATTGATCCGGCTTTCTGACCAGATCTGCAGCCTGGCGTCACTACACGGCGCTACGGGCCCGCAAGCAGTACCGGTGTTAAGTCCAGGCACCGGGATACCTGCCCCGGGAGCGATCCAAGACCACCAGTGACGCAACCAATCGAAGTGGAAGTCGTTCACCAGATTGGATGTAAGCCGCCCGGTCAAGCCTCCAACCAGAAATCGCGGCTGCAGCGGACGGCTGGCCAGCGCGCACGGTGTACCCTTCTGACAGCCCTTCGCGATACCTCCAATGTCCTCCTGGATGTTGGGGGGGGTTATGGCGGAGGTGCTGTAGCGATACGATCCCATGAAATCCCATTTGTCATTGATTTTGTGATCCAGGCGGAGCACGGCAAAGTGCTCGTTGCTGAGGTTTGGCACAGAACCTGTCAAAAACGGTGCCCTTAAAGCTGCGTCACCTGCAGAGAAGTCATTAGGTGCAGGCAAATTACCCCATTCAGCGGCTATAGCAGGGTTAAGGCCTATCATCCTTGGGTCAAGGGTGCCAGTATCGGCCGGTAGCATTGTGCCAATCAGAGGATCGTTATCGCTGCAAGGCGCGGAACACGCGGCTGGATCAAGCGTCGGCGTTGGATTCAGATTGAAGGCCCGGACCGTGCCACCAGCATCCCGGAACTTCAGGATACCGGCCCTCAGAGCGTCGGACGGGACCAATCGTTGAAAAACCGATTGCGTGAAGAAATGACGCTCCTCTTCGTGTAAGAAGAAGAAGGTCCGGTTCTTCCAAATAGGCCCTCCGATCCGCCCGCCGTAGCGATTATCTCGCCATTCGGGATTTTCGGTAAACGGCTTTCCGGTAAAAAAGTCGGGACGGTGGCCGCGGAACCAGTCGTTTGCGTTTAGTTCGTCATTTTGGTGGTACCAGTAACCGGCGCCGTGCCAAGCGTTGGACCCCCGCCGCGTGACCATCTGCACCTGGGCGCCAAGTGACCGTGTAAAGTCCACACCGCCGTTGTTCGTTTGCACCCGGAACTCTTCCAGGCTTTCTACGGGGGTGGGTACTACCGCTCGGGGCGTAGCCTGGAAGCCTGTATTGTAGCCGCCGCCGCCCTCCATGTTGCTGGTGGCGTCGCCACCATCGAGCATGAAGGTGTTCTGGTCCATCCGCGCCCCGGCTATCGTCCCACCGCTCGAGTTACCATCGCCTGAGCCACTCACCGCGCCGTTGAAACCCGGAATCGCCATGGGCTGGAGCAGCATCAAGGAAGTGGCATCCCGGCTCAACGTCGGTAAGTTCGCAAGCAAGTTGGAATCGAGCACATCCCCTACACTGGCATCCATAGTTTGCAACTCGATACCAGTGCTGGCGTTGACTTCCACCGTCTCGGTCAAGCCACCGACTTCCAAAATCACGTTAACCAGGGCCGATTTTCCGATTGCAACTCTTACGCCGCTCACCACTGACTGCCGGAAGCCCTTGCTTGAAACCGTAATGCTGTAATTCCCTGGACGCAGGGAAGGAAAAGTATAACCACCGTCGCTTCCCGTGGTGGTCGATGTCGTTGCTTTAGTGTCCACATCTTCCAAATCGACCTTGGCGTTCGGAACGGTAGAGCCCGTCGTGTCGGAGACTGTCCCCGTCACTGTGGACGTTGACGCCGTTTGCGCGCGCGTCGAAATACTCGTCAGTAACAACACGAATACCGCCACCATCCCCATAAGAAATGCGATTCTCAGGCGAGACATACACACACCTCCGCGTCAATTTTTGAGAACGTACCCGGCAGGAAGGAAAAGCCATGGGCCGACCACACCCCCACAGTTGCCGGTACCGTATCTAAATGCAATCTCATAAGCAAGGCTTTTTTCTAATTTTTATCTGGGCTTGAGATTGTGCAAGCGCGAAGCGAGGTGTGAATTACGGCACCGAGGCCGTGCGTACAGTCTTTTCGGTAGTCAAATGAGCGCGACCACCAGAACAAGGAAGTCGTTTCACCGGGGCCGCAACCACGTGACATAGGACGAGCGAGTACTGGTTGTAATAAGTAGATGGAAAGACTATTTCCACTCTGCTCAAACTGAAAGGACGAAAATGCTTTGTTGTCGGGGCTGGCGAAATCGGCGAATCGAAAATCGCCACCCTGCTCGATGCAGGAACCAGCGTGCCAGCAGTGGCGCCCCGCGCGACGGCCAAGATACAGGGGTGGGCGCGCAAAGGACTTCGCTGCGGAAGAGGAAATTTCATGACGTGGATTTGGCCAACTGCTTCTTGGTTGTAGCTGCCACCTCATCAAGCAAACTGCATAAGAGAATTTTCCGATTGGCAAAGCGCAGAGGAGTGCTCTGCGATGTTGTGGACGTGCGAAATTCTGCGACTTCTACTACCCTGCCGATATACTTGATGTTCATTGAGGGTGCTCCTTTCGGTAGAGTTCTGGATCGCACTCAAAACCTACCTCAAAGGGGCGCCCTGCGTAACGGTATGCAGATCGTGCCCAGTTGCTCGCGCGCCTCGGGAGTTTTTTGCTAGACGGAAATTGAAACAGGGTGCGCAGTCTCGTGTAATCTGGATGGGTGAGAGAAGGTGCAGGAGGGCCACCGCGTGGCTCACCAACCAAGGTTCGTAAAGAACCCGGATTCAAGGCATTGAGGCCGAGAATCGAAGACATCTGATCGGCTACTCCTAGCTGGACCGACTCTCGCTGACGCGCCCACTGGCAGCCATCCGGCGATGGCCATCTTACAATGGTGATGTATCCTGTCGGCTGATCTGCGGAGAGCACTTGCTGCCTTGCAACTTGCGGAGGATGTTGCGCAAGACGAGCTGAAATCTTGACGTTTTGAAGAAATGCGGTGCTGTAATTTGGACAAGCCAGCAAAAATTCTAATCAGCGGCATTTTCGTGGGTGCGTTGATCTACGGTCTCGGAGAAATGAACACGCACCGGCTAGAGCGCAGGGTTCAGGAGCTACAGAGAGCGTGTGTCGCCGAAACGGAAGCAGAAGCGAAGAAGCAAGGGACTTTTTCCGCGTTGGCGAGCATTTTCTCAGGAAAGGCGATATGTGATCCCGTCGATTTGGCGAGATCTGAGGGCTACAGTGGCATTCAGGGACAATTGGCCGCAGCGGAACGCGATGTTTTGCGATGGGCTAACTGGCCCCAAATCTCTGGTATCGCAATCCCACTCCTGTGCTCTCTTCCTTGGTTGTGGTATTTCTTTCTGCGGCGGATTCGGGAACTCCGCGAAGCCATTGCCGGGAAATAGGCACACGAAATCCGCGCTTACGGAAGAATGCCGCCTCTGCGGGTTTGCCTTGCGCCGTCAGACGAACGTCCCCACGATTGGTTAGGTCCTCTCCCTTGCTTGCGAACCGAGCGTGCGCGCGTAGACCCGCGTAAATTCCGCGCCAAAATACAAGAGCAACGCGGAGTAGTAGATCCAGGCGACGACGACCACCAAAGAACCTGCGGCTCCGTAAGCGGAAGCCGACACACTCTTCCCGATATAAAACCCAATGACAAATTTTCCAGCGGTGAATAACAAGGATGTGAGCGCCGCTCCGATCCAAACGTCACTCCAGGCGATTTTGGTATCAGGCAGAAACTTGAAGATCATTGCAAACAGAACGGTGATAGAAAGCAGAGAGAGAAGAAAATCAAGGGATTCAAACCAGAACGCCGGAATCGGAAGCATGCCTCCAAGATATTTTGTCACGGCGGCCAGAAGCGCGCTAAGCAACAGCGAAACCAAAAGCAAGAATCCGATGCCGAGCACCATACCAAAGCTCAGGAAACGCTCCTTGACGAGGCTTAGAATGCCAGCCTTGGTGTCCGGACTTACGTGCCAAATGCTGTTCAGAGCATCGTGCATTTCGCAGAATATCCCGGAAGCACCTAAGAACAACGCGAACACACCGATCAAGCTTCCGATCACTCCGCGGGCAGGCTTGTGGGCCGATTGAATCATGGCCTCAATGGCTTTCGCGCCATCTCGGCCTACGAGTCCTTGGATCTGCCCAGCAATTTCACCTTGCGCAGCTTGCATCCCAAAAGCCAGGCCGGCAATTGCAACCGCGATGATCAGGAGGGGAGCCAGAGAAAAAATAGTGTAATAAGCCAGCGCTGCGCCCATCCGGGGCGCTTTGTCCTTGCTCCATTCCAAATAGGCGGTTTTTAGCAGCGCGGAAATCGCCCTCGGCCTAAAGAACAAGCGCAACCCACACCCAGCTTGGACCTGCAATCTCTGTTCGTTCTCTGACGCAGAAATGGATGCTGGCCCAGCTTCGACTGCGTGGGTCTCAACGTTGGGGGAGCTCGCGGACGGAGAAACCATACACCTTCTCCACGCGACATGCGGTCAATCCGGTGGCCGGGGAATTCCCAGATATCTAGTCCACCGAAAATATTAACGACAACTTCACTGAGTTTCACGCTTCGCGACGATCAACGCAATTGGATTCTCTACCGTCAATGCGAGGCGGACCATACAGGGGATTATGGATGTCCATGCAGGTCTTGCGAGCAGTCGTTTATTCGTGCTCCTCTCATTAAAATCGCCGATCTCGCGTGCGACCGAGTCTGAGACCCTGCTCAGGCGTTTACATTATTCAGGGGATTGCGGTCATCCCACCTCGACCTAGACTTAATGGAACCAGCCGCATGCATCCGTATCTATCCGGAGGCAGTGTCCAGTTTGAGGCCAAGATGAATTTCCAACGCCCGGCACGCAGTTTTCGTTTCAGTGGCTTTGCCATGGCATCGATTTGGACCTACACGTACTGCGAGCCAACTAATCTATGCGCAGCTGGGTCATTCCGATTCTCGTCGTTTTCGCGTGGTCTTCATTCACCCGGAGCCAGCAGACTAGCCAAAGCAACAAAGTTTCTTATGAAGGCCAAAAGGTCACGGCAGTGGAGTTGGTCGCGAATCCGAAGATTTCCGTAGAGTCTTTGCGACCGTTGGTGCAACAGCGAGCGGGTGAATCGTACTCAAGCTCGAAGGTGGCCGATACGATTTCTGCTCTGCAAGGAACTGGGCGGTTCAGCAAGATAGAAGTCGACGTTAGGCCAGACCCTGGCGGGCTGCAGGTGACGTTCGCTCTGGAGCTGGCGTTGTACTTTGGAATTTTCGACTTTCCGGGCGCGACCAAGAGCTTTTCCTACACGAGACTCCTGCAAGTCGTGGATATCCCGAACCGAACGCCGTACAAAGGGGAACTCGTATCGAAGGCTGAAGACAATCTTCACCAATATTTTGTTTCCGCCGGTTTCTTTCAAGCCCAGGTGCAAGCGCAATCCCAGTTCGATGAAGCTCACATGCTCGCCAATGTGGTGTTTACCGTCGATTTGGGGAAACGGGCGAAGTTGGGAAACATAGAAATTCAGGGAGCGGAACCCGGCGAAGCAGATCGCTTGCGGCGTGCAACGCGTTCCCTCTGGGCGACCGCTACGGGAGCTTCTCTCAAACCTGGTAAGCCGTACACCCCCAAACGAATCGATTCAGGCGTCAAGCGCATGAAGCGGGATCTCGCAAAACAAAATCACCTCGCCAGCAAGGTTCGTCTGGAGCACCCTGACTATCACAAAGACAGCAATCGCGCCGATGTGGTTATTGATGCCCGGCCGGGCCCGATCGTCAAGGTACATGTCACGGGCGCGAAGCTTTCGGCGCTTCCGTTCCTTCGCGATAGGCAGATGAAGAAACTGATTCCCATATTTTCCGAAGGAGCTGTAGACCCTGACCTGGTGGAAGAAGGCCGGCGGAATCTGATCGATTTTTTTCAAAGCAAGGGCTATTTCGATGTGAAAGTGACCACGAGTTTCCAAAACGAGTCCTCGCACGTCGAGCTGGTCTACAACGTCGAGCGGGGATCCCGCCACAGAGTGGAGACCGTCGATTTCCGAGGTAACGAGCATTTCGACAACGATCTGCTGATCCGGCAGGTCACCGTGAAGCCTCACCGTCTCGTTCTGCTTTCCCGAGGGAAGTTCAGTGAAAAGCTGCTCCGTCAAAGTGTGACGGGCATTACCGCGTTCTACAAAAACCTGGGATACGAAGACGTAAAAGTTGACACTGATGTTGTCGATCGTGAGCTGAAAGTTTACGTGACTTTTCAAATCGCCGAGGGCACGCAAACACTGGTTCACAACCTTACGATTGAGGGGAACGCCCACATACCCAGCTCGGCTTTCTCGCCGAAAGGGGGCCTGCGGCTCAGGACGGGCCAGCCGTTTTCCCCGAAAGCGCTGGCTGACGACCGCAGTCACATCATGGCCGTGTATTTGGACCAGGGTTTTCTCAATTCCGACTTCGACTCCAAAGTCACACGTTTGCCGGACAATCCGCACAGAGTAGATGTGACCTACACGATTACGGAGAGACAGCAGGTACAAGTAGGCGAAGTGGTTCTCCTCGGCAATAAGAAGACGAGAGCATCGTTAATCAAAAAGACCGCACACATCAACCCGGCAGCCCCTTTGAGTCAACGAGCTTTGCTGGCAGGCGAGAGCGGATTACATGACCTGGGCGTATTTGATTGGGAGAGCGTCGACTCTCGCCGCACCATCACCGATCAAATGAAGGAGGATGTACTCATCAAACTACACGAAGCCGGCAGGAATGAGATTACCTACGGTTTTGGGTTGCAAGTGGCTCGCCGTGGAGGAAATATCCCCTCCGGTACCATCGCCCTTCCTGGGCTGCCGCCTATTACTAGCGGAGCGGCGAATTTCACCGCTGACGAAAAGACGTTTGTGAGTCCTCGGGGCTCGATCACATTCACCCGCTACAATCTTCGTGGTCTCGCAGAATCGGCGTCCGCTTCCATTTTGATTTCGCGGCTGGATCAACGTGCTCTTGCCACCTACACCCAGCCACACTTCAGAGCGTCAAGCTGGAGTTCGCTGTTTAGTGCGTCGATCGAGCGCACCACGGAGAATCCCACCTTCGCGGCGCGTCTGGCGGAAGGCTCATGGCAACTCGAGAAACCACTGAACAAAGATAAAACGCGGAGAATTCAGCTCCGTTATCGGTTGCGCCGAACGATTCTGTCCGATTTGTTAATTCCTGGATTGGTGTTGCCGCAGGACCAGCGAGTCCGCCTTTCGACACTTTCCGCCACCTGGATTCGCGACACTCGTGACAAACCCCTGGATGCGAGTCGCGGTTTCTACCAGACTTTGGATCTGGGAATCACCCCAAAAGCTCTGGGCTCGAGCGCCAACTTCGCACGTTTCTTGGGGCAGAGTTCCTACTACAAGTCGTTCGGTCCGACAGTCTGGGCAAACAGAATTACGTTGGGCCTCGCCAAGGCTTTCGGCAACAGCGACGTGCCTAGCAGTGAAAGCTTTTTCTCCGGAGGGGAAACCACTCTTCGGGGTTTTCCTATAAACGGGGCAGGGCCTCAACGCACGGTGCCCGCGTGCGGCAACCCCGCTGACCCCGCCACGTGTGTAAACCTCCAGGTACCCGTTGGAGGCCGTCAGCTATTCATCCTCAATTCGGAATTGCGTTTTCCTCTGGGCATTAAAGAGGGATTGGGCGCTGTGGTTTTCTACGACGGTGGCAACGTCTACCGCGCAATCAACATTAGCCATTTCATTCAAGACTACACGAACACGATAGGCGTGGGGCTCCGGTATAAGACTCCGGTGGGTCCTATCCGGTTTGACATCGGACGAAATCTGAACCCTGTTACGGGAGTGAACGCTACCCAGTTCTACATCACTCTGGGGCAGGCTTTTTGAGATCCACATAAGGTGCCCTATGACGTGGCAAAGAAAACTCGGTTCGATAGCAGTGGTTCTCGTGACGAGTATCGCGGTCCTCGGTGCGGCCGGGTACCTCGTCCTCCGCAGCCCGAGATTCCAGGAATACTTACTCGCTCAAATTGAGAAACAAGCAAGCGATGCCACGGGAGCAGAAGTGCAAGTTCAGAATTTGGCGCTCCACCTCTCACAGCTCACCGCCGACGCCTACGGAATTACAGTGCGTGGCAATCAGCCGGCATCCGCGCGCCCGCTCGTTCAAGCGGACCAACTCAGGATTCGTCTAAGAATCATTTCGCTGCTACGCAAAAAGGTTGATCTAAGCGAGATCGTCCTCCGTCACCCAGTGGTGAATTTCCAAGTCAGAAAGGATGGGACCACGAATCTTCCGACACCTCCGAAATCGAATAGCAACACCACGAATCTGTTCGATCTTGGAATCCGACACGTTCTGCTCGAACATGGCGAGATCTATTACAACGACGTCAAAACCCCTTTGGACGCCGAGCTGCATGATCTACAAGTCGAAATCAAAGCTGAGCTCATTGGAAAAGGTTACGATGGCAAGCTTTCGTATCGAAACGGACGCGTTTTGTATGGAAATATGAAGCCGCTTCCTCACGACCTGACCGCCGCCTTCAACGCAACTCCTTCCGAATTTACGCTGAAGCCTCTGCTTCTTACGGTGGCTTCCTCCACGTTGGAATTGCAAGGCCAAGTACAGAACTACTCTCAACCGTCGGCCAGCGGGTCTTACAAGGTTACGCTTCACGCGCAGGAGGCGAGGTCGGCTCTCAGGAACACTGCCCTCCCAGCTGGTGAAATCACGTTGACGGGTTCCATACGGTATCAACAGCAGGAAAACGGGCCAGCGATACACGCTCTGGATTTGGATGGGCGCTTGAATGGCCGCGAATTGGCGGTCAGCACAGCCGATCTTAATGCGGTCGTTCGCAATATCCGCGGGGAGTTCAAACTTTTCGACGGAAACCTCGATGTGCATGGACTCGAGGCAGACCTGCTTGGTGGACATATGACGGCGACGGCAACGATCCAGCACCTTGACACCAATTTGGTAGCTAAGCTCCATGCGTCCGTGCAGGCAATCTCATTGAGTGCCGCTAACGCCGCCTTACGAACCACGCGTCTCAGTCCGATGCCGGTAGATGGACAGATTAGCGGAACCGCTGATGCAGCGTGGGCTGGCAGCATCAAGAACATGGAGGCCCGTTCGGAGATCACGCTGAAGGCGGCTCTCCCCAGCAGTCGGACAGCGCCTGTTCCCGTCCACGGTGTGGTTCACTTGAACTATGACGGTCGAACCGCAACGGCGACGCTCACAGACACATCCGTCGATACGCCGCAGACGCGTGTGGAAATAAACGGAACCGCGGGCCAGAAGCTCAATCTCAAAATACAAGCGCATGCGGCAGACCTGACAGAAGTAGATGCTCTCGTTGCCGCATTCCAGGGAATCGGGCCAGAACCGTCTGCAAGCACTTCCTCTCCGCGCTCCATGAATCTCGCCGGTGCCGCTGATTTGCAGCTACTCGTCGAGGGCACTGTGAATGACCCTCGTATTCGAGGCCAGCTGGCCGGCCGAAGCCTTCAAGTGAAGAATACCCAGTGGCGCAGCCTGGAGCTGAGATTGCAGGCCAGCAAATCGGGCATCTCGATCCAGAATGGCTCGCTCGTGAATGCGCGCCAGGGCTACATCAATTTCGCCGTCGGCGCTGGTCTCGCAAACTGGCATTACTTGCCGTCGAGCCCCATCACCTTGGAGGTGAGTTCGAGGGATCTTGCAATCAATCAGCTACTGCAGCTCGCGAGGCTTGACTATCCCATTTCCGGCAATCTTTCTGTCGATCTCTCGATGCATGGCTCTCAATTGAACCCGATCGGTAAAGGATCAGTTCGGCTGACGAGAGCCACCGTGTATGGACAGTCGTTGCAGCAATTATCCATTCAGTCCGAAGGAAACGGGGATGCGCTTACCTCGTCGCTAGAGATGAGTTTGCCAGCGGGCTCTGCGAAAGCGAATCTCGTTCTCTATCCGAAACGCAAAGGCTACGAGCTTCAACTCAACGTTCCTGGCATCAACCTGGCGCAACTGAAAGCAGTACAAGATAAAAACCTTGGAGTGGCAGGCGTACTCACCGCGAATGCGAACGGACGTGGAACCATAGACGATCCGCAATTGACACTCACGGCTCACATCCCTCAACTCCAGGCTCGCGACGCGAGTATCTCGGGCATCAAAGCAGACATCACCGTCGCCAATCATCAAGCGCAGTTCATACTGGATTCAGAGGTTCTACAGACCTCCGTGCAAGCCCGCGCGACCATGAATCTCAGCGATGGGCACTACACTCGCGCAACGCTCGATACAAAAGGACTGCCGATCGAGGGCCTTCTTGCACTGCGCGGGCCCGCCAAAAGCAACGGCCCACGCGGCATCGTGGAAGTGCATGCTTCCGCCGAAGGGCCATTAGATGATAAGACCCGGGCGCAAGCGCAGGTGATCATTCCAACTCTCAAGGCTGAGTACCAGGGTTTACAGATCGGGAATGCGCATCCCATTCACATCCATTACGCCAATGCCATCGTTGTGCTCGACCCTGCGGAAATTTCTGGAACCGACACAACCTTACGGCTCCAAGGTCAGCTTCCGTTGCAAGGCACGGCACCCGTGACGCTCTCCGCTATAGGTACAGTGGATATGCAGCTCGTGCGTTTCTTTGAGCGTGATCTTCAGAGTTCAGGAAAACTGCAGCTCGATGTTCGCGCGGCCGGCCCAACGGATCATCCAACTGTCCAAGGGCAGTTGCGCTTACAGAACGTCTCCATAGTGCCAGCCGATGCTCCCGTGAGCCTCCAAAACTTGAATGGAGTCCTCGACGTGAGCAACGACCAAATAACGATTACACAACTTGCTGGGGAGTCGGGAGGCGGACAGATTTCCGCCCGAGGGGTGATTGGGTATCGGCCACAGCTTCAAATGAATGTCGCTCTTCAAGCCAAGAACGTTCGCATCCGCTACCAGGACGCAGTCCGGACTGTTCTCGGGGGCGACCTGAATCTGGTCGGTACAAGCCAGGCGGCGAATCTGAATGGTCGGGTACTCATCGACAGTCTAAGTTTCACGCAGAATTTCGACTTGGCAACGCTGGCCGGGCAAGTCCAATCGGGCCCGGAATCCGCCCCCAGCGAGGGGATGGCCAACAAGGTCAAGCTGGATATCGCGGTCGCAACGGCTCGCGATCTTAACCTTACGAGCAGCGCCGTAAGCCTCCAAGGACAAGCCAATCTGCACCTGGTCGGCACTGCCGCTGATCCCGTCATCGTCGGGCGAACAGAGTTTACGGCTGGGGATATATTCCTGATGAATAAGCGCTACCAGATTGAGCGCGGAGTCATCGAGTTCTCGAATCCACAGCGCACTGAACCGGTGCTCAACTTGCTGCTCACGACCACGATCAACCAATACAACTTGAGCCTGACGTTTCGCGGACCGCTCGACAAAATGCAAACCAGCTACGTCTCCGATCCTCCTCTCCCAACAGCGGACATCATTAATCTCATTGCCCGAGGACAAACTACCCAACAGGCCGCAGCTTCACCGTCGAACTTTGGAGCAAGTTCGCTTCTGGCGCAAGGGGCTGCTAGTCAGGTGAGCGGCGGAGTCCAAAAGCTCGCTGGTCTCTCGAGTTTGTCGATCGACCCGACACTAGGCGGCAACAACTCCGATCCAGGTGCCCGCATCGCGATGCAAAAGCGGGTTACCAACAACTTCTTGTTCACTTTCGCGACTGACGTTACCTCCACACAGCGAGAGCTCATCCAAGGGGAATACCAGTTCAATAAACGTTGGTCCGCTAGCGTGACTCGAGACGAAAACGGCGGTTTTGCAGTCGACGGCAAGTTCCACAAACGGTACTAAATGTCGGTTCGAATCAGAAACGCGTTTCTGTCTTTTGCGACGTCGCTTTTTAGTCTGCATCGCCTCGATTTGTGGTGCGACAACCGCCTTTGCTCAAACAACGGAGGTCTGTGGGGAAGCTGCCGATGCGCCTGGAGCCGTGCGAAAGACCGCAGAACTAAAGCCGGATGTGGTCTCATTCTTGACCCCATCCTCGGCATGGATAACGGTCTCACCGCGGCTCGTGAAATCTCTAGAGCAACGCCGACTATAGCGATCGTGTTGTGCACAATGTTCGCAACAGCTGCGCTGGAGCGGGAGAGCCAAAAGTTCGGCATCCAAGCGGTCGTCGATAAAATCAACGCGGGAACGCAGCTCGTGGGCGTCGTGGAAGACGTGCTGAATAACAAGCCTTAGCGTGTTCGTAAAAGGCCTCTACGGCTTCATGCAAACGCCCTCGCCAACAAGCAGGGAGAACCGGTGGTTCCCGCGCTGGTGACGGGCACATTCTCCAATCCCAAGTTCGCTCTTGATATCCAACAGATTGCGCAGATGAAGGTCAAAGGACTAGTGCCAAATTTCGACAACCCCGCATCGGTTACCGGGACACTGCAAAATCTGCTCGGAGGCCCACGAAATCCTGCTCAAGATTCGCAAGCACAGGGAAAGCAGCAGCCTGAAGAACAGAATCCAGTGCAGCAGTTGATGGGAATCTTCGGAAAGAAGAAAAAACCGAATCAACAGCCCCCGAAGTAAGAGGGAGTTCAGGACCTACATAGCAAAGAGTCAACCCCAGGCTTGCGTGATCTAAAAAACTCTATTACGCTGGCGCAGTTGCCAGCGGTACCTTCCCTCCCAGCCCGCTATCGGTCGTTCCAGCTTCAAGTCAAATTCTTGTCAATGAAGGATGACGTATGACACGCAAAAACATTTGGGCGACACTTGGTGTGGCGGTCGTTCTGAGTTTGCCGTTGTCTGCCTGCAAAGACACAAAAGCTCTGCAAGAGAACGAGCAATTGAAGGCCCAGGTGGCGGAACTTCAGAAAGAGAACGGCCAAGTCGGAAACGATCTCCAAACAATGACAGCTGCCCGCGATGCGTTGACGAAAGAGAACGAGAAGCTTAAAGCGGAGATTAAGACTTTGAAGAGCAAGCACTCCGGAAAGAAAGCTGCGAGTCGAAAACGTCGTCGCAGTTAATGTCACAGCAACTTTACGGTCCGCACATGGTTTGGAATGCGTGAACCGATTTCTGTTTTCAGCGTCAGAAAAGGGAGATTAGGATCATGAAAACGTTTGAGGTGCAATTTCGCTATCAGGATCGAAGTGAAGGAACGGTGGAATCGACGATCAAGGTGGATGCGTCAAATCTTCCTGGAGCGGTCGGTAAGGCAACACGCGAGTTTGTCAAAGGCTTGGACCGCAAACAGAGATTCGATATGAACAAGAATGGGCTTGAGATTACGGCCAAGTCTGTCACGACAACCACGGAGGCGCAGGCAAAGACATCCGCGGGGGCCGTCGCTAGTTGACAGCTCAGCAGAACCGGAGCAGGGCCGAGATTCTGCGCGCTTACCATTGCTGACGGGTAAGTCGCGAAACCGTACAAATGTCGATTCAGGTGACTTCTGGCTTGATGCGTTCCTTAATGAAATGGCACAACCGATGTTTCCCGCGACCAATTAACTTTTCGTTCGAGTCCAATACAAACTAGAGCTTCCCCATAGCCATAGAATTCGATTCAGGCGAATCTAGCCGATTCCTCCACCCCTGAGGACTCCAGGAGGGACGCGAATTGTAAATATTTCGGCTCGGCGTATTTTTCTTAATAAACATCGAGATCCCGCCCAATAACCACTTGTCTGCTATACCCGGAGAGCACTTCTTGTCAAAAGCTCTTCTGGCGATGACGCTTGGGGACGCAGCGCTGGCCGCAGAACAATCGAGGCATGATAGATGATCAGCAAGCGAGGCTTGCCCTTGCTGGCTAGCTCCGCGAGTTGCCTTGTGTTGGTGTGATACTTCGCGGCATAGGGTTGCAAATCCGGCCGCTTCGTAAGCCATTCTAGCCGGCTCGCCTCGTGAATGAGAACGTCACAACCGTGCCACGCATCGATGGTCGCCTGGGTAGAACTCGTGTCGCTTGAGATCACGATGCTGCGGTCGGCGGTGTCGAATCGTCCCCTGACGGGGAAAGCGTCCACCCAGGAGCTAGACCAAACCATACAGCGAATCCTTGAACTCTACACAGAATGGGGCCGTTATTAACGCGATCACCGCTGCCGTCTATATCTGAGCCATCTCAGCCTGCTAAGGGAATTACCGGATAGAACCACACTCTTCGACTGACTACGTTCGATCGTATGAGGAGGGTTCTCATGCCGACAACAAACCCGATAAAACGGAGCAATCGGATCGCTCTGATAGCCGCAGTGCTCGCGCTTGGAGCCGTGGTCCTTGTCGCCAAAACGTCGAGCAGGCCATGGTCTGATCCTCAGTTTGCGGTCAAGGCCGCGCAAAGCTCATATGCTGAAGTTGAGCTGGGACGGCTGGCTGCGCAAAAAGGTCAAAGTGAGACCGTTCGCGCTTTCGGCCAAAGAATGGCCACCGATCACGCAAAAGCAAAACAGAAGCTAGAAAGGATCGCTGCCCAGGAGAACATCCGTCTTCCAGAAGATCTGGATAAGGGCGCGAAGCAAAACTACGAAAAGCTTTCGAAACTGTCCGGTCCAGCCTTCGACCGCGCTTATGCTCAGCACATGGTCAAGGATCACAAGAAGGACGTAGCGGAATTTCAAAAAGAAGCATCGGCTGGAAAAAACGAAACGATCCGCGCATTCGCGGTAGATACACTTCCTACTTTGCAGGATCATCTAAAACAGGCCCGTGAAATAAAGGACCTTTCGGATAGGAGCGTTACTACTGTCCCCGTACCCAATGTTCCAAAGTAGGGATTTGTCGCATTACGAGACAGTGAGCCAAATCCAAATCACTCTGTGGAGACCTCTGAATTTGCAAGAATCGCGTTCATTCGTAAATCTGAACCGAGAGGTTCAACCATGGTCACAAACGAATTTGTAAAGTGCGCGCATCCACCCTGTCGATGCAAAGTCGAAATCGACGAGCAATATTGCAGCGCCGCCTGCGCTTCAAAAGAAACTCAGCAGGTGCCCTGCGTTTGCGGATACCTAGAATGCGCCCTGAACCGGCGATAGAAATACAAGCTGATGAGTCTGAACCGCTGCCGGACGTCGTACCTTGAGGAGTAAAAGGATGCGGCAGAATGTGAAATCAACTGAGAACATTTCAGACAGGCTCATTGCTGAACTAGAATCTTATCCCTATTGCCGCTTCGCAGAAGGCGGAAATACAGTCGACCCTTTCTCGGCCTCGCCCTCAAAAAAGAGAATTTCAAATGCGCGGATGCTTTCTTCCAAATAATTCTGGAAAAGGAGGAGTCACATGCAAGTTCGCGAAGTCATGAGCAGAAAAGTGCTGGTCGCATCTCCTGACGATACGGTTGAAAAGGCTGCCACTCTGATGGCGCAAGTGAATTGCGGTGCGCTTCCGGTCGGCGAAAACGACCGGCTAGTTGGAATGATCACGGACAGGGATATCGCGCTTCGCGCCGTCGCCAAGGGCAATCCGCCCGACCATTGCACGGTCCGCGAGGCGATGTCTCCCGGCGTCAAGTACGTTTTTGAAGACGAGACCACGCAAGCCGCTGCGGACAGCATGAGCGGTCTGCAGGTCCGCCGGCTTCCGGTTCTGAACCGCCAGAAACGCCTGGTAGGGATCGTATCTCTAGGGGATCTCGCCTTGAAGAGCAACGGTCCAGCGGCAAGCGCTCTGAAAGAAATTTCAAAGCCGAACAGTGGCGCCGCATAACTCGCACCATGACGATTGACGCCAGATGAAAAAGAAAGAAGGTGTTCATGTACCCTCGGAATTTAGTCATGAAGTTATTGGATCTAAAAAAAATACCGTACGAGCACCGCGTCCATCCAACGGCTTTGACCGCTCAGCAAGTAGCAGCGGCCGAACATGTCCCGGGATCGATCGTGGCCAAAACCGTGGTCGTAAAAGCAGATAACAAATTCGTGATGGCAGTGCTTCCGGCTTCGGCGAAAGTGGATTTACCTGCTCTCCGCGAGACGCTCCGGGCGAACGAGCTGAGGCTTGCGAAAGAGGCGGAATTCTACGGCTTATTCCCGGATTCTGAGCTCGGGGCGATGCCGCCATTCGGCAATCTTTATGGGCTTCCTGTGTATGCCGACGAATCGCTCGCCAGGGATCGAGCGATTTTGTTCAACGCGGGAACACATCGAGATGCAATTCGAATGAGCTACCGGGACTTTACCCGTTTGGCGGAGCCCAAAATTTGCTCCTTCGCGGCAAGGCGCGGGGCGCGATCATCGTGAGATGAATCCTTTGTTGGGAAAGCCCCAGCTAGGTTCTCTCTAAGGAGGCGCTTGGCGTTCGCCTTCGCAGCTGATTCGATGAACGATAACGGCATCACCCAACGCTTCCGAGACCGCACCGAGGCAGGCAGATTATTATTGGCTTCCCGCCTCGCCCGTTATGCTGACCGTCCGAACGTATTGATACTCGCTTTGCCTCGCGGCGGAGTGCCTGTTGCGTTCGAGATTGCACGAGCTCTGAACTTGCCTTTGGACGTTTTCCTCGTGCGAAAGTTGGGTGTTCCAGGGCAGGAAGAACTGGCAATGGGCGCCGTCGCGAGCGGAAATGTGCGGATACTGCAACCGGACGTGATTGAAGGTCTACGCATCCCTCGATCCGTTATAGACACCGTGACGGCCGAAGAAATCCGAGAGCTTGCGCGGCGCGAGCGAGCCTTCCGAGGCGATCGGCCGAGCCCGCAGCTTAGAGGCCGACACATTATCCTGGTCGACGACGGCTTGGCAACGGGTTCCACAATGCGTGCAGCCGTCGCTGCACTGAAGTTGCAGCGTCCTGAACGCATCATTGTGGCGGTGCCGGTTGCTGCAAGCGAACCGTGCGACGAGTTCAAAAGCGAAGTAGACGAGATCATCTGCCTCAGAATTCCAACGTCGTTTTATGCAGTTGGGCTCTGGTATGAAACATTCCCGCAAGTAACGGACGAAGAGGTCCGCGAGTTTCTAAAAAAGGCGGACGAATTGTGGGCTTCTCGCAATTCCGATCACAGCATACGCGTAGCCTAGAAGCGAACCGGACCTGTCGCGCCGTAAAACGGGCAGCGTGTGCATTCCAGAATTCAGGGCACCGTAAGTTGATGTAGCCGCGTCGTCGCTTACAAGGAGTCAGGGAACCGAGACGCATGACGTCGCATAGCGCAATCGAACTCCACCGAAACAGTCGTCGTCGGTGGTAAATCGCGGTTGCGGTGTCCGCCGAACACAACCAAGGAAAAACCTATCACTCGCACGTGATCCTACTATTCGACGTCAGACAGCTCTCCGAGCGATTTGTGGCTCCGCTGTTTCCCGGCTGTAGAACCGGTTGTCGCAAGAGATGCAGCGATAGGGCCGGATTTGCATGGCGCGCAAGACGTACCGTTCCACGATTCCCCGCCGATGGGATCGGTAAACTTCCTGGCCTCGACAAGTTGGGCAGATTTTCCGGCTATATTGCGACGATTCCATAAAACAGGCTATCACGGAGTCGCGCGAGATCGCTTCAAGCATTATGACCAACACGGGATTCGGCAAGGTTTGAGCAAGAGAAAGATTTTCGACGAAATGATGGAAGGTATTGCAGCGATGAAAAGCCATCGCGAGGGCAAAATCACGCTACGCACTTACAACGTTGAAGCGGCACCGCTGCCCAAGGTGGATTCGAAGCTGATTCGGGATACGCGTAAGAGGCTGCACTGTTCACGAGCTGTTTTCGCTCGGAAGCTGCGCATTAACGAACGCACGCTTGAGAAGTGGGAACAGGGTCGCCGAAAGCCCAATCCCCAGGCAGCAGCCCTCGTCTTATTAGTTCGCAAATATCCCGACACCCTCGATCGATTGGAACGGGTTGCCGTAGGTTAGCATCGTCCACTCCGAGGCACGTCAGAGAGACAAGGGTTCGAGAACCGTTGGGGTGAACCCCTTAGTGAGACAATTTAATGGGGAGAGTGTCGCACCGAGCCATTCCCGAAATCTCATGCCACTACCGAGTAGCCAGGCGGCCTTGCGGCCGCCCGGCCCTCTCAGAACTGGGCGTGAAGGTTTCCCTTCACCCAGCTCAAGCCCTTCGAACGCCTCTTTAGGGGAGACGCGGTTTCGAAACGGGAAGACGCTGACGATGAACCCGGTCATGGCACTCGGGATGAAGTAAAACGCAATTCGTAGCACCAGTGGAACCGCCCTTCACACGGGGGACGCAGTAATGAAGACGCCAGCCTGTGATCCGGGTGATTTTTGTATTGCACTGGTTGCAGAGTCCACGTTGCTCATACCAGAGATAGCGAAGAGTGCGGGTACCCCGAAACGTTTCCAGCATGTGAGCCCCTTCGCGTTCTTCGAAGTAGGTTTCATAGGTTGGATCGTACGGGTTCGCTTCGCCTTTAACCTTGACGTGTCGTTTGATGGGAGTGCTCTTGGCGTAGTACAGCCAGACTTTAGTCGGCCGTCCTTCGTCATCGCAGGTTTCACCGAAGAAGGACCAGTCACGATTCCCACGCCGGTCAAAGTATTTCGGCTTGAACCAGCGCGGGCTTTTGTTCGGGTGTCTTCGTCGTGCCCATCTCCATAGACTAGAGAAGAGGGTGTAATCAACGCGTTCGAACGTGCGTTTGCTTACCGCGTGCCGATGATAGTTAACCCAACCGCGAATCTTTGGGTTGAGTTGATCGATCAGATCGGCGGCAGACACGCCATGTGCGTCTTTGATGATTCTTCGGATGCCCTTCAGGAAGGTTCCAACATTCTTCTTGGAAGGCTTGATGAACAGTTTCCCGTTGGGATACCTGCGCACATTTTGTCCGAGGAAATCAAAGCCGTGCTCCACGTGCGTAATGAC
>WNGK01000897.1_pt1 | contig 51965 bp, 48 predicted proteins | sample 5400601 | NCBI WGS metagenome assembly WNGK01 (sample SAMN13153376, study PRJNA577476) | soil metagenome | isolation source: 60 cm soil or saprolite under Garry oak tree replicate 1 | place: USA:California | collected 2016-06-15 | reverse complement strand
CGCCGTCCATGGCGAATGTCGCTTCCACGCCGCGCTGTCCGTTGATGGCAAACTGTGCCGTAAAGTTTGTAGCGCCGTTGGCGTCGGTCATGGTGCCCGCCGCCAACAGAAGAAGCTGGCTGAAGTCGCGCTTGTTCAGCGGCAGCTCACTCACTGCCTGGCTGGAGAGCGCCTCTCCCCCCGTCCCGGCCTGGCTCTGCAGTGTAGTCAGCGTCAACTCGCCGCGATCGGAGAGTTCGATTGCAACCGCGGGGGCCCCCAGCACCACTTCGACGGACTGGGCACCTTCGATGCTGCGCCCGTTGGCCATGACGGTGAGCTTGTATCGACCGATGGGAACGTCCTGCATTGTGAATCGGCCGTCTTTCCCCGTGACCGATTCAGCCATCTTTGCGCCGCTGTCGATTCGAATCGATGCGCCGGCAATCGGCGCGCGCCCCGCATTCTGCAGCACTCCTCGCCACTGCGCCACCACTGGAGCCTGTTGCGCCTCCATGCTCACGAATCCAAACAGCAACGGGGCTGCGCAAATCACCACGCATCGACGCCACACGAGTCGCGAGAAGGCGTCAATCGCGTGCCCGGACGCGTATTCGAAATAGTTGGCACAAAAACCGAGAGATCTCTGCATGGATGATCGAGCCTCAGGACACGGTTCACCGTGGAAGTGGACGCAGAATCTCTTTTAATCAAAGGTTTTTGCGCCGCAAATCATTGTAGTTGCATAGGGTACGAATGGGCGCATCGGACGGTTCCCGTCGAATCGATTGTCGGCCCAACCCAGGACCACACGCTGAAGCTCATTTCATCCACCTCCCCGGGGTTCCCTACAATGAATACATTGCATGGCCGACGACCACAACCTACTAACACCCGATGCTAAAACGGCGACCGACACGATAGCGGCAATCTCTACGCCGGCGGGCCGCGGCGGCATCGGGATCGTGCGGCGCCTCAGCGGCCCACTGGCCACATCCATCGCCGCGCAACTGGTTAGTTTACGCCAGCCGCTCGGGCACGCGCGCGCACGGCTTGCCGACGTACTTGACATGCCGGCGGCGAATCCCTCTACAAACGCATCAACGCGCATTGACGAGGCGGTTGTTACATTCTTCGCCGCACCGAATTCCTACACGACGGAAGACCTGGTGGAGATTGCGGCGCATGGTTCGCCCGTAGTGCTCGAACTTTTGCTGCGGCGCGCGTTGGATCTTGGAGCGCGCCTCGCCGAGCCGGGAGAATTCACGCAGCGCGCGTTCCTCAGCGGCCGGCTCGACCTCACGCAAGCTGAGGCGGTCCGCGATCTCATCGAAGCGCAGACGCTAACGCAGGCTCGCCAGGCCGCCAGTCAAATGGGCGGCGCCCTTAGCCGGCGTGTCGCGCCCGTGAAGCAGTTGCTAGTGGAACTGATCGCTTTGCTCGAGGCGGGCATCGACTTTGGCGAAGACGATGTAGACGTCACGCCGCAAGAGGAAATCGCGCGGCGAATCGACGAGCTCACGCCGCCGCTCGTCAAACTTGAGGCGTCCTTTTCGCGCGGCCGCATCGTTCACGATGGGCTGACACTGGCGATCGTGGGCCGTCCGAACGCGGGCAAGAGCTCGCTCTTCAATCGCCTTGTCGAACGCGATCGCGCTATAGTCACGGCTACACCAGGCACTACGCGCGACACCGTGAGCGAACGCATTTCGCTGGATGGGATCCCGTTGGAACTAGTGGACACTGCAGGTCTGCGCGAGGCACACGAGGAAGCCGAGCAGATGGGCATTGTGCGCAGCCGCGAAGCCCTCGCCGATGCCGGGCTGGTGCTGATCGTGCTCGACGCGACGCAAGTGTTGAATGACGAGGAGCGCAGTCTGCTGACGGAGGTGCAGGGAAGGCCGGCGCTCGTTGCGGTCAACAAGAGCGATCTCGCGTCGACGGCCGCAGTTGCGGGCAATCTCGATGGGATCCCTGCAATTACGACGTCCGCGTTGACCGGTGAGGGCATTCCCGAACTACGCGAGCGCATTCTGGCGCTTGCATCGGGCGGCGCGGCAAGCGAGCCCGGCATGCTCACCAGCCTTCGCCACCACCAGGCGGTCTCCACCGCGCTCTCGGCCATGTACGACGCAGCCCGCGCGAACGTCGGCGGAATTCCGCATGAGATGATCCTGCTTGATCTCTATCGCGCCCTGTGGGCCCTCGACTCGCTGACGGGCCAAACCACATCCGACGACATCCTCAACCTGATCTTCTCCACTTTCTGCATCGGCAAGTAATTGGCCTTGATAACAAAATAGTTCGCAGGACCACGTTGGCAATAAATATTTATAGAGTCAATAGATTACGGTAAATTACGCTCAGATAGTCCGACGTTAGCCGGAGATTTTTTTGTCCATTTGGTTGTCCATGGTCACACTATAGACACGAAATTGCCCTGTCATGGACAATCGTAGAATCGATATGCCGATCACCGATCTACAGCTTAGAAGCCTAAAGCCCAAACCTCAACCGTACCTCGTGACAGATGGGCGCGGTTTGGCACTCGAAGTCCTGTCCTCCGGCACAGCGTGCTGGCGATATCGCTATCAGCTGAATGGGAAAACCGAAAAGGTGACGCTCGGTCGGTACCCGGTGGTCGGGCTCAAAGAGGCCAGACTCAAACGGGATGAGCTCGCCGCGACTGTGTTCCGCGGTGAGTCGCCAGCACGCCAAAAGCAGCTTGAAAAAGTCGCGCTGGCGAGTTCCACGAGCGTGCGCGATTTTTGCGAGAGGTATTTCAAGGAGGTGATCGAGAAAACTTGGAAGAATCCGATACAGCTCCGCCGCTATCTCGATAAGGAAATCTATCCATCGTTTGGTGCCCAGCAGATGAAGGACGTGACTGCCCAGGATGTGCAGCGCCTCGTCTTCCGGAAACGCGACAACGGGTTCGAATCGTCTGCCGCACAGATCCGGAATCTCCTCAAGCGGGCATTCGATTATGCGATCGTCTGCGGCTTAATTTCCGTGAATCCTGTCCACGCCACTCCAATGCGGTTCATCACGCGGGCCCGGCCCAGGACTCGTGCGCTGTCTCCGGAAGAAGTGAGGACATATCTGGAGGTTCTCTATCGTTCGAACATTAGACGCCAATTTAAACTCGCGCTGAACCTCATTTTGCTGACCCTCGTGCGCAAATCTGAATTGCTCCATGCGCTCTGGCGTCAGGTAGATTTCAAACTGGGTGAGTGGGCCCTTCCGGGAGAAAGCGTTAAGAATGAAAAGCCCCACATTGTCTACTTGTCCCGGCAAGCAACGGAGATTTTGGTGGAGCTGAAGACGCTTGCCGGTGACTCCGAGTTCGTTCTGCCAGGTCGCGGAAGCCTCAACAAGCCGTTTGCATCTAATGCTCTGAATAAGGCCCTTGAAGGCGTCAACTTCCCGATTCCACCTTTTACGATTCACGATTTGCGTCGAACCGGTTCCACGATCCTCCATGAGCGCGGCTTCTCGTCAGACGTTGTGGAGAAAGCGTTGAACCACACCATCGGGGGAGTACGCGGCGTTTATAACCGTGCGGAATACGCGGAGCAGCGCCGGGAGATGCTGCAGAGCTGGGCTGACTATGTCGATGAGCTGTGTTCCATCCACATCTCGCCGAAAAGCGCTATGAGGACAAAACGAAATGGATGAGAGAATTCTTCGGCTGCCGGCGGTCAAGGATAGGACCGGGCTCGATGGTAGGGTCGGTGTGAGCCGTTCGATCCAATCAATTCGACCTGGCTTGGATGAAGCTCGAATGAAAGCAATCTCTGCCAGACGCTCGGTTCGATGATCTGGTTCGAGAAGCCGTTTGTTGTTGCCGGATCGAACGATGGCTACATTTTCGATCGGTTGGCACGCTTTCTTTTCTGCATCGCCGCACCCTCGATTCGGAGATTGACCTCATACCTCTTCTTCGCCGCTGCGTACACTTCCTCCCACGGCACTGGAAATTGTTCTTGAACGCCGGCGAGTTGTACTACTGCGTATTCTGGGCGGCTTTCCACGATCATCTCTCGTGGCTTTCCGTTTGCGACTATTGACGTGGCTGTAACAAAGATGGTCTGACTCTTGCGCTCGATCAGGTAGGCCATGGGGGAAGGTTCTCCTGTGTGGTTACGCGTTGCGTGAGCCAACTTGCGATCCTTAAATCGCGTCAAAGCATTCAGTATTCTCGTGCAATCAGAGGCTGAAGGCGCCTCTACTCTCATAGCTGTTGAATTGACCTGAAGTTTGACACCCGACTTCAACTATTTTTTCTGAGCGTGCAGGCTTCAGCGATTTAATGGCGGCCATTCTTCTTCATCTTGTTGACGAACACGACCAACCTGTCCCCCTACAGGTGCGCCTGGCCGTCGAGACCGCCTATCGCTGGGCCCTACATGAATATCAGCATTTTGACCGAGCCGTGCTTGCGGGCATGGCTGAGTCTGTGGCGGTTGCAATGTGCCGGCGCATGGAGCAAATCGAATTCCCGAGACGGTATGCTTTCACAGCACTGACCGGCAAATTGCAGGAGTGGTATCGCGCGCATCCGGCAATCGAAATACTGATGGACCCCGCGGAAGTCGAACATCTGACAGGAGACAAACCACAATCCACCTCAGCCGCGGACTTGAACGTTCTGTTTTCGCAGATAAAGGCTCGGCTGAGTGAACGTGACCGGCAGATCCTCGTTCTGCTCGAACAGGACCTCGGGCCCAAAGAAATCGCGAAGGCATTCAACATTAGCTATCTGGCTGCCGCAAAAGCCATCCAGCGTGCAAGGGAAAGGATGGCGGCGATACTGTCCGGGACCGGCAGTGAAAGCAATGAAGATGACAAGAAATGCCACGATCCAGAACATTTAGCCTTAAAATTTGATGATCCGAGTCCAGAGTGAAATCGATTCGTAAATTCTTTCTCGAAGCAAATCCGAATCCCAGACGGGAAGGCTGTCCTGACGAGAAGACGTTAAAGGACATCGCGGAGAATCGTCTGCCCGCTGATCACCCGGCTCGGCTGCACCTCGCCGCCTGCTCGCCATGTTTCACAGAGTTTCGAAGCTTCAAAGCGGAAGTAGACGCCAAGCGCGTATCGCGATTGAGGGTCCTTGCGTGGGGACTTGCTGCCTGTCTGCTCATTGCTCTGGGAGTTTACGGATCAAAAGCGTTGTTGAGAAAACCGGCCCCGCAAAGCGCCGGAGGCGGGACGCAAAATCAACCCGGCCAACTGGCCGCCGTGGACCAGACAATTGACCTCTACAACCATGGGACTCCACGTGGAGGAAGCGAACCGAGTCCGCTGGAGGCGGTTTCGCTTCCTTCGGCGCTTGTGCATCTTCGGTTGATCCTGCCGCGGTTTAGTGACCCCGGAAACTATGTCGTCGCGGTTTCAAAGGACAAGGCGGGAGCGGCAATTGCTGCTCGCGGAAGCGGAAAGACGGTTGCCGATGGTCCACGATTGTTCCTGGAAGTTCCGCTCGACCTGCGAGGGGCGCCCGCTGGATCATATTTCCTGGCCACCGTGCGAGAGAGTGATAACGGAACTTACTACTATCCGCTGAACGTGCAGGGGCATTGAAGGTGCTAAGGCGTTTTCGATGCAGTAGCCACCGGTAGAGTGACTGGCAATGAAAACCGCTATTCTGTAGGCGGACCGCTATCATGCACAAAGAGCCAATTCAGAATCCAGGTGACAGAGCTTATACCTCTTCCCTGATCCGCACCAGCATTCCTGGCTAGGCCTGATCGTGGCCAAATGGAGTTGCGGTCCTGCTGGAGCGCTCTTTCCCAGCCAAAGCCCGCGCCATATTTTTTCGGGATAGCGTTTCGGGTGCATAAGGAACGGCAAAGATTCCCTCGGCTGCATTTGTGGTTCGCTATCAAAAATCAGTTCTCCAGGCTTCGGTTGATAAAAAATGTAACTGCCTTCAAAATCTTCGAGCCGTCGAGTTCTTTCCCAGACCAGATGTCGGGCCAAATAGCCAGCGACCTGATCGACATATTGAACGATTCGCGGCACGTTGCGGGCATATCCGAAATCCGCTGCTGAATAAACGCAAAGTCCGTGCAGCGTTCTTCCGGCGTACTGCAAGGGAATGTCGAATCGCAAATGCGGATGCCCAGGGAACCTGTACCAGCTAATCTCAGGACGCAAACTGAAAACAACTGGGTGCATTCGCTCTGGTCGCTCCAAGATCAGCACTTCAAATTGCTGTGCCATTGAGACCAGAAACGGATTCGCCCAATGCCCGGCAGTTCGCGCGGCGTTCTCTGCCCCACACGATAGAAAACCTTGATCGCATGAAACGCTGCCTCTCCTCTCAAAGATGTTGACCAAGTTCCGGGCGTCGTCGTCACTTCGATAAGGCTGAAGCCTCCCTCGCCAGGCACGGGTTGCCGAGGTCCCGTTGGGGACCTCGACTTGGTAGAAGGCTGTGTAGTAGTCATCGAGTTCAACTGCATCCTCGATAAAGGGAATGAGCTGCGCCGGTGCCGTTACCATTGAATCAACGCATGCGAGCGAGCGGGAGTGAATGTGCGTGGGGGCACAATCACTGGAGGCTCGATCTTGCAGTGTGGAAGTGCAAGCAGATTGTTCGGCTTTTGGCCGTCGGGCTCAGTTTTCAAAAACTTGTGCCCGGCTGGTGACTTCTCGACACTTACTTCGACACGATGCCCATCGGGGCGTTCGACGTAGAATGATGCCTGTTTACTTTCAATGAGCCCGATGGCCTCTGCCTCAGTGAAGGTGCGCTTGGTTCCGGCTTCGTCAACGCATCCAACGCTTGCGATGCGCTCATGGTGGGGGTCTGGGGTGGTACAGAAAACTCTGTGTCGCATTGGAACTCCTTGTTCGTGTGGAACAGCGTCGACGCCCACTGTGACAAGGGACACTTGCGAAGTCCGGACCATCTAAGACATAATCCGGTGTACGGTACTGCATCGCAAGAGAGCAGTGAGGTGGGTGTATGCTCACCGCCAAGCCGACCACGGTTGCACCCGAGGTCGGCTTTTCCTTTGGCTGCATAAATTGTGAGCGCGTGACGCGCAGATGTCAACCCAACAAGGACGACTCATGGAAATGCAAACTAATAGTTTTCGAAGTGAATATTTTTAGTTTTCATTTGCTGGTTTCTCTCTTGACAATTAGCACATTCCTTTGTACTTTATAGAAGAGGGTCCTGTGGAAAAACCACTCTCTTCTGTGAATTCTCTGTTCGGGGTGAAGCTCTCCGCCGCACGCAGGTCCAGAAATCTATCCCAGTCAGAGCTAGGAAAGCGGGTTGGGCTCTCACGCATCACAATAGCAAAACTTGAGCGCGGCGTTCAGAACGTACAACTCTGCCAGGTTTTTCTGGTTGCCCGTGCGTTGGATATTCCGCCAGACGAACTGATCCCGAGCTCGCAGGAAGTTGACAACTCTGGCGCAAACCAAGACGCACAGATTTTTCAACTTGTCCGCAGCCAGATGGCCAGCGTAATCCAAGGAGTGGATCATGAGGAATCATCGCAATAGCATAGATTCCCGTGTCGAGGAGTTGCTCTCAAAGCACCAAATTCAAAACCCTCCCGTACCAGTCAAGAGAATTGCGACTGATGAGGGATTGATGCTGCTTGAATCCCCGTTTCCAAGTGATGTTTCTGGGGCTTTAGTCAGGTCAGGGAAGGTCGTCGCGATTGCCGTCAATCTCAGCCAACATGCGAACCGGCAACGATTCACGATTGCGCACGAGCTTGCACATTATTTCCTGAAACACACAGAGGGCGAAGATCACCTCGACAGGAAGTTCACGGTTTTGCGGCGTGATGAGAACTCTTCAACAGCAACTGACGAAAACGAGATTCAAGCCAACTATTTTGCGGCGTGCTTGTTAATGCCGGAGGAATTTCTTCGGCGTGATGTTGCGCAGCTTGCGAGGTTCAACGGCGAAACAGTGCTGAGTGAGCCAGAGATTTTTTCACTGGCCAAAAAGTATCAGGTAAGCCGTGCTGCAATGAGCTATCGCCTTGTTAATCTCGGGCTCATCGACCCTGACGATCAGTTTTGAATCAAGGATCGCCGTGAGCGGGTCTCGCGTCAACAGCACGCGCAGCTCGCTAGGGTGGTGACTACACGGAGCGCTATCTTAATTCCTGGGCGACTTGGACGGCTTTGCTCAGCTGATTGTCGCGCCCAAGTAGCGCTTCACCATAGGACCAATCCACAGGAACATCCGGGGTGATCCCCTTGCCTTCTATGCGGTTCCCGTTCCAACTCACATAGGCGCCGATTGGGATCACGAGTCGGTAGTCGTTTCCGATCTTGAAGCCAGAACGGGAAAGGAGCCTGCCGGGCGTTTTGTTTCCAACGATAGTGCCGAGGCCATTTTCCTGGGCAAACTGAGCGAGCATCTCCGCCGCGCCCGTGGTGTGTTCATTCACAAGAATCACGACTCGGCCGTGAAACCTCTGCATTCCCAAGCCGGAGGTTTCAAGCACAACAGACTTCTTTCCGAGAAACTTGAGAGCGAGGAATGGAATCTCCAGCTTCGACTTGGGAATGCGACCAAACTTGGGCAGGCTGGCTTTGTCATAGCCGCGTTCCGCAGTCGGGCGGTCCAGACTGTAGCCAATAGGAACTTTTGAAGGAGTGAGATAGCTCATCAGGTGGAGCCCGCCGATTCCTCCCCCAGGGTTCCCTCGCAGATCGATCACCAATCGCTCGACGTTAGGGATCTTTTCGTGAAAGACAGCATCGACATCCTTCGCAAAGTCGATCCCAATCTTGCCGGGGAACAAGCTCACCTTCACGGCTCCCAGCGACTCGGCCGCCATGGCGGCGGTCACGCTGTCTGGCTCTGAATAGGGATTGTCTTTGTACTTAGGTTCCGGCGTCGCCAGGTCCAAGCGCTTTTCGGCCCTGTTCCCATTCCTGGAGATGACGATGGGAATTCGTTCATCCATCGAGAACACCGGCGGCTCATCCGGTGAGATGTTGTGCCCCTTTGCCGAGATCAGGGAATCTCCGGGCTGGACGCCGGCACGAGCTGCTACACCTCCCGGCAACACATCCTGAAAGACCCATCGCGTTCCATCGGCATTCGTCTCGACTTTGCGAAAGCTTGCATTGATCGCGTTGCGCGGTGTGATTTTAGTTGTTGGGCCGAGCAAGCCCAAGCCGCTGGAATGAACTTCATGCAGCATGTTTGTCACCGCTGCTTCGAAGCCGTCCACCGTTTCAGCACTGAGAATTGAGTCGGTGTGCTTCGCTACGATCTGTTTCCAGTCTTTGCCGCCAAAAGTCGGATCGTAATATTTCTCAGCCACCAACGTTGAAATCTTGCTTAGTAGGTTTTGCCGATCAGAACGAGTGAGTGCCATAAGAATCCTCTCCAGAGGGATGAATTACAAAGTGGTGTCGGGATTGCCGACGAGTTGGAAACTCGCCCAGTAGTAAGGCGGTGCCTTGTCCTTTATGAGTTCGAGCTGCGCGTCTCTGAGTGCTTCTGCTTCCGGTTCGTGCATTGCGACGTGGCGATAAAAGTCGGTCATCATTCGCGAGGTTGAGTGATCTTCAAGCTCCCACAGGGTCGAGACCACGCTGTCGGCGCCGGCTTCGATGAAGGCGTTCACGAGGTTTGCAACGCCGGCTTCGCCCACCGGGCCAACGCCGGTATTACATGCTGAGAGGGTCACAAGTCTTGCGTTCAGGTGCATCTTGCGAATGTCTCGCACTTGAAGCTGGCCGTCGTCACTCTTGCTGGGATTGGGAGCGAACACGAGCGCCGAACGATCGGGATAATCGATATCCGTGTAGCCGTGCAAAGCGAGGTGAAGCACGTTGAATCGGGCTAGCGGCAGACTCTCGAAGTGAGTCTTTGTCGCGTCGTCTCCAAGGAGAATTGTGCTGGGCTTGGGCAGCGTCGTGGCGATTGACTGCACTTCTCTCTTGCTGTCAGGGAGCGGCGTAAGCTCGCTGCGTTCAGGTCCCGAGATTGCGCGCGTGATGAAGTTGCGGGTATCGGCGGTTTGAGTCCACGCAGCTACTCCGACATATGGCAATGATTGGTCTTCATGCTGCTTGGCTCGCGTCTTCAGAATGTGGAGAACAGTCGAGGACGGCGTGACGCTTACTTCGTGCGTTTGGAGAAGGTACTTCCCGTTGTCGACCAGGGCCGAGAACGGCAGCAAGTGCAGCGAGCCATCTGGAATCAGGATCAAATGCGACTTATCGCGCAACTCCGTAACCGGCCCAAGGACTTCATTAAACAGTTTCTGGCCGAGAGTGGGATCTACGCCCTGCGCGCGAAGTTCATGCCGATATTTGTCGGCATCGGCTTCCAACGTCGCTTGTTCAGGCAATGTGTATGGGCGCACGGTTGTCTTGGTAATTGCCAGGGCCTGTGAGTGGGGTTCCGCAACGACGTATTCGACAACGAGATCCTCATCACTCAGGTCGTGCTGGAGTTGGGCGAGGGTGATGGGCCGCGTTGCCGTCTGCCCTTCGAGAGATGAACCATCGATGTTGAGTTCAGTATGGTAGATAGCGTCCGTGATCTGCGCGCGCTGCTTCGGATCGTCGGTGTCTATGAGGGCCAGGTTCAACCGGGTCAGTCTCAGCTCTTCTGGCGTAGGGGCGTGCGGAGGAATTGTCACGTGATGTTGCAAACCCTCGGTTTCGATGCGTCCACGGACCTCCTCAAGAACGCGAAAAGCATCATCGTATTTCTTCTGGGCGGAGAGGGACGCAAAAAATCCTGAATAGACGTATCCCATCTGGGCTAGCACGTAGCGCTGCACGTTTTGAGTCGGCGCGTGCGCAAGCATTGCATCAATGAGCGCCGCGCTTTTGCGGTAGAGTTCGTCCGACTCTTTCGCATTGCCAAGCTTCTGCGTGATCTCCGCTTTGATGGCCAGATTTCTCGGCACAAAATAGAGCTCGTCCGGGATATGGGTGTTGGCGTCGATGGCTTCATTGATGGCCGTCAGTGCTTCAGGAAGCTGGCCTTGGTGTTCATGCGCAAGTGCGAGAAAGCCGCCTGCTTCAGTAATGCCTCTCCAGTACGAAAGGATGCGCGCATCCGCAAGCGATCTGTTACAGTCGGCAATTGCTTGTGACCACTGATTGAGGTCTTCATAAATCTCGGCGCGGGACATCAGAATCTGAAATTCGTGACCTTTCAGAGAAGCATTTGGCAGATGAGCCAGCGCATCGGCCGAAAGAGCCAAAGCCTCGTCGTAGCGTCGGAGGCCGCGGAGCGCATCGATCTTCGAATTAACTGCAATCGACGGGTAGGCAAGATCGGGATTTGCTTTCGCAAGTTTTATGGCTTCGTCGAGAGGAGTCAGCGCTTCCTTGTACCGGCGCAACTCGACCAGGCCGTCGCCATAAACGCTGGCATACCGCACGCTGGCAGCCGGATCATGCAAGACTTTGGCGGAAGTCCACGCGGCCAGCACATCTTTCTTCGCTTCAGCTGTATCCCCGAGGATGAACGCGGCGATTCCCCGTTCGCCGGTAGCGCGCAGCGCTAATTGGAGATGGCCGCGGCGACGGGCGAGTTCGGCGACTTGGGTCCAGGTGCTCAGCGCAGATGCTGCGTCGTAGTCGGTTTCCAACATCCCGCGGATCGTCAAAATTCGAAGGCGCGTTTCCGGGTCCAAAGCTTCGGGACGAGCCAGGTCGTTCGTGAGTTGAAGGATCGTGGCAGTCAAGCTGGAAGATTCGGAATTCGGCGGGATCTGGCTGACATGTGCGTAGAGTGCCTTGGAAGCTCGGTGCTGCTGCGCAAAGAGAAGTTCTGCATGTTGGTACAGAGGCTCGGCCTTAATCCAGTTGCCATTCCATGAGAGCGCGTCCGCTTGACTGAGCAGAGAATCCGGGTCGCGGTCATTGGCTCTGGCAGTACGGAACCGAGCCAAGCACAGTCCTGCCAACGCTATTGCAATCAGTGAGACAGATGTAGCAAGCTGCCGGCGCGTAACCCTCAAGGGCCCATCCTGCGCCGCAGGAAAATTGGGAAAGGCCTACGCGGACACAGCACTCCCCTGGGTAGAAACCGGCGCGTTCATTCTTTGATTCGCCTGATTTAGGGTGGGTTGCCCAAACGTTTTCAGCCAACGGTTTGCGCCGGTCTGGAATTTGACTGCTCTTCAATCTCCGCAGATCAGGCTATTGGCATCGAGCCGCCCGGAGGTCCACGAAAACGTTCGTTAAGCCGATTTGGGGAGTAATCGGCGCCCCGGCTCGTCTGTCGTTTAAGGGCTGATGTTATCCAGCTACCCTTATCGAGACCTTCAATTCAACATCTGTTGCATTCGCCCTTTTAACTTTGATCTTCAGGTCTTCGGGCTTGATTGAGTCCAACGTTGAATAGAGGTCCCTTTGGTAGGGTAGAGTTTTAGGCTTCGGTGCTGGACTACTGTATGCGCCAACGCCAAAAGGCACGCCCCGGAACGGAAGTTGAGTTGGCCACTTCATTAAAAGTCGCTCGATGATATAAGGCTTTGGGGTCGTTCTTCCTTTCACATAGGAGGAGACTGCGGCGCGTGTAACCGCCAGCACACTTGCCATCTCCCGGCGGCGCACGCCTGAGTTGAGAACCCTGATGATGTGGTCACGGACCGCTTTGTTATACGCATCTCTATCCGGGTCGGGCTTCGCCATTTTTCGATTGTTCAACTTAAATCCTTGATTGTCAACAAATGTTGGCAAATTTTGTCAACATTCGTTGACAAAATTTGTGAAAACTGCTAAAAACGGATAGCTGGGGAGGTGCGTCAATTATGATGCTCCTTAACGCTTCGCGGGAGGATTCTGACATGGTCGCCGTAGGAGAGCGTGTTTATTACCTTTCGCTTGCTCTGGACGCCCGCCGGGCGCTGAACGCCATACGCGCGGCCAGCAAAGGAAACTTGCGTGCCGAAGAGTTGCAAGACTCCATTCGTGTGGCCACTCAGTCATTGGAGGCGTTGTCAACAAATGGTGATCTTTATGCAAATCTCTCTCCAAGCCACTACGTTCAGTATGAGGAGATCCAGACTTTGCGCGAGGTGAGCCCGATGGACCCGGCACCCTTGGTCCAAAGCCTGAAGTCACTGCTTGCGGATAACGTCGAGGTTCCCACCACGGAGGCTCTCGACTCGGCACGAAAGTTCTTTCGTGCGTTGGAGAGCAGAGCGATGCATCACTACAACGATCCTGCCTCAGGCGACGCCTTTATGGCCTAACTAACCAATGCCAGAAGAGCGCGACCATCCGCGGCATGACCTCACTGCGCTCTATGCATTCATTGAGAGCGTTGTGGGAGGTGCCGCCAGAGGGCCCTCCGCCGCGTACGGCCTAGCAGCGACTCATTTCTTCAAATTTGTCAATGAGCTCGCAACAACCTGCAGAGACTACATCGCTGACTGGAAAGTCGCGGACGCTGATGAATTCGAGCATAAGCGTCCGGAACTCGAAGAGATCAGGGGACACTGGCGAGAGCTTCATAAACTCATAAAGCCAGCGTTCGATGCAGATACGCTCCAAGTTCCTTCGGCGGTGGTGGACGGGATAGCCCGTCGATTCCGAGAGCTCCCGGACTGTGAAAACACGGAATTCGCGCTCTTTCATACCGCTGAATTCAATTACATGCACGTCCATACTGCCGCGCTGCGGGGTACTGCTAAGGCATTCCGCGCGATTGTTCCTAATGCGCCGAAGTTTCCTGACAACTTAGGCCTTATTGGGATGCCTTATTCGCAAGGCCGGACCGCATTCGCCAATTGCCTCGTGGCACACGAGATGGCGCATTACAGGTACAGAGGAACAGATCTTGAGCGCACTGTTAAGTCTAGAGTAAGCAACGCGTTCAATTCGCTGCCGGACAATATCGACCAACAGCAAAGGGAAGCCTTAGTCAAGAAGCTGTCGGACCCGGCGAAAAGAGATGTTTTGATTAAGCAGATGAGTCTGTGGGCGGAGGAGATCTTCTGCGATCTTTTCGGAATCATGCTGATCGGCCCGTGCTACACCTACGCCTTCATTGAAGCCTATGACCTGTCGGTCGTTCTAGATAGTTCCGGGGGAATCTTGGATGAGATGGTTCCTCGCCTGCTGCAGTTTTATGACACATATCCCTCCTTTATCTTTAGACTTCAGCAGCAGTCTGTTCTTCTTCGGGGGCTGCCTTGGTGGGACCGTATTGATCAAAATCCTTCACGTTCATGCTCTCTGCTCAAGGCGATGCAGGGAATCTCCATGGAAACACACGTCGAAGGGAACGAGACACAGGGCGCAAACATACGCGTACTCGAAGCCATCCTGCCGGATATTAGACAGGCCATCGGCGTTGCGTTCGATGGGGTCGATGATGGGTTTGCTGAATTCGACCGACTCAATCCGACAGTGCAGAATTATCTGATGAACGGCGTAGTGCCATCAACTCTCAATATCCGCTATGGTGATAAGCCAGAAGACACGAACGCGTTCATCGCGTCTCCGTTGGTACTGCTAAATTCCGGAGCAGAGTTTTATTTGACGCGGATCGAAGATCTGATGGGCTCGATCAAGAGCGAAGACCTCAATTCGTATCCGAGGCGGTTGCACTGGATTCGGCGCGTGGAAGAGTGGGTTGCGAAGGCTATAGAAGACCAATCTCTTGAGACGGAGGTAATCGATGGCGGTCCTATCGAAAACGCAGATCTGCCGACGACTCATGCTTGAGATCACTGATAAAGAAAGCCTCGTGATTACGCCAAGGCCGAGGGCAAAGGCGTTAGACGCAGACTCTGTTGACCTCAGACTCGGATGCCACTTCTTGATGCCGCAGACTCCGCCTGAGCCAGGATGGGGCTCAGCACAGGTCAGGGGGCATTCGCACACAAGAGTCCACGTGCCGCTTGGAAGCTATTTTGTGGTTCCGTCCCACGAGACGGTTCTAGGCGTCACGCTCGAATTCATAAAGCTCCCAAGTGACCTTTCGGGACAGATACTCACAAAATCCTCCGTTGCGCGTTGCTTCATGGTCATCGAGACGGCTCCATGGATACATCCTCTGTATCGAGGGTGCCTAACGTTGGAAATTGCAAATGTCTCAAACACACCGTTGACGATCTTCCCGGGCTTACCCATTGCTCAATTGGTCCTGATCAGAAATGACAACCCTGCGGAACTTGGGATGCCTGAAGGATCATACGTGGGACCGGTGTATCCCGAGGAGCCTTTAAGGAAGGATCTAGGGAGAGAGATGCGCAAAGCGGGTATTGCGCAGTACCGTAACCCAGCCGATGGAAAGTGGTCACGTCCCGATATCGAGTGAAGTTGTGCTCCGACGCAGCTGGTTAGATCACGGTAAACTCTCCAGGCTCCGGGGATAAGGCTACGCCCGGATCATCGCCAACGCTGACCTTTAAAGAATCCTCCCTTCTTTTATAGGAACGGGATCAAATCCAGTGAATTGTTTCGATCACGACCTGAGAGAAACTTCCGTTTGGAAAGGTCGGGGTCCACTGCGAGTATTAGCAGTCGTCGCAGGTTGCCGCTCTGGAGGTTTTGGATCTGCACGTGGAGTTCGTCCATTGAGGACTCCGTCAACGTGGGTGACCAACGGAGCGTGAGGCCGTTCTCGGTCGCAAGTTCACGGAAGAACTCGATCGGCGCAATTTCAGAGCCGTCGTCGAATGGATTGATCCGTTCAATCTCACGTACGTACTCCGTCGCGCGCTTGGACCATTCGTCAAGTTTTAATCCCTTGGGCCGGTTCTCCCTGGCGAGCTTGTCGAACAAACTATCTAACGAAGACGAGAGAGATGACGGTCGCGGTGCGCGAAGCTGGCCCGCCCACGGAAGCGTGCCCTCGAATATTCGAGCATGAATCTGCTGAAGATGATCGGCATCGAACGCGCCGATGACCGGAATCGACTCAAGCCCCGCCAGTTTAGAAGCAATTGAGTTTGCATTAGCGTGATTGAGCGCTCCAGATTCGCGAATCGCGAGCTTCGATGGATGGGCCGTAGTGTCCGGAAAGATGAGATCTTCGGGCTCAATCATCTCTGCCCTCCTGGGTGCTGAGCGATTTTGGATAGGTTCGGGTTGGGCATATCGGCAAGGCGCTTCAGGACCGCCATTACATGCGCAAGATAGCCATTCTCAATCCCTCTGTTCGTGTCGCCAGTGTTGTACCGCGAAAGAGCATGTTGTAGCGCGGCCTGTCCTGGACCGTAGGTCCTCACTTCGATTTGATAATCGTCGCTTAGAATCGCCCATCCGGTGCAAACGTTTGTGCAAGGATCAAGCAGCGCCGCCGGCGAAATGTGCCGGTGCCTCGCTTCATCGGTGCTCACCTGCATTAGGCCGACATCCACCGAAACGCGCCGCGCGTTCAAGTAGTCAATCCATTCGAGAGCTTCTTTTGCGCTGTTGGGCTGGCGTATGAGACGGAGTGCGCCTGGGAGAAGCTGCAATCGGCGAAGTATGCTGTGGGGGAAATCGAGCTGAAGCGCGTTGGGGTTTCCACCGGACTCCGCGCTGACGATGGCGGCCAACGTGACCAGTGGCGCTGATGGAACACACAGGTCACGAAGTTGGCTGAGATTCGCCGTCTCCGCATAGGTGGACGCCGAAAAGAGAAGCATCGCGATGATTGCAATCTTCATTCGTTCCGCGCCTCGTAAAGTGGGATATCCCATAGGTCTGCCCAATCCTTCGCCACCTCGTGCTGAATTGCCGGAATGGTAGTCTTCGAGGCCCAGTAATCATTGCTCGGGGCGAGCAGCATGTCAGGGTCGCGGGAAAGAGACTGCAAGGCTGGCCAGATGAGTAGCTGTTCATAGCACATGAGCACGGCTGCATGTTGATTCAGCACGCGAATTGTTGGCGGATAGCGCAGCATCAGGGGAAAGCCATCCTTGCCGCGGAAGTGCCACATGGCCAGGGGAACCGGTATGCGTTGTACATACGCAAAGTGCGGGCCGAATCCGCGCGAGAGGAGAATATTTCGACTGCCTTGCGTGGCTGGAACAGGGACCGTGGTGCCAAGCAAGAGGGTTGTGTGCTGTTGCTGCAGAGAGCGGAATGTGTCCTGCCAATGGGCGTCGGTCATCCTGGACCACGCGGGTACGATCGTTTCCGGGAACAACACGACGGAATCAGGATGCTTGAGAGCTTCACTCTGTATTTGGCGTTCCTGCTGGTAGAGCAGCAACGAGGAGCGAGGCAGAAAAGCCGATCCCCCAAAGTGCGTGTCAATTGCTGCAACATGAGGGTCCACTGCCGGGGGAATCCACCTGGCATGGGTGACGATAAACGACGCGAGCAGAATACCCGCTGTGTACTTCGGCCCAAACCAGCGGTAGAGGAGAATTGCGAACAGCGGCAGGAGGATTCCAAACCACCGAGTGCCGGGAAACCACTGACCGACGGAGATCAGTGGGTGGGCGACGGTCACGAGGCTGAGTGGAGGAAGAGCCAGAACTGCCAGCGCGGTGACTGTGGACACCTCAATGAACCGGCGGTGATAGAGCAGAACCCAGGGAAGACTGCCGAGCGCAATGCAGCCGAGGAAGAGAAGCAACGGAAGAGCTAAGCTCGCGTTGGTTCCGAAGAACACGGCGGAACCTGGGATGACGCTCCAAGTGGCGCCGGCGTAGTAAAACACGGCAGAGAGTGCTTCTAGTCTTGAGCGGGATTGCAGATACAAGAATGGATAGAGAAGAGAAATCCAGCTCAAGCGCGCGACACCGCTCCATCCCAGAAAGCCGATGAGGGCCGCGGCGGCGAACAGCATGACCACACGGCCGGCGGTATGACTGCCGTTGGATCGCGATCTTGAAAGAGGTTGGTTTTCTTTGAACGGAAACATATGACAACTCGATGAGCGCTATCAGCGCACTTTGTATCGTTCGGTAATAAACGGGCGAACCCACTCTCTGACAGTTCGCAATGGCACCGGACCGAAATACCGCGAATCGAAACTCCTTGAGCTGTAGGAACTCACAGCCCAGATTTGGCCTTCAGGCACTTCATACGTCCCGTACGGATACGGGTGAAGTTCTCTGCCGAGTGAATCGCGGGTGAGTGGCGATGAATTAGGGACCGGTGTTCCGTCGACGACGACTCCGGCAGGCGAGGTCGTCACAACATCGCCCGGCCACGCGACGACCGGTTTTAAGAGCGCTGCGTATCCGTCGGGACAAGTGCCCAGACTCCGCCGAGTATTCGGGTTGTTCCTAAGACCTGGCCAGCGTTGATCGGGACAGAAGAACGCATAAGGTTTGTTCTTGCGATTGGCCAGCGTGGGCTCCGCCGCTTGTCGGTAGATTCCGAACGGCGCGGAGTGAGTGAAATTGAAGACAAGTCCGAACTCACAGAAAGCCACGGTTGAGATCACCGCCGCGCTGGCGAGTAAGAGAGCAACCCGAATCGCCTTTTTGATCACTCTGCTCGTATCAAAGCGGCCAATCATGAATGCTCTCCTGGATGTAGGCGGGCGGCTGGTAGGGAGATTGCGCACGTCGCATCTCGTTTTGATGGATGGGCGGTTCCTCGTCTGACGTAAGACCTGAAATGCGGTGGGCGTCAGTGACATGAATTTCCCAGACTGTGGACGGGCTTTTGCTGCCTTCCGATTCGTCGCCTTTCCGTGGCATTTCGCGCCGAATCAGCTGACCCGTGACATGGATGTTGTCGCCCTTTTCGAAATGGCGAGCAGCTTGAACGCTACGACCGAAGAAAACCAACGGCAAGAACTGCCGATGCGTGACGGTTTTGCCTTGTGTGTCGTACTGCCAACTCTGTGCCAACCTAGCTCTGACGAATTCGCGATTGCCAACCCGGTCAATGGTTGGTTTGTCGGTGAGATTGCCTGCCTGATGAGTGATGTTAGAGCTCATTGAATTGCCCATGGGCGGCCTCCTGCATTGCCTGCTCCGCGATTGCTGCTGTATCGAGCGAGACTTTCTCGGCGAATGCCGGCGGCAATCTCTTAGCCGCCGTATCGAATTGCGGTGGTGGAAGCTTCGTTCGCGCCAACAGGGTTTTGCTCAGGAAGAATAGGCTCTGCGTGCCGTAGATAGGGGCCACACCATTGATGAAGATCAGCATGTCGCCCGGCTCGATGATTCTGCTGTCCGGATCATTTGTTGCCTTACGGGGCGGTCTCATTCTTCGAATCTCATCGACAGTGATAAGGGGTCTTTGAACCTGCTCAACGCTCCGGAAAATGTGCTTCAGATAAAAGTCCGTCCTTTGCCCGCTGTAATTCACGGTTTCCTTTTCGATGGTCATGTTGCCAGACAGCTCGGAAAGGCTTTTGCAGGTCATCAGGTTGTCGGTTTGAAAGGCGGCCTTGATATAGCAGTTGTCTGTTATGGATTCGTTCTCTCCGTACTCTTCGCGAATCTGCGTGAGGGTCTGGGCAATCAGATAGGGTTTGATCTTGTAGCCCGCCATCAGGCTCATTGCAGATGCGAGATTTGGAATCTTCTTCAGCTCTGGGAATTCGTCCAACATCAACAGCAAATGGTACCGGTCCTTTGCGGGCTGCTCCATAAGCCGAGTGAAGATAAGTTGGAGGACCAGGCGTACGAGCGGGCGAAGGCGATCCCGGTCCGGCTGCGGGACTTTCAGATAGAGGCTCATAGGCCTTTCGCCATAGACGAGATCCCTGATCTTGAAATCGCAGCGAGAGATAGTCTTCTGCACGATGGGGTCGTCATAGATAGTCATGGGAGTGACAATGCTGGATTGAACGCTTGCTCCTTCCCGATCCGCGCGGTTCAATTGACGCTGGACAGCCTTGGCAACGAATGGGTGAGTAACAGTAGGGCGGCCGTTGATGTCTTTCCAGTTGAGCCGCGGCGCAGACCTGCCGCCGGGATCATGCGTCTCGGCTTGCATTTGCCTGAGCGTGTCGGAGATGTCTTTTCCTGGAAGCGAGTACAGGGCGAGAACATCAGAAAGCGTGACCTCGCGCGGCGGATCGAGACGACGGAAGAAGTATCCGAGATGCAGGATGCCGGCTGAAACGAGGTCTACAGCAGCATCCTCGAAGTGCTGATACAGGTTGTTCTCGCCACCATGGCGAATGACCGCGTTTGCGATTGTCTGGACATCGCCGACGTCGTGGTCAGTTTCCCACCGAACCTCTGAAAGAGGGTTGTAGCAGCAGCTCTCCTCGGGCAACGTCGGCGCGAACTTGAGTACGCGCTGGCCGATCTTGTGTCGAAACCCAGCGGTGAGGTCCCAGTTTTCGCCTTTGAGATCGTAAACAACAACGCTCTGGCGCCACTGGCACAAAGAAGGAACAATCGCACTCACGCCTTTGCCTGAGCGGCTCGGAGCGAAGAGCAGGACGGGCTCTGCTCCCGAATGGATGAGATAGCGGAGTTCCTGCGTATTCGGGTCACGCCATCCGCCGATATACACGCCGTCCGTGGCATCAAGCAGGCCTAGTTCTTCAATTGCCTTTCGGTCAGCCCATTTTGCGGAACCGTGCAGATTCTGCAGGCTGTCGGTGTCCTTGCGGTCTCTGATGAGGGAAAGGAACCAGTAGGCTATCCAGGCGAGGAACAATCCAAAAAAGATTGTTGCGGCGAATGCAATCCAAATGTCCCGGCGCACTTCGGAGCTGATGAGTCTGCTTGCGGCATACCGACTCCATAGTCGAATGCTGGCAAATGGCTCGAAGACGCCAGCACCTTTGAACCAGAAAAGAGGCTCTCCCATTTCAATAGGATTGCCAAGTGTTATGGCAAGCCATTCTGTGCTGGCAGACGCGGTGAGTATAAAGACCACTCCAGCCCCGCAAACTGCTTTGAAATTCCAGCCGCCCTGCCAACCGGGGCGCCTGGGAAGGACATAGCCGGGTGGCGCAATTTGTGCATTCCGCATGTTCGGGACTCCTCTACAGCGATGTGCATTGCAATTACAAACGAATTCGTTCTGAAGTTTGCGCGATTCTGACTGTCAGTAACCGATCTCGGACTCTTTATGGCGAATGGAGCGACGCAGATCCCCCATCCATCCCTTGTCATTCTCGGAGACAACGATGCCCATCGTTCTCACGCGTCTCGCGATTCCGTCGAGGGCCTTTGGATCATGGAGAATGGTTTCTGAGTTTCCGAGAGCGGCTGCGTAGAGGCGACTTGGGTCATTTTTTAAGCTGTCAATGGAAACAATGTTGCCAGGCTTCAGATCGCCCCGCGCCCAGGCTGATCGCAGAGTGGCGTCATGTCGGAGGATTGCCACTTTGCCGTCCAAGGTTTCAAACGCGGTTTGAAGTTGACCGGTCCGTTCGTCCTCACTGTTGAGAAGCACCCTTCCGATCAGCTTGCGCGATTGCGTCCCGAATTCCATTGGAGCGTGAGGGTCGCTGATGGCCGCGCCGCTCCGGAACAAAATCCGAGCGCGATCCTGCAAGTCTTTCATCTGTCTTAGCTGCTTTATGAAATCAGATTGCACAAGCCAGCTCCCATGCTCCTCGCGTGCGAGGCCAAAGCCGGCCAGGACTACCAACCGGCGCCTTTCGAAGTCATCTTTGGGAGTGATGTGGGAGAACTCCGTGCCTCGTGCCACCTGCCGCGCCATGCTCCGATCCGCGCTCGTAACCCGAAATGCGGTGATCTCGGAAGTCCGCTGCCGCACAATGTCAGCCACGGTGCGCGGGCCGAGCTGCCGCGTTATTGATCTCTGGACCTCGTCCCGTAGGACCTCGCGAATGACACGGGGCTGTATGAACAGGGGGCTGCCGGACAAGGACCGACCCCGCACAATGATGTGGGCGTGCGGATGGTCCGTATTCCTATGTACGATTCCAGCCCATTCGAGGCTTTCGCCCGTTCGTTGCTCCAGGGCGCGAATCACGTCCCCAGACGCGGCCTTGAAGTCCACAGCATCCCCGTCCTCAGGAGAGAGGATGATCTTGAACAGGCGAGTGTCTCCCGCGCGTTGCCATTGATCCGTGATGGAGTGGAGAGGCTGCTCGCCTCTGGAATCGAGCCGTTCATGTTCAAGGTCGCCGGACTTGCCAGCTGCGCTCTCACGCTCCAGGTATCTTCCGTGGGCCTTCCAGGCTCCCTTAACGCGCGAATTCGAATACCTGACATTCACGATCGCCCGGCGTTGAAACTGGGTGACCGCTCCCCTACCGCTCCGGACGGTGTTTCGCTGACCGGATCGCAGACTCGGGGTTCTGCTGACCGAGCGCGCCAAGTGAAGCAGGCGGCGTGCACTGCCGGTGCTTGGGCTGGCGGTTAGTTTTCGGACGCGCCCGGGCCGCAGTCTGGCGGACGGGCCGTCAATGCTTGACTGCTGTCCGTCTCGATTCGGTTTCGAGAATCTGGGAGATCTGGCCATTCGTCGTTTCTCTAGGTCAAGCTTTCGACATCTTCGTCGATTCCGAGCGCGGAAGGGTCATAGGCGTCGCTCTTTCGCCGACGTTGGAATTCGCGCGCCGCGGTTATGTTGATTCGTTCGTAAACCTGGGTTCCGCGAAACCTCGCTGCGTCAAGCAGCTGCACTGGGACATCGGGAAGCGCGCTGACTGCGTACTTGATGAATGAGTCAGTCAAGGCCAAGTGCAATTGATTCACGGTCTCGATGTGTTGGAGCCTCTTGCCGATCATCTCGCCTAATCGATCGATGAGTGAAAAGAAAAGGGTCTCCTGGTCATCCCTCTTTGCCGATGCAAAAGTGACCAGGTAATCAAATACGTCGCTTTTGCTTTTGACGTTCAGCTCCTGCTGAATCTTTTCGAAGCGCTCGGCTTGAGCCCGATTGAGCCGCAAAGTGAATTGCACGCTCTCCGATCTCTTGCGAGTATTCATACGCCGAATACTACCGCAATGCGCATTTCACTACAAGACTATATCGCGAACCGAAAGTGAGTCATTTTGCATTTGAACTAGCCTAAAGTGAATCGCACCTATCGCCCGAAACTGCAATCGGATGGATAAGAAAAAACCTTCAAAGAGAGGCACTCCTTTATGTTCCATTACCCCTATACCTGTTGAGACCGGCTGCTAAACAGCAGCCCACCTCTCTGAGGCCTTCGGCCAGAAAGTGCAGCCTGCGGCTGCCACAAGAAGCGAGACGAAGCGAGACTACGTGAGACAGACCGAGCCTAGACGAGATTGTTGTCCGCCCATATCCATCCCGTCTAACTCTGACCGCCGGAGTCTCGCTTGGTATCGGGTAAGCGCGGTCTATATCGCTTCGGCGCTTGCATTGTTTCCGTTTCTCTGGCACTGTGGTATTGAAATGGACACGTCAGTACAAGAACGCACTGCGGAACTGCAGGCCGTCATCGTGAAGTTCGCAGGCCTCAGAACCGCTGCGCACTTGCGTGCGCGGTTGCTGAGAGGACTTGCAGCCGAACTCATTGCGGCGTACCGTACCGGGCTCACATTGAAAGAGATATGGAAGGCACTGAACGAGCACGGTTACCAAGGAAGCTATCCGCAGTTCTGCAAAACATGCGGTCGAATCGTCGGTCTGCGTGGCAGCGAGTCGCGGTCTGCCGAAGCAAACATCGAAGAAGACCTCCTCCCCCAGAAGGAGGAAAGAGTACCAGCGCAAGGTAAGACGAGCAGCTCGGTCAATGATGAAGGTGAAATTAAGGAGAAGGGAAAACCAGCATGGCAGCAGCAGAGAGAAGAAGTGGCGGCGAGACTGGATCGGGAGGCGGAGGAATATCGGCGGCGGGAGGCGAGCAAGGTCAAGCCCAAGCTGTTCACGAATCAGCCATTCGAACCGCCGAGATGAATGGGGACTGGCCCGGTGAACTAAAACCCAAGCGCGTCGTCTTTCCGATGGCGGGAAAAGGCGGAGTTGGCAAAACAACAGTGATGGCAACCCTGGCAGAGTGGTATGCGAGCAATGGCTTCCAGGTAGCCATGTTCGATATGGACCCGGACAACAAAGCTGAGGGATCGCTCTTTTCATTTTTCCCGGATGCTCACAAGCTACCGGCCCTGGAGAACTGGACCTACGACAAGTTGCTCGGAGTGTCGCTGGATTCAGAGGCGGATATCGTCCTGGCGGACATGGGCGCAGCGCAAGGCCATCGAATGATTCCCTGGTTTCGTGACTTCTATCGGGTTATGCAAGATTCGGGAATTCCACTCCGGTGGACAGCAATCGGTGTAGTTGACACCGACATTGCGTCCGCCCGGTCGGTTCTTGATTGGGGTGAGGCGCTTCAAGATGGTGTGGACTACCTTATCGTCCACAACCATCATCGCGACGATGCGGCCTCTGCGTGGGAAAGTCCATCGATCGCAAAAGCTGTTTCAGCTTTTCGGCGGGCCTTCTCACCAATGGAAATCCGCATGGACGCGCGTCGGCCAGATCTCCAGAAGTTCATGCGAATCGGCTGTGACACGCTTACGGCAGTCGGCGAGCGAAAGGCAAAGGCTCCGGAATTGAGGGCGCCGGACATGATGCTGCGTGCTCGAACATATCGCTTCCGCGCATTCAACGAATTCGCGACTGTTCAGAAGGTTCTATTGCCATGACTTCATCCGCAGCAGAGTTGAAAACGAATTCGACCGATTGGATTCGTGATCTTGTCTACCTGGCATTTCCGGAAGGCGAGGCGAGGGAACGCGTCCTTTTTGACCTTATTCAGCAATTTGCGAAGATGGACCCGCAAGATCCCGAGTGGCTACGGTACAAGCTGACCGTGGTGGAGTGTCGAGCGATGGAAAACGTAGCTGCCCGTTTGGTTGAATCGGCCGCTGCCCAAGATCGCCTCCGTGGGATTACAAGGGAAATTGCCGACTTTACTGCTCGGGAGTTGAAGGTGACGGTTCAGAGTGCAACCGCTGAAACGCGCCAGCTCCTGGAGGATGTTCAGGCCAATTTGCATGATGCCATTGCCGGCGAGGCGATCCTCAAAAGCTATACCGAGGAAACGAGAGAGAAATTTGGAATTGTGATCGCGACGATCATGGAAGCGCAGTTGGGACGGGCGCTCGAAATCAGCCAAGCCAAAATGGAGTCGTGGGTAACAGGCAAGTTGAACGGCTCTATTAAGCTAGCCGAGGGCGCACTCGGCGCCGTTACGAGAGATTTTCGCGTTAGACTTTTTGGAGCCTGGAGCGGTCTGCTTTGGAGCATCTTCGCTGCCGGCGTCCTGGCTGGCGTAGGTCTCTTGGCTTGCGGCTTTTGGCTCGGAAGGCATTGGTAGGTAGCCAAAATTGTTTTGGATCTCTTATGGCATCAGTTTCGTCGTGTGTAGCGTGATCGGAGTAGCAATACTCCTATGCCGCCTTGCTGCTGGAGCCGCTCTTTCGCTCTTACGGTCGGACCACCCTAGAGTTGGCACTACCCGTAGGTGACTAGACCACGCAAACAAGATCTCCGATTCACACCGCAGTGCTTCAACTGGATCGAGCATTGCAGCGCTGCGGCCGGCAAATAGTTTGCCATGGCTGGATTGCTTCGATAACTTCAGTCGAGCATGACGGCCCGCCTCTTCCGGTGTCATTCCGGCGCGGATGTTCTCTTCGGTTTGCATGGAGAGATGCTGGTCCATCTCTGGCGGAGCCGCTCATCGCTGAGATGGCCTGGCGCGAAATTCCGGGGTCGTGCAATCAATCTACTCATCGTTCTCATGCGAGATCTCCTCACTCGGATCGCAGTGCCTGCATGGGATCGGTGCTTGCCGCTTTTTGCGCGGGGATGACTGCAGCGACGAGCGCCGCGAATCCAAGAAGCATGGTCGCACCTGCCAATAAGAACGGATTCCACGGCTTGACGCCGAAAAGCTGGTTTGCGATTAGATATCCCGCTCCAATCGCCGCCGGAATCCCGATCCCCAATCCGATGCCGACCTGCCAGAACGCTCCGCGCAACACCATCGCAACCACCGAGCCGCGATCCGCCCCAAGCGCCATGCGCACGCCAATCTCGCTCCTGCGCTGCTCCACGCCATATGCGGTCACGCCATAAAGGCCAATCGCAGCCAGCACCAGGCCAACCGCGCCGAACAGCCATGTAAGGCTGGCGATCATATTCTGCTGGTCGAAAGTTCCCTGAATCACTCTCGTATACGGCTGAATGTCATAGATCATCAGGTTCGGATCGACTTCAGCCATAGCCTTCTTCACCTGCATGAAAATGTTCGCGGGATGCCCGGGCGCCCAGATCACAATGTTGTAGAGGTTCTGCGACCAAAGCTCATCGGTGTAGAGATCCAGCTGATCGAAATGGACGGTCTGGGCCTCAGGGATGTAGTACATGGCGCGGGCGGGATCGTTCACATAATTAGTGTTTCGAACGACACCCACAATCTCATAGGCCCCCGCATTCTTCACCGGAGCCGGACCGAAGTGCCGGCCGATGGGACTCTGACTCCCAAAAAATTTCTTAGCAAAGGCTTCGTTGATCACGGCCACCTGCTGCGTATTCCCGTTGTCATCTTCAGTGATCGTGCGGCCCGCGAGCATTCGGGCGCCGATCGTATCGAAGAACCTCGGCATGATGCGGGTCCAGTCGGCGGACATATCGTCCTTTGGGCCGGGCTCTGGTTTGCCCTGAATCCGAATGTCTTTGCTCCACTGACCGTCCGTCATCGGTGCATAGGTCGTGGCGCTGACGTCGCGCACTCCGGGAATGGCGCTGAGCCGGTCCTGAATCTCACGATAGAACGGGACCAGTTGTTCCTGCTTATGGCCCGACAGTATGGGGCTATTGATGGAAACCAGATAGCGCCCCTCCGGATCGAACCCGAAGTTCTGGTGCTCCAGATTGCGCAGGCTGCCGCCCAGCATCGCGGCGGCGCTCAGCAACACCAGCGATACCGCCACCTGCGCAATCACAAGCGCCTTCTGTGCCCAATGACGGCCGCCTCCCACCTCACGGTTGGCGCCACGCATCGCCTCCACCGGCTCTGCGTGCGAGCTCATCCACGCGGGTGCAACGCCAAAGATCACTCCCGTCAGCAACGAAACTCCCAACCCAAACAGCAAAACCGACGCCGAAGGTGTAGCCTGCACCGGAATCCATGACCTTTGTTCCTGCGTGTGAAATGCGAGATACAGGATCAGCCGCGCCCCCGCCCAGGCCACAGCCACACTGGCCGCGCCGCCAATCAGAGACAGCGTGACGCTTTCAATCAGCGCATTCCTCACCAGGCGCCCGCGCGATGCGCCCAGCGCCACGCGCACCGCCGTCTGTTGCCGATTTCTCAGACCGCGCGCCAGCAGCAGATTGGCGATGTTGGCGCAAGCCACCAACAAAACGCAGCAAGCCGTGATCATCAGCAGCAGCAAACTCTCGCTGTAATATCTCCGTAAACTGGAGAAACCTGCGCCGCCAGGTGACAAACGCAGCGTCTGCTTCTGCCACACAGCTCTTTCCTGCGGACTCATATCCGCCACGTGGCTGGCCAGCCAGCCATGCAATTCGCTCTGCAGTTGCGCTTCCAGCGTCTTCGGATTCGTCCCCGCGCGCACCCGCCCGATCAGGTCCAGCCAATCGACCCGCGGATTTTTAATTCGTGCCGTTCCGCCCAACAGCAACGGCTCGGTCGACAGCGGCAACCAGATATCCGGCACGCCCCAACTCGTCACATTCGCGCCAATGAAACCAGCCGGAGCCACGCCGATGATCGTGAACGCACGGCCGTTGATCTGGTATGTCGATCCCACCACCAAAGGATCGGAGCCGTACTTCTTCTGCCAGGCATGGAAGCTCATCACCGCCACTGGAGGCACGCCCTCTCGGTCGTCTGCGTTAATGAGCAGCCTTCCGCGCCACGCCGATACACCCAGCGTCTCGAAAAAGTTTCCGGAAACATACTCGCCATTCGCCGTCTCCGGCAGTCCCGCTGAGCCGGCGCGTCGCACTGCCAGCGACTGATTACCCGCCTGGAGCGCTGCCAGCTCCTGGAATCCTGTCGTGTTTGCGCGGAACAGCTTGTACGCCTCCCACGGAAACAGATTCCAATTGCCCGGCGCGTCATCGTCGTGGTCCTGGCTGTATCCAGCCCACTCGCAGCAATGGGGCCGGAAGCCGACGCGCCAAAGCTGATCCGGTCTGGTGACCGACAACGATTGCAGCATCACCTGCTCGACCAGCGTGAAGATCGCCGTGGTCGCGCCGATGCCCAGCGCCAGAGTCAACACCGCCGTGATCGTGAACCCGGGCGACTTGATAAGTTGCCGGAGAGCAAAGCGCACGTCAGCAACGATGCCCTCTAAGGCAGGCCATTGCCAGACTTCGCGGCTGCGTTCCTCGATCCGAGTTACGTTGCCGAAGTCACGGCGGGCGACGCGTTCTGCTTGCTCCCGCGTCATGCCCTGGTCCATCAGATCAGCGACCTTTTCTTCCAGGTGCTCGCGGATCGTCTCTGAAAGCTCGTTATAGAGACGACGCCGAGAGAACAACCGTCGAAGCCAGCCCATAAGGTCTCCTACTGTCCTGCCAGCGCAAGTACGCGGGTGACTCCGGCAAACATCTTCTCGACGCTCGCGAGCTCCTGTTCGAGATGTTTCCTGCCTCCGTCGGTCACTTTGAAGATTCGCACCGGACGATTCCTGGCCGAGAGGCCCATTTCTGTTTCCAGCCAACCAGTCTTCAACATCCTCTGCAGAGCGGGGTATAGAGAGCCCTCCTCAATCTGGAGGTAATCCTCAGAAATGTCTTTGAGCCGCTGGGCGAGTGCATAGCCGTGCATTGGTTTCCAGTTGAGGCTCTTGAGGATCATCAGTTCGAGTGCGCCAGGAAAAAGGTCGCGATGCTCGGTCTTCTTAACCATGACCCAATAGTACATCCGTAATACTAGTTTTAAACAAGTCTTTTAGACACACTAGTTATGTTAACTAAATTCGCTTTTTGTTCGCCTATAATAAATCCATGTTTCCTACCCCGAATCCGGGCCTGTACCCGTTTGCCATCGCCTGCAAAGGCTGTCACGAGAACATTCCCGCGCCGGTGGAGACGTTGCCGGATGACTGGATTATTGCGGCGTGTCCGCTCTGTGGCCAGAAGCGCCGCTATCTGCCAGCAGAGATTTTTCAGGGAAAGCTCTCCCATCAGGTCGCGGTGCAGCGGGTCCGAGGTGTGAGGTGATCCGTGGGCCTGATGAGGCGGGCGATAGCTCGCGAGGAGCAGGAGCGAAGGAATGCGATGGAAGATCAGAAGCGGATGACAGACCGGTTCGCATCGACACTGGTGATCGCGGCGTCGATCATTGCGGCGGTGAGGCTGGCAAGGGATCAGGACATCAGCAGGCCGTCGCCAAGGCTGACATCGGTCATTGCTGAAAGTGTCGGGCTTGCCAGAAGGATTCTCGAAGCGGTCGTGCGCTAGGCTGGCGAACTGATGATTGGCTCGTTGCGGGAGAGATCGCGGATTGGGCCGGGAAGTTCGGCCCAATCCGCGCCTGGCTAGCTGGCGAGGAGTTCTGGCGAGTCTTCATTCGTTACCGCTGGGAGATCTCTTTCGATCAATTCAATGATCCGTTTGGCGGCGCCGCTGATCGTCGCCAATGACTGTGTGAGCATTTCGGGGGTGACTTCGTAGGTGGCTAGATAGAACGGGCTGCCATGCTGAATTCCGAAATGCGAGAGCACAACGAATGAGGTTGACTCCGCCTCAAGTTCACGCTGTTGGCGGGTCGTATTCTTCCGGATTTCAGCCTGTTTGTGAAGAATTTCGTGTGCCTGCTCATGAATGATCACGGCTACGCGGTCACTGTTGCTGAGTGCTTGATTGATCAGGATTTTGCCTCCAAGGCTCAATCCTTCTGCGCCATCCGTGTTTGTCGTGTATTCAAGCTCAATTCCAAGCTCGCGGCATGCCTGCTCCGCATTCGGAAGCAACTCTGCGCAATTATCCTTCACCTTCCAAGGCAGAGAAGGAAGAGGCTCTCCGTCTGTGGAGGAAACGTCGAACACGTGGGCAACTTTGAATCCGCGCAGTGTACCGGCTGTGCGCGTCTGCTGCTCATCGTTTCCCTCTGGTTCATCCTGGTTCTTCGGTTTGTAAATGCAGGGGGCAAAGATGGCGATTCCCTTTTCGCCCTTCCGAACGAATCGGTTCATCTTGCGCCATGTGTTGAAGCCGGCAACGCGCGTTGCCGTTGGGCATTGCATCGCAATCAGGAGCTGGTTATTCCAAGAATAATTGTGAAACTGCGCCATCGCGTTGAGCCATCCGCGGAAAACATCACTGCGACGGGCTGCATCGGTTTCGGCGGCGAGAGTTGTAACGCTGGTTTCGATCTGCTGGGCAAGTTCGCGGGCTTTGTCGGTTGTCATGGGGTCTGCTCTCCGGGGCTTTTTGGTATTGGCGGTTGTTGTTAACCAACAACCCCTGAGCCACCCGGCGGCGAGGGCAGGGGTAGCAAGTGCAAGCCGAGGGGGATCACCCATCTCTCGCAGCGCAGCGGAAGTGTAGCGGAAAGAGACGCAGCGCAGCGGAAGTGTAGCGGAAAGAGACGCAGCGCAGCGGAGGTCTGCACGGAACGCAGTGGAGGAAGACTGGGGATACGGCTAGTGCGCGCGAGGGGCGGCGCCCCTGAGTGTACTGGGGAGATGCTTTACAAAACAGACCGGAGACAATGCCGTAATATCCATATGAATACAATTTCCTGATGAGGCACTGTCCAATGGCACCTAGGAGGGCTCAGCCTATTGCTATCCCTCCCACACTCGACCCAGAACGTGCCCTTGACGCCATTAAGACGCAGCTCGCATCACTGCAGGGAATGCGGGGCAAGAGCTATATCGAAGCCGACCAGGAAGAGAAGGAATGGCGGAACTTTACCGAGAGTGTCATCGAATTGTCGTTTGGCAAGCCCAGCACTACGATGGACAACTTCTACCGCGCCCGTTCTGCCGGCAACTATCGCATGTTGATGTTCGGTGAGCCCGAACCACACCACGAGAACCAGCAGAACTTCGAGATGCGGATAAACGCCTTGGAAGCGTTTCTGAAGGCGAGTTTGTCGCAGCTGGAACTCCGAATGCCCAAAAAGGAAATCGTGGGCCACTACGAACCGGGCCAGCAGTATGAGTTTTACCGCGACTTGAAGCTGGTGCTCGCTCTAGCTGGCGCAGACGTCATGATTATTGACGCTTATCTCGGCCTCGACATCTTCGATCTTTACGCAGGAGGCATCGCAAGAAGCACCACGCTCCGTATCCTCACGAACCGGGTCAAGCCTGATGTTCTTACAGTGGCGCAAAAATACGCCGGCGGCGGGAATCTTCAACTCCGTACCAGCACCCAGATCCATGACAGACTAATCTTTATCGACGATCGCGTCTGGCTCATTGGCCAATCTATCAAGGATGCCGCCACCAACAAGCCCACGTATATCGTGGAGCAGGACGCCAGCATCATGAAGCCGACCTATGAAGCTCTGTGGGCTGCAGCGACAACGGTAATCTGATCCCTACTGCGACAAGCTGCACTGCTTTACCAGCCGCAGTTTAGGAAGGCACCACGGGGACCCTAGCGGCACTCTTGCTCATTCGCATCTGCATCATCCGGTATAGCTCGATGGCAGTATCAACGACCTCTCTTGTCACTGGTGCCCCGGGTTGGGTCCGAGCGACGCTGCGCCGTTCAGGCGGGGTCCCATGGGCCAAGTCATTCCTCGTGTTTCTGATTAGGTCTAGTCGGTTCTTGAGCTGTTCTGGCAGGCTGCTGAAAGGCTCAAATTCCATACATCGCCAAAGCGGTTTCGAGCGGCGATCAGGCTTGCCAACATCGTTCCCGAGAGCGGCATTCATATACCATTCGATGGCCGAAACACAACCAATCGCAGCGAGTTCGGGTTCGCCCTGACGGGCAAGTCTCTGCATAGCGATGACTCGCCTCAGATACCTGTCGAGGTCCCTACGGCTAAACCGCAGGGCTGCCGCTAACTGGCTGCCGCTAACAGGTTCTGGTACCACTGCGTTCGACAGAAGTGCGGATGCAACTGGCTTCGGCGGAGTACTATAGCTGACCCTTCCGGGAGCGGGCATTACGAACAGCCCGAGGTGATCCTCAGGAGGTCGAAGGTCATCAAGAGCAACGAGATTGTAGCTTTCGAGGAAGCGCTCAATTACGAATGTGACTTCATGCTCTATTGCATGGGTGAGTTCATGCTCGAAATAAGACGTCGTCCTGATGTCTCCATAGCTAACCGGCCCAGTAGCCATTCCGGCCGGAACTCGCCCCTGTTGCCAAACCGAGTGGTTTAGCGGCTGCTCGTGCAAGCCAGTTTCGGTTAGCGCCTCTAAGTAGTGTGGGTAATCATACTGGTGCCGACCCCAGTTTTGAAAGAAGACCCGCATTTGCGTGAAGAGTCCTCGGTCAGCAATGCCAGCTTCCGCTGCAACGGGCTCGATTTGCAATCGGCAATTATCCGAAACACTTGCGCGCCATCTCTCGAACCTCAAAGTGGCAACTCTATCCGCTCGGCCTGCCTTCATCTGAAAGCGCTCTTGCTCGGTAATGGCCAGTGGAAACGGTAGCTGAACGAAACAGCAGACCTGAGGATGGGTTGTGATTTCGAGTTCCGCGGCCGTGGAACAGAGGAGTCTTTCGTCGGCAGAGTGACTACTGAGGATTTCGTCTACTTTCTTGGGCTGATCACTGTTGCGAAGGACAATTTCATCAACTGACCACATAAGAGCCTTTCAGATGTGTGGGAACGGTGCGGCGGGTATCGAGACAATCAGATCGCAGTTGATCTAGCCAGTCAACAGATTTCGTTGAGAATTGGACATTTGTGGCGGCAAGTCGGCCCGTATCCGCCAATTCGTCTCGGCAGTGATTCTCGGTTGGTGCCAACAGCCACAGCCCGATGCTCTCATCGAACTGGGCTGGTATCCCTTCGAGTTCCGGCCGCGGAATGAGCCTCAACGCCGCGTTCTGCGAATAGTGTGCGAATCTTTAGTTGCCACCGTGAAATGAATTTCAATCCATCGGGGAACCCTGGAGTACACGTGAAAAAGGGCGGCCCGAAGGCCGCCCACGGAAGGAATACGGTTACTCGTCGGAAGCCTGGTCTGCGGGATCGTCCTGGGCCTCGACTTTCGAGAGCCGTTGGAGTTTGTAGGCGTGGATCTCTGCGACGCGATGCTTGACGGTAGTTCCGTTGACTTCTTCGGCGTACTCACGATAGCGAATCTGGCCATCGACACTGATGAGCTGGCCTTTCTGAAGAGTCTTCGCAAAGCGCGAAAGATTGCGCCAGGCGTAGACCCGGTGCCACTCGGTGCGGCTTTCGTAGTCGCCCTGATCGTTCTTCCAGCTGTCCTTGGTGGCGATGCTCAGGACAACGTACTCCTGCTGGTTCTTGTCCGTTTTGGCCTCAGCGTTGTGACCGATGCGTCCGATGAGAAGTGTGCGATTGTACATTTTGTAGCTCCTGTGTTGAGGGATTTCCCGCTGGGTGCGGTACATGCTTGCCCGGAGGGTGTGCCGACGCGACCCACTCCCAAGGCGACCGCGGAAGTTTTCCGGAAGGGGACCCAAGCTTGCCTTGGCGGGAGGAGTCCGGAACCTGAAAGGCGCGAAGCGAACTTCGGAGGGAGAGCGTGCGTCCGCTGGGCGGGGGTGCTCTTAGCGCGGCACGCTGAACGCATCCACGGTAGAAAACCCGATTCGGAGCTGCCGGACAACTCGCACTACTCGGCCCCGAGACGTGATGAAGCTGATCGGGCAGAAATCAGCGTTCGTGCGGCCTGAGCTCTACCGATGCGGGAGAAATGGCGAGTGGTTTCTCAGCTGACGATAGGCTAAGAATCGAAGCGGCGGATCACGCTTGCTTGCGGAAATCTGACGCAGAGCCGACTACAGGGCACAAATCCAGCCTCGATGCGTGAATTGGTTCTGCTCTGCTCGTGATTCCCGCAACCAAATCGCGCGACTGTAGTGCCAGCTTTTTTCTCTGACGATCATCGACGAGTGGCCGGACTGTCAGACCCTGCAAGTCCGAAGTTTGGACGTGCTGAGACTGTAAGAAATAGAATCTCTACGCGCGGAAGGCACTTCTAATCGCCTCGCAATACCTCAATCGGATCGACTGCTGCTGCGCGGCGCGCCGGCAACGCCGACGCCAGCAGCGCCAGTGCAAACACGGCAATAGCTGCCAGCGCGAGGACGCGGGGATCGAATGGACTTACCTGGAACAAGAAGCTGCGTAAAAGGCTCGAAGCCGCTGCTGCTCCAGCCAGGCCGATCAGGACTCCGAAGCCAGCCAGTTTTGCTCCGGAGATCAGCACCAGCCGCACGATGTCCGCGCGCTGCGAGCCCAGGGCCATGCGGATCGCCATCTCCTGCGTGCGCATGGCGGCGGAAAAAGCAATCACGCTGTAGATGCCCATGAGTGCTAGCAGTACGGCCGCCGTGGCAAAGCTTGAGATCAGCACGGCGTTGAACCGGCGCGGCGCCTCTGTCCCGCTCAACGCCTCGTCCATCGAATGGACCTTGGTGAGCGGAAGCTGCGGATCGATGGACAGAACCGTCGCACGGAGCGATTCCGTCATGCTGTCGGGCGGAAGTGCCGTGCGCAGCACGATACTTCCAGCCTGCGCGTTCAGCATGCCAGGCGGCACCAGCGTTCCCAACGAAGGCAGGTACTGGCTGGAGGGCTGGTAGATCTCGTACTGCGTCGGAGCGTCCACGGCCATCTGCTTGATATTGCCCATCACGCCCACCACCGTCATCCAGGGCGTGGGCGTCTTGGGGTACCCCCAGCGCAGGCGCTTGCCAATCGGGTCCTGTCCGGGCCAGAAATGCTCGGCGAGTATGTGGTTCACTATGCAGACCAGCGGTGCCTTCACGTTGTCAGCCCCGCTGAACACACGGCCGCTCAGCAGCGGAATCCCCGCCGCCCGGAAGTAATCGCCCATTATCTGAGACGGCCAGGCAGCATCTACTTCGGTGCCCTCGGTCGGAATGTAACCATCGGCGACGAATGTGCTGTCGCGGACCATTCCTGAAGCGGGCAGGTACGACGTAATTCCCACGGCCTCGATGCCCGGCAAACGTTCGAGCCTGCGTAGCAAGGTGCTATTGAATGTGTCGATCGCGACCTGCCTCGAGTATTGCGTTTGCGGCAGCCTGTAGTTCGCGGTCAGCAGGTGATCGGTGCGAAAGCCCGGATCCACGTCGCGCAGCCTCCCGCCGATCCCGTGCGTCCCCCGTCTTTGAGCGTTTCGTTTATGCCTGTGCGCGCCGCGGCCAGCGCCGGCACCAGCCCGCACAGCAAACCAGTCAGCAATGCCGTGCCCATCGCAAACAGGACCATGTGCCAGTCGAGCCGAATAGAGCCGACGCGCGGCAGCGTCTCCGGCAAGAAGCTGATGCCAGCCCGTACGGCCAGCGCCGCCAAGCCGAGTCCAATCAAGCCTCCTGCAACGCTCAGCGCGGGTGTTTCCACGAGACTCTGCCGCAGCACTGCCGCGCCGCTCGCGCCCAGCGCCCGCCGCACCGCAATCTCCCGCCGCCGCCGAATCACGCGCACCAGCAGCAGTCCGGCGAGATTGGCGCAGGCGATGAACAGCACCACGGCAACGGCCAGAAACAATATGCGCAGCAACGGCCGCGCCTGCGCCACCGTGTCTTCGGCCAGCGGGCGAACCATGGCGCCGATACGCTGGCTGCTCATGTAGGTGGGAAAGTTGCGCGTGATCTGCCGCGCCACGCGCCCGGCATCTTGCTGGGCCTGCTCCGGTGTCACGCCCGGCTCGAGGCGCCCCACCATTCCGCAGCACCAAGCAGCCGCCTCTTTCATCTCATCGGGCGCGGGACTCAAGGGCACCCACAACCGGCTCTGATTCATCTGGCCGGGGATAAGCGGAAACTCGAAGCCGCGCGGCATCACGCCGATAATCTCGTAGGTCTTGCGGTTGAGCTCGATCTTGCGCCCCAGTATCTTTGGATCTCTGCTAAAGCGGCTACGCCACATCGCGTAGCTGATCACGGTTACCTGCTGGCTGCCGTCGTCTTCCTGCTGCGTAAAGGTGCGGCCCATCAAGGGCGCAACGCCCAGCAGAGGAAAGATGCTGGACGTGACTCGCGCCGCACTGATCTCGGCGGGCGCGCCAGCGCCTGAGAACTCGTAGCCAGCATGCTCAAATCCGCCTAGGGCGGCGAAGCCCCGCGTCTCGCGCCGGTAGGTAAGAATCTGCGGCATGGTTACGCCGATATGGCCGTTGCTGCCCATATCTATACCGGGCACAGTATCCCCCAGCACCACCAGCCGCCCCGGATCGGCAAACGGCAACGGACGCAACAGGACGCCTTCCACGATCGAAAAGATCGCCGTTGTGGCGCCGATGCCGAGGGCGAGCGACAATACCGCGACAGTGGCGAATCCGGGATTACGACGCATGGCGCGAAGGCCGTAGCGGATGTCTCCGCTCAGCTCATCGAATAGGCCGAGGCCGATGGCTTTCCGGTACGTCTCGTTTTGGGCTGCGGGCCGGCCAAGGTCGATGCGAGCTTTGCGGTGGGCTTCCTCTTCCGGTAGGCCCTGGCGGATTAAATCTTCCTGGTAAGAGTCGAGGGTCGAACGAAACTCTTCTTCCACGTCGCCGTGGGTGCGTGGGAAGACCGAGCGCCAGAGCTTGCGCATTGCGGTGAAGAGACTCATATGTCGTCCGCCTTCTTGTCGAGAATCCCGGCGACGACCGCGGCCATGTCGATCCACTTCGCGGTCTCGGCCTTGAGCTGACGTTTACCGGCAGCAGTGAGCGAGTAAAAGCGGGCGCGGCGATTGTTCTCCGATTCACCCCACTCGCCTGTAATCCAGCCCTGGCGATCAAGACGATAGATGGCGGTGTAGAAAGAACCTTGCAAGATTTCGAGGCGCTCGCCCGAGATCTGCTGGATGCGCAGCAGGATGCCGTAACCATGCAGCGGACCAAGCGAAACCGCCTTGAGAATGAGCATCTCAAGTGCGCCCTGCGGAAGTTCAACCGGCTTGCTCAAACAGCTCTCTCCTATCTGAGGAAGGAGAGTACACACTCTCTCCTTTCCCGTCAAGGAGACAGTCGGGCGATTGCCGCTTCAGAGAAGTTCTAAAGGCTCGCCCACGACTGAGCCTTCGAAAGCGTGCGCCGGATGTACGCGGCCCTTCTAGACGGATTCGGGTCACGAGACAGATAGTCGTCTTCCAGCGCACGCATGATGGCGTCTTCCGGCATATCGAGGGAGAGTGCTGAGATGCAGAAGGCCATATCGGCTGCGGCGGGACGATCGCGGTACCTGGGTAGTGCACGGAACCGCTCGACCGAGAGCTTCGAATACCTCGCCCCAGTGTGGGGAAAGCACTTCTGCTGCTCGACGCGACGCTCTATCAGCCGTCTGTTGTGTTCCTGCTGGAGCTGATAGCGGTTCATGGCCTCCAGGCCGAGGGCTTCCGCGCGCGTGAACGGACGCCCCAAAGAGCTGCGCAGAAGAACGAAGGGGAAGAGTCCGTTTGCCTGCCTGTGTTTGGGTTTGCAATTGGTAAAACCGGGCAGCCGGCCGAAGCGTCTCCAATCTGCAGCGCTTGGGTCGGCCTGGAACCGGCGGGCCAATTCCTGGGCGATAAACGTGGAAACGGCAGTTTCGTAGGTCCGGTGATGCTTCAACCAGGCCTGGAAGTTCCCGGGACTGGTTTCGACAACCGCACAAGGCTCGAAGCCGTCCGCGGACAGGCAGTCAACGGATTCCTGCGAAAGATCGTCCAGAACGGTCAGATTGTGAATTCCCGATGGACGGATGTAGATGTGGGCTCCGCGCGCGTTCTGGCTCTTCAGGAATTTCGTCTTGGCCAAGACCGCCTCTTTTGTGAGACTTGCGTGACCGGGAAACATGCCCCGGTCGCTCAGAATGCCAACGTCGTAGGTGGTTGCGGCGAGCGCATCGAGCATTCTGTGAACCGCAATGATTGTTCTGTCCATAGACCCTCGATTTCAAAGGAATTGAAAATGTTGTATGATGCGCGGTATTGAAATGCGCATTTCTATGGTACTGTGTGAAATGTGCATTGCGGTAGATGATGGCAGCAGAAATTCTTCCCATTGACGAGAAATTTGGCCGGTTGGTCGAAAAGCTGCGCTACGAGCTAGGCGACACGGTGTGCGAACTGTTGGACAGAGATCGACGCGTCGAAGACATTTCTCTCAACCCTGACGGTTTTCTGTGGGTGAAGCGAACCGGAGCGCCATTCGAGAAGTGCGGTTCGCTTGCTCCAGGGCTGGCACAAGGAGCCATGATGACGATCGCGTCAATGCGGAAGACGACTATCACAGACCGGCATCCGGTTCTGGAAACGAACCTGCCTGTCTGGGGCTCCCGCTTTGCCGGGATCATCGAGCCGGTCGTGACAGCGCCGACGTTTGTCATTCGTCAGCCGTCCGCACAAAGGTTCGGCCTGAAGGACTACGAGCAGGCTGGAATTCTTACGCGGAAGGGAGATCCGCGCAATCGCATTCGAAAGCAAATGGAGTTTCTGGAGGCTGTTGAGGGCCTAAGTCATCGTGAAGTGATTGAGAAGGCGATTCAGGAGCGCCGCAACATTGTGCTCGTAGGTTCGACGGGAGCCGGGAAGACAACACTCGGCAATGCGATTCTCGCAGGGATTGCTGACCTCACTCCTCATGATCGCGTGATCGTGATTGAGGATACGCCGGAGCTGCAAATTGAATGCGCAAACCACGTGAGCATGTTGGCGACGACCGATTTTCCGATCCGAGGTTGCGTGATGGTCTCGATGCGGCTGAGGCCCTCTCGGATTGTTGTGGGTGAAGTTCGCGACGGAACGGCGTTGGAGCTTTTGAAGGCGTGGAATACCGGCCATCCGGGCGGAATCCTCACCGTCCATGCGAATGATGCCTACGCGGGATTGATTCGGCTGGAGGATTTGGTTCGCGAGGCCACTCCTGCTCCTCAACAGCGTTTCATCGGTGAGGTCGTGGACCTGGTGATTTCGATCTTTCTTGACCCGGTAGAGGGTCGGAAGGTGCGCGAAGTTGCGGTGGTGTCCGGTTGGGAGGACGGACACTATCGCCTCACGCAGGTGTGATGATGTGGCTCCGCCAACCAGCGGGGTCGATCCAATGGCGGCGTGCAGGCCTGCCGGCACGCATAACCGATGTGCCCGGCGGGCACAGGAGGCAAATGGTAATGACTCGGCACGAATGGTTGAAAAGGATTGCGCGCAGATTTGGCAGGAGGGGTGTCAGCCGTTTTGGTCTCCAGATGGGCGTACTGTTTGCCCTCGGTACGTCTGGAGCATTTGCGTCTGAAACTGGCACGAACCTGCCGTGGGAAGGTCCACTTACAACGTTGGTCACGTCACTAACTGGCCCGGTCGCTTATGCCATCTCAGTGATTGCAATCGTTGCGCTCGGAGCGACGCTGGCTTTCGCCGGCGGCGAGATGGGCGAAACGATGAAGCGCTTGCTCCATGTAGGAATCGCGGTGTGCTGCGTCGTCTTCGCAGCACAGGTGATGACTTCATTCATTGGTCAATCGGCGGAGGTTGCAACGATGCTGCAACCTCTTCACCCGGCAATCTCGATCCTTGGGCACTCGAAAATCGCCTTGGGGTAAACATCAACCCCTGAGGGGCGGTGAACTAATATCGCCCCTCATTACCTGGAGGTCGTTATGGAAGATCAACCAGTGTTTACAGCGATGCGCGCGTCTCTGAATCGGCCTCAGTTGTTGATGGGCGGTGATCGTGAATTGGTTCTGGTCAGTGGTCTTTTGGCCGCGTTGATGGCTGTCAGCGTTATGTCATTCCTGTCCTTCTTGATTGCCGGGGGCAGCTTTATGGCGATTGTTGCGGTGTTGGCCAGGTTGGGCAAAGACGACCCATTGATGCGAAAGGTGTATGCGCGGCATTTGTCCTACAAGGATTTCTATCCCGCTAAGAGCGGGGTTGCAGTTGCAGGGAAACCATCTTGGTGGGGATAGGAGTAGCAATGTTTGGCGAAGCGCGAAAACAGCCAGTGGGACTAGGCGACTTGCTCCTGTGGTACGGACTTGTCGATGACGGTGTGCTGCTCCAGCATGACGGTTCATTGCTGGCGGCATGGAGTTTCCGTGGGCCGGATCTCCAATCGGCAACGCACTCGGAGATGAATGCGATTGCGACGAGGCTCGCATCCATTTTGCGCCTGGGCAGCGGCTGGATGGTCCAGGTCGATTCGTTCCGTACCATGGCGAACGATTACGGACCCAAGGCGGCATTTCCTGATCGAGTGACGGCGCTGATCGATGAGGAACGGAGAGTTCAGTTCCAGTCCGAAGGCAGCCACTTCGAGAGCGAGTATTTTCTGGCGCTCACGTATCTTCCTCCGATGGCGGCCGGCGAGCGTCTACGGGGCTTCATGATTTCCGGGTCTGACAAGCGGGCAGGAAGCAATGTCGGGACAGATGCGCTGAGATACTTTACGACGAAGATCAGGCAATTCGAAGACGTGTTTTCCTCCCAGTTTCCAGTCAAGCGGTTGCGAGCGGTGAGAACGCAACAATCCGGCGGCTTTGAGCGGGTCGATGACGAGCTGCTCAGCTACCTGCGGCGGTGCCTGACTGGTATCAAAGGTCCGGTGATGCTTCCGGAGATCCCGGCTTTCCTGAATGACATGCTCGCCATGGAAGACTTCCTTGGCGGGATGGAGCCGAAACTGGCCGACCGCCACCTTCGGGTTCTGTCCGTAGACGGTTTCCCTCGCTCCACGTGGCCCGGTGCGCTGTCCGTATTGGATACGGTGGCCTGCGAGTATCGCTGGCACACTCGGATCATTTTGATGGACACGCGCGAGGCCGAAGCCATCATCGAGAAGACGCGGAAGAAATGGCGGTTTCAGACACGCGGCTTCAAGGATCAGGTCTTCAAGTCCAACGGCGGTGCGACGAATATGCACGCGGTTGAAATGGCGGCCGACTCTGAGGGCGCAATGTCAGAAGCCGCGGCCGGAGAGGTGCAGTACGGCTACTTTTCCTCCTCGATTGTGCTTCAACAGCGTGACCTGAAGTTCATTGAGACGATGGTCGGGGAATTCCGCAAGGCACTGATTAACCGAGGGTTTGGGGTTCGCATTGAAACGGTGAACGCGGTTGATGCCTTCTTCGGAACGATGCCCGGCAACCGTACGGCCCAAATCCGTCGTCCAATGGCACATACGAGGAACTTTGTTGACCTCATGCCAATTTCCGCGGTCTGGGCGGGTGAGAGTGTAAACCCCTCGGCGTTAATGCCTCCGAACTCTCCTCCGCTTGTCCAGGCTGCGACGAGTGGCGGTACCCCTTTTCGGCTAAATCTGCACTATCAGGATGTGGGGCACTCACTCCTCGTGGGGCCTACGGGCAGCGGCAAGAGCGTTGCGATCTGCCTCTTTGCAAGCCAATGGTTCCGGTATCCGAATGCACAGGTTTTTGCTTTCGACAAAGGGCATTCGCTGTACGCCCTATGCAAGGCGGCGGGGGGCAGATTCTACGACATTGGCGAGGGAGGCCTGGCATTTCAGCCACTGAGGGATATCGAAGATCCCGCCGAGTTTGCTTGGGGTACCGAGTGGGTGGAGACGCTCATGCATCTCCAGGACATACGGATAGGCCCGGCGGAACGCCAAACGATTCACCGGGCGGTTCGCCAACTCGCTGAATCTCCTAAACGCAGGCGGACCCTCACAGAACTCGAAGCCAACCTCCAGGATGACAATCTGAAGGCCGGTCTCAAACCCTATGTGATCGATGGTCCATTGGGCCGGATGCTCGATGCTTCAGACGACAGTTTGGTCGAGTCGCATTTCATCGTCTGCGAGATGGAAACGCTGCTCAGCGGGTCGTTTTCGGATGCGACCGTGATGGCCGTTTTGCTGTATCTCTTCAGGCGAATGGAGCGGGCGCTGAATGGGCGCCCAACATTTGTTCCGATTGATGAAGCGTGGCTCTTCCTGCGCCACCCAGCCTGGAGAGACAAAATTCAGGACTGGCTCAAGACGTTGCGCAAAAAGAATGCCGCCGTTCTTCTCGCTACCCAGAGCATCGCTGATGTGAAGGACTCGCCAATCGCTTCCACGATATTGCAGAGCACTGCAACCAAAATCTATCTACCGAATTCTGAAGCGGGCAACGAAAGCATGCGCGAGTTCTATCGCTATGCCGGGCTGAACAGCAGAGAGGTTGAAATCCTGCAACGCGCATTGCCGAAGCGCGAATATTACGTAGTTCATCCCCTTGGCCGAAGGCTCATCTCGTTTCGACTTGGGCCTGTCGCGCTCGGCTTCCTCGGCGTGTCTTCCCCAAAGGATCGGGCTCGGATCAACGCACTGGAGAAGGACCATGGTGAAGGCTGGGTTGCGGCATGGTTGGGTGAAAGGCACGTGTCGAAAGAGTGGATCGCCTATTTCAAAGGAGGAAGTCGTTATGCAGAAGAAATGGCTAGCTAAGGGAACGAGCGCTGTTGCGATTGTGGCACTAATAGCTACCGCGACTGCGATCCCAACCCAGGCGCACGCCGGCGGTGTGGGTCCGTTTGCGACGGAATATACGCAGCTCCTTAATTATGCAGAGCTGGTCGGCCAACTTGAGAAGCAAGTCATGATGGTCGAAAACCAAATGACCCAAATTGCCGACATGGCCAAGAACGGAATCACCGTCACGAATCAACTGTTTGGAACGGTGGAGAGCGACATAGCTAACCTCAACAAGATCGTGAACACGGGGCAGTCACTGGCTTATACGCTTTCGAACATGGACGGCACTTTCCGGCTGCGATTCCCGGGATATCTGAGCACGACAAACTACGGTCAGCAGTATTCGCAGTGGGGACAAACAAGCCTGGATAGTACCTTGGGCGCACTGAAAGCCGCGGCGCTGCAGAACGACCAGTTCAACAGTGATGCAGCACTTCTCAAGACTCTTCAAGGCCAGAGCTCAACGGCGGTTGGAAGAATGCAAGCGATCGAGGTCGGTAACCAGATTGCCGAAAACCAAGCTGAGCAATTGATGAAGTTGCGTCAGTTAATGATGGCGGATATGCAGAGCAAGGCTGCGTTCCAGTCGGCTCAAGTACAAAAGGACTTGACCACGCAGGCTGACACTGACAAATTTTTCGGCCAGGCAACGATCAGTAGTGACGGTGTGACGTTCTAAGGAGGGACATGCGGCGGATTGCAATTGGAGTCATCCTAATCGGTCTCACGATGGCGGCGGGTTGCCGGCATGTGAGTGATAGCCAGATCGTTGCGAAGTTCAGGGCCGCGGGTGGCGGCGATCCGGATCAGGCATCCCCGGATGAGATGGGAGCATGGCTTGCAAAACATGACTCCGTCAGGCAAGAGTTGTCGCCCATGTGTGCCAGTCGTCGATCGCAAGCTCCGTCTGACTGGGCGAGCACGGATGAGGGCAAGGTCTGCGCAGGAGTGACCCGCGCAACCTTTTTCTCGAAGCCCAAAATTCAGTCAGATGGGAAAACGTTCTAGAGAGTGAATCTGATGAATCGAAAGACCATCATTGTGGCAACGGGCTTAGTGTGCACTGTAGCGACCGTGCACGCCCAGAATGCTACCAGCGACGTGGGCGGCACCTTTCAGCAGGTGCAGACTGCCGCGAATGCCTGGATACCGGCAATCATGGCGGCTGCCACAAGGCTTTTCTATCTATTGGCAGCAATTGATTTCGCATGGTCAGCACCAAGTTTTCTGCGGGAAAGCGACTTCATGGGTCTCTTCTTGTCGCTGATCAAAAAACTTTTAGTGATTTCCTTCTTCTACGCCGTTCTGGTGAACGGGCAAACCTGGATTCCCGCAATCGTGAATAGCTTCATCACCATCGGCACGAATGCGACCGGCCTCTCAGCAACACAAAGTCCTTCCGACATCATGGCGCAGGGCATCCAGATTTGCAGTGATCTGTTCGACAAGGTGAACGGAGCCAACTTGCTCACTCAAACCGGAGCAGCCCTGACCACAATTCTGATGATTGTGATGGTTTTCGCTTCCTACCTGATCATAGTTCTGCACTACATCGTTACAAAGCTCGAAGCGATCATCGTAATGACGGCGGGCTACATCTTCCTTGGCTTTGCTGGAAGTCGCTGGACTATGCCTTATTTTGAAAGGTACATTTCATTAGCAATCTCGACAGGTGTTCGGCTGATGCTGATCTACCTAATGCTTGGGGTCTTCAAGACCGTCTCCCAAAATTGGGTTACGGCGATGGACAGCTATACACCGGATCAACCGGCGCTCCAGATCTTCCCGACCATTGCGTCGATGCTTCTCTTTGCGTTCGCGTCCTGGATGATTCCAAAAATGGCAGGATCGATAGCCAGTGGGAGCCTTGGACTCGGCGGTGCTGACGTTGTAAATGCTGGTGCTGCGGCCGCCACAGGAGCGGCCTTGGCTGTTGCCACAGTAGCGAGTGGGGGCGCGCTCGCTGCGGGTGGAATGGCTGCCGCGGGTGCCGGTGGGATAGAGGCGCTCGGGGCTCTCGGTGGGGATGCGGCGGTGGGAGCATCGTCATCAATGGCCTCCGGTGCCGCCGACGCTGCAGCGGGAGGCGCTGGAGTGCCTGCGCCGGTGGGGCCTCCGCCAGGAGGCGGGGTCGATCCCATCTCGGAAGGCCCAACGACAGGTTCACCTGCCGACGCCGGTTCCGTTTCCAGCTCTGACGTTCCGGGAGGGCCATCGCGGGGGACCGAAACTCCCATGCGTGATGATCCGATCCCAGCAGAGAGCGGCGCGGGCGACTCCGGCAATCCCCAATCACGTTTCAACTTCGGAAGGCAGAAAAGTCGGAACCTGGTTCCTGACGACGGGAGCGAACATACTCCACCGCCTCAACTGCGGATGGAGGGAGAGGAATAGCCAGTGGCAACAACTTCGAAGACGCTAAATCCGTATACCGCCGCGCGGCAGGAGTGGGACGAACGCTACGGAGATCTCATCTCTCGCGCCAAAAACTGGAGGCTCATTGCCTTCCTATCCATGTCTACAACGCTGGTCTGTGTGACAGGCATGGTCACAATTGGCTACCGGTCGCACACTGTCCCGTATGTAGTCGCGCTGGATGAGGTTGGCCGTGCAGTTCCCGTCGTTCCTGCAAAACAGGTTGCAGTGAAGGATGTTCGGCTTCAGGAAGCGACCGTCGCCCGCTGGATCACCAATTTGCGAACCGTGGTGATCGATCCAGTTGTCCAGCGAAAGATGGTTGACGAGGTGTATGCGCTTGCTTCGGCAAGTTCTGCCGCCTCGCAGGCCCTCACGGATTGGTACGAGCAAAACTCACCGTTCGCGAGACTTCAGAAGGAAACCGTGGACGTGTCGGTCGAGTCGATCGTCCAGCAATCTCCGAAGAGCTATGAGGTTGTTTGGAGCGAATCGACTCACGATCTATTCGGTCAATTGCAAGGCACTCACCGCTACCGCGCGATCGTAACGGTCAACACTCAAGAGGTGAGCGATCCGAAGCAGGCCCTCATCAATCCGCTTGGCCTGTATGTCACGAACTTCAGTTGGGGTGAGGTTGTCAGTCCGTCGTCAACCAACGTCGCCGGGCAGTCATCGGATGGAGGTCAAGGCAAATGAAGTTTTCAATCGCAGTTCTCCTTGGAATCGCTTGCTTATTGCCGGCACAAACGAAGGCGCCCTCGACCAATGCCAAGCCTTCTGATGCTTCGTCGGCTACTTCGCAACAGGATAAAGACCTCTCGAAGTACGACTTCAACGGAGCATTACAGAAGCTCCGCGGCCAATCCACGTCACCTATCCCGCCGTTGCACAGCGGCTCTCCTTCCGTGGTAGCCGGCGGGGCTTCAAAGCCAGCTGGCGCTCCGCCTGATTGGCGCGCACCTCATGTGGAGCTGAACGCCACCGCTGCCAGTGCTGCATCGGTCGCAGATGCATGGGAGTCCGGGTTCAACTTGCCTACTCCAGGAGCGGACGGGCGGGTCTTGTACACATTCGGAGACGGCATGCCGGTAGTGGTGTGCGCCCCACTCCGAGTGTGCGCTTTGGAACTCGAACCCGGAGAGCATATCCAAAGTCCGCCGCAGATTGGCGACGGGCGACGCTGGGAGGTGACTCCGGTGACGTCCGGCTCCGGCCTGACGCAAACGGCGTTGCTCGTCATCAAGCCAATTGAAGCTGGACTGGATACTGACCTGGTTGTGCCCACTGATCGCCGAACCTACGTCGTTCGCCTGGTCTCCGATGCCACGCGCTACATTTCCGCTGTCGCGTTTCGCTACCCCGACGACGATCCCGCGAAGTGGTCCGCGTTTCAGGCGCAACAAGATGCTGCCGCGCGGAGCGCCCAATCCGCCGAATCAAGAAAGGACAAATCCCCTGACAGTGGAACTGCGATGGCCCCGAATGCGCTGGATCATATCTATTTCGATTACAAGCTGGACGGTGAGCCCGACATGAGGCCTGTGCGGGTCCTGGACGACGGCCAGCACACTTACATTTTCTATCCGAACGACGGAAGATTCCGCGAAGTTCCCACATTAATGATCGACGTAAACGGGAAGACAGAATTGGTGAACTTCCGCGTCGATGGCAATCGGTATGTCGTGGATCGCCTTTTCGACAAGGGCGTTCTCGTTCTCGGAGTCGGGAAGAAGCAAAAGAAAGTCACGATTACCCGGGCCCAGGATTATGCAAGCTCGGCAAATCCAGGTGGGAGGGGCTAGCCATGTCTGAAGAAAAAGTGCGCGGCACAGATCCCAAGCGCAATGGGGCAATCGAAACCGTCGGTCAAGCAGATGACAGGAACATTGTTGACGCCGATCTGGATACCGTGGTCCGCGGCGTTGGTGGATCAGAAACACCGAAAGCGAAGAGAATTCGGCCCCTGGCCGGCCTGATCGTTATCGGCCTGATCGTACTCGCCGCGGGCTATATGCAGCATGGCTTGAAGAACCGGAAGATGAAGAAAACGGTACAGGCCGATGCGCCACGCGCGGCGACCGGGCCGGCAACTGTTTCCGAGAAAAGTTGGATGGATGATCAGGCGCGGCTGGGTTTGAATACAGGCGCCACTCATGCGCTGCCGTCCTCGATGGAGCCTCGATCCTCGATAACAGGCGAGACGGCAGATGGTGCTGCAACCCAGGGCAACGGAACACAGGGGGCCGGGCGAACTTCGATTCCCCCACTCCAATACACTCAGACGCCCGTATCCACTGCCGCCAATGGTTCCCTCTCGTTTGCTGAGGAACGGCGGCTGGAACTGTACAAAAGGGAACAAGAGGCGATCGAATCCAACACGTCTATCAAAGGAGCCTCGAATTCATCTGGGCGAGAGTCCGAATCTGGCCAGCCGACGACGACAGCTGACCCATTGCAGTCAATCGGGGCCGCGCTTCTAAGAGCGAGAGCCGACCAAGCTGCCGGCATCCCTCCGCAGACAGCTTCCGGATCGCGCGGAGAATCTGAACAGAACCTCAGCGACTTCGATCGGCAGAATGGCCAATTCGATAAAGAGGGTTTCACCAACAAGGCGAACTCGAAGACTGACAGTGATTACCTCCCCCGCGCCCGCACCGCAGCGCTGGGAAAGTTCGAGGTCAAGTCAGGCTGGCTGATCCCAGCCGTGCTGGAACAGGAGCTAAACTCCGATCTGCCGGGAATGATTCGCGCCCTGGTCCGGGAAAACGTCTATGACTCGGTCACTGGGCAGTATCTGCTCATTCCGGCCGGGTCAACGCTTATTGGAATGTACAATTCACACGTCAATTATGGTCAGGACGCCTTACAGGCCGTGTGGAGTCGCATCATCTTCCCCGACGGAAGTTCACTGCAACTGGGCGCATTCGAAGGCGACGACAGCCAGGGAGCAACCGGATACCGGGATCAGGTGGACAGCCATTGGGCTCGACTTTTCTCCGGTGCGCTGTTAACCTCTTTATTTGCAATGGGAGTTGAGCTGAGTCAAGGTCAGAATTCTTCTGTGCTCCAGAACCAGAGCGTGTCTCAACAGGCCGGCGCGGCCGTAGGACAACAGGTTGGTCAGCTTGGAGTGGAGGTGACTCGGCGGAATCTGAACATCCAACCTACGATTAAGGTTCGACCTGGATATCGGTTCTTCGTACGGGTAGAAAAGGATATTCTGTTCAAAGGTCCGTATACCCCCATGCGAGCCGGGGAGTAGTGTGTCCCCGGCCAGGTTGCCGGAGGATGACAGTTGGCTCAGAAGAAAGCTACAAAGGCTCGGAAGGGAAACAAAGAGGGCCAGCGCTGGACTGATGATCGCGTGGGCATGACCCTGCGCCTCCCCGTCGAACTCAAGGAAAAAATCATCGAAGAAGCTCACGTGGCGGGAGACCTGTCACGCATTGTCTTGTTTGCCATGGCGCACGTGGACACGAGCGACGTCACGATCATTCAAACCCGCAAGACTGGGCTCGGGCTAGCAAACCCGATGCTGCTTCATATCGGTAACGAAGCTAGGATCAAATTGCGGGAGTGGGCCGAGACTGAAAGCGTCAGCGTGAATGCCATCGTCGTGAGCATGCTTGAGGAATTCTTCAAGCAACTTCGGAAAAGCCGCGCTCTTCGCGATGAGCTCCGGCAGGAGATCCGAGCCCACCGGGTTCTGTAGATAACCGGCAAATCGAATCCGAATCCCCAGTCGGCTCGTGATGGGGTCGACGAGTTACTCGACGATTAGGCATAAAACAAGAATCCCGACTACATCAGCGTCTCTTGGAACACATACCAAAATGTGCACGACTTCTTTCTAGCTGGTCATCCCCCCGAGGAACAGATCGGGGAAGGTCAGTCATTTTTCTTGACCGGCCAGACATAGGGCGTGGCCTTTCTCGTCCAAGGATTCGATGGATATCGTGTTCGCATGATCGCGCCCACCTCTTGAGCAATTGAAGCAACACTATTTGCATGTTGTTTGTTCGCATCCGGATCGGAGTAGATATTCGAGCCCGTATAAGTTCCCCAGCCGTGGTAACAGCCGTAGCGGATGGCACGGAGGGTAAGGTAGAGCGCTTCAGGGATGTCCGGATCGGCCGGATGTGCCTTCGCATAGTCAAGAACCTGCGAACCTAGATATTCGTCGGCGCTGCCAAGCGAAAGCAGAGCAGTGGTCTCTTTCTTCCCTGTGTCCAGGTCCTGCCCGGAGAGGAACGCGATGGAACGAGCGCCAGCGGGAGCCTGATATCCGCCGAAGCCGTTGCTCCAGTTGCCGCACCACCAGTTGTCAGAGTAGCTCTCGACGAAGTCGTAGGAGGCGGAGCGCTGCACTCCGCCATCGAGATATGGCCGGAGTCCTGGGTTGCGGAGGATGGCCATGAGCGGTCGAAAGCCCACGCCCGCTCCGGCCTGCTGCTGAAGCTTTACGGGAAGCAGCGGTAGCATTTGTGCGGCGACCATCTCGTTCTTGAGAAGAACGCTGCGCACCCAGGCCATGATTGCGACCGATTGGCGCAGTTGCGGCGGAAGGGTACTGGAGTTTGCGGACTGTGCGAGTGTAACGAGTGGCATTTCATCGTTGAAGATCGCGGCGGCGTCCCCGCTGAACTCCCTAGGGCTCGTGACCTTCTTGCAATCGTATTTTCTTTTTGGGTCCTTCATGACGTAGAGGCACTCGCCAACGGAAGCACTCTCTTCTGAAGTGCGCTCCAGTATTTTGCGCGGGGAATTCGCGAGAGCAATGTCAAGTGTTGAAGCGGAACGCATACGCAGGCCGGTAAAGAGATTGACGGCGGAGTCGCTTCCGGCTTGTTGGATGGCTGACATGTCGGCGTCTATCTCAGTCGCCGCCTGCTGGGCCTTTCCTGTCTCGATTAGAAGACGTTCCCGGTGGTAGGTAACTGTGAGCCATGCAGGTGACGTCTTGGGAATGCGACTAGCTGCATCGAGAAGTTCTGAAATAGAGGAATTGGACGAAGAGGTCTTCATGATGGCGGCAGCTAGCCAAGGCGTACCGCCCGTTCGTTTCCATTCGGCGAGAGCATGCATTTTTGCTGCTTCGGAAGGAGACTGAAAAGTCACCAGCCAATCAATCAATGGCGAAATAGAGCGGAGATCAACGACACCATGGTAGGCCTTTTCGAACCCGGGAAGCTTTTGCTCGAACGTGAGGGGAGTGTAATCGCCCTTTGGCTTCTCGATGTTGAAGTCTACGTCATCTGCGTCTTCGCGTATTGCGAGCGAGCCGTCGAGCTTTCCATTCAGGTACCAATTGAGGTCTCCAAGGTCTTGTTGGTAATATGGGTCGGTTTTAGGTCCTGCGAGCGCTGACGACATCTCCCGCAGCCGGACCTGCGGCTCGGTGCGAATTCGAACGAGATTTAGCATGCTTTGCACAGCGTGAGGCGGAACGCCGGGCAGGTTTTCCTTGCGCATGGACTCAAGCTCTTGTTGGGCTTGCTCCATGAGATCGGGGTCGAAACTAGCCATGACCTCATCGGGGCCATTTTTCGCACCCAGAAAAGCCTCGCGGATGAGCACCCGTGCCACTAGATAACGGGCAACGCCACGCCATGGCGATGTCTCGTCTTGCGCTATGGCTTGAAAAGACGCGCGCGCCGCGAGTTGCCTGGTATAGAACTGTGTTGCAGCGATCTGATAGGCGCGGTCCTGCTTGAGCAGAATCGGCGAATTGGCAGGCGTATCGGCGGGGATGGATGCCTGAATGACAGGTCGCTTATCCGGATAATATCTCGTCTCGACGCCATCGCCACAATTTGAAAAGACTGCGTCCTGCCCATTAATCCAGTCTGCAAGCTCAACGCTCTTCGGTCCCCACGTCTTCGCGCGACTGCTGAGCGTGGTAATGGCCGTGCGGAATGCATCAACCTGGCAATTCTCATAGTTAGCAGATAGAAAATAGCCTGAGGAGTAGATCGAGTCGTATTCGGTCACAGGATGGAGATTAGGCTGTAACGGCGCATATCGGGCACGGGCTTTCAGCCATTGATCTGCCGGCCCCGGCGGTTCAGCATACTGCGGATTCGTCGCAGCGGCCTGGGCCTGGCTAGCATCCGCAGCATCATCTTCTCTGACCTGTTCGGCAAGTGAAAGCGTGGGATGATATGCGCGTTGTTCCTCGATCGTGAGCTGGCCGCCGTTGAGGTAGCGATAGGCAACCGTTAGATCGGCACGGGGGTAGGTGGGCAACAAAACGCCGAGCTTGCCGGCGGCGTAGTCAGCTGGGTGGTCGGCGTGAAGGGTGTGCACAAAGACGTCAGGGAAGAAGTCCGGACCGCAGGCCTGAACATCAAGAAATGGCAGAGCGATAGCGACGAAAAGGGGGGCGAGCGACAGGAGCCGTCTCATGGATCGATCCTTTGGACCTGATTATTTTCAGAAATGAGCGGAAGATCTTCGCGCCATCCTCGGTCGGGGAAAATGTAGACGCGTTTGCCAACAAGGGCGTCGGGGTGGGACTCGCGGGTGGAAATCCCAATGCTGCCTGCGCAGAGCGGTTCGCGGATGCGGAACTGTGGAAGGTCGGGAGGAGCGTTGCGACGGTCTGGCTCCATCCGAAAGAACATTGGCACAGCCTCGTCGATAGGTAGACCGCTTAGCCAATCGTCGGAGCTGCACCAGGAGGCGAGCGCCGTTATGGAGAGCGGGAGATCGGGTGGCATGCGACGCCGAAGATCGCGAAGAAGCGCGATATAGAAGGGCCTCTGAGAAACGCGTGCATCGAAATCGACTTGGAGCGCAGCAACAGTGGGACCGGTGAGAGTGTCGAGAATGAGGTCAGCGGTAGGCGGTTCGAGATCGGGTCCGATCAGCCGGGGGGCCTCGATGCGTACCACAGCGATGCGTGTAGTGCCTGCGGGATAGAGGAAGGATTGTCGGCGCGGTATGACGGTTGCCGTGCGGCCAAGTACGATGGTGCGGTCGAGCGTGGCTAAGGCGGTGGTCCGCGGGTCGAGGGTACGGAGGTCTTCGGGGCGTTCCCATACCCAGAGCGTACGGGCGGGAAGCGCGTTCATGCGTCCAGATGGTGGAGCGAGGTTGAGGCCGTCAGGTCTGAGTAAGAAACAGAGGATGCAGAGCGGGAGGAAGCTCAGCGACTTGCGAAGCGCGGTGAAC
>WNGK01001472.1_pt1 | contig 52011 bp, 44 predicted proteins | sample 5400601 | NCBI WGS metagenome assembly WNGK01 (sample SAMN13153376, study PRJNA577476) | soil metagenome | isolation source: 60 cm soil or saprolite under Garry oak tree replicate 1 | place: USA:California | collected 2016-06-15 | reverse complement strand
CTTCGAAACGGGATCTCAAGCGATACATCGCTCCGTTGCTCGGCATCTATCCTGCCCGCGGCTGTCCCTTCACCTGCAATTTTTGTTCAGTTATCAAAATCGCAGGCCGTCAGATCCGGAGCCAGGCGATCGAAACGACAATGGAAAGTCTCAGGCGGGCCAAGGCTGCCGGGGTTCGTATGGTGATGTTCACTTCCGACAATTTCAATAAATACGCCGAGGCTCACGAACTGCTGGAGCAAATGACCGCGGAAAAGATCGATATTCCGTTTTTTGTGCAGTGCGATACGCAAATCGCAAAGCAAGAGGAACTGGTCAGCCTGCTCGGAAAGGCCGGCTGCTTCGAAATGTTCGTCGGCGTGGAATCCTTTAGCCGGCAGACGTTATTGGCTGTGCACAAAACGCAAAATCATCCATCCACGTACGGCGACATTGTGAAGCTGTGCCACAAATACGGCGTTCTGGCACATTTTTCAAACATCATCGGATTCCCGGAAGATTCTATACGCACGGTTCGCGAACATCTCGGTGTGCTCCGGAGTCTGCGTCCGCACAAGGCGTCCTTTTATATCCTCACGCCGATTCCCGGAACTGAGCAATACGATAGTTTCCTGGAAGCGGACTGGATCACAGAACAGAATCTGGATCGTTTCGATGGGACCACAACAACGTGGAACCATCCCAATCTGAGCTGGCCGGAACTGCAGGATCTCCTGTTCCGGTGCTATCGCTACTTTTATAATGCAGGGCATATCCTGCAGACCGCGATTCAAGGTTTCCGCCGCGAAGCGCTCGGCGGTTTACTGGTCTATCTCGGTAATCCGCTGTTCGCTCGCTTTTCAGCCGCGAAGAGACTGCACCCCATGTCGGGCGGCATCAGCCGTGTCCGCCTGGACTGTGTTTCCGCGTACGAGGGGCTGCGTGAAAAACAATTCGGCTTGAAGCACATTCCATTGCCTAGAAGTCTGGCCTTATCGAAATCCGACGCCGAGCTCAACCGCCGGGTTAAGCTTGCGCTGTCGTAGATTTTCTTGTGAAGCCGTCCGAGCAAGATCTTCGTCGTTACCAGGACAATTTCCTTCGCGAACAGGATGGGATTGCCCTGTATCGCGCGCTTGCGAAAGCCGAAAAAGATCCGGCGCGAGCCGAAATTTTCGAGAAGCTTGCGAAAGCCGAAGAGCGCCATGCGGCACGATGGGCAAGGTTGTTGCGGAACAACCAGGCTCCGGTGCCCGTATACACGCCGGGCTGGCGCATTCTTTTATTGGGCTGGCTTTCGAGACGTTTCGGAACTCAGCACTTACTGCCCGTCGTCACAGGGCTGGAATCTCGGGACCAGGACGTCTACAGAGGCCAGGTTGAGGCCCGTGGCATTCCCGCTGAGGAACGCAGTCATATGCGCGCGCTGCGCGCGATGCAGCGGCGCGGCCAGGACCCGCCTGAATCGATTCTCGATCTTGAAGGATGGCACCGCACGCTTTACGCGGGCGGCTTGCGCGCTGCGGTCTTCGGCGCTAATGATGGACTGCTTTCAAACTTCAGTCTCATGATGGGAATTGCAGGTGCGAGCGCCGAGCCTCGGTTCGTTCTGCTTGCGGGAATCGCCGGCCTGCTGGCGGGCGCTTCTTCCATGGCCGCAGGCGAATATGTTTCGGTGCGATCGCAGCGCGAACTTTACGAGCAGCAGATTGCGGTAGAGCGCCAGGAATTGGAAATGTCGCCTGAAGAAGAAAAAGAGGAACTGGCGTTGATCTATCAAGCCAAGGGAGTTCCAAGCGGCCAGGCGGAGGAACTGGCGGACCGTATTTTCTCGAATCCGGACTCGGCTATCGAGACGCTCGCGCGAGAGGAACTCGGACTGGATCCGGCAGCATTGGGATCTCCTTGGCTCGCTGCCGCAAGCTCCTTTGTTGCGTTCGCTACGGGGGCCATCATTCCGGTCATTCCATATGTTCTGCTTTCCGGCAATGCTGCGTTCGTCGCAAGCGCTGTCGTATGCGGAGCCGGCCTGTTCATCCTCGGCGGTGTCGTCTCGGTCTTCACCGGCCGCAATCTGTTTTTCAGTGGATTCCGGATGCTTGGCATCGGGACCGTAGCGGCGGCCGTTACGTACTTTATCGGCAAGTTCCTTGGCGTTTCAGTCGCGTCGTAGGACATCTTGGAGTTTGAGAGGAGGATTCGATGAACTTCAAAATCGAAGTGGTGCTTTCTAGCGTTTTCGTGGTGATGATGGGAGTTCTATCCGGTATTCCTGCAGCCGAAGCCCAAATGACTATAGGCGGGCATGTCGGTTTTGTGCTTCCGCTGGCCACGCATGCTGCAGGCCAGACAACGACTATCGCGGACAACTTCTCCATCGGCTTTCCGCTTGGAGTCACCTTCAAAGGGAATGGTCACATGGCTTACGATCTCGAGCTGGTTCCCGGCGTTCGAGGGACACCGCGGCTGACGACGTTGACGGTGCATCCCGGTTTGGTGTGGGACGTCGGGAACAATTTAGGCGCCGGAATACGAGCAGCATTTGACGTCAATTCCCCGCAGTGGGGCTTCACGCCGCTGGTGAATCGCAGTTGGCCCCTTAATGATAGCTTGTTCAAGGCGTTCTTCGTCGAGGCTGTCTTACCGGTCCGCTTCAACCGGCCCCCGAATGGACCGGCGACGAATCCTGTCGGCTTCGGTACACACTTTGGAGTGGCGTTCTGAGATGACCCTCTCCCAGAGTGTTCCACAAGTCCGTGCTGGATACCGGGCCAGCCGCAAATGTCAACTGTCAGATGGCTGTTGTACGATGTCGAATGCACTTGGTACTATTACCGAACCGCCAAATGTCAAGCTGGTCAATAGGTCATTCGGTAATCTGGTAGTCGAAACAAGTACATTGCACATCGCACAACAAGCCATTTGACAAGTGACACGTAGCGCTGGCTTCTGTGTCCAGCCAAGACTTGTAGATAGAAGATCATCTCCCAGAGGGAGCTGGTTCCACATTTTTCAAACTGACCCACTACCCGTTAGAATTTTCTTATGAACACGTTCAATTCGCAGTCGACGTTGAAAGTAGGAAGTGTTGAATTCGAGTACTTCTCGTTGGAGAACGCGGAGAAGTCTGGTGCCGGTGAGGTATCGAAACTCCCGTTTTCGCTGAAGGTAATGTTGGAAAATCTGCTTCGCTTTGAAGACGGACAAACGGTTTCGGCCGATGACATCGGCGCGCTGGTGTCCTCGCTCGCTGCGAGGCGCCTGGAAAAAGAAATTGCATTTCGTCCGGCACGCGTCCTGATGCAAGACTTCACGGGCGTTCCGGCGATGGTAGATCTTGCCACGATGCGAGACGTCATCAAGCAGATGGGCGGCGACCCGAAAAGGATTAATCCCCTCCAGCAGGTCGACCTGGTCATCGATCATTCCGTACAGGTCGATCAGTACGGTAGTCCTACTGCGTTCGCCTTCAACGCCGACCGTGAGTTGGAACGCAACCGTGAGCGATACGTCTTTCTCAAATGGGGACAGAAGGCATTTCAAAATTGTCGTGTGGTGCCGCCCGATGTTGGAATCTGCCACCAGGTGAATCTCGAATACATCGCGAAGACCGTATTCGTCGAGCACAGGAATGGGCGTCCGCGCGCCTACCCTGACACACTTGTTGGAACCGATTCGCATACGACGATGATCAATGGCCTTGGTGTCGTCGGTTGGGGTGTTGGCGGCATCGAAGCGGAAGGCGCCATGCTGGGGCAGCCTCTATCCATGTTGATTCCGCAGGTTGTTGGCTTCAAGCTGCGCGGACGTATGAGAGAGGGCACGACTGCCACGGATGTTGTGCTCACGGTTACGCAAATGCTTCGCGCAAAAGGTGTGGTTGGAAAGTTCGTCGAGTTCTACGGCCCGGGTCTTTCAAGCTTAAGCCTCGCCGATCGCGCCACGATCGGCAATATGGCGCCCGAATATGGCGCGACAATCGGTCTCTTTCCGATCGATCCGGAAACACTGAATTATCTGAAGCTCACTGGACGCGAGCCGAGCCACATCAACCTTGTCGAGGCCTATGCGAAAGCTCAAGGACTGTTCCGCACGGAAACCACCACCGATCCGATCTTCAGCGATACTCTCGAACTCGATCTGACGTCGGTAGAGCCGAGCCTCGCTGGACCTCGCCGGCCGCAGGACCGCGTGGCATTGAAAGAAGCGAAACAAGCTTTTCGAGAAGCGCTGCCTTCGATGGCGGCGAAACAGACGAAGAACGTATCGAGCGTTAAGGTATCCGACAACGGAAACCAATACAACGTCGGACACGGCTCCGTTGTGATTGCCGCCATTACGAGCTGCACCAACACATCGAATCCTTCCGTGATGCTCGCCGCAGGCCTTCTCGCAAAAAAGGCGGTCGAGCGCGGACTCACAGTGCAGCCTTGGGTCAAGACGAGTCTCGCGCCCGGATCACGAGTAGTTTCGGATTACCTCAAAGAAACAGGGTTGATGCCGTACCTTGAAAAGCTGCGTTTCCATCTCGTGGGCTACGGCTGCACAACCTGCATCGGCAACAGCGGCCCGCTTCCCGAGCCGGTTGCTTCTGCGGTGAAAGACAACGGATTGGTTGTGGCTGCCGTTCTCAGCGGAAACCGCAATTTTGAAGGCCGGATCAACCCGCTGGTGCGGGCGAATTATCTGGCCTCGCCTCCGCTCGTGGTGGCATACGCGCTCGCGGGTAAGATGGACATCGACCTGGAAACAGAGCCGCTCGGCAGCGACAAAAACGGACAACCAGTCTATCTGCGCGATGTCTGGCCGACGCAAAAAGAAGTCATGGAGGCGATCAATTCGTCGATTCGGGCCGAGATGTTCCACAAGGCCTACGAAGAATCTCTTGAAGGCGACCAGCGATGGAAGGTGATCGACGCTCCCTCGGGCGAGCTCTTCCAGTGGGATCCGAGTTCGACATATGTCAAACGTCCGCCATTTTTCGAAAACATGTCCCGGAAGGCTCCGCCGCCAAAAGATATCCGTGCGGCCCGCGCCCTGGCAGTGCTCGGAGATTCTGTCACCACCGACCACATTTCTCCCGCCGGCTCGATTGCGATCGATAGTCCCGCTGGTCAATACCTGATCGACCACGGCGTCGCTCCGAAAGATTTCAATTCATACGGAGCACGCCGCGGCAACCATGAAGTGATGATGCGCGGCACGTTTGCGAACGTCCGGCTGCGAAATCAGATGGCGCCTGGGACCGAAGGCGGATGGACCGTTCACTTGCCGGATAAGACACAAACAACCATCTATGAGGCGGCGATGCAGTATCGGAACGAGGGTGTGCCTCTGATGGTTCTGGCCGGCAAAGAGTATGGTTCGGGATCGTCTCGGGACTGGGCTGCCAAGGGACCTCGGTTGCTGGGTATCGAAGCCGTAATCGCGGAAAGCTTCGAACGGATTCACCGCAGCAATCTGGTCGGCATGGGAGTGCTTCCTTTGCAGTTCAGAGCAGGAGAAAACGCCGCTACCCTTGGCCTCACTGGTTTCGAAACATTCGACGTCGATGGCATTGCGGGGGGCATTGAGCCCGGCATGCTCGTGCGTATCCGCGCACGGGCAGAAAATGGCGAGGAAAAGAGTTTCCAGGCCGTTACTCGAATCGACACGCCCTACGAGGTTCAGTACTACCAGCACGGCGGCATTTTGCAGTACGTCCTGCGCCAGCTCATCGACAGCAGATGAGAAATGAAAATTGATTAATGAGTAATGACAAATGAAAAAATTAATCAATAATCATTAATCAATTTCCATTTCTCATTCTCATTCAATACTGTGGCTACTCCCTCGCATTGAGTCTAATGCTTCGGTATATGTATTACGTCGACTTCCTGCTTGCTGTATTCAAAAGTTTTTATCAATCCTGAGACCATCACCCGCGCGCCTTTTTTTCAGGCTTCGCCCTATCGGGCTCGCGCTTCGCGGGCGCGCTGCCCTCTCCCAGAGGGAGAGGGTGCAAAGCATGCTACGATAGGCCTTTTTTGGAGTGATGCATGTCTCACATCCGCCGCCGGCTCTACAAATACTACGACCTGGTGATGGCCCTATTCGTGACAGTTTTGCTTTGCTCAAACGTCATCGGCGCTGCAAAGGTCTGTACCGTCTGGGGATTCACATTCGGCGCGGGGGTCCTATTCTTCCCCATCAGTTACATCTTCAATGACGTCCTTACGGAGGTGTATGGTTATGCACGCGCGCGTAAAGTGGTGTGGGCAGGCTTCGGAGCCATTGTATTTGCGTCTTTTATGAGCTGGGTCGTTCTGACTTTACCTCCGGCGATAGGTTGGAATGATCAACGCGCTTACGAAACCGTGTTCGGCCAAACACCACGAATCGTATTCGCTTCCCTGGGAGCTTTCTTTGTTGGTGAATTTGCCAATTCCTACGTTCTGGCTAGGATGAAAATTTTGACGAGCGGCCGATTTCTTTGGTCGCGGACGATCGGATCCACGATTGTTGGCGAAGGTGTCGACTCACTTGTTTTCTATCCGCTCGCCTTCCTGGGTGTGTGGGAAAACCGGTTGGTGCTCACAGTGATGGTCAGCAACTACATCATCAAAGTCTTGTGGGAAGCAATAGTGACGCCCTTCACATATCGAGTCGTCGGATTCCTCAAGCGCGCCGAGCAGGAGGACTACTACGATATCGATACAGACTTCACACCCTTCTCGATCGAGGTGTAATTGGACCTGTTGGCTACCGTGAATTCTGTGCCTTTGTGGCTATTCCGATTTCAAAACCTAGCGAACCGTACAGGGTTGTGGATTCCAACCCGAAGCATCCGGAAGTCTCTTGAAATGCGTGCTGCGGACAAACTGGCCCGTGAGATATTGCGGGTCGTCCACAATCGTGGTGACGATCAGCAGCGAGTCCCCGTTCTCTTCATCGGCGCGGTGGAAATACTCTGTCACGATCGCGGTTCCGCTATAGGGCACACCATTCTTCTGCAAATAACCAGGCCGCATATGCGTCGTGACAACCTTTAGACTCCCGCGGCGGGCTTGATTGGCCTGTGCCCGTCCGCCGCCTCCGCCTGCAAATTCCCACTGGGCAGTGGAATCGCCTTGCAAGTTTGGAGGACCACTCGGGGCGCTCCAGTCTCCGAAGTGAAAGAGTCGCGTTTGCGTTCCCGCGTCAAAATCCACGCGAAGCGTGTTGTCGTCCTCCCAGGTGATGTGAAGACGTCCAGGTTGGCGAATGATGTTGCCGGCGCCGTAAGACTTGCACTGTTCGCCGGAGGCTTCGTCCTTGGAAGGATCCCACTCATTAGCGACACGCTTACCGGCTTCGTTCAGGGGGATGCTGGGATAATCACCTTTGGCCGGCGTGACCATGCGCCAGCGCCAATCTTCCGTGACGAGTGAAACCCAATAGCCCGTCAGATCGATTGGCGCCGATGCCTTTGCCGGCACATTCGCGGCCGCCTGACCGCGGCCGCGCTGCGCGTGCACGCCTTCGGGAATCGTCCAGAACAGAAAGAAAAGAGCGACGCAGGCGCTCCGTTTAGTCAAACGACTCGCCCGGACGACCGCCCCAGGTCCAACCATCGGAGGTCCGCTTCAAACGAAGCATGCGAAGACGATGATCATCCGGATTCCGCCCGGGGTTGCCAACGATGACGACGTGGTCGCCGGGTTTCAGCGTTTCGCGAGTGACGCCTTGACGCCCAAGCTGGCCGCCGCCGCCCCATTCGATAGCCCATCGAACGGTTTCTCCCTTCTCATCTTTGCCTTCCACATGCACGAAAGAATGTGGATTGCGGAACAAGAATTGAACCAGATCGCCTTCAACCGTCTGTTGCTTGTCTTCGAAGTAGGTCGCCGCGAAGGAATGATGCGCATAAAGCTGAATTCCCGACATCAGCGCCGCCAGAGCAACCACTAAAAGGATCCATCGAGCCTTCATGTTTCCTCCTGAGAAACATAAATAATCTGCAAATTCGAGATTGCATCAAGTGAAATTTAGAAATGAAAAAACTTCCAGTTTGCCATCTCCGATTTATTTCTTCCCAGCCGTAGGCATTGTAGCCAATTTCGACCGATATTCCGGATACATTGTAGCCGCCCCGCCCCGCGTTGCTTCTTCCGGGAGATTGTGGGCGGCTGCAAAATCCTTGAGCGACGGGTTGGTGCCGGGCAAGAAATGAGGCACCACGTTCTTCCCTCGCTCGACTTCCTCAACCACATCGCATGGATATGGAGCGACGAGTTGATGCTCGTCTAATTCATAATCTGTACTCCGAACGAATGGTTCAGTCAAATAAACGGGATCCTCCACGATCGTGACCACCGTCAGCCAATTACCATGACGCATCCAATGCTCGGTCACAGTAGCGAGATCGCTGCGCGGAACGCCGTTGCGGCGAACGTATCCTTCTTTGAGATGAGTCACCTTGATCGTCAACATGTCGCCGTCCCACTTCGCCGTCGCAAAACCACCCCACGTGTGAGGCGCGTTGGCCGAGGGGTGCGGGCGTCCATCCAGGTAATAAATGTTATCAACGGAACGCAGCCATTCGGCATGAAAAGCGGTGACCTGCCGCGTCACGGGATCCACTTCCTTCGTTATGCGCAGCTGGGAGGGGCCGCGCCAGATGTAATCGGCCGAATGCGGCCGGCACTGCCATTCCGGCATACTCTGGATTGACGCTGCCCACGTATCCGCGCGTTCTCTGGCTGCATCATTGATTGGAAGTCCTAGGTAGTCACCCAGTTCGGGACCCGGAACGCGTTCGGGTTCGTCTTCATAAAATCGGGGTGACCATTCACCGGAGAAATCCACCTGAGCAAAGGCCGGAATGCCGCTCAGGACCATTCCCAACAGAACTAACGAAACTACGCACCCGGCTCGATAGACCGACACTCTGCTCTCCTTTGAGATGTTTGGAGATTTCACACCGGATGCGATGTTATGTCAATAGTGCACCAGTCCCGACTTAGGAGAGCAATGGTACAATCCCGCTGTGCAAACGAGAAAAGAAACCTATCGAATAGGCCAGATTGTCCCCAGCTCCAATACCACAATGGAAACGGAAATTCCCGCCATGCTTCGCGCGCGTGAAGCCACCGAGCCGGAACGGTTTACATTTCATTCCAGCCGGATGCGCATGAAGAACGTCACTAAAGAGGAACTCGAAGCGATGGATGCCGATTCCGGCCGCTGCGCAGTGGAACTCGCCGATGCGTGCGTCGATATTCTGGGCTATGCCTGCCTTGTTGCCATTATGAGCATGGGAAAAGGCTACCACCGGACGTCCGAACAAAAATTGCACGATATCAGCGTGAAGGAAGGCCACGGCGTGCCTGTCGTTACCAGCGCGGGCGCACTCATTGCCGGCCTGAAAGCGCTAAAAGCAAAAAAAATTGCGCTGGTCGCGCCGTACCTGAACGCGCTCACGAAGCTGGTTGTTGATTACATCGAAGCGGAGGGCATTCAGGTATCTGACTATATCTCGCTCGAAATTGCAGATAACGTCGAGGTAGGACAGCTGGACCCGATGGCGCTGATTGAGGTTTATCGTGACCTGCGACTAGACGGCGTCGATGCCCTGGTCCTTTCCTCGTGTGTGCAAATGCCTTCCCTGGCCGCGATTCCGATTGTCGAAAAGGAATGCGGCCTGCCCGTCGTTTCTGCGGCCGTGTGCACCACGCACCAAATGCTTGAACGGCTCGGCCTCAAAACCTGTATTCCGAACGCGGGAAGCCTCCTTTCTGGAAAATATGCGAGCTAATACGGCCGAGTCCGCAGCCTTTAAGCGCAAAAGCGCATTTGCGTGGGTTTGGGAGCTTGCTCCCCGGGAGCGGCGCGCGTTCGGCGCGTGTGTCGGCGGCTGGGCGCTGGACGCGATGGATGTTCAGATGTACAGCTTTGTCATTCCCGCGCTCATCGCTTCCTGGGGGATCACGCGCGCCGACGCCGGCGTGCTTGGAACCGCGGCGCTGCTGGCGTCGGCGCTCGGCGGCTGGCTCGCAGGTTGGGTTGCCGATCGCTTTGGGCGGGTCCGGACGTTGCAGGTTGCGATCCTGTGGTTTGCGATCTTTACCTTTCTTTCAGGTGTTGCGCAAAACTACGAGCAATTGTTCGTTGCTCGCGCGCTTCTGGGGCTTGGTTTCGGCGGTGAGTGGGCCGCGGGAGCTGTTCTCCTGGGTGAATCCATCCGCGCCGAACATCGGGGGAAAGCGTTGGGCGTGATGCAAGGGGGCTGGGCAGTGGGATGGGGAATGGCAACGCTTCTTTACGCCGTCTTTTTCACGTTGTTGCCGGCCGCAACAGCGTGGCGGGCATTATTTATGTTTGGCATCGCGCCTGCGGTTTTTGTGTTTTTCGTTCGCCGGTACGTGGAGGAGCCGCCGGTATACCTTGAATCGCGAGCACAACTTGCCGTGCATGGAGAACGGCCCACATTCTTCGAGATCTTCAGACCTCCGTTGCTCCGGATCACGCTCTTAGGCGGCTTGCTGGGCACCGGCGCCCAAGGAGGGTATTACGCCGTCATGACGTGGCTTCCCACCTATCTGCGCTCCGAGCGAGGACTTTCAGTGCTGGACTCCACAGGCTATTTGGCCGTACTGATCTGCGGTTCCTTTTGCGGCTATTTGAGCGGTGGTTTCCTTGCCGATCGAATCGGCCGGAGACCAACGTTTCTTGTATTCGCGATCGGAGCGGCTATTGTCGTGGTGACCTATACAAGCCTGTCGTTTGGCAACAGCGCCATGCTGGTGCTCGGCTTCCCGCTGGGGTTTTTCGCCTCCGGCGTATTCAGCGCGATGGGGGCTTCCCGAAACGAAGGGAAAAGTCCTGGCGGCGTGATATAGTCCGCGATCGCAGCTTTTCAGCATCCTGTTAAGGAGTGTCGAAAAATGCCGAGTATCAGCGACCTCACGATAGTCAATTCGAACACGGCTGAGGCCAGGCGAGTTGAATCCGGGACGGAGGTGACTCTTTGCAGCCCGGGCTTTTGTGGCTCCAAGAATCTGACGGTCTATAAGAGAACGATCTTTGCCGGCCGGAGGCTCGATGTGCTGGCGGCGAACGAATACCACCTCGTGTATGTCATAGCGACTCCTTCCAAAGGCATCATTCGTTTCAACAATCAGCTTCATGACGCCGAGGAGGGGGCAGGCGTGCTTCTCGGACCGTCGGAATCAGCTCGATTTGAAGTGCCGGGTTCGAATCTCGAACTGCTGCACATGATCGTGCCGAACCCTCCTGCGGCCGTTGAAGCCGGACTACCGGGCGGGCCTGGATATTTCTTCAACAGGCAAACGCTTCGCGCATTGAGTGACGCTAGTGGCGGTCGTGTCCGCCGATTCTGCGCCGAGTCCAGTGTCAGGCTTCGTGATGGAACGAGGCTAACGCCTACGAATGCCATCCAGGCAGGAGAGATGCACTACAAGGAGGGCGGCTCTTCTCCATATCACGTGCACCGGGGCACTGATGCCAACCCGGAAGGCGCGGCGCATTGCTACATGACGTTTAAAGGCCGCGGAGTGGTTGAAGTGGAAAACGACTTCAAAGAGATCGAACCCGGCACGCTCGTCTACTTTCCCCCAGGTACTCCCCACCGGCTCCGCTCTCATGGCGGGCCACTCGATTACTTTGAGATTCAGGCGTGGCGAAGTTTCAAGACGACCATTCTGAGCGAGGAACCCCTCGGTCTGAAGTGGTACTACGAACGTGAAATTCCGAATGAAGAACTGGTGGAGTGGAACCAAAGTTAAAACAAGAACCGGTCGAGTCGTGGCTCGCCGCATCCGGCCTCAGACTGTCGGATTGGTTTGAGCGCTGGTTCCCCGATGCATTTGTATTAGCGCTCATCGCGGTCACCATCGTGTACCTGGCGTGTGTGGGGATCGGTAATTCTCCCATCCAAACAGCTCAATGGTTCGGCGCTGGGTTCTGGGACCTGGTCGCTTTCACGATGCAGATGACCATGATCATAATCAGCGGGTACGCGCTCGCCACGGCCCGCCCAATATATGCCTTGATTTGCCGGCTGGCTGCGATTCCGACGAATGGGAAAAATGCCGCGGCGTTTGTGGCGCTGTTTTCCATGCTGTCCTCGTTGTTATCGTGGAGCTTCAGCCTCATCTTTAGCGGCCTTCTCGCGCGCGAAGTCGCACATCGTGTGCGCGGTGCGGATTATCGGGCGATGGGCGCTGCGGGATATCTCGGCATCGGGAGCATCTGGGCGCTTGGATTGTCCTCTTCGGCCGCGCTCATCATGGCAGCGCCCGCATCCTTGCCGCAATCGATTCTGCGGATCAGCGGTGTGATTCCTTTGTCCGAGACGCTGGGTTTGTGGCAAGGCATGACCATTGGCGCGGCGATATTGGTTCTGTCCATGCTGGTCGCCTTCTACTCCCATCCCACGCCGGCATTCGCGCGTGACATGCAAGCCATGGGGGTCGATTATGAACCTGTTGCAGTCCCGATCGCGAAGCGGGAGAGACCCGGCGAATGGCTGGAATACAGCCCGATCCTGACGCTTGTCATTTCGTTTTTCGGCATTGCCTACCTCGTGCGCGAAGTCGCCGACAAAGGACCAGCCGTCATCCTCGATCTCAATCACTACATTTTCGCGTTTCTGATCGCCGGACTCTTCCTGCATTGGCGTCCGCGTTTTTTCGTTCACGCTGTGGCGGCCGGTGTGCCTTCGGTGGCCGGTGTGCTGATCCAATACCCGTTGTACGGCGGCATCGTAAAGATGATGACCGAATCCGGACTCGCCAAGGATCTTGCGCATTTCTTCGTCACGGTTTCAACACACCAAACGTTTCCGGTCCTGGTCGGGATTTATTCGACCTCTCTAGGATTATTCGTTCCATCGGCCGGCGGCCGCTGGCTGGTCGAAGCTCCGTATGTATTGGAAGCCGCCAAATCCTTGCAGATCCATTTAGGCTGGGTCGTTCAGATTTACAACGCGACCGAAGCGCTGGCCAACCTGATCCATCCGTTTTGGATGCTGCCCATCCTGGGGATTCTGGGGCTGAAGGCGCGGGACATCATTGGCTACACTATGCTCCAGTTTGCGGCTCTGGTTCCCCTCGTCCTGTTCCTGGTGTGGGTTCTCAATCGCACGTTCTGAAACAACTCGCCGGCACTTCTGCTCACCGGAACGATTCTCGAGCGGTATAATACGCGTCCGCTACTCAGTAACCATGCAATTCCGACGCCGCGAGCGAGATCGCTCGCGTAGGAGGCAACCGAATGCTCTCGATCGGTTCATGTGGTCATCTCCTTGGTTTTTACACGTGCGAAGCCGACGCGAGTCAGCGAAAGCTTCGCCACGCCGTACCCTTAAAAGCCTGGTGCGATTCCTTCAACATCTCCAGGCGCGCTCAAGACTAGCGGCAGCCTAACGTGCCAGTCGACCGTACGTCCGGCGCGTGATTACCTGCTGAATTTCCCCCCTAGGTGCTGGAGATCGAGATTGTTCTCACAGGCGTTTTCGATGACGTCGGTATTCGGCATCAGGCGCACCTGTTCTTTCACCGTCCACGGCTTGGTATAAACCTTTGGGTCTTCGATCGTAATTTGAATTTCCATGTGCCCGAAGTCCGTCCGCCGAAAACGTTCCGTGACATGTAGAGCATCCGAGGTGGGCTTGCCTGTCTGATCCAACCATGTTTTTCCGTTGAAACCGCGGGTGTCGACCACCAGCGTGTCGCCATCCCATTTTCCGGTTGAATAACCTAAGAACGTTGGAGGAAAGTCGTTGCCCAACTGGCGCCCGTCGAGGAAGATCTGACGCCACGTGTTGGCGGATTCGTACAGAATGACGATGACCTCCGGTTTTTGGATCACCTTCCATGGTGGGGGCGAAGCACTGACTCTCGGAACGCCCTGGGGCAAGCAGTTTGCAAATGGATCTTCCCCCGAATGCGATCCGTCCGCGCGCTGGTCAACGAGTGCTTTGGCCCAAGGCTGAAATGGCACGTCGCCGGGTTTGAGATCCGCCGCGATGTTCTGGATGTACTTGCCTCCACCAGACTCCCAGACGCCGGAGAGGTCCAGGTGGCCGTCAGGCAACCGTGGCGTCGGCGCGGAGAGGTTGGGTTTGCCATCAGACCCCCTTGGAGTTCCGGCCGCCGGGACTTTCACCCACTGGCCATAAACAGGCGCACAAATCAGCCCCAAAAGGACTATCGAAGGCAAAATTCCGAATAGGCTTTTTAGGTTCCGTGGTGTTTTCATTTTGACCTCGCAGTTTAGCGCGATTGTAATTCATCCACCCCGGAACACGTTAAGATTCATTGATCGATTGTGCTCCATACGCGTCGATCGGCACCGGCACATCGATTGCATCGATTGACATCATCGGAGAGCAATGTTAAGGTTCGCGCGCATCAGGAGACAGCCCGTTCCGGAGACATCAACATGAAAGATTCTCGCCGACAGTTTCTGAAGATGGCCGCTGCCGCAGCGGCGAGCCGTGTGTTGTCCTCGACGTCGCTTGCGCAAACGCCGGGCAAGCCGTTTCGCATCGATTCACACCACCATTTCACGATTCCGAAGCTCTATGCCTTGAGCACGGCGAAGGGAGTGAGCCAGCCCACCTTGAAAGATTGGACGCCGGAAAAGTCCCTCGAGCAGATGGAGCAGGGTAGCGTTGCGACTTCTATTATTTCCATCAGCGATCCCGGCGTGTGGTTCACCGACAATGCCGCGGCTCGGGCGCTTGCGCGCGAATGCAACGAGTACGGAGCAAAGGTTGTGAGGGATTATCCTGGCCGGTTTGGTCTGTTTGCGGTATTGCCGCTGCCGGACGTTGATGGTGCTATCCGTGAAGTCGAATACACGCTGGACGCGCTCAAAGCCGACGGCATTGGCATCCTCTCGAGCTATCAGGGCAAGTATCTGGGCAATCCGGCTTTCACTCCTCTGATGGAGGTATTGAACCGCCGGAAAGCCGTTGTGTTTTGTCATCCTTACTGTGCCGCGTGCGATGCGCAAGCAACGCTTACCGACGCTCAGAATCGAGGCATTGAGTTTGTATTCGATACGACGCGGACGATTTTGAGCCTGTTAAACACCGGCGCAGTCGCGCGGTTTCCGGACATTCGATTCATTTGGTCGCACGGCGGCGAAACCGTGCCATACATTACGAGCCGTCTTGCGGGAGTGGGGCAGCAGCAGTTGCTGCCGAAGGGTGTGATGTACGAACTGCAGAAGTTCTACTACGACACGGCGCAGGCTTTTAACCCCTACACCTTGCCGTCATTCAAGAAGATGGTTCCCCCATCACACATTTTATTCGGCACGGATTACCCTCTGGGCGGCGGCTCGGCCGCAATCGTCGCCAAAGGGCTGATGGAGAATGGGGCTTTCACGGCCAGCGAAATGCGAGGCATTGATCGCGAGAACGCGCTGGAGCTGCTGCCGAGACTCAAGCCGTAGTCCACTGTTGCAGCAGTCTATGGCGTGAAAAAAATTGGCAAGACCGCGTACTTATCAAATGTCTAATGTCTGTTGTGCGATGTTTAATGTACAAGACAGCGTACTTATCAAATGTCTAATGTCTGTTGTGCGATGTGAAATGTAGTTGCAAAGGACCCGATGGCCTACTGACCAGACGACCAAATTGTTCGTACCCAAATTTGTTCATCAGGTCATTCGGTCAGTGGGTTCTTTGACAAGTTCATTGGACATCGCACAACAGACATTTGACAAGTTGGCGGTCTGACCTAAGACAACGGTTAGTTATTCGCCATCACCGGCACAAACTTCTGGATTCTCTTGTTCTCCTCCACCTCGCCCGTATAGATGTTCCCCTTCGAGTCCATAGCGATCGCGTTGATCCAGTGGAACTGGCCGGCGTAGGTGCCGTTCCGGCCGAACCCGCCGAGAGTCTTTCCGCTATCGCGGTCGAGAATCCAGACTTTGTCATTCGTACCGTCGGCCACGTAAACGTACTTCTGCTGGGAGTCGCGTGAGAACGCAAGTTTGTAAGTGGTTCCACAGGGAGGAAATTTCTCGTGATACAGTCCGCCGCAAATCTCGCCGCGGGACGGGGTATTGGGCGACACGTAGAATTCTCTGACAAACTTCCCCTGCTTCGTGAATACCTCGATCCGGTTCTGTCCACGCTCGCCGATGTAGACGAGGCCTTCTTTTGAGAACTCGGCGAAATGCAAATCGGGGACGAAGTTCTTTTCCTCCGGCGGAGGGCCTCCGGTCCACTTGTATCCCGGGATCGGATCGTTCGTGATCTCGCTCAACGGCATTCCGTGACCGCCCCAGCCGCGCTTGAAGGCGCCCGTGTACATGTCGTAGACGAGCACGCGCTTCCAATTGATGATGTAGATCTCCCTCGCGTCTTCGTCGAGGTTGAAGCGGCCTTTGGAGACAAGGATGTCGGTCTGTTGATTATTTTCTTTTAAGGGCGGTGAGCCTTTCGGCGGGCGGTGGTCGAAATCCCACACAAGCTTTCCGTCTTTCGTGAATTTGAGGATGCTGTCCTGCGCGCCGGTTCCCGCGATCCAGACAAACCCCTGGCGATCCACAATCACTGTCTGCAAGGCCGTCGGCCAGAGCGGATGATACCCGGGACCTCCCCACGCATGCGCGACATTGCCTTCCTGATCGAGCTCGATGAGCTCCGGTCCGCGAATGCAGCAGTCGATCCGGTTATTTTCTCCGCCGGCCTCGTCGGGATCGGCTTTCGCCCCGCGATTCAAAAACCAGATGTGGTCGCTCTGATCGACGAAGATACCCGTGACCTGCTGCATGCCCCAACGATTCGGCAGCGGCTTCGGCCAGAAAGGATCGACCTTGAATAGCGGCGCGCCATTGGAATCGACTGCGTGTCTCTGCCGCTGTTGCGCCCGTTGGATAGAACCAGCGGCGAGAATCAGAATGCAACCAATCACGAAAACCACCAGATGGCTGCGGCTTCGTTGCTTCGTCGTTTTCATGAGAATCCCCTTCTTCGGGTGTTTTGCTGTTGACGCCAAGGATATTCCGATCGAAGGTAATGCGCAATTAGCGCCTTCAGGCCGTCTTCGCCACTTCGTATAGATACTCGACAAAAGAACCTGTCGCGCCGTCGATGCCCTGTACTTTCGGATTCGAAGACTCGATCACGAAGTATTCGTCGGGCGCGTGAGCGCCGTTGCCGTGGCCCAGCCCGAAATGTCCGGCGGGCAGGCGCAGAGGAGGACCGGTGAAAACGTAGCCCGGCCAGGAGCCCGCATTGCGCGGCATGATCATCGGATCGACGCCGTGCCTGCGGTAAACGGCTTGCTGTGCCCGTATAAGGCTCGCGTCAGCAGGGGTCGATGTCGGATCATAACCGCCCGTCATATTCACATCGATATCCCCGAAGTCGCGTTTAGCGAGATGCGCTTTGAGCGCGGTGAGGGCGTCTTTAGCGGTCATGTCGGGCACGAGCCGCAAGTCGAGCTTGGCAACGGACTTGTGCGGAAGAATGGTCTTGCCTCCCGGGCCGGTATATCCGCCAACGAGTCCTTCGATATTCACAGTCGGCTGCGACATGAGCAACTCGAGCGATTCCTGAAACTTCACATCCCGGATCCAATGCTCGACGCCGAGTTGCTTTTTGAGAGAGATCTCGTCCACGCGCGCTGCCGCAACCGCTATCATCTTCTTCTCATCAGGGGAAATCGGACGCGCTTTTAAGGCGAAGCCATCGATTGCGGGAGTTCCATCGGGATTGACGAGGGTCGCAAGCGCCTGCACGAGATGCCAGGCGGGGCTGTCCACTCGCGCTTTGTTGCTCGAGTGAATGTCCTGTTTTGGCCCGCGTCCCCAACGCTCGCCGCTGGAAGTGAGCTCACATTCGATGACGCCTTTCGCGCCGAGCGTGATCGTCACCTGGCCATCGAGTCCTTGCGATGCGTTCGGCATGAAGACGCCAACGCACCTTTTGAGCGCAGCCTGCACTTCCGGCTGATCGACAATTTGTTTGAAGTGCGGCGATCCAATTTCCTCTTCGCCTTCGGCAACAAAAACCAGATTGAGAGGGAGCTTCCTGCCGGCGCCGCGGATGGCATGGAGCGCCGCAAGAAACGCCGCCTCCGGCCCCTTTTGATTCACAGCGCCGCGGCCAATAAGGATTTTGCCGAGCCCCGGCTTGTCGACAATGGCCGCATCCCATGGAGGCGACGACCATTCGGAAGGATCGACCTGCTTAACATCGTACATGAAATATAGAGCGAGCGTTTTGGGTGCGCCCGCATCGAGTGTCGCAAAAATGCCGGGTTGGCCTTCCGTCGGCACCTTCTTGACTTGATTGAAGCCGGCCTCGCGCAGCATCCGCATTGTCAACTCGCAGCCTTCATTCACACCGCGGTTCTCCGCCGCGATCGAAGGCTGGCGAATCCATTGTTGCAGCCGCTGGACGGCCTCGTTGTGGCGCTTCCGGATCTCCGCCGTGATAGGCGCGATTTCGGGATCTTGGGCTCCGAGCTTTTTTGACATCACCGATGCGACGCCCGCGGATGCGGTCGAAAGAAGGAATTTGCGGCGATTCATAGTAGAAGAAGGATAGACCATTTCCGATATTTCCTCCATTTCTTGGGTATGTTTTTGATATGGTTCGAAACCCAAGAAGGGAGTAGCAATGACTCTGATAAATGGATCCCGCCGCGAATTTCTGATGACTATGGCAGCCGCCGGCGCAGGCCTTTTGCCTGGGTGCGGACGGCTGGCGCAATCCGCGCGTCAGGCCGGCCGTAACAATTCGGGCCGCATCGACGTCCATCATCATTTCCAGACACCGGAGCTCACGGGTGGGCCGGCCCGAGGCTGGACGCCCGCTCGATCCCTCGAACAGATGGACAAGCATGGCATCGCCACAGCCTTGCTGTCGCATCCTGGAGACGGCGGGCTCTTTGAGGCCAATGAGAAGGCGCGCGCCCTGGCGCGGAAGGTCAATGAGATTGGCGCAAAAATCGTCAGCGACAATCCGAAACGGTTCGGTCTGTTGGCCGTTATGCCCTTTCGCGACGTCGAGGGAAGCATACGAGAGATCGAATACGCTCTGGAATCATTAATCATCAATCAATTTTCAGTTCTCATCTTGAACAGGCTCAATATCCCAACTCATCCAGGTATTCATCATCTAACCCAAAAAAGTGCGCGACCTCATGGACGATGGTTGTTTTGATCTCTTCCTTGATTTCGGTTTCCGTGCCGCACTCTTCTTCAATCGGCTTCTTGAAAATCCAAATCCGGTCCGGATACAGAGGCGCCGCGAAACCACGTTCGGTTAGAGGCGTACCTTCGTACAGGCCGAACAGCGTGTCGCCGGGCGGGACTTCCATTTGGTCCAGAAGCTCCCTGGAGGGGCGGTCCTCCACAAGGACGACTACATTTTCCAGCCTCTTCTGGAATTCCTCAGGTAATTCAGCAATAGCTTGACTGACGAGTCTTTTGAATTTATCCCGTTTCATGCCAGTCATTCGCCCTGCCGAACTAAAGTAAAATTCGTTTCAGCTCCAATTTGCAAACACAGTATAGGGAGATCAAAATCGTCGCAAGGAGGATCATGTGATGCTTCGCGCCCGAATCGTTTTTATGCTGGATTTGTTTTCGGTCATCCTTATCGCATACGCGTTTTCATATGCCCAATCCAAGCCCGACTCTGCGCTACCGGATGCGGCAGCGATCCGGTCCCGGTTTCTTAAAATCATCGACCGGCCGCGCGTCCCCCTGGATCCGCAACTGCGGCCGGCCGGCACAGCGCGGGGACTCACGGCCACGCATTTCACATTTGCGGCAGATGCCGAGGAAAAAGTTCCTGGAATTGTGATCCGGCCAGAAAAGTCTGCCGGGCGGCGCCCGGCAGTCATCGTGTTGCATGGAACAGGCGATAGCAAAGAAGGCATGCTCGATTTGGCCAGCGAACTGGCGGCACGCGGTTTTGTGGCAGTAGCCATAGACGGCCGGTATCACGGGGAGCGGACCAAGAGCGGGTACGATGAGGCGATCCTTCGCGCCTATAAGACCGGCAAGGAACATCCGTTCCTTTACGACACCGTGTGGGATGTGATGCGGCTGATCGATTATGTGGAGACCCGCGATGACGTCGATCCGAAACGCATCGGCGTGATTGGTATTTCGAAGGGCGGCATGGAGACGTACCTCGCCGCAGCCGCCGATACGCGAATCGCCGCAGCCATACCTTGCATTTCGGTGCAGAGCTTCCGTTGGGCCTTGGACAACAATCGATGGCAGGCGCGAGTGGGAACAATCCAGCCCGCAGTCCAGGAAGCAGCTCAAAGCGACCGCGTAGCGCTCAATGCGCAATTCGTTCGCACCTTTTATGACCGTGTGGTGCCAGGTATCTATTCGGAATTCGATGGCCCTGCCATGCTCCCGCTCATTGCGCCGCGGCCTTTGATGGTGATCAATGGCGACTCCGATTCGCTCACGCCCCTCGCCGGCGTGATGCTTGCCGCAAACAGCGCTTCCGATGCATACGCCAAAGCCGGAGCGAAGGAGAAATTCGTATTGCGGGTGCAGAAGGATACCGGACATTCCGTCAACGGCGATTCCCTGCGTGCCGCCATCGACTGGTTCGTTTCCTGGCTAAAACCGTCGTAGGGTGCACGGAACGCCGTAGTCCCCCTTGGGAGAGGGTGGCGCGGCGCCGGGTGAGGGAGGCGCGGAGCGCGAGCCCGATAGGGCGAAGCCTGAAAAGAAGTCTTTGCGAGTCTTGAGACCCTCACCCTTTCTTGAGGCTTCGCCCTATCGGGCTCACGCTTCGCGCCCTCTCCCAGAGGGAGAGGGTAGATCTTCCCTCAAATTCAACCACACCTTCGAAGCGCCGGGGTGTCACCGCTCTTGCGCGAAGGGAGAAGCCGACTATAATAACCGCATCGTTTTTTCCATCTACGCAAGGAAGGGACAGGCATATGAGGTTAAGAGGAATACTACTCGCAATAATTGGAATCGCAGTTGTCGGGCTGACCGGTGCTGCGTTAGCAGGCGGGCAGACTGCGCCACAAGGGAACCCCCTTCTGTCGGACCAGGTCTTCAAGAACGTCCAGGCACTGAAGGGTATTCCCGTGGATGATTTCCTGGAGACGATGGGCATCATGGCAGCGGCGCTTCAATTCGACTGTTCGGATTGTCACGCCAACGCTGGTACGGACAGGGTCGATTGGGCGGCCGACACGCCGCGAAAGCGGATGGCGCGCAATATGGTGAACATGGTTACGGGAATCAACAAGACCTACTTCGGCGGACGCCAGATGGTGACCTGCTGGACTTGCCACCGGAACCGAGACAGACCACTCACCACGCCGATAATGGACATCATTTATGGCATGCCGCCCTACGAGCCGGACGATGTCATCGTGCAGAATCCTCTAGCGGACTCCGCGGATTCGATACTCGATAAATACATCCAGGCTATCGGCGGAGCCCAACGCTTGGCCGGCCTCACAAGTTTTGCCGGCAGAGGAACGAGCGTGGGTTTCGGCGGATTCGGAGGGGGCGGCGATGTCGAAATTGTTGCGAAAGCTCCGGACAAGCGCTCCACCATCATCTTATTTAAACAAGAGACCGGCCGGGGAGACCAGATTCGAAGCTATGACGGACGCACGGGCTGGGTTCGAACACCGCTGAACGTGCTAGGCGAATATCAGTTGACAGGCAGCGATCTGGACGGAGCCCGGTTCGATGCGCAGTTGTCGTTTCCGGGACAGATCAAGCAGATCCTTACGAATATAAAGAGCGGCGCAACAACGACGATTACGGATCTTCCGGCTCCAACTAGCCAAGCTTCTCTTCAGAAGGACATCACGTTGGGCCAAAGTCACGCGGTGAATGTCGTGCAGGGAACGGGACCACGGGGCCTTGTCGTAAGTTTGTACTTCGACAGAGAGACCGGGCTGCTGTTGCGGGAGTTGCGCTACGGCAGCTCGCCGATCGGCCGAGTTCCGACTCAAATCGATTACGCCGATTATCGTGATGTGAACGGAATCAAGTTCCCATTCCGGATCACGTTTGCATGGCTGGACGGACGCGATTCGATTGTGTTGAACGAGATCAGGACGAATGTCGCAATAGATGAGGCAAAGTTCGGCAAGCCGGCTCCGCTGAAGCCGCGATAGGGAAATTCGGGGTCAGACGGGTGAATTCCCTATTTTGCGATTACAACTAGGGAATTCACCCGTCTGACCCCGAATTTTCTCTTACGGCTTCGCCGGTCCGCTCTCCGCTTCGGACAAGCCGAGGAAGAACTTCTTGCCGTTGGCAAACACGATATTTCTGCCGACGGCGCGCGTCGATCCGTCCTTCGCCTGATAACCCTCGACGGAGATCACGGATCCCGGAGGCAGGGATTCCTTCGTCAGGCCGAGCCTGTAAAGATTGTTCGGACTGGCGCCTTCAATCATCCAGGTCACGGTCTTGCCGTCGGCACCTTTAACGTCGATGTGAATCCAGGAGTGCGGATTGGTCAATTCCCACTTCACGACCGATCCCTGCACCTTGATCGGCTTGTTCTGGTCGAATTCCGCCGCAAACGCGTGATGCGCCCACACCGGAAGGGCCACCAGAAGCAGGACCACTGCAGTAAGTACGATCAGTAGCCTTGTTTTCATGTGTTACCCCTTTCCGTTCAGTTCATTTCCCTTTTTTCGCCGCTTCGGCTTCGGCGACACGGGCTCCGCGAAGAATCGTAGTGATCATGGTATTGCCCTCGTGGCATGCCCACTCGTACACCGGCCCCTTTGTCTTCGTCCAGGTCACTTCCGCGGTCCACGGTTTGGCCCACGTTGTGGGATCTTCGACCGTGAATTGGTAAACCATCGTGTTGTCGGCAGTACGCGTGAAGCGTTCGATGAGATGCAGCTTTTCGCTGGACCCTCGAAATGGGGTGCGATTGGTGAAATTCGTGGTGTCGACCACCAACGTATCACCCTCCCAATGTCCTACCGAGTCCCCTTGCCACAGGCGGATATTCTGTGGAACATGCGCACGGCCGTCGGTGGGGATGACGCGCGTGGAGTGGTCGATCTCGTGAAGCAGGCTCACATATCCCTGCCCCTGGACAATCTGCAGCAGGTTGCCTTCGTTGGCGCCGGGCCTCATGGGGATTTGTTCCTGGCCCATCAAGATGCAACGCTCACTTAGCGGCCGGTTTAGATGGCTGTCGAATTCGCGTCCCTTGTTTTTCGCGGCGATCTCGGCGTTTCTTTCTCTGGCCGACGGCAACATCGGAGGTACGACACCTTCTGGCCCGACGATGAGAGAGGTTCGTTTTGAGGTGTACCGAAGTTTGCTGGGATCAAAACCGTACAGTTCGAGATCATAACGCACAGCGTTCGGACGGGCGGCCCCAAGCTCGCCCTCCTCGCCCACATTTCCATCGCGAGCCTTCTTAGAGTTTTCGGCAAGTTCCTGGTCGGTATAAAACTCTTTTGCACCGAGTCCCTTCGGCCTTTCGAGAGGCGTTAACGTATTGTCGGACCATATTCCCTGAAGGTCCGTCTTGCCATCGGGTGTGCGCGGCGGTGTCCAGGCCTTTGCGCCTGCTGGCGCCTTCGCGGCGGATGATTGAGTCTGTGCGGTGGCTGGAAGCTGCGCCAACAGTGCCAAGACGATCATAACTGCGAGCGCCACAACTAAAGCACGCAAGCGATGGATCATATATGAGCTCCTTTCGACATAAATTCTATGGCTTTTTACTAAGAGGACCATACAACAACTCTTCAGCGAACTCTACGCACTTGTATTCGAGAATCCTGGCATTTTTCTCCACGCGACGATACAAAGGCATGCTGATCTTCCACGGACGGGAAAACACCTTCGGATCCTCAATGGTAGCTTCGTACATGAGCGTATCTGCGCTACGCGGCGTGTAGCGTTCCACGACATGCAAAGCGTCGCTATGAAAATTACCTGCGCGATCGAACCAGGTCTGGTCGTTCAGGCTGGTGACGTCGACCACGAGCGTCTCGCCTTCCCAACGACCATTGGACCATCCCATCCAGCTATCCGCCGGAGCCTTCGTCGGGGGCCCCATATTAATGATGCGAACGGCGCCTGCGTATTCGTAGGCCATCATAATATTCTGTGGTCCCTGGACGATTTGAAAGGGATATGGAAGGTAGGCAGCGCGTGGTACGCCGGGCAGATAACACTTGATCTCGGGGTCAAGCTTCACCCAGTTCGACTGATTCTCCTTCTTCTTGGCGGCCGCTGCCGGCAAGTACGGAATCTCATCGCCCTCCACAACGCCTAGACTTGGCGGCAGGGAGAACGCCGCTCCCAATGCGGCCACTGGACCCTGCGCGGCAGCGTGGCCCTGGAGATCCCAATTGGCCTCATTCAAAGCCTGCCAGATACCGTTCAGGTTCGGTTTTCCATCCCCGGTACGTGGCGCACGGTAAGCCGGCGCCTGGGCACCGCCGAGCATCGCAGCTAGTAATACGATTGCCGCTGCCATGCTCGCGACTACAACATTCTTAAATTGTTTCTGCATAAAAACACCCACGCTTGTGATCGTTGATCAGTCCATGGTTCGGTGACAAGTAGCTCGATCGTATATGTGAACCTTTTCGGCGTCAAGTGTAACCGCCGCGGTAATTTCCCTCAAGGTAACGATAATTTATTGGGCGATTTAGGGAGATTGCCGTGGGCGGTTCGGAGAGATACGGGAACCCCGATTGAAATGACAATTGACCAGTGAACATTGAACATTTCTTCGAAGAAATTGCCGATGTTCAATGTTCACTGGTCAATTGTCATTTACGGCTTCGCCGGTCCGCTCTCCGCTTCGGACAAGCCGAGGAAGAACTTTTTGCCATTAGCAAACACGATGTTTCTGCCAACGGCGCGCGTCGACCCGTCCTTCGCCTGATAACCTTCGACGGAGATCACGGATCCCGGAGGCAGGGACTCTTTCGTCAAGCCGAGTCTGTACAGATTATTCGGGCTGGCGCCTTCAATCATCCAGGTGACCATCTTGCCGTCGGCACCCTTCACATCGATGTGAATCCAGGAGTGCGGATTGGTCAGTTCCCATTTCACGACCGATCCCTGCACTTTGATCGGCTTGTTCTGGTCGAATTCCGCCGCAAACGCATGATGCGCCCACACCGGAACAGCCACTAGAAGCAAGCCCAGAGCAGTCAATACGATCACTAGCCTTGTTTTCATGTGTTACCCCTTTCCCTTTCAGTTAGCATCGGGCCCACCGTCCGGATCATTTCCTGAGGCTGCCCGCTGTCGCGCTTGCGCTTCGCGTCGGCCTTGTTACTTCCGGCCGGTCCCCCCATGCCTTAAATTCATTTTCCTTTCTTCTGCGCTTCCGCCTCCTCGACACGGGCCCCGCGGAGGATATTAGCGATCATGTTGTTGCCCTCGTGACACGCCGACTCATACACGGGCCCTTTTGTTTTCGTCCACGGAATTTCCGCGGTCCATGGCTTCGCCCAGGTGGTGGGATCTTCGACCGTGAATGTGTACGTTAATACGTTGTCCGCGGTGCGTGCGAAACGTTCGATGAGATGCAGCTTTTCGCTGGCTCCTCGGAAATTGGTGCGATTCGTGAAATTCGTGGTGTCGATCACCAACGTATCACCCTCCCAATGTCCTACCGAGTCCCCTCGCAACAGCCGGATGTTTTGCGGAACATGCGGACGGCCATCGGTGGGGATGACGCGCGTGGCGTGGTCCGTTTCGTGAAGCAACGTCACGTATCCCGGCCCCTGCACAATCTGCAGCAGGTTGCCTTCATTGGCTCCGGGCAGCATCGGAATTCCGGACCCGTTCATCACGATGCAACGCTCGCTTAACGGCCGGTTCAGATAGCTGTCGAATTCGTGCCCTTTGTTTTTCGCGGCGATTTCCGCGTTTCTTTCCCTCGCCGACGGCAACATAGGGGGAATGGTGCCTTCCGGCCCGACGATGAGCGACGTTCGTTTTGAGGAGTACCGGAGTTTGCTTGGATCAAAACCGTACAATTCGAAATCATAACGCACAGCGCCGGGGCGAGCGGCTCCAAGATCTCCTTCCTCACCCACGTCTCCCGTGCGAGCCTTCCTAGAGATTTCGACTAATTCCTGGTCGGTATAAAACTCTTTCGTGCCGACTCCCTTCGGCCGCTGCAGAGGGGTCAACGTATTATTGGTCCATATTCCCTGAAGGTCCGGCTTGCCATCGGGCGTGCGTGGCGGTGTCCAGGCCTTTGCGGCTGCCGGTGCTTTCGCGGCGGATGATTGAGTCTGTGCAGTGACCGGAAGCTGCGCAACGAGCGCCACCACGATCATAACTGCAAGCGCAACAGCTAAAGCAGGCAAGCGATGGCTCATATATGGGATCCTTTCCTTCCTAAAATAATTAGCCCGATCGTATATGCGAACCCCTTCAGTGTCAAGCACGGCCATGGAGATTACAAAGACACAAAAGCACAAAGAAACGCCGCTATAAGAAGCCCCTGATACGGCGTTTCCCGGACCGCTTTCCGCTTCGGACAAGCCGAGGAAGAACTTCTTGCCGTTAGCAAATACAATGTTTCTGCCAACCGCACGAGTGGACCCGTCCTTCGCCTGGTAGCCCTCGACTGAAATCACCGATCCCGGAGGCAGGGACTCTTTCGTCAAGCCGAGTCTGTACAGGTTGTTCGGGCTGGCGCCTTCAATCATCCATGTCACGGTCTTGCCGTCGGCGCCCTTAACGTCGATGTGAATCCAGGAGTGCGGATTGGTCAGTTCCCACTTCACGACCGATCCCTGCACTTTAATCGGTTTGTTCTGATCGAATTCGGCCGCAAACGCGTGATGCGCCCACGCCGGAACCGCCGCCACAAGTAAGCCAGCAATAACGATAAAGACTAGCGTCGCTCTCATGTGTGTTCCCCTTTCTCTTCAGTCAGCACGGGCCCACCGTCCGGATCATTTCCTGAGGCTGCGCGCTGTCGCGCTTGCGCTTCGCGGCGGCCTTATTACTTCCGGCCGGTCCCCCCATGCCTTGATTCATTTCCCTTTCTTGGCCGCTTCCGCTTCGGCGACACGGGCCCCGCGGAGGATATTAACGATCATGTTGTTTCCCTCGTGACACGCCGACTCATACAGGGGCCCTTTTGTTTTCATCCACGGAATTTCCGCGGTCCACGGCTTGGCCCACGTCGTGGGATCATCAACCGTGAATGTATACGTCAATGTGTTGTCCGCTGTGCGCGAGAAGCGTTCGATCAGATGCAGCTTTTCGCTGGATCCTCGGAAATTGGTGCGATTCGTGAAATTCGTGGTGTCGACCACCAACGTATCACCTTCCCAATGTCCTACCGAGTCCCCTTGCCACAGCCGGATGTTTTGCGGAACGTGGGGACGGCCGTCGGTGGGGATGACGCGGGTGGAGTGGTCCGTCTCGTGAAGCAACGTCACGTATCCCGGCCCCTGCACAATCTGCAGCAGGTTGCCTTCATTGGCTCCGGGCAGCATCGGAATTCTTCCCCCGTTCCCTATGATGCAACGCTCACTTAACGGCCGGTTCAGATAGCTGTCGAATTCGTGCCCTTTGTTTTTCGCGGCGATTTCCGCGTTTCTTTCCCTCGCCGACGGCAACATGGGGGGGATGGTGCCTTCCGGCCCAACGATGAGCGATGTACGTTTGGAGGTGTACCGGAGTTTGCCTGCATCAAAACCGTACAGTTCGAGATCATAACGCACAGCCTGCTGGCGGGCGGCTCCAAGCTCCCCCTCCTCGCCTACATTTCCCGTGCGAGCCTTCTTAGAGAATTCAGCAATTTCCTGGTCCGTATAGAACTCTTTCGTGCCGACTCCCTTCGGCCGTTGCAGAGGCGTGAGCGTATTGTCAGACCATATTCCCTGCAGGTCCGGCTTGCCATCGGGCGTGCGTGGCGGCCTCCAGGCTTTTGCGGCTGCCGGTGCTTTCGCGGCGGATGATTGAGTCTGCGCGGTGGCTTGAAGCGCAAGCAATGCCACCAGGATGACGCCGACGCACGCAACAGCTACCGCAAGTAAGCGTTGGCTCATATATGGGCTCCTTTCCTTCTAAGTTCTTTCCAAACAAAAGAACACGTTCGCAATCACGAACTCTTTAATCATTCGCAACAATCGGAATAGTTAGGCCGATCGTATATGTGAACCCCTTCGGTGTCAAGAATGCGCCGCCCTCTCCCAAAGGAAGAGGGATTTATAAATGTCTACTTCTCGAACGCCTTGAATTCCAGATAATCGCCGGAGCAGGAGATTTCACCCAACTCCCACTGAGGGCGCAGTTCGGCGTAAAAAGTCGAAGTCCACGGCTTGAGCAGGGCCTTGGGATCCGTGATAATGAAGTCGATCTGCAGGTGATCGCGATCCGTGCGCCGGAACCGCTCGGTGACGTGCATTTCGGAGCTGTGCGGATGTCCCAATCTGTCGATCCAGGTTTTTTCATTAAAGCCAACGGTGTCCACCACAAATGTGGTGTCGTTCTCCCACCGGCCGACAGACGTGCCCATCCAGGTCAGATCCGGATCCGGCAGCAGCGGCCGGCCGTCGGTATAAATCCGCCGCATCGTGTGGTCGTATTCATAAAGCATCAACTCGTATTTCGGCGTGTGGATGAACTCAAAGGGATAAGGATGGAAGTAAACTCGGGGTGTTCCCGGCGGATAGCATTTCGTAACCACGGGGTCATTCGTTGTTTCTAGATCGTATTGCCCGCCGTTGGTGTTCTTCGCTTCCTTGTATTTTGCAATCGCCCAGGGCGTCATTTCCGGTTCCTCTTTGGTGAATGTCGCGCCGGCGTAGCCGCGCATCCCCGCAGGATTTCGAATCATCCAAACGCCCGTGAGATCACGCTTTGGCGCTGCGGCCGCAGCGGATGCGGCAGAAGAAGCCGGTGCCTGCGCGGATATGGACGTCGCCCACACCAGCCATGTGACGGCAGTAGCAAGGGTCAGCGTTCGCGCCATTAGACCTCCTAGTCTTCAAAGAGCGGTAAGGAGTTTCCCTCCGGACCAACAAGCTTGCGAATCCACAGCGTATGCGGATTATTCTTGTTGGGATTTCCGCTGACTGTGATTTGATCGCCGGGCTTCAACGTATTTTTGTTCCACCCGGCCCTGGTCAGCTTGTTGGGAGCTGTCAGCTCGCCTTGCCATTTTTCCGAAACGCCTTGTTCGTTTTTCGTCTCCCAATAGACCTGAACGTGCGGATTCATATAGACAAGTTCGGTGACGGCTCCCTTTACCGTGACCATTTTGTCAGTATCGAAGGCAGCGGCGCCGTGATGTGCTAACGCCAACCCGGAAGGAGTAAAAAGAGCGGCGGCTGAAATCGCCAGAATCGCTAGTGTTCTGCCGAAGAGTTTCATGATGAGCCTCCTGTGCGAAGTTATTTTTCCACTCGACCAAAAGGATGTCAAACCAGGGAAATCACAGGTAGCGGGTCCGTTTCAACTGTAGCAGCGGTCTATGAGGTATGTTCTTTCCTTTGCTGTACTGGATGCCTAAAATACGATCGTCAAAAAGGACGAAGCATGTGCCTCTCGAAGGGCGTCCACCACCATCATCAACCGCCGGGTTTCCCCCTTGGGGGCGGTGGCGGCCGCGGCGGCGCCTTCACAGGCGCGAGAGGTCCGCGAGGCGGTGGGCAGGGTCCGTGGACTCCCGGGCAATCGATCGAGCAGATGGACAAATGCCGTGGGCGGCATTGACGGCCCTGGTTCCGCCGACGCAGTACCTTTTTCGGTACGGACTATTCAGCCGAACCGATCGAAAGCACGGTGAATGAGATTCCGAACCTGGGAATCTCTTGTTATGTTTTGGAAATGCTCGAGCGTAAAAACGCAGAGCGGTTGTTTCCGCGATTCAAGGAATAAGTTGCTACCAAGAGTGCTCGAGAATTCAGCCGGGAGGCCTCCAATGAAATTGTGTCTAGGCGTTTCGATCGTCATATTGTTGGCGCTGCCGTTGTTCGCGCAGCAGAGCGTGCCTGAGATTTCTTTCGATTCCGTGCCTGACTTTTTCAAGCTTCCGTCCGGCATGAATTTCGGCGAGGTTCCCGGTGTGGCCGTGGATTCGAAGGGAAATATTTATGTCTTTACGCGCTCGAATACGGCCACCGGTCCCGCCTACGCTCCGGCAGCGGCGCAGTTGCTCGAGTTCAATCCCAAGGGCGACTTCCTCCGCGAAATCGGCAAGGGCCTTTATGGGTGGTCGGAAGCCCACACGGTCCGGATAGACAAGAACGACAACATCTGGGCTATCGACAAAGGCTCGGACATGATCATCATGTTCAATCAAGCAGGCCGTGTGAAGATGGTTTTCGGACGCCGGAAGGAATCAGCCGACGAGGACAGCAAACCATGGGAGCACGTCAATCCGCCCTTGCCGGCAGTGAACGGGCTTTTCCGCCAGCCGACCGATGTGGCGTGGGATTCCGAAGGGAACATCTACATCACTGATGGCTACATCAATTCGCGTGTCGCGAAATACGACAAGAATGGCGATTGGGTGAAATCCTGGGGCACTCGCGGCACGGGACCGGGGCAGTTCAATCTTCCGCACGCGATTGCCATCGATCGTAACAACAACATCTATGTGGGCGACCGGTCGAACCGCCGCATTCAGATCTTCGACACCGAGGGCAACTTTCTCCGAATGTTCACGATTGATGTACCTCCGCCGCCCGGCATCCCTCCAGTCAACGGCGACACGCCTACGGGGGCACGCCTGGCCGGGATGATTGGAGCGCCCAACTCCATCTGCATCCCGCCTGGACCGAGCCAGGTGATGTTCGTGGGCGAATCGACGTATCCCGGTCGCCTGTTCAAGGTCTCACTCGACGGCAAGGTACTTGGCGTCATCGGCCGTTCCGGCCGTCAACTCAAGCAGTTCTCGGGAGTCCACCAACTGGCATGCCCTTCGGAAACGGAGATATACGCCGCGGAGACCTCGAACTGGCGCGTGCAAAAATTGATCTTGCGTCCAGCGGCGCAGACATCCGCCGCACGCTCGAAATGATCAGAACCGTCCATCATGGCACGCCTCTCGTCCGAAAAGCTCGCCATGCTCAAGAAAGTCTTTACCGAAGATGCGATGACTCCCGGCCAAGCCGCGCAAGCGGCGGGCGTCACTTATGCGACCGCGAAACGGTGGTACGAGAAATGGGGTGATGAGATCCGGCGAAGCCTCGAAGCCAGGCTGGTGCCGAGCTTGGAGGCATCGGTCAAACGGCACACGAAGAAGCGGAGAGCGGCGAAGCGCGGCAGTCGATCCGCGGGTAGGAAACAGTAGCGAGTCCGGACAAATGGTCCCCCAAACTATGCGACACATTCTACGCACGGATCAAAATCCCAACCGCAGAAGGAAGCGGAAGGTGCGCCCGTCGTTCAGTGTATTGGTAATCTGTCCGAAATTCGGCGCAGTCAGGTTCAGGCCCGGTTCGGCGAATTGTGGAGTGTTGGAAAGATTGATCGCCTCTGCCCGGATGGTCATGTTCCAATCCCGCCGCAGGGTCCAGGTGCGGCCTAACGAGGCGTTCAAGTTCGCGATCTTGCCCTTCCGAAAAGTGTTGCGGCCCAGGTTGCCCGCCATTTCCACGGGCGCCCGGATGAAGCGAAAGGCCGAACGCGGCAGCATCCGGACTGAAGTATCGGGAATCCCGATGGTCCGTCCCAGCACGGAGGGATCGATTACGTATGGGCGGTCGCCCGAGCTTCCATCGACGTTGCCAAAACCGGGGCCATCTGAACCGGCTTCGACAGTAAAAGGCGTGCCGCTCTTCAGCAGCAATACTGAGGTCATATCCCAGTTACGCAACAATCGGCCCAGCCGGCCGACTCCTCCACGTCCCGTGCTCCAGGCGCCCTGGAGCAGGAACGCATGAGGCTGGTCGAAATTGCTTAAGCCCTTCTGGTCCTTTGTATAGTCCCATTCGGTTTGGGACGATCGCCAGCGTTCCTGTCCGCCTCCCGTGACGGCATAGTCGGTTCCTTGATCGATTGACTTGCTGAACCAGTACGAAGTCGTTACCGTGCCTCCCTGCCATCGCGGCGTTGTGAGGGTGATGCGAGCCGCGTCAAAGTAAGCGCGTGAGCCATTGCTCGTGTAGAACCGGCGGTATTCAGACGGGTCGGGCCGCCGTTCATTAATGGTCGCCGTGCTGAAGGGAATCCCATCCACCGGCCCGGCACGGTTCAGTTGGTACACTGTGTAGAGCTTCACCGTGCGGCTGCCGACGTAGCCCAACTGCATTTTCCAGCCGCCGGCGAATTCGTTCTCCCAACTGAGGTTGTATTGGTAGGAATAAGGCGTGGCAAGATTCGGATCAATATCGAATCGCATCGTGCGCCCGCCGCCCGTCAGGTCCACCGCGCTCACTCCGCTTAATGGGTTGACCAGATCTGGAGCATCCACGCTGACAAATACGTGATCCGTGCCGTTGAACCGGTCTTGACCATAGCCGACCGGATAGAGCTGGCCGTGCAGAACGCCAAACGCGCTGCGCACCACACCGGGGCCCAGACGGTAAGCGAAGCCGAAGCTTCCGCCGATGTTGTTCCAATCGGAATCGAAGCGCAAGCGGCTTCGATTCCTGACCTCCACCGGACGTGTCCAGGGTTCCCAGCGGACGGCGTAGCTGAGCGTCAGTTTGCTGGAAAGCCGCCAATGATCTCCGGCATAGGCGGGCAGTTCCCAGTTTCGGAAGGCGCGATAGATGTCCCCGAGGCCGACCGAATAACTGGATGGAGTCCCCAGGCGCAGGTTCGTGATCGCGTCACGTCCAAAGTCGTTGCTGAAATTTAACGTCCGGCGGACCTCCTCAGCCTCGTAGCCGTTGTACTGCTGCCTGGTGACTCCGAAGCCCGCGCTGAAGACGTGCGCTCCCCGGCTCTGCTGCATCGAAGCGTTGTAGTGGAACCGGTTGATCGCCCGATCGATGGGGATGCTGCTCGATTGGGGCCCAAGCACCGTCAGTCCGTTCATATATATAGGCCCAACGGCGTCACTCGTAGCCGTCAGCAGAGTGCCCTGGCGGTCGAACGCCGCGGAAAAGTCCAGCACCGTTGCGGGGCTCAAGACCCGATTCCAGGTGATCCGCGCTCCATGGCTCTTGTTGTCCGTGTTCGGGTTCTGTCCCTTGATGAATTGGAACGCATCCACCTGCTGTGCCGTGAAGTTGTAGCGAAACATGATCGCATCCCGCGTGCCCAGCTTCTGACTCAGTTGGCCGTTGGCCAAATTCGTGTTCACCGACTGGAGGCTGTTGGTATTCAGCGCGCGAGCGGCCTGGTCGGTGCGATTGGGAGGCACGTTGGGATAGGCATCGAGGAAAGTTTGAACGATGGCGCGAGTCGCCGGATCCCTGGCCAGCGGTGTCCGCTCCTCGGGCAGAGGGATCAGGACGTTGCCGTTCACATAGCCACGGTTCTTGTCTTGAGACCCGCTGAAGGTGAAGTACCCGCCGTCCCAGAGTTGCATCCCCAGGGTTGCGCCATACTGGTTGTCGCGGGCCGGCTTGACCGGGCCGACCTGAAAGAAGGATCGCGCGCTAAAGACACTGTTGTTGTGATTCCAGAACAGACTCCCGTGAACGCCGGAACCTTGCTGCCGTTGAGCGCGGATAGGGTTGCGGGGGGCCGTTCCATACTCGGTGGCCCAGTAACCGCGTTCCGCCACAAACTCCTCAACGATGGTTGCTGTGGTGCCCACCCGCACGTTGAGCTCGCGAACAGCGTTCGTATCCAACAGGTTGATTTGTACGTTTTCGTTGCGACGCGCCTCGCCCTTGGAGGTATCGGCCTGGCCCAGAAGGTTCTCGCCCGCGCGGTTTCGCCCGTCGCTTTCTTCAGTGGGAGCGGCCTCAGGCGGCGGTTTTTCAGAGGTGTCCTTTTGGACCTGAGCCTCCGCTTTCGGGATCTCCCCTTGGGCGGCGAAAAGCATCACCGGGCCGGAAAGCATGAGTATGGCCGCAACATAGGGGGTCAGCACGCGCATGCGGCAATGATTTTCACAAATTCAATATTACCCTTCAATAACGCAAATGGTTTTTCCACGAGGCATGGCGAATGCGGCCAGGTTATCCACTCTAAAAGAATGCGGATGGAGGCTTCGCAATATCAGGAAAGGTCTGAAGTAGCTCCGCGTCGAACGTAGCAAGCTTTGTCTTATTGTCTTGCTTGCCCTGAAAAACTCGCCGGAATATGCATCGTGCGTAGCGAACTCGACGCGCGTGAGCGGAATCTTTCCGAGGCATCCAGAACGCACGACAAGTGGAGCTACGCCGACGAGCCTTCCTCGTCGGTGGATCGTGCACTGACACAACACCTGAGGCGTCCGGCTGAAGCAAAGAAAGAACGGTTTGCGGCGTAGAGAACGGACAAGATTTAGAAGAGAGACTGCCCTCCTGATTTGGAGGGCAGTTCTACCTGAAGCCGCGCACCATGTATTGTCTAACGGCTTGCATTCGTGTCCGGGACGGGAATCTGTGGCTGCTCGATGAAACCTTTTGCCGTCTCCTCGAGGTTGAACGGTTCTTCAGAATCCACCTTAACAGCTTCGACGCGCGCCAGATTCCGTTTCGCCTTTTCGAAACCGGGGTCGGCGTTGATGGCACCCTTGTATTCCGAGGCCGCGGCCGCGAAACGTCCTGTATGCTCGAGCGCCATGCCCAGGTTGTTGTGGAATGTCGCCGTGTCCTTCCGCAACTCCACCGCCCTGGCCAGGAGCGGCAGAGCGTCGTTGACGCGCCCTCGTTCAAGGAATATCAGGCCGAGGTTATTCATCGACCAGGCATCCTTGTTGTTCAGCGCGATGGCGGCACGATAGGCCTCGATGGACTCGTCGATCCTCCCCTGTGTCGCATATGTACGCCCCAACAACCGATGGACTTCCGCAGAGTTGGGATCGATATCGCCCGCGTGCGCGAGCTTGCCTAAGGCGTCGTCAAAACGCCTTTGCTCGATCAGCACGCGACTCAGGTTCACGAGGCTCTTGATGTGATCCGGGTCGATGCGCAGTGCTTCCTCGAATGCCGTCTCGGCTTTCGCAAGATCACCGCACTTCCACGCGGATAGCCCGAGCATGAAATGCCCCCAAACGTTGCCGGGTTTTTCGCCCGTGTACTGTTCGAATAGCTTCGTTGCTTCGCTGAAATTCCCAGCCTGGTATGCCGCTTCTGCATCGGCGAACGACACCGGGCCAACGACCTTCGTCGCCGCCGTGTTGAGTCCTTTGTCGCCGGTCGTATCGTTTGTCATCGAAACAGGGGTCGCTTGCTCGGTGTGTTGCGACTGAGTCTGGGTCTGTGACGTTTTGTCAGTTTTGGAACAACCGAAGGCAGCAAGTGCCGCCACGAGCAGCGCCGCTGTCATCTGTTCATTGCGTCTCATATGTCCTCCTCTTTTATTCGGCCGCGCTCAGCGGCCGAGCGTTCGCCGGCTATAAATGCAACCAGGCGACCACACTGCCGATGGGACAAGAGACGTCGCTAACTGAACGAAACGTCACCAGTTATGGCTAAGTGTCAAGTGTCCGGGAAGGAGGCTTGTGTCGCGCATCGTGTTCGAGCGGACACGTTGTTTCGACCGCGCGTGTGCCTCTGGACACGGAGGCAGTTGGGTGGGCAGGCGTTATGAAATCACGTGTCGCGGCGTATGCCCTTACTCAGTCCATGTCGTCGCATGATCTTCAACAGGCTCGAGTGATCTGCAAGACCGAGCGCCTCGGCCGTGCGTGTGACCTGCCAGCCGTGTTTGTCGAGTGCGGTGAGAACGATTTGACGTTCGGCTTGAGCCTTCAAGGCCTTCAAGGTGCCAGGAGCAGCTGTCGGATCCGAGACGTCGTCGAGTTCCTCTACCTGAATCTTCGGTGGAACATCAGGGACGTCGATGATGGCAGCGTCCGACGCAATCATCATCCGCTCGAGACAGTTTCGCAGTTCGCGAACGTTATTCTTTCGCCAATCGTAAGCCGCGAGCAGTGCGAGAGCCTCCGGAGAAATGGTCTTGGGCCGGACGCGGAGATGCGAAGCGATCGAGCGAAGGAGATGATCGACGAGAACGGGGATGTCCGCTAACCGCTCGCGGAGCGGCGGAACTACGAGCGTGTGCACGTTAAGCCGGTAGTAGAGATCCTGCCGAAAACGCCCCGCTGCGACCTCCCGCTCCAGGTCTCGGTTCGTCGCAGCGACAACGCGCGCAGTGACCGGGATGGCGCGGCTGCCGCCCAGCCGCATCACTTGCCGGTCTTCGAGCACGCGGAGCAGCTTGGCCTGGGCCTGGAGAGGAAGCTCTCCTACCTCATCGAGGAACAGCGTTCCGTTTCCAGCAGCCTCGAACGCGCCTCTGCGAAGGCGGTCAGCGCCGGTAAACGCGCCGCGCTCATGGCCGAACAGTTCGCTCTCCACGAGCTGCTCGGGCAAGGCCGCGCTGTTCACCGCGACGAGCGGCGTCTTCGCGCCGGGTCCCAGCCGGTGCAGTTCGCGCGCCACCAGTTCTTTACCCGAGCCGCTTTCTCCGACGATCAGGACGCTGCTTGGAATCCGTGAAACACGCTCAATGGCCGAACAGAGCGCCCGCATGGGCACGCTGCCGCCGATAAGCGACGTTTCTCCGTCGAACCGCGATCGTAGCGACCGAAGCTCTTTGGCCATGCGCCCGCGAGAGACGGCGTTTTCGATCTCCTGGACCACGCGTTCGATCGGTTCTGCTTTGTCGACGAAGCCGTAAGCGCCAAGCCGCACGGCCTGTACGCAGCGGTCGTAGCTGCCGGTGCCTGTGTACACGATTACGGGTGTGTCGATCCCGCGCTGTTGGAGCCCACGGAGGACGTCGAAGCCGTCCGTGCCCGGCATCTCGAGATCAAGGACGACGCAGTCGATCGGCTCCCGGCCTAGAAGGTCGAGAGCCTCCCCGCCACCCGCGGCAACGATGGTGTCGTATTTCCCCACGCGCTTCAGATCGTAGGCGTATTGTTCGGCCATCGCCTGAACATCATCCACCACCAGAACCTGGATCGTCATTTGCGCTCCAGACTTCCGGAGGGAATGTCGATGATGATGCGGGTCCCTTTAGCGGGCTCGCTCTCGACGCCAAGCGAACCCTGAAGGTCCATCACCAACCGGCGCACGATAGAAAGGCCCAGGCCGGTACCGCCCTCCTTCGTAGTATAGAAATCGTTGAAAATCCGGCCGGTCTCCTCTTTGGACATCCCACGGCCGGTGTCCGCGACGGTCACGCGGATTGACGGTGGCTCCTCGTCCCGCTCAACCACCTCGGTCGAAACACTGACGCGTCCCGGCTTTGATTGCAGACTCTCTACTGCATTGGCCGTCAGATTTTCCAGGATGCGCCGGAAAGCGATTGGGTCTCCGATCACCGGCGGAAGATTCGCCCTCAGGTGCATCGTGAACTCGACTTGATCGTGCCGCTGCGCGCGAACCACTTCTGTGATCAGCGCGTTCAAATCGCAATCGCGCCGGTTCGGACTCGGTGACAGCCGCTGGTAGCTGGTCACAAGTGTTTCGAGATACGCGATGCTGGAATCAACCGTCGGACGCCGTTCGGCGAACACCGATGCAAGAGCGGAGGGCTCATCACGTTGGACCTGCTCCAGATGCCGCATCACGTTGCGCAGCGGGATGAGGCCGTTTTTAATGTCGTGGTTGATCTGGCGAGCCAGGTCGCCAACCGTTGCCCGCCTTTCCGCCTCGCGCACTCGCGCTGTGCTCGTCCGTAGCCGGGATGCAAGATCACCAAGTAGCCGGGACAGAGAACCGACTTCGTCAGTCCGGCCCTCGTCGAAGCGCACATCCAGACGATCGAGATCGAGCACCGCCGTCTTCTGGGCAAGGGCAGCCAGTGGTCTGCTGATCCGGGACGACTGCCACAGGGCCAACAGCAGGGCAGTGACTCCGGTACCTACGGCAGTGATCAGGAACCAGGAATCCACGCGGCGCTGCAGGATTCGAAGCGGGGCCAGCGACTGAGTCACCTGCAGCCGAGCCTGCACCACATCCAGCGGCGTCTCTGCTCCGGTTCGGATTACGGGAACGTGGAACGCGCCGACTGCGGCGTCGGCGTGACCGGTCTCGGTTGACGCGGTTTCCTCGGCGGGATCCGAGGAAAGTCCGCCTCCGGGATAGAGCAGGGACACAGTGATCGCTCGATCACGGGCCAGGCGTGCAAGAAAAGCCTTGTCGACGGCGACACCACCAACGAGCGTGAACGTCCTGCCACCGATGCGAAACGACTCGCTACGCGCAAGCGAAAGAAAATCCCCCGCGGGCGTGCGGGTCGTCAGTAATACCGGACCACTGCGTGCATCGGCCAGTGCGGCCGCCAGCGCAGGTTCCAGGCGTCCGTGCTCATTCCTGAAATGACCAGAGCTGATGATCCGGCCATCACTATCCTGGATCTGCAGCATCGAAAGACCGGTAAGACGCATCGCCTCACCGGCGTAGTCAAGCAGATAGTTCCGTTCCGACTCCACGCCGGCGACCGCGGCCAGACGGAACCGGTTATCGTTGAGGAGTGCACTCTTTAGAGAGCCGATCCGTTGGCTAATTCCGGTACTGTCGCGATGGAGATCCTCGCGAATGACCTCGACCACCCTATCGACCCGGACCTGGTACTCCTCGGAGAGGCGTCTCGTCATTTCCTGCCGCAGTCCGATTGCGAGCAGAGCAAGCGGGATCAGCACCATAACGCCAAAGGCCAGGAGCATGCGAGTGCGCAGACTCATCGATCACTCCTCATCTCCCGCCCTCCACAATCAACAATCCCCCGTCCCATTCCTTGGTTACGCCGGAACGCCCACGGCGCACAACCGCCTGCAGCCGTGTGTCAACCAGGGGAACGATAGTCTCGGGGTCCACCCATCCAACGTTATCGACGATGGCCTGTATTTCCCGGCACGGGTCGAGCGGACGACGGTCGAACACCATGATATAACCGGCGTCATTCCCACCCCGCCGCGCCATAACGAGCGCTTCCCCTGTCAGTCCGGCAGCGATTTGATACGTCCGACTCGGGCGATCCGGGAGCAATGCGTCGAGAATTGTGGCTGCGCCGGGGCCGGAGGCTCGGACAAGGCCGACGAGGCGCTCGGCCAGATCGCGGGCCGCGCCGTCGCTCCTGTCGTATACGATGCGTCCGGTCGTGGACGGAGCCTGGCTCCGAGGTTGAGAATAGGCGACCTCACAGCCGGAGCCGGGCAATGCCTGCCACCAGAACGGGCCGAGGGCTCCTCGTGCCTCTCCGCGAACCGCGTCATGGGCAAGGGCCTCCCGCGCTTCCGCCGAGAGGGGGGATGATGTGCGAGCACGGCCGGGTATAAGAAGCACGTGGGTTCGCTGCCATTCCAGCGGCGTCGAGACAAACTGTGGCAGCGTGGCAGCGTAATCGAGCGCCGGTGATTGCCGCGTCAGCAGCAGGTCTACTCCCTCGTCGAGAAGATCACGTGGATCACGGCCGGGCGCAATGATGAATCGGACGGACAAGAGATTTTCTGGTTTCTCCAAAAGTGTCGAGTCCACCGGGAGCCGGATCAGTGTTATTACTGACCGGCCGGTGGAGGCCGGTGTATCGCCGTCCGGTGCGATCCTGACCGGTCGCGTTCCGAGCGGCCAGAGCGAACCGGGTACGCGCCTGGCGATGGCCAGATCCGTATGGGCGAGCGCGAGTGGGGCATCTCCGCGTTCGCTTCGCAAGGCGATCTCGAGCGTTCGATCGTCGAGAGCAGAGACCGATCGGACCAGGCGGCGGACTTCCGGTCGCAACTCGCCTCCGCTGCTACCGATGCTCCAATCCGACACCACATCGGCGGCTGTTACCGGTGTGCCGTCGGAGAACCGGGCCTTGTCGCGCAATGTCACGATCCACGTATTCCGGTTAGCGTCTAACCGCCAGGAGGCCGCCAGTCCCGGCCCCACACGTCCGTTACAGTCAACTCGGACGAGGGTCTCGTACAACTGCCGGAAAAGCAATCGCTCGCTCTCGTTCGATGGATGTGGTGCATTGGCTGGATCGATTCGTTCCCCGAGCCCCACGGTGGCCACGGGTTCACCTGGTTCAGAAATCAACCCGCAGTCGACGGAGCTTTCAGCAGGAAACCTTGCTGTTGGCGATGGAGACGGCGGCTGGGAAGGCGGCGGCGGAACATTTACGGGTTCCGGTGGTCGGGATGCCGTTTGAGGAAGTGGCACTCCATGCGACGAGGTACGGAAAATACATCCCCAGACCGCCGCAAGGCAGACGATGTACGCGAGCCTGACACAGTTCCGGTTCCTCACCTTCACCGCCTTACGCGTCCTCATTATAGCCACCCGCAGAAATCGAAACCGGATTACCAAAACCACCCTCCTCAAGTTTGGGAGGGTGACTGCGCCATCAAATAAATACTGCGCAAGCTACCTTTAAATACTGCGCAAGCTACCTTTGACGGTGCAGCCGGGGCGTTGTTCTAAGCCACGCACGTTCCTGCCAAGCATAGCTGTCAGACACCGTTATGGTCCATTCCAGTCATCAAATCCGTTTTTTTCGATTGCGGTGAATAAGGGTCGTAACCGTTCTTGAGGAGCTAGCGCAAATGTCCGCAGGCCAGGAGTCCAGGCGGGCAAGTCCGCTCATCTTCGAAGTGTCTTCGATTGCCAACGCCCAGCGCTGAATACACCGTACACGATTCGGGTCGGGGCGAGAACATGTAGGCTCATCAAGGTACCGAGCCCCAGGACGAGGAGACAAATGGGACACGTATGCGGTATCCATATCGATCGGTGCGAGCGTAGTGGGAAGCGGAACGTTCGGCCTGAAGTAGAATCTCTTCGTCCACTAAAGCCACGACCTTCTGGTCTCTGTCGGGACCACTATCCAGAGAATCGCGGTCTCAGGTAGAATCCGCGACCTCCAGCGAGGGTTGTGTTCGCTCAAGTGATCATTGAACAGTGAACAATGAACATCAAAGAGTCTTGGGGGAAATGTTCATTGCCATGGTCAATTGTCATTTTTCATTTGTACGGCACAATCACCTTGCCGCCCTTCATCACGAATTTCACGCGTTGAAGTTCGGTGATGTCGGCCAATGGGTCACCGGAAACAGCCACGAGGTCTGCGTATTTGCCTTTCTCGATGGAACCAAGACGGTCGGCCCATCCCAGAATCTCAGCATTGATGATCGTTCCTGACTGAATTGCCCTTGCCGGCTTCAGACCCGCATGCTTCACCAGCGACTCGAATTCGAGCGCTTGCGTCCCGTGCGGGAAAGTGGAGCCATCAACTCCGCTACCTACCATCAGTTTTAAACCGTTGGTGTCGGCGGCCATTGTCACGGCCCGTTCAAAAATGGGGATCATGCGGTACTTGCCGCCGGTGTTTTTGTTATCGACATCGTCCATGTAGGGCTCGATATATCGGGTGAAGGTGGGATCATAATAGAGTCCTTTTTGCACGATCATATTGGCCTCTTCCTGATTGAGGTCATAGGCGTGCTCAATCGTGTCGCACCCCGCCAGGATTGCGTTGTGCTTTCCTTCTCCACCCAGGACGTGACAGCCGGCCTTGTGTCCGAGCTTGTGAGTTTCGTCGATCAATGCCTCCAGCACTGGCTTGGGGTACATCAAGACAAATTTCGGCTCGCCGGTGGGCGTGAATGAATAGCCGCCTGTCGGAAAGAGCTTGATCCAGTCGACGCCGTGTTGAATATGCTCCTGAACCGCCTTTCGTGCTTCCTCAACCGAGCGGACGAAGATGTTGCCGAGGGGATCCTCCGATTCCGATTGCCGCCCGCCTCCCCAGGCGATTCCACGACCTGAGACCTGGTACCTCGGACCATCGATGCGGCCTTCGTTAATCGCGGTGCGGATGTCCACATCCGCGTATCCGTTTCCGTGCGAGCTCATGTCGCGCGCCGCAGTGAAGCCCGCGCGGAGATCCGCTTGCAAGTTGTGGATGGCGATGAGCGTCGACGTCTCGCGCGACATGCCGGGTTTCGGCGTGTTGAACATATGCGTGTGCGCATCGATCAAACCGGGCAACACCGTTGCCCCGCTGAGATCAATGACCTGAGCTCCGGCTGGAATTTTAATTTGCGCTTCGGGCCCGACTTCCGTGATCCGCTCGCCCTGCAGAAGGACGACCTGTTTCGTCAGCATCTGGCCGCTCTTGCTGTCGAACAATCGGCCTGCCCGAACGGCGATCACTTGAGCAGACGGAGCGCATTTGATCACGCCACCGTCGGATCCGACGCAGGGCGTTGGTCCGGCTCCCCGCCATGGAGCCGGGGGAGGCTGAACCGCCTGCGCCGAAAGTGTTCCCGCCATCAATAAGATCCCGAATGCCGCCAAGACAGCTTTGTTTCGCATCGTCATACGCGCCCTTTCTTTGTGTGTTTGTCGTTTTTGCAGGTACAATGTTGACGCAGGATTCTACACTTTTCTGTCGGGAGGAAGCGAATGAGACGCGCGCCAATCATGGCGGTGATTGTTGCTGTCTCAATCGTCCTCGCCTTATCGAACGTGGAAACCGCCGCTCCGCAAAAGGATCCGGCGCGAGGCGTTCTCGATCAGTATTGCGTCACCTGCCACAACGAAAAGCTTCGCACGGCTGGGCTGGCTCTGGACAAGCTGGATGTGATGCACCCCAACTCGAATGCGGAAGTCTGGGAACACGTCATTGAAAAGCTTCGGGCGGGTTCGATGCCGCCACCGGGAAGACCGAGGCCCGATACGGCAACCTATCGTGCGATCGCGACGTGGCTGGAGAATGAGATCGATCGCGCCTGGACAGCAACTCCCAATCCAGGCAGGATTGGTGCGGTGCACCGGCTCAATCGCACGGAATACAGCAATGCAATTCGCGACCTGCTCGGCATTAATGTTGATGTGAGATCGCAGCTTCCCGGAGACGAAACGGCAGACGGCAGCTTCGACAATTTTGCCGATTCGCTCTCCATCTCGACTGCGCATTTGGAGCGGTATCTCTCCGTTGCTCGTCAGGTGACGCGCCTTGCAACAGGGCTCCCGCCAACCAGCCCGACGATGGATCGGTTCGAAATCCCGCTGCACGTCTTACAAGACGAACGGCAAAGCGAAGACCTGCCATTCGGATCCCGCGGCGGAATTGCCGTTAAATATGACTTCCCGATTGACGGCGAATACCTGATCAAGATTCGCCTCCAGCGGCAATATCAGGACTATATCAAGGGAATGGGATGGCATCAGCAACTCGATATTCGCCTTGATGGATCGCTCCTGAAACGCTTCACCGTGGGCGGCGAAGGGAAGGGCCGCCCGGCCGCATCCAGCTATGCCGGCGATGGCGAGCCGGGATTTGCGGGAGACGACTCCTGGGAAAAATACATGCAAATCGGAGCCGACGCCGGATTGGAAGTTCGTGTTCCGATCGAGGCGGGACCGCACCTGGTCGGCGTGTACTTCGTCAGAGAACTGTGGGAGCCGGAAGGGCTGCCCCAACCGCTACAAAGAGGCCGTGTTATTACGGATGACCAGGTTTATATGGACTACGCTAATGTCGGCGCAGTCCTCATCGGCGGACCCTTCACCTCCACGGGAACCGCGAACGATACACCGGGCCGCCGCGCGATTTTCGTCTGCTACCCGAAGCAGCCGGCCGAAGAAGGCGCATGCGCTAACCGGATTCTTTCACGTATAGCGCGCCTGGCCTACCGCCGGCCCGTCACACAACAGGATGTGCAAACGCTGTTGGAGTTCTTCAACAAGGGACGGCGTGACGGCGGAACGTTTGACGCCGGTATTCAGTTCGCGCTCGAGCGCCTGCTGGTCGATCCCGATTTTCTGCTCCGCGTCCATCGAGACTCGAAGCAGAGTGAATCGATCTATCGCCTCAGCGATCTCGAGATTGCGTCGCGATTGTCGTTCTTCCTATGGAGCAGCATCCCGGACGAGCGGTTGCTCGACTTCGCCGAGCGCGGCCAGCTCAGCAATCCGCAAACTCTCGAAAGAGAAACCCGGCGGATGCTCGCGGATCCGCGCGCAATCGATTCGCTCGTAACGACCTTTGCGGGGCAATGGTTGAATTTGCGGCGTGTCGAGGAGACTGTAGTCGATCCGGGGCGTTATCCGAATTATGACGAAAGTCTGCTTCAAGGATTTCAACGCGAAACCGAACTGTTTATCGGCAGCACGATCCGTGAGGACCGGAGCGTAACGGACCTCTTAAATGCGGACTACACGTTCGTTAACGAGCGGCTCGCACGACATTACGGCATACCCGGAGTTTATGGCAGCCGCTTCCGGCGCGTGACGCTGCCGAACCACGATCAGCGCGGCGGGTTGCTTGCGCAAGGCGCGCTGCTGGCGACCACATCGTACCCCGATCGAACATCGCCGGTCCTACGCGGGAAATTTCTGCTCAACAATATTCTGGGTCTTCCTGTTCCTCCGCCGCCGGCCGGTGTGGATACGAATCTGACGGATAAGCCCGGCGCCATGCCAAAAACGATTCGCGAGAAACTCGCGCAGCACCGCACGAATCCCACCTGCAACGGTTGTCATTCGGTAATCGACCCGTTGGGATTCACTTTGGAGAATTTTGATGTGATTGGCGGCTGGCGAACCGTGGATGAAGCGGGCCGGCCCGTCGATGCCACGGGGGAGACATTAGCGGGTGCTAAGATTGAAGGGCTTCGAGGACTCCGTGCGCTGCTGCTCGACGATCACGAACAATTCCCGCGCACGGTGACCGAGAAACTGATGGCTTACGCGCTCGGTAGGCGCGTGGAGTACTATGACCGGCCTGCAGTACGAAAGATCGTCCACGACGCGGCGGCGCAAAATTACAGCTGGTCATCATTGATAATTGGAATCGTAAAGAGTTCTAGTTTCCTGATGCGTTCACGAGGGTGAATATGAATTTTCTTACCGCGAAGTCATTGTCACGGCGAACGGTGCTGCGGGGAATCGGAGCAACGATCGCGCTGCCCTTTCTCGATGCGATGGTCCCAAGCGCAAGAGCGGCAGGTAAACCGGTCAACCGGTTCATGGCCTTCTACGTCCCGAACGGAATGGCGATGGAGTATTGGACGCCGAAGGGCGAAGGCGCCAACTTCGAGCTTTCCCCGATTCTCCAACCGATGGCGCCGTACCGGAACCAGATGCTTGTGCTGTCCGGTCTGCGGGCGAGTTGGAATTACATTCACGCAGGCGCTTCCGGATCGTTTCTTACGGGCACGCCGCGTGGCGGCAAGACCGAGATCGAGATCATTGCGGATGTCTCGATCGATCAGTTGCTCGCCCGTCATTTCAGCAGCGAAACGCAGGTTGGCTCGCTGGAACTCTCCATGGATGCGCCAGCGAATGCCGGCGCCTGCACCGGCATCCTGAGCTGCGCATACACGCACACACTCTCCTGGCGAAGCGCGACGCAACCGTTGCCGATGGAATACAACCCGCGGGCCGTATTCGAACGGCTCTTCGGCGATACCGGCCGAACCGATTGGACCACGCGGGAAGCCCGCATGAAGCAGCACAAGAGCATTCTCGACTCGGTTACGGAAAAGCTGACGGCTCTCAAGCGAGAACTCGGAGCGCAAGACCAATCGAAAGTGAACGAATACACGGATGCCGTACGCGATGTCGAGCGCCGGATCCAAAGAGCCGAGGAACAGAGCAGCATCGAACTGCCCTCCCTCGAGCAGCCACAGGGTGTACCTCCGGTATTCGAAGATCACCTGGCGCTAATGCTCGATTTGCAGCTTCTCGCGTTCCAATCGGATTTGACGCGGGTGATCTCGTTCATGATCGGAAAGGAACAGAGCGCCCGGCCATATCCGCAAATTGGCGTACCCGAGGCGCATCACCCGTTATCGCATCACGACAATGTTCCGGACTTGATCGCGCACATGTCGAAGATCAACCGCTACCATGTCGAGCTGTTCTCGAAATATCTGGCGAAGCTGCGCGGAACCATGGACGGCGACGGATCGCTCCTCGATCACATGATGATCCTTTACGGCTCGGGCATTTCCAATAGCCAGCAGCATGCCGGCGTCAATCTGCCGCTGATGTTGGTGGGAGGCGGAGCAGGAACCCTGAAGGGCGGCCGTCACCTTCTATATAAGGATAGACCGTCGAATGCCAATCTGCTTGTGAGTCTCATGGACAAGATGGGGGTCCCGGTGGAGAGAGTCGGCGGCAGCAACGGCAAGCTGAATATCGACACTTTGCCGGAGATCTAGCATGTTTCTCGCCCTTACCATATTCCTGTTGGCGACTGGTCCGCTGCCGCTGATCGATGCGGTAAAGAACGTGGATCGGGAGGCCGTGCGCTCGCTGCTCAAACAGGGGGCCAACGTCAATGCGACCCAAGCCGACGGCGCGACCGCGCTTCACTGGGCCAGCTATCGTGATGATCTGGAAAGCGCGGACCTGCTCATCCGCAACGGCGCCAACGTCAATGCGCGAAACGATCTCGGCGCGACGCCGCTCTGGGCCGCCTGCCAGAACGGCAGCGAATCGATGGTTGGCCGTCTATTGACGGCGGGCGCTAATCCGAATGCCGCGCTTCTGTTGGGCGAAACACCCGTGATGGTGGCCGCGCGATCGGGCAGTCCTGCCGTCGTGGAATTGCTGGCCGCGCAAGGCGCCAACGTCAATGCCCGCGCAGCGCGAGGCCAGACGGCGCTGATGTGGGCTGTTGCGCAAAAACATCCCGAGGTTGTCAAGGTCCTCATCGCCAATGGCGCCGATATTCACGCCCGTTCGGATTCGAGGACTGAGGTGATGGCTGTGCCGCCGCACGGCTACCTCGAATACAACCGCGCGATTCCTCACGGCAGCGACACGGCATTGATGTTTGCGGCGCGGGTGGACGATCTGGCTTCGGCCAAGCTGCTTGTGGCTGCCGGCGCCAACGTCAACGACGAAGATGCCTGGGGCGTGAGCGCGGTAGTGCTCGCGGCTCATTCCGGATTCACGGACGTCGTGGAGTTTCTGCTCGAAAAAGGCGCGAATGCCAACTCGGACAGGGCCGGTTTTACCGCGCTGCATGAAGCGGTCATGCGCCGTGACCAAAACCTGGTGAAGGTCCTTCTCGATCACGGCGCAGACGCGAACTTGCCGGTACGCTCATGGACCCCAACGCGCCGTTCATCGCGTGATTTCAATTTCCCGCCGGAACTGATCGGAGCCACGCCATTCTGGCTTGCGGCTCGATTCACCGAACCGGAAGTCATGCGCCTTCTCGTGAAACACGGCGCCGATCCATTGTTCGTGCTTCGTTCCGAAAGAATGGTGGAAGGCCGAGGCGTTGCATGGGAACAGCGGAAAGAGGCCACGACCGCGGTCATGGCTGCAGCCGGAATGGGCGGAGGCGGATCTCCGTGGACTGAAATCGAACGCAGCCAGCGCGAGAAGCTCGCTCTCGAAGCTGTTAAGATTGCCGTTGAACTTGGCGTCGATGTGAACGCGAAGAGCGTCAACGGCAGTACGGCACTCGATTCCGCAAGAAGACTGAAGTGGGATTCTGTCGCTGCCTTCCTGGTCGAAAAAGGCGCGAAGTCCGGCACGCCGGAAAAGTGATTGTTTTCTTGTAGGCGCGCTCTATGAGCGCGCTTTTTTTCTGGAATCAATTGGAATGCGCGCGGTCACAGGCCGCGCCTACAGTTGGGCAATTCGCGGCAGCAATACTTCAGAAGTCCGGTTTGTCCGCTTCGGGTATCGGAAACAAGTTCTGGTGAAAATAATCGAAGTTGTCTTCGGCGCAGACTGTTTCCATTAGCGGGTTGTTCACCTTGCGCCATCGCTGCACCATGTGCAGCGGTTCATTGAACGTATCCGGATCCTCGACGGTAACGGTTGCTTCCAGCGTCCTTTCGTCAGCCGAAAGCTTGAACCGCTCGACGACGTGCAACTTCTCCGTGTGCGGAGTGCGGAAGTTATCGATGTAACTATTCTTGGTCGAAAGTCCGAGCGTATCGACGACCAGCGTATCGCCGTTTTCGTAGTGGCCGATGGATTCCCCGAACCATGAAGGCTTTACGTTTGCCGAATGCTTGTCGGTAAGGTAGACCCGCCGGACCAGGTGATCGCGCTGCCAGATCATACACACCTGCTTCGGCGTTTGGATGAAATAGAAAGGCTCCGCGGGAAACAGTAATTGTCCGGGAACACCGCCGGGATAACATCTCGACTGCGCCGCGAACGGAAGACCGCGCTTCCCGCTCAGGACCTCTTCATTCGAGGCACGCATCTGCTCTGCCGCCCACGGTTTCAACACCGTATCTTTATAGTTTCCGATTCTCAGCGTCACCTGACCCGGGCCTGCCGTATTACCATGGAACGGATGATCGGGGTCGTTCTGGATCGGCCCGCGGATTCCTGCCGGCGGGCTGATCCAGTCGGCGCCCGCGGAAAGCCACGCAAAACTGCTCGATGCGAGATTGGGAATCTTGTCCTTTGCGGGAGCTTGCGCGAACACGAGACCACCGATCGCCCAAAAGCCGAGACCGATACAAAGTACTGCACGATTCGACATGTTCTTGTCTCCCTATGGCCGGCGCACTCCTCGCACGGATGAAATGTCGCGATGCCGTTCCCCGCAAAGATAATCCTCGATACGGATATCATTCCGCTGCGCGTAAAGGAAGCGCGCCTGCCAATCCCGTGAATAATATTCGGGATCGTGAATTGTAATGACGATCTCGAGCTGATTGGAATTGACCTTGCGAATCCGCTCTACCGTGCGCAACTGGTCCGTATGCGGCGCGCCGGTAGCATCGATGAATGTCTTTTCATTGAAGCCGGCGGACTCGACCACCAATATATCACCTTCAAAATGGCCGGCGGAGTGGCCGTTATACCAGGGAAAGGCAATCAGTTCTTTCTCGTTGGGCAGCGGTTTGTCCATCTGAATCGTCCGAATCTGGTGGTTGAGTTCGTAAATGATCGTGATCACTCCCGGAGGGCCTTGGACGATTTCGAATGGATAGGGCGTGGCTAACACGCGAGGCAGACCATCAGGCACGCAGTACTTGCGGGCCCCATCGACGACGGAGCCGTCCTTCAGGTCCGCCATATTCTTCTCGTATGCTGTCCGGCCCGCTGGAGTGAGCGGCACATCGCCGCCCCCAACTAGTTGAATTTTGGCGTTGTATTGCGTTGTCCAGTAGATTCCGGAAAGATCCGGCGTTTTGGCTTGCCCGAAAAGAAGGGAATAGCCACAAAAAAGCCCAAAAAACACAAAAGGTATTTGAACTCGTTGTGCTCTTTTGTGCCTTTTTGTGGCCATATCCCCTACCACATATCATTTGTTGCAGCTTTGAGCAAGCTATGCGATCCTCGTTTTCAAGTTCACTGGAGGCGGCAATGAAATTCAACGTATTCGCCATCGCGACAATAGCGTTTTTGCTGTTTGCGCTTCCTGCAATCGCACATCATTCCTTTGCCATGTTCGATGCCAGCAAAACGGTAACTCTAGAAGGCGCGGTCAAAGAGTTCCACTGGACGAATCCCCACAGTTGGATCTTTCTGAATGTTGCCGATGCCGAAGGTCGTCTGGTGGAATGGCCGATCGAGCTTGGCTCTCCCGGCGGTTTGACACGGCAAGGCTGGGTGCCCAAGACCCTTGTTCCCGGCATGAACGTGAAGATCATGGTCCGTCCGCTGAAGGACGGGAAACCCGGTGGGCAATTTCTCACTGTTTGGCTTCCCGATGGAAAGCAGCTCGGCGATCCCAGCACCAGGGGCGGCGGCAACCGCGGCAGGGAGCCGGTCGATTAGCACGGATTTCTCACGATTAGACGTCTACAGCCGCAGCAGCCTTCTCGCATTACCCCGGAGGATGAGCTCGAGATCCTTCGCCGGAAGGTTCAACTGTTCGACGAAGGAGTTCGGGTACTCGATATCTCTGGCGGCGAATAGATCTGTCCCGATGACAATTCGATCCGGCCCGACCTCGCTGATCAGGAATCGAAGCGCCTCCGGATAGTAATTCAGATAGTCGTAATGGAATCGGCGGACGTACTCCCTGAACGGACGCTCGACCTTCAACTGCACCGAACCCATATGGTAGAGGCCGTGCTCGACTCGTGCAAAGATGAATGGGAACGCGCCTCCGCCATGCGGTAACACAATCTCCAGTTTCGGAAACTTATCGAGCGTCCCCGTCGTGATGAATTTCGCGGCCGTCGTGGCGTGTTCGAATGTAAAGCCAAGCCAGTTGGTGAGGCTCGGAGGACCAACGAGCCGCTTGCTGTAAATGTTCGCGTCACCATCGAGCGGATGGAATAGCAGCGGATAGCCCAATTCCTGGCATCGCGCTAGGACGGGCTCAAACGAAGCCTCGAATAAATAATCGCGCTGTTCCATCGAGTTCGGCAGATGAACCGCCCTCATGCCCGGCTTGCCCGCAACGCGATTCAGTTCCCTCAATGCCATGGCGGGATCCTTCACCGGCATGGCTATCCCGGCGACAAAGCGATCCGGAAAAGCAGTGTGCGCTTCAATAGCGGCATCATTGACGAGTTGCGCCAGACGCACGCCTTCTCGGGCGTCGCCCACTGCCACGGCATACCTCCGGATAAAGTCAGGACGTGCATTTGAATGCCGTGCTCGTCCATCCATTTGCGCCGCTTATCGAGATCGAAATCGAGCGGATTGCGATTCGCGGGTGCCGGCCGGCCCATTTCGATCTGCGCTTTCACGTACGCCTCCGGCGCCCAATGCGTGTGCATATCAATGGAAACCGGACGAATCGTTTTCGGATTGGCCGGACGCGCCTCCCACGCGGGCACCGCCTGTGCGAAAACAGCTCCGGCACTGAATTTCAGAAAATCGCGGCGGCGCATCTGTCCATCGTTTCTCTTCATCTCAAACTCCTTCACAGGCCATATCGACACATGGTGCGCAGATTATACGGCCAATCGAAGCGTTGCGGTAGGTTACAGGATCTCTCGAAAATCGAAATGGAAACCTGGCAGGACGGGATCGCCGTGGATGATAGTTGGATTTTCGATTCGCGCGGGCGGTTGTCCGGGCCGGTAAATGGTGGCGCAATTATCGAAAGGATCCAGCAGCCAGCCGAGGCGCGCGCCGTTCGCGATGTACTCTTCCATTTTGGCCTGGACATCGGAAAGGCGGTCTGAAGGCGATCGCAACTCGACCACGAAATCAGGACAAACGGGCGCGAGTTTCTCCTGTTGCTCTTCAGGAATCCGGTTCCATCGCTCGCGAGACATCCATGCGGCATCCGGTCCGCGCTTTGCGCCATTCGGCAGCGTGAACCCCGTGTCCGCGCCGAAACCGACTCCGGTACCATCTTGTTCGGTCCAAATCGCCAATCGATGAAGAATTATGAAATTTCTCCGGCCTGTCTTTGATCCTGGCGGCGGCATGATGATCAATTCTCCCTGCGCGCTCATTTCAATTCGAAAGTCGCGATTGTCGCTACAAAGGCGGAGAAATTGATCATCCGTCAGGCCGAGAGATCGCACATTTAAGACGACTCGAACTCCTGTATCTAGTTTGATTGCTGGTGGCCGCGCCATATTTTCCCCTCACCGTCAGAATAGCTCCCGGCACACAGGGGTGCAATTGCGGTGCCGGTGTAAGCCGTCAACAATAGGTAACTACAATCCAAACACGATGACGACGGGATTGCCTTTGGCTTCGAGGATGTTGTCTTCGAGGCCTGCAGCGACACCGATGCGCTGCGCGCCGCCGGCCTGATACGTAACGACGCCACCGCCTGCAGGTTGCTTGAGCGGTATGCGGTGGAGGATCTTACCGCTGGCGGCGTCGAGTGCGAGGAAATCGCCGTCGAGTCCCGCGGTGAAAACCAACCCGGAAGCGGTGACCGCGATACCCGCGACTATCGGCTGGGACGTTTCGCGGCGCCATCGGACAACGCCGGTGTCCGCATCGACTGCGGTGATCCAGCCTTTCTTACGCTCGTCTTTGTCGCCGAAAGCATTTGCCGAACCGAGAAAAGGCTTGCCGGCTTCGAAGACCGGGGCCTTCGTGTCGAGCTTTACGGTGCTGCACCAATCGATGCTATTGACGAAGACGAGGTTCGCTTCGGGTG
>WNGK01000379.1_pt1 | contig 52089 bp, 50 predicted proteins | sample 5400601 | NCBI WGS metagenome assembly WNGK01 (sample SAMN13153376, study PRJNA577476) | soil metagenome | isolation source: 60 cm soil or saprolite under Garry oak tree replicate 1 | place: USA:California | collected 2016-06-15 | reverse complement strand
CTACGCCGTGATGAGCGGGGACGCGGCGGCGGACACATTGGTCGAAATCAAGATCAAGCAACTGCAGCGCAGTGGTAAGACCCTCAGCGACGATGAATGCAAAGAGCTACTCCAATCAACCAAGCGCACCTACGAGGAGCAGACCGACCCACGATACGGCGCGGCTCGCCTGTGGATTGACAAGATTATTGATCCGGTGGAGACTCGCGAGGCCATCACGCAAGCGCTCGAAGCCGCGGCCTTGAATCCGGACGTGGCCGAGTTCAAAGTGGGAGTGCTGCAGACATGATTCAGCAGGGTAGACGGAGTGGTTGATTTTCGATTTGCAATCGGCAATCGACGACTTGATCAAGGGCTGTGCATCCGCCGGCGGCGGGACTGTAGTCCGATCGATCATGTTTCCGTTGCCGATTTTGGCTGAAAGCCAAGAACTGAATGCTAAGAGCGGATTCCATAAAACTGATCGAATGTCCACGCGACGCCTGGCAGGGGCTGAAAGGACAAATTCCGTCTGACATTAAGCGGACGTATTTGCAGGCGCTGATTAGCGCGGGATTCAAGCACATCGATGCCGTCTCATTCGTATCCCCGAAAGCTGTGCCCCAAATGTCAGATTCGGAAGAAGTATTGAAGGAACTCGATCCCCCGGATGACGTCGAGATCATTGGGATCGTGGTCAATGAAAAGGGCGCACAACGGGCCATCGAGACGCAGGCCGTGAAGACGCTGGGATTTCCGTATTCCATCTCCGAGACATTTCTGCGGAAGAATCAGAAACAATCCGCCGAAGACGCTTTGGAAGAACTGGAGAAGATTCAGAACCAAGCCGATGCTGCCGGACTCGGCGTGGTGGTTTATATTTCCATGGCATTCGGCAATCCCTATGGTGATCCCTGGAGCGTCGACGAGGTCATCGACGCCATTGCGCTGTTGGAAGTGGATAATCTCCACATGATTTCTCTTGCCGACACAATCGGCATGGCTATTCCGCAGCAGATCAGTGACCTGGTCGGCGCGGTGATGGCAATCTACGATTACCTCGAGATTGGCGTGCACCTGCACAGCCGTCCCGAGCACGCCGCCGAAAGGATTCTTGCGGCCTACGACGCCGGCTGCCGCCGCTTTGATTCCGCTTTGGGCGGCCTCGGCGGGTGTCCCTTCGCCCAGGACGCGCTGGTAGGAAATATCGCCACCGAAAAAGTCATTGAAGCCTTGCATCAACGTGGCGCACCATTACCGCCGCTGAAGCCGCTGGAAACCCTGTTGCGAGCCACGGCAGAAATAGAAAAGCGGTACACCACTTCGGTGGCTGCGGATTGAGGAGCCATGGAGAATGTGCAGAGACGTCGAGTCCATTTGATGGAGTGTCGCCGTTCATCGGTGATCTGCTGATCTTGAAATGTCCTACACCACAATCCAACTCGCGCACGACGCTGCTGTGGCCACGATCACGCTGAACCGGCCTGACAAGCGCAACGCCATCAGTTTCGAATTGATGGACGACTTGCTTCGAGGCTTCGATCAGGTCGCCAAGTCGCGGGCTCAGGTGCTCATTATCACCGGCGCCGGCAAAGCCTTCTGTTCGGGCATGGACCTGGACGACCTGAAGGCGCTGATTGGCCGCTCTGCGGAGCAGAATCTGAAGGATTCGGAGACCATGGTTCGCCTCTTCCGCTCGCTCTATGAGTTTCCTAAGGTGACCATTGCAGCGGTGAATGGAGCGGCGATCGCAGGTGGCACAGGGCTTGCTCTGCTGTGCGACTTCACCCTTGCCGTACCGGAGGCTAAGTTTGGCTATACCGAAGTGCGCATTGGATTTGTACCAGCGATCGTGTCCACCTTTCTGCTTCGGCAGGTCGGCGAAAAACAGGCGCGCGATCTACTGCTTACAGGCCGCATTGTGGGAGCAGAGGAAGCGGCACGCATCGGGCTGATCAACGAAATCGTGGCTCCGGAAACCTTGATGGCGAAGGCTCGCGAATTGGCTGCGCTGCTCATCGAGAACAGTCCGGCTTCTTTGCACGCCACCAAGCGCCTGCTTACCGATCACGCCCGTGCTGAACTCGACGCTCAGATCGAGGCTGCCGTCCGGGAGAATGCCGCCATACGGAATACGGCGGATTTCCGTGAAGGCGTCTCATCATTTCTCGAAAAGCGCAAGCCGCGCTGGAGTGGAAAATGAGTGGTGACAATCACCCCGCCGTTAATGAAACCCGCATACGCGTGCGTTACGCCGAGACCGACCAGATGGGCGTGGTCTATCACTCGAATCATTTCATCTGGTTCGAAGTGGGCCGGGTCGAATTGCTGCGGCAGATGGGCTTCTCCTACCGCGATATGGAAAGCAAAGACAACCGTTTCATCGCCGTCGCGGAGGCCACCTGCCGCTATCGCGCCCCGGTGCGTTATGACGAAGAGGTGCTGGTGCGCACGCGGCTGATGAGCGCTCGCGATTCAGTGGTTCATTTTGGCTACGAACTGGTTCGCCTGTCCGATGGCACACTGCTGGCCGAGGGGGAGACCACACACATCGTCACCGACCCGCAAATGAAGATCGCTGTTTTGCCCGACAAATATTTGAACGCATTTCGCGCCGCGCTGCGAGAGTAGATTGCAATTCGAGGCAGAAGCGAAAGCGGAAGATAGAAATTAGGGAACTCTTTTGAAAGGCCTTCACATCAACGGGAATGATCTCACTCTGGAAGCGGTGCGCGAAGTCGCGCTGATTGGTGACCGGCGTCCTGTGCTCCTCGCGCCCGACGCGCGCGAAGCGGTCGAGAGCGCACGCGCCGTGGTGAATGCCGTGGTAGCGAACAATAAGCTCGCCTACGCCATCACCACCGGCGTGGGCCAGCTCAGCGACGTCCGCATTGCCGGCGACCAGATTCGCGAACTGCAAGTCAATCTGGTGCGCTCGCACGCCGCCGGAGTGGGCGAGCCGCTGTCCGTTGCTGAGACCCGCGCCATGATGCTGTTGCGCGCCAACTCTCTCGCGAAGGGCTGCTCGGGCGTGCGCCCGGTGGTGATTGATACGCTCTGTGAATTCCTCAATCGCGGCGTCACTCCCATGGTGCCTTCGCAGGGCAGCGTGGGGGCAAGCGGAGATCTCGCGCCGCTGGCGCATCTGGCCCTCGCGCTGATTGGCGAAGGCGAATGTATCGACGATAAGGGCGCGCGCATCGCCGCGGCTGACGCGCTGAAGCAGGCGCAGATAAAGCCGCTGGTACTCGAGGCAAAAGAAACCATCTCTCTCATCAATGGCACACAGGGCATGCTGGCGGTGGGGACGCTGGCTCTGCTGGCCGCAGAAATTCTGGTGGACACGGCCGATGTTCTCGGCGCCCTGTGTTGTGATGCGCTCAAGGGCACTGACGTCGCTTTCGATGAGCGCATTCACAAGGCCCGTCCGCACAGCGGGCAGTTGAAGAGTGCGGAAAACCTGCGCCGCGTGCTGGAAGGCAGCCAGATTCGCGAATCACATCGCGACTGCGGCAAGGTTCAGGACGCATATTCGCTGCGCTGCATCCCGCAAGTCCACGGCGCAACCCGCGACACGCTGGCGCATTGCCGCAACGTCTTCGAAGTCGAAGTGAACTCTGCCGTCGACAATCCGCTGGTCTTCGTCACAGACGCCAGGCAGGCTGAAGGCGACATTATTTCGGGCGGAAACTTTCACGGCCAGCCTTTGGCGTTCGCGCTCGACTTTGTTGCCATCGCTCTCACCGCGCTAGCCGGCATCAGCGAGCGGCGCCTGGAACGGCTGGTGAATCCTGCGCTGAACGAAGGCCTGCCGCCATTTCTCGCGGCTGGTGCGGGGCTGAACTCCGGTTTCATGCTGCCGCAGGTCACCGCCGCTTCGCTGGTGAGCGAGAACAAAGTGCTGGCGCATCCCGCATCAGCAGACTCGATCACGACCTCAGGCAATAAGGAAGATTACGTCTCGATGGGCATGACGGCGGCGATGAAGCTCACCCGCATCGTCGCTAACACGCGTAACGTGCTTGCCATTGAGGCCATGGCCGTAGCGCAAGCGCTCGACTTTCTCGCGCCGCTCAAGACGTCTAAGCGAGGACAGGCTGCGCACGCGGCAATCCGTGCGGTATGCCCGACGATGGTGAAGGACCGCGTGATGTATCAAGACTTCACCCGGCTGGCGGAGTTGATTGCGAGCGGTAAGGTGGCTGCAGTGGTGCGGTAGGCTGGAAGCCGTGCCCTCCCGTGGTTTCGTGCCCGGCACACAAGTGGGAGGCGATTCGTCCTTGGGCCGGATGCAATCCGCTAGCGCTGCCCCTACGAGGCTGTTTTCACGCCGTCCAACCCAAGCTCCCCGGCAATTCCCTTCAACGCCTCAATACAGAACCCGATGTGCTCGTCCAGATCCACGCCCAGTCCAAGCGCGCCGTTAATGATGTCCTCGCGATTGACTTTGCGGGCGAAGGCTTTGTCTTTCATTCTTTTTCTGACTGATTTGGTGTCGACCTCGGCGAGGGACTTGCCGGGCTTGATGAGGGCGACGGCGGTGATGAATCCGGCTAGCTCGTCGCAGGCGAACAGGGCCTTCTCCATCATCGAATCCCGACTGACTCCTGTGTATTCGGCGTGCGACATCACAGCACGACGGATTACCTCTGGCCAGCCTCGCTCTTTCAGAACGGCGTTGCCCTTGTAAGGATGATCATCGAGGCTGGGATATTCTTCATAATCGAAGTCGTGAATGAGTCCGACGATGCCCCAGAGTTCTTCGTCGTTGGTTGAAGCCGATGCCGAACCCGCAGCGAATTTTCGACCGTAGGCGCGCATGCACGCTTCGACGGCGAGCGCGTGCTTGCGCAAACTTTCGGACTGGGTGAACTCAGTTAGTAAACACCACGCGGCGTTCCGATCCATCATGTTTTTCCTGGTTTTCTCCGGTTTCCCACTGGGTTATTTCGGTCTTTGAACGAAGCACTTCGTGTTTCATTTCATTTTATACTTGACATCCACAGGGGCTGTACCTCAGATTACGCTTGAGGTTTTGGAACCTCTCCCCCAGATACGGTTCCAGGAGTAGCCCGCTCTGGCACTCCCACAACCCGATGTCGACGACTCTTGCCCCGGTGAACGCACGGGAGGTCGTACGTTGCGATCACTGCCTGTTGGTGCAATTCCGCACCGCCAATAACAACTGCCGCCGTTGCCACTTGTCCATGGACGAGGAAGAACCGGAACCGGTCGAAGTCGCGCCTGAGCTGGTGATGATGCCAAGCCACGGCAACGGCCGCGGACACTTGAACCTGGCCACCTCGATTCGCTCACTGCGCCTGCGTAACGGTCTCAGCCAGCGGCAACTGGCTGGACGGATGTCGGTGCCCCGAACCTACGTGTCGAAAATCGAAAACGAGAAGGCCACGCCCACGCTGTCTTCCCTGGAGCGGCTGGCGCGAGCACTGGAGGTAACCGTGCCGGAACTGCTCACTGGCGGTGAAAAGAGCCGTCAGCATGAAATCAGCGAACTGGTGAAAGACCAGTTTGTAGCTGAGATTCTGCCGTTTGTTTCGCAGCTCAACGGAATGCAGATGTCCAGCATTCTGACCCAGTTGCGGGATTTGACGGTGAGGCCGCGGCGAACCGCGTAACCCGCGAGACTGTAGATGCTTCGCCGGAAACAGCGCGGCTCAGGATTTCGCCACGCGGCTCCCGCTTCGCTCAGGCCGCGTAAGCGCCTCAATTTTTATCCGGGCAACCAGCCAACTCAAAACCGGGACCATCGCTTGGTCCCGGTTTTTTTTGCGGAGTGAAGATATCGATCGGGCCGCTCTGAATCCGAAACAGATCTATTGACATCTATGGAGCATGAGTCTCGAAGAGAGCGACACGGTCTCCACTTCGGTTAGCTCCGCTGCCGCCTTTCTCAGCCAATCTGGCGGATCAGACCGACGGAGCAGCGAATCCTCTCTGCCAGGATCGGTCGGGGAAGCCGACGCCGCATTGCTCGATGCCTACTCGCGCGCAGTAACTGGAGCAGTGGAGCAGGTCAGCCCGTCGGTGGTGAACATCGAAGTGCATCAGTCGCGCGGCCGCACCCGCACCGGCGAGCGCAGGGAGGGAAGCGGTGGCGGCTCTGGATTCGTGTTCACGCCCGATGGATTAATCCTGACCAACAGCCACGTGGTTCACGACGCCCGACGCATTGGCGTCAAATTGCCCGACGGGCGCCGCATGTCTGCCAGCGCCATCGGTGACGATCCGGCGAGCGACCTTGCCGTAATTCGCGTGGACGAACCTGGCCTAACGGCCGCCATACTCGGCGATTCCCAGCAGCTTCGCGTGGGACAGGTCGTCATCGCGATCGGCGCGCCGTATGGATTTCAGTCCACCGTAACGGCGGGAGTAGTAAGCGCTCTGGGCCGGTCGCTGCGCTCGTACTCGGGGCGGCTTATCGACGATGTGGTTCAGACCGACGCCTCGCTCAATCCTGGGAACTCCGGCGGCCCGCTGGTGGATTCGGCAGGCCGCGTGGTCGGGGTGAACACGGCCACCATTCTCCCCGCGCAAGGTATATGCTTCGCCATCGGCATCAACACGGCGAAGTTCGTGGCCAGCCGCCTGCTGCGCGATGGAAGAATCCGCCGCAGCTACATTGGCGTATCAGCCCAGACCGTCCCCGTGCACCGCCGGGTGGTGCGCTTCTACGATCTGCCCAAGGAAACTGGAGTGATTGTGTTGTCGAGCGAAAGCGGCAGCCCGGCACAACGAGCTGGATTACGGGAGGGCGATGTCATCGTCGCGCTGGAAGGCCAGCCAGTGGCTGGCGTGGATGATCTGCATCGCTTGCTGACCGATGTGCGGGTCGGGGTGAGCTGCTCGCTGCTGGTGCTGCGGCACACAGAAAAGCTGGAGCTGTTGGTAGTTCCCGAGGAAGCAAAGTAACACTTGCGGACTGCTGCTCGCAGACGGCCTGCTTCCGACTTGGCTCCTCTGCATTGCAACAACTCCTCCCCTATGTTAGCTTCATGATTCGGAAGGGGATACTCGTTGCAGGCAAGAATTCCCGCCGGACTGGATCGAAAAGAGACCGCCCGCGCGTGGCCGGGCATCGCGCCGGCGTCACGGCAGTGCGCTCCACTATCGAGACCGCCGCTCGCATCCATATACCAGCGCTGACCCTCTATGCCTTCTCGGAGGAGAACTGGAAGAAGCGTCCCAGGAGCGAAGTTGGGTTTCTTATGGGACTCCTCGGCCGCTATCTGAAGGCGGAAGTGCCCGCGCTCAATAAAAACAACATCCGCCTGGAATACATTGGGCGGCAGCACGAGCTCCCCGAAGACGTGCAGGAACGCATGGCATGGGCGCGGGAGAGCACGGCGCGCAACACCGGCATGGCGCTCACCTTGGCGCTAAATTACAGCGCACGCAGCGAACTGGTGGACGCATTTCGCTCGATGGTTGAAAAAGCCACCAGCAATGGTGGCATTGAGCATCTCGAAATCAACGAAGATGAGGTCGCACGCCATCTCTACACGCGTGCGCTGCCTGATCCGGATCTTGTGGTGCGCACCAGCGGCGAGATGCGGCTTAGCAACTTCTTGCTGTGGCAACTGGCATATGCCGAGATTTACGTGACGCCGACATTGTGGCCGGATTTTCGGGGAGTGCATCTGCTTGAAGGCATCGCCGAATACCAGAAGCGGGAGCGGCGCTATGGCGGGCTGAATCACGGGGAAGCGCATACCAATTCGGAGCATGCCAAGAACCACAAGTAGCGGAAGCCGGGCTTTTCAGAACGAAACTTACTCCTCTTGCTAAAGCGCATCGCGACCGCAGCCGTCCTTATCCCGATTGTTCTCCTCCTGGTGCTGCGGGCGCCGGTTGCGGTGGTGGCATTGGTCGCCGCTCTGGTCGCTCTTCTCACGGTTCATGAATTTCTACAGCTTACCGAATCGTACGGCGTACGGCCCTTGCGCATTCCCACCTATGCCTTCGTGTCAGGTTTTTTTTTGCTGCTGGCGATCAACGTGGGCGCTGAAACGCCGCTGTTTTCAATGGGAAAATTCCTCATCAGTCTGGCCTTCGCCGCGGCCATCGCGCCCTTTCTTTTTCTGACCATCACCATGCGGCGCGACAACCTGAGCGGTGCTTATCCTGCTGCGGCGGCGGCGGTGTTTGCATTCACTTACATCGCCCTGCCGCTAGGCATGTTGGTACAGCTTCGCCAGCAGTGGGCAGGAGGTTTTCTGTTGCTATATCTGCTGCTGGTCGTTTGGGCGGGAGATATTTTCGCTTACTTCGTCGGCAAATCGATGGGCCGACATCTCATGGCGCCGCGCATTAGTCCCAAGAAAACCTGGGAGGGTGCGGCGGCCTCGTTGGCAGCGAGTCTGGCGGTTGGAGCTCTTCTGTTCCACTACGCCCTGCCGCTGAGTTCCGCCCTGTTGAATGCGGGCCTGATCGAGCGGCGCGACGGCTTGTTCGGACTGGAGAAGCCGGCTCTGTGGCCGATCATCCTGCTGACCATCGCGATCAATATCGCGGCGCAGCTTGGCGATTTGGTCGAATCACTGATCAAGCGCGGCGCGAACGTCAAGGACTCGGGCACGATTCTGCCCGGCCACGGCGGCATGCTTGACCGAATTGATGCACTGCTCTTTGCTGCTCCGCTACTGTGGTACTATGCAGCTTGGCGCGTGATGCAGTAGCCCCCCCAGCCGCCTGCCCCGGAAACACGAGCCAGGAATCGCGTAACATTAAACTGCTGTCATGAGACGCATTGCCATCCTGGGGTCGACAGGGTCGATCGGTTGCAGCACGCTGCGTGTCGCTGAATCCTATCCCGACCGCTTTCAGATTGTGGCGCTCGCCGCCGGCGGAAATCTGGAGACCACGTTCGAGCAGGCGATGCGCTGGCAGCCACTGGTTGTGTCCATGGCGTCAGAAAGCGACGCCGCTACCCTGCGCGCGCGTTTGAAGAAAGAAGGTCGTGGGGGAATTGAGATCGTCCACGGACCAGCAGGAGCGGTGCGCGTTGCGACCCATGCGGATGTGGATTTCGTGGTAAGCGCCATCGTCGGCGTGGCCGGTCTGGAAGCGACTTACGAGGCGGTGAGGTGCGGCAAGATTGTGGGCCTCGCCAATAAAGAGTGCCTGGTTGCGGCAGGGGAGCTCATCACTGCCGAGGCCCGCAAGCAGGGCAAGCCGCTGCTACCCATTGACAGTGAACACAACGCGGTGCATCAGTGCCTGCGCGGCGGTCGCATCGAAGAAGTCGAGCGCATCTGGCTTACGGCTTCGGGCGGGCCGTTTCTGAATCCGCCGCGCTCGCAGTTTGCGTCCATTAGCGTGGAGCAGGCCCTGAACCATCCGACTTGGAAAATGGGCAAGCGTATCACCATCGACTCAGCCACATTGATGAATAAGGGCTTTGAGGTAATCGAAGCTTGCAGGTTGTTTCACATTGGGGTAAGAAAAGTGGAAGTGATCGTCCACCCCCAGTCGACCATTCATTCCATGGTCGAGTTCGTCGATGGCAGCATACTTGCCCAGTTTTCGGTGACCGATATGCGCCTGCCCATCCTCTACGCTCTAACCTACCCCGAACGTATCCCATCGGATATGCGTTTTCCTGTCGGTGACCTGCGTCATCTCGACTTCTGCCCCCCGGACATGAGTAAATTCCCTTGTCTTCGTCTCGCCTATGAGGCCGCGGAGGCAGGAGGAGCGAAGACTGTGGCGCTCAATGCGGCCGATGAAGTGGCTGTAGCCGGATTTCTCGAAGGCCGCATTCGCTTCGATCAGATTCCGCAGGTCATCGAAGAGGTGCTTTCTGCAACTGAATCTGGACATTTGGAATCTATACAAAAGGTGCTTGAAGCGGATGGCAACGCCCGCCGATGCGCTCTGGAGCGGGTCAGCGGGAAGGCCGTTCAACGGGCAACATCGGTGGTCTAGCCAAGTGGTGCAGTGAGCTGAATCTAATAAGGGGGCTGTTTTTCGTATCTCTAATATTTATGTCTGATTTCCTGATCTCAATCGTTGCCGTCGTAGCCGTCCTGGGCTTCATGATTCTGGTCCACGAGTTCGGCCACTATGCCGTGGCGAAGTGGCTGGGTGTGCGAGTTGAAGTATTCTCCATTGGCTTCGGCAAGCGTCTATTCGGTTTTCGCAAGGGCGACACCGACTACCGTGTCAGCGCCATCCCGCTCGGGGGCTACGTCAAGATGAGCGGCGAGAATCCGATGGACGAGCGCACCGGGGATCCTGCCGAGTTCCTCTCGCACTCCCGCTGGCATCGCTTCCTGATCGCGATTGCCGGCCCGTTGATGAATATCTTTCTCGCCGTGTTCCTGCTGACAACGGTTTACATGGTGCATTACGAATATCCGGTTTACCTCGACACCCCAGCGGTCATCGAAGGCGTGAAGCACGATTCGGCTGCTGCCCAAGCCGGGTTGCAGGCGGGCGACCGGATCGTGAGAGTCGATGGCATTGAAAATCCAACCTGGGAACAATTACAGCCCCGCGTGTGGCTTAGTCCCAACCAACCCCTGACCATCAGCATCCAGCGCGGAGATCAGGTCTTCGAGAAGACCATTGTGCCTAAGGCCGTGACTACCTCTGAGGTGGGTTCTGCTGGCTGGTTTCCGAAACAACCCGTCATCGTGGGTCGGCTCGAGGCAGAAATGCCAGCTGCCAAAGCTGGCATCAAGGAAAACGACAGAATTGTTGCCATGGATGGAAGCCCGATGGGTTCCATCGAAACCATGATTGAGCGCCTTCAACAAACCAAGGAAAAGCCCGTCGAGCTCACCGTGATCCGTGGCGGCCAAACCTTGAGTTTTCGCATGCAACCGGTGCTCTCGAAGACCGAGGACCCCAAGGAACAGAGATATCGGCTAGGATTCCTCAACAAAGGCGAGACGGCGGTTACCAGGTTACCCTTCACCCGTGCACTGAGTCTTTCTTTGCAGGAGAACAAAAAATACTCACTGCTGATTCTGGAGCTGGCTAAAAAGATCGCGCAACGGAAGGTCTCGCTCCGTGCCGTCTCTGGGCCAATTGGCATTGCTCAGGATGCCGGATACGCAGCGCAGCAAAAAGGTTGGACACCTTTAATGGAGCTGATGGCCGGGATCAGCCTGAATCTCGGCATCTTCAACCTGCTACCGATTCCTATTCTGGACGGTGGCGTGATCCTGTTCCTTTTGATCGAAGGCCTTATGCGCCATGACATTAGCTTGCGTATTAAGGAGCGCGTCTACCAGGCCGCCTTCGTCTTCTTGGTGCTGTTCGCGGTGATGGTCATCTATAACGATCTGATGAAGACCATTCCAGGACTGGCTGGCCGGCTACCGTAAGACGCTATATCCTTCGAAGCTCAGCCCTCGGCGTTAACCCGCCTCAACCCGCGTCGGTGCGGCAGGCGCCATTTTCGTCGTGTTAAACTAGATATTCCTCATGGCGACAATCGAACGCAGAAAGACCATTACGGCCGTGGTGGGCGGAGTGCGAGTGGGCTCCGATGCACCAGTTGTGGTGCAGTCGATGACCAACACGGACACGGCCGATGTGGCTTCGACCGTCCAGCAAGTGGCCGCACTGGCTCGTGCTGGCTCCGAGCTTGTGCGGGTCACGGTCAACAACGATGAAGCGGCGGCAGCAGTGCCGCACATTGTCGAGGAACTCGACAAGCAGGGCGTGCGCGTGCCCATCATCGGCGACTTCCACTATAACGGTCACCAGTTGCTCACTAAGTATCCCGAGTGCGCTCGCGATCTCGCCAAGTACCGTATCAATCCCGGCAACGTAGGGATCGGTCGCAAGGATGATGGTAATTTCCGCACCATGATCGAAGTCGCGGTCAAGCATCAGAAACCGGTGCGTATCGGGGTGAACTGGGGATCGCTTGACCAGGCTTTGCTGACGCGCATGATGGACGAAAATTCTCGCCGCGACGAGCCTAAAGATGCCCGCGAAGTAACCATGGAAGCCATGGTAGTCAGCGCGCTTAACTCCGCTGAGCTGGCGCAAAAATGCGGTCTGCGCGCCGACCAGATCATCCTGAGCGCGAAAGTCAGCGGGGTGCAGGATTTGATCGACGTGTATGGCGCTCTCGCAGCCCGGTGCGATTACCCTCTGCACCTCGGCCTGACGGAAGCTGGCATGGGCGCAAAGGGGGTTGTCGCTTCCAGCGCAGCCATGGGGGTCCTGCTCCAGGAAGGCATCGGCGACACGATTCGTGTCTCGCTCACTCCTGCTCCCGGCGGCGATCGCACAGAAGAGGTTCGTGTCGGACAGCAGATTCTGCAATCCATGGGCATTCGCAGCTTCACTCCGCAGGTCACAGCCTGCCCCGGCTGCGGACGCACCACCAGCACTTTCTTCCAGGAGATGGCACAACAGATTCAAACCTATTTACGCGAGCAGATGCCAGTATGGAAGGGCAGTTACACCGGAGTCGAAGAGATGAAGGTGGCGGTCATGGGCTGCGTGGTCAATGGCCCCGGCGAATCGAAGCACGCCAGTCTTGGTATTTCCCTGCCCGGAACGTTCGAGGAACCCAAAGCTCCTGTCTATGTGGATGGCCGCCTGTTCACCACGCTGAAGGGCGACCGCATTGTCGCCGAGTTCATTGAGATTCTCGACAACTACGTTGAATCTCACTACGCACAGAAAGAAGCGGCCACCGAAGAAGTCACCAGCAAAGCCTGAGTCCCTCCTCACTGTGTGCCTTCCATCTCCGAACCTGCGATTCTACTGACCGGTAAGAAGAAACACTGGGCTCTGAGGTGGCGGCTCGCCGCCCGTCGAGCTGGAAGCCGCGCTGAAAGGCGCAGCCAGGTCCCTAACCAGCGTATCCGGCATGTTTCCCCCGGGGCTGATAGAACTCGTGGTGGTCGTGACGATGGCAATCGAGCCAGCATCGCACATGCTCACGTAGACGCGACTGCTGTCTACTGAAGCCGTCGTGAACACCCGGAAACGAGTGGTACCAGGGGCATAGAGAGCCGCCGGAGCGCAGGAAGCGACCGGCGGCACGGCATACTGAGACTGATGGGTACTTGGATTCGATGCGAACGGTGGCGAACTGAGCAAGGTCAGAGCGGTCTTTGCCGCGAAACTGTTGGCGTCGAACACCGTGAGGCGAGGGATCACGCAGGCAGAAGACGAGCCGATAACTGGGTCAGGACAAGATGTCGCTATCTCGTAGCTGGCAACGTAAAACCGGCTGCCATCGCCTAGAGCCGTCACCGAAGAGGGCGTGCACGCGCTGGGGCACGGCGGGTTGGGGCCCGCAGTCATGGAGATGGCCGAGAGCTGAATCGGTGTGTCGTTAGCTCCTCCGGTGGTGGAAAAGACGTGGACCATGCTGGTCGAAGGGTTAGTCACATAGAGACGGTTCAGGTGCGGATCATAAAAAACGAAGTTGGCCCCGGCACCGACCGGAAGATTACTGACAACTGTGTCCGTGGCGGTGTCAATCGTCACCAGCTGCCCGTCGCCTTGGGTGAGCACGTACACCTTCTGGCTGTCACTCCGGGACACCAACCAGACTGGCGTGATCCCGACGCTCCCGGAGAAGCCGGTCACGGTGTTCTGCGACATATCGACCGTATTCAAGCTGCTGACCGGGTTGCTGACCGCGTTGCTCCCTTGGTTGGCCACGTAGAGCTTGTTGCCGTTTGGAGTCTCCGCTAAAGCCACCGGGTGCTGCCCCACGAGCGCGCTATTGGTGACGGCATTCAGTGACGTGTTGATAACCGCAACTGAGCTGGAGTTATAGTTTGCGACGTACATAGCATCGTTCTGGGTGCTGGCAAGGAAGACGGGCTGCGCGGGCACCGATGCGGTTCCACCCAAAGATGGCGCGAGCCCGGTGACCGAGTTCACGTATTGGATGGTTGTCCCGCTGATCGGGAAGACAGTAAAAGTGCCGTTGTACCCGGCAATGCCTGCACCTGCGATGACGATCACATCGCCGAGCCCGATGTTGTTGAGCGGAGCATTGAGCGTGGCCGTGACCAGGTTGCCGGACTCGCTTATAGCGCTGATGCTAGATGTCTGACCGGGCAAACTGATTGTGACCCCGGCGCTTAATCCAGTCCCGATGGCAGCCTGGAACGCCGGAATGAACGATGTAACGATGTCGGACTGACCGACGACACTACCAGCGCTCGCCACAAATACTCGTGTGTTATTGGGAAGAATCGCGGCGTGCGTGGGATTGAGCCCAATATTGATCACACCCACGTTTGTGTCCCCGGAGACATCAACCTGCATCCCGGTGCCCGGGTTGAAGGGCACATTGGCATTGATGGCGAACACTTCGTGAAAATTACTTGGATTCGGCGGAGTTATCGTGATGGGGATTACCACCGGACGGTACACCTGCCCGCAAGACACGCATACCACTGTGCAAGCCAACACAACGACCAATTGAGCTAAGTGTCGCAACCTCATCTGCACCCCAAAGGAGTTCTGGTTCAAGTGATTCACAGGCGGAAGCCAATTCTACTGGTTACGGATAATCCGCGCCAGAGTGCGGGTTATCCGCGCGCGAGGAAAAGTCTCGGTCTTCAGACCTGAGACTTTGTCTGTGTCAACATAAATCGTTCTAGATTGCCAGCAAGCACATGTGATGCCCGGAGGGAAGTTCAAGTTGGACCGCAAGCCGGAAATGTTGACGGTGTCAGCCGACACGAAATAAGCTGGGGCACATCCAAGACAGTTGACAAGCGGCGATAGCTGCGAGATTGAGAACCGAGGACTCAAGCAGTCCTAACGATTCCCGTGGCTCGAAGCCGATAGCGGTAGCCCGAAGTCTGAGCTTAACGTCCGCGCCGCGACTTGCCCCCCGCGGCGACGGCCCGCGGCTCCGCCCTGGCAGTAGCTGCTGGTTTTTTCTTGCCTTCCATCTGCGCCAGGCTTTGCTTGAGAGCCGCCATGAGGTCTACGACCGGGGCGAGTTTCTTGGGCTTCTCGACCGCCGCTACCTCTCCGCCTTCGAGTTTTGCCTGGATCAGCTTCTTCAGGTTCTCCTGAAAACTGTCAGTATATTTCTCCGGGTTCCACTCATCAGCGAGCGCTTCGATCAATTGGTGCGCAACTTTCAATTCGGCTTCCTTCAACTCAACATCGGGAGCGCCGAAACCGTCCACCTTCCGCACTTCATCGGCGTAGTACATGGTGTGCAACATCAATCCGCCCTCGTGAGGCCGCAGAAACACCGTGTACTCGCGGTTGTGCATGGTGACTTTTGCAATCGCAACAAAATCGCTCTCGTCCAGCGCCCTGGTGAGCAAGGCATACGGACGGCGTCCCGCCTCTTCCGGCAGCATGTAATATGACGACTCAAAATAAACCGGATCTACATCGCTGGACTTCACGAATTCGAGGATCTCCATCGTCTTGGCGGTTGCTGGCTCAATCTTCTTGATCTCTTCGGGTTCGATGACGATGTATTCGTCCTTGCGGAACTCGTAGCCCTTGACTATTTCGTTGCGCTCAACGACCTTGTTTTCGAGGGGACAAATATATTGCTGCTTCACTCGCTGTTTGTCGGGCCGATGCAGCATGTTGAACGAAATTCCCGAACTACGCGCACCGGAAAACAGTCGCACCGGCATGGAAATAAGTCCAAAGGTTAGGTGACCCGACCAGACCGAAGCTGCCATGGTTCCTCTTTCGCAAACGAACGCGCGCCTGAGGGCGCGAGTCCGAACTTGACGCCACAACAAGGCTAATTCACTTAGAACTGTGAGTTTAGCCTAGAACCCATTTTTGATGCACAAAACCAGAAGCCCGGGAATCGAAACTTGAAGCCCGAGATCATGGGGTCAGCGCACAGTAAACCCCTAGGGATTGTAGTTTACTTAGCGACTTCCCGCATCCTTGGATTAAGACGCCTGGTCGCTAACATTAATGCTAGCGCGTTGACGTATGCTGATGCTGTAGGTTCCTACCCTTGCAGGAGCTATGCATGAGAAAGAACCACCAGCCCGGCTGGGTGGAGGCAGAGATCGTGGATGTGGAAGTCACGATCAGAGAGGTCCATGACGCACCAAGCCAAAGAGTAAGAAAACACTAAGCACAGTGCAGCTTCAGTTTTGAACCACTTTAAAACGTCCGACCCTTTATGGACAAAGCCTCTTGGAGACCAAATGCCCGACCTGCGTTATCCCATCGGCAAGTTTACTTTCAAAGAGCCTGTTACCGAAGAGCAGAAGGAAAAGTGCCTGTACGACGTTGACCACGCGCCAGCCAACCTTCGTGCTGCCGTCTCAGGACTTTCCGATCAACAACTGGACACAGAATACCGCCCCGGCGGATGGACGGTGCGTCAGGTTGTGCACCATGTGCCGGACAGCCACCTCAATGCTTACATCCGCTTCAAGCTCGCACTGACCGAGGAAGTGCCTACGATCAAGCCCTACGCGGAAGACCGCTGGGCCCTTCTGCCCGATGTTCAGGCCACGCCCATAGAGGTTTCGATGATGCTGTTGGAATGCCTGCACACCCGCTGGATACGGCTCCTCCGCTCGCTCGAACCCAGTGACTGGAAGCGGACTTTCCGCCATCCCGAACTGGGAGTTATGGCTCTGGAGAAAACACTTGCCCTTTACGCTTGGCATGGACGCCATCACGTAGCCCACATCACCTCGCTGCGGGAGAAAAATGGCTGGTAGCAAAGCAAGGAACGCGAACCCTGATTTCAAGTAATTCCCAGCCGCCACAACAGATAGCTGGCAGACTCCCGCACGCTCGACCACAAGCGTTGCCATAAGCTTCTTGGCCGCGAATCCGGACGGGGTGCAACATAAACCTGGCTGATGCCCTCGTGTTCCAACAGTTTCTTGATGCGGAAAACATGGTAAGCGTCGCTCACCGCCACGCAACTATGCAGTCCGTTGGCTCGCATGATGACGGCGACTCGCACGGCTGATTGGGCCGTATCATTGCCCTGGGTCTCGGCGATGAGATCACGTTCCGGGATCCCGCGATGCATCAAGTAATCGCGGCCAACGCCACCCTCGCTGAATCTAGGGTCGGCAGCAGCACCTCCGGTCGTGATGACAACCGGTGCGATACCCTGCGCAAAAAGCTCGAAGGCGTGATCGAGGCGAGCGCGGAGCACAGGGGAAGGGTGTCCGGAGTATTCCGCCGCACCAAACACCACAATGGCATCTGCCGGCTTCGCCTCTTCAAGCCGCGACTCGCGAACAATCCTGATGCTCGTCACAGCGAGAAAGGCTGCCACGGCAGCTGCCATCAGGGCCACTAGCCAAAGGAACCAGTGGCCTCGCCGACGCCGGTTGGCGCTATCGTCGTCCATGCTCAGGCGAAGAACCCGGAGATATCGTCAGCCGGGATCGCGCCTTCGCGGATGATCCGCCAACGCGCGTCTTCGTCCGACAGGTCGACGATGGTAGAGGCCACGTCGCGAGGCGAAGGTCCTCCATCCACAATAATGCTGATGCGCCCGTGGAGTTGATCGCGTACCTGGTTGGCGCTGGTGCATTCGGAAGCCCCACTGAGATTTGCAGAAGTCGCCGTGATCGGGATGGCCGCGGCCGTCACCACGGCCAGCGGTATCCGGGCGTTAGGCACGCGTAAAGCCACATTTCCTGTATTCGCCGTAACCTTCAGCGGCAATCGCGAACCCGCCTTGACGATGATCGTCAACGGCCCTGGCCAGAATCTCCGCGCCAAAAGATAAAACTCCTCCGGCAATGGCTTGGCCAATTCCTCGGCTTGGTCGACACTCTCAATCAACAGTGACAGTGGCTTGTGGCGCGACCGGGTCTTGATGTCGTACACACGATCGACTGCGCGCAGGTTAAAGGGATCGGCTGCCAGCCCGTAGAAAGTATCTGTGGGCATGCCCAGCACCTCGCCGGCGCGAATCTGATCGGCCGCGTACTTGACTAACGACATTTCGGGGTCGTCACAGTTTATTTTGACTATCTCGGCGCGCACGGCGTTTCCCTTCGGGTTTCTTCTGCCTCTATTTGATTAGACCGCGAAACCTACCATAATACGGCAAAGCGCCGCAAGCCGAGTTGGCAGCCGAGTCCGAGTTTACAGCGTATCACTCGGGCGCGTAACTTCAGAACAGTCTGAACAGCGTATGAAGAAGCTCTCAGAAACCGCCAGCGCTGCGCGAGGCCGATTGCGGCGTATCGAGGGTCGGCACAACCCGCTGGTTAAATTGTTGCGTCAAGCCTTCGCCGGCGCCGACTGCACCCGCGATGGAGACTGCGCGGTCGAAGGTCTCCGCATCGTGGAAGAAGCCATCCGCAGCGGACTGCGCTTTCGTGCTGTCTTCTTCCGCGAGTCTGAGCAAGACCTCGCGGAGCGCCTGTTACCTCAGATTGGCGCCCACGTGGAAACCTTATTGCTGCCCAGCAAGATTTTCGACAACGCGGTGCCGTCTGAAACGCCGCAGGGTGTCGCGGCACTGGTTCATCTCAAGGAATTTTCCCTCGAAGAGATTCTGGAGAGATTGCAGCTTGGTCCCTTAGTGGTCATCGCGGGGCTGCAGGACCCTGGTAACCTGGGCACCATCCTCCGTTCCGCCGAGGCTTTCGGTGGCGCCGGAGTCGTACTGGGCGAGGGCACAGTGAGCCTGTTCAATGCCAAAGTGGTGCGCGCCTCCGCCGGTTCTATTTTCCGCGTACCCGTGATTCGCAGAAAGCTTGATGCCGTCTCTTCCCAGCTGCGTGCCCAGGAAATTCGTTTAGTCGCAACTTCCTCACACAAGGGCACACCCCTAGGCGAAGCGAGGCTGACCGGAGCACTGGCCATGTTCATCGGCAACGAAGGCTCCGGCCTGCCCCGCGATCTGATGACGAGGATGGACGAAGTGGTCGTAATCCCGCACGCGCCGCAGGTGGAATCATTAAACGCCGGAGTGGCCACCAGCATCCTACTGTACGAAGCCGCGAGGCAAAGGAAATAAGAAGGCTCAAGACGGAATCGGCGTCAATATGGAGAAAGCGAAAAGGCACCCGTAAGGTGATTCGAAGGCTCTAAGCCAAAAGCGAAAGCCAAGAGCTATTTCCCCCATGGGCCTCTTCCCACCCATTCCGAACGCGAATGCCCCCGCGGACCGTACACGGCCACTGGCGGACCGCATGCGCCCGCGGACGCTCGACGAATTCGTCGGCCAGGAGCACCTGATCGGTCCAGGCAAGCCTCTGCGGACGCAGATCGATCGCGATGATGCCGGCTCCCTAATCTTCTGGGGACCGCCGGGGACGGGGAAGACGACGTTGGCAAAGATCATTGCGGGCATGACCAAAGCCGAGTTCCTGGAATTTTCCGCTGTGCTGGCAGGAATCAAAGAGATCAAGCAGGTCATGGCCGACGCTGAGCGGGCCCGCCAGTACGGCACGCGAACCATCGTTTTCATCGACGAAATTCACCGCTTCAATAAGGCGCAGCAAGACGCTTTTCTCCCGCACGTGGAGAAAGGCAACATTCGCCTGATTGGCGCCACGACCGAAAATCCCTCTTTCGAAATCAACTCGGCCTTGCTATCTCGCTGTCGCGTATATGTACTGAAGCCCCTGACTGAAGACCAGATCGTGCCTCTCCTGCGCCGGGCTCTATTCGAGGAGGAACGCGGCCTGGGCGGAATGAAAGTGAAGGCATCGGACGACGTCCTGAGAAAGATCGCCAGTTACACCAGTGGCGATGCTCGCAGCGCCTACAATGTCCTGGAAGTAGCCGCTGCCCTCGCCCAAGAGAAAACTTCGGACCAGTCGCCCGCCGAAATTACTGACGACATCGTCCGCGACGCGCTGCAGAAGCGCACCCTGCTCTATGACAAGAGTGGCGAAGAGCACTACAATCTCATCTCCGCGCTGCACAAATCAGTTCGCAACAGCGATCCCGATGCCGCTCTGTACTGGCTCGGCCGCATGCTTGAAGCTGGCGAAGATCCGCTTTACATTGCACGTCGCGTCGTGCGCATGGCGGTCGAGGACATCGGTCTCGCTGACCCTAACGCACTCGCACTGTGTATGGCAGCCCGCGATGCGGTTGATTTCATTGGCATGCCGGAAGGCAATTTGGCGCTGGCGCAGGCGGTCGTCTATCTGTCCGCCGCTCCCAAATCCAATGCCCTCTACACTGCTTACAGCGAAGTGCAGCAAGACGTAGAACAGACCGCCGCGGACGCCGTCCCGTTACATCTGCGCAATGCTCCGACAGGGCTCATGAAAGGTTTGGGCTACGGTGATGGATACCAGTATGCTCATGATCTCAAAGAGAAAGTCGCCAACATGCAATGCCTGCCCGACAATCTGCGCGACCGGGTTTATTACAGGCCCACTCTCGAAGGTGTGGAAAAACGGATTCGCGAGCGATTGGAGGAAATCAAGCGTTTACGCTCGCTCGCCCCGCCACAGAAACCGCCCCGTCCCAAGAAAGAATCCTGACCCAGCAACCGTGCATCTCATAGGGGCAGAAGTTTCTCGCTCGAAAAGGGCTGAATCTATGGCTTCAGGCTCGATAGCCACGGGATCGGACGCTGTCGCCGTCCGTGCCCTGCAAGGTGCGTGGGTTGAAGACCTGCATCGGCTACAAAAAGCCGCTCAGAACATCTCCTCTATTCTTGACCTCGATCCGCTCATCGACACTATCGTGAATGAGGTTGCACGCTCGTTCGGTTGCGTCGAGGCTAACGTTTACCTGCACGACGAGGAGCACGGCGAGCTGGTTTTGGCCGGAGTGCATGGCTGCAGCCTTCATGGCAAAGGGCAGCGTCTTAAGATTGGCAAAGAAGGCATGGTCGGCTACGTGGCCTCGACCGGGCAGATGCGTTACGCCCCCGACGTGCGCATGGATCAGTACTACATCCGCTGCGAAGATTCCACACTTTCCGAAGTGGCGATTCCGCTCCATTCCGGGGACGGGGGTTTGGTCGGAGTGTTTACCGTATCTCACCCCGAGCTGAATGCTTTTCCCGCAGAGCGGCTGCGCCTTCTCCAAGCCTTCTGCAATCAGGTATCGGCTGCAGTGCACAACGCGCGCCGATTCCAGCGCGAGCGCGACGAGCGGGAAACCATGAATCGCGAAGCGGAAGAAGCTCGCGCTATCCAGCAGGCGCTCTTGCCTAAGAGCTCTCCGTACATCCCTGGGTTCGCGGTCTCAGGCTTGAGCGTCCCCGCCCGCGCAGTGGGTGGCGACTGGTACGATTTCATCCCCTTCGAAGATGGCTCCTGGGGACTGGTTCTCGCCGATGTGTCCGGGAAAGGTGCTGCCGCGGCCTTGTTGATGTCTGCAACTCGCGGCATTCTGCGCTCTTTAGCAGAAACCTGCTCCCATCCAGCCGATGTGCTGAACCGGCTCAATCGTGCCCTGGTTAATGATTTCCCTGCCGGGCGATTCGTCACCATGGTTTACGGGATACTCGATCCGGCAGCTCGCACCGTAACCTTTGCCAATGCCGGACATCTGCAACCGTTGTTCATCGATGACGCCGGCCCTCGTTTTCTGGATACCGAGCAAGGAATGCCTCTGGGCCTTGGCTTCGGCGAGTATTCGGAGACACGGGTTCTTCTGTCTCCTGGCTCGCGGCTGCTTTTTTACAGTGATGGCATCACCGAGGCCGTGAATGCCGAGCAAAATGAGTACGGTCCTTCCCGGCTCGTGACCCACGCGCTCAGCCCGGACGCATCTGCGCTGAGCATTGTTGATGATGTCCGCGCCTTCTCTAACAGCGCTGGCCTGAACGACGACGCCACGGTTGTGTTGATTAGTGTGGGGCGATGATTCGTGTGGGGCGATGATCGGACCGCAATTTTACCCAAACCGCGCCCGGTGCTCTTTGAGGATGCACTGATCCATCACCACGAAGATGCCCGCCCGGCGCCCCTTCTCCGCAGCTCTCTCATCAATCACGCCTTCCTGCGCCCAGACGGCAGCCACCTTGAGTTGGATAGCTTGCTCCACGATCTCCTCGAGAAACTCTGACCGCCGAAAGACATTCACGATGTCAACTTTCTCCGGCAGATCAAGCAGCGAAGCATAGGCCTTCTCGCCCAGACTGGATCCGATGTGGGGATTCACCGGAATGATGTGGTATCCCTGGCTCTGCATGTAGGCTGACACGCCGTGGCTGGCGCGGAATGGATTGTCGGAAAGCCCCACTACCGCAATGGTTTTCGCACCTTTCAGTAATTCAGCGATGGCGTCCGATTCCGGCAAGGTGCGCATGACTCTCCGCGTTCCTCCCCTGCAATTATTTTTTGGGCGAAGCCGCCAGCTTCTGCTTGTACATCTTCTGAGCCAGCTTGCGGATCGTCTCTGAGACTTCCTTGTTGGCGGAGAGGTTTTTCAAATCCTGGGTCAGCAGGTGCTTCATCAATCCCAAGCCAAGATCCAGCGGAGTACGGGGATTGCCCACCAGGTTCCGCACCACGCCATAGATTTTCATGAACCGTCGCTTCAAAGGAATCGCCCGCAGCACTGACTCCAGCACATTCTTCTGGCTCGCGAACTTCTCGACCTCGCCGTCCGACAATTTCGGGGCCTCCAACACCGCCAATGCCACCACCTTGGTGCCGTCACGGATCAGCAGTGAACGCTCTTCTTTGTTGCCTTTCAACGCCAGTTGAATGCGCCCCTTGATGTCGAGGCGATTGATTTTTTGAACGGCGTTGTCACGCTTGGCTGCGACCGGAAGCGCCGTTTTACCGGGAGCGGCCCTCGCTGGAACTGCGGCCGCGCCGGCCGCCGCATCGTTGGTTCCGGCAACCAGAGTGGGCGTATTGCCGCCGCCCTCTGCCGTGGAAGACACCGGAAAATAGTCCTTTCCCAGCAAATCCAGAACGCCACCGATCGCCTGAAACGGCTTCTCTCCTTCGGCGGCAATTTCGCTGGCGTGTTCGGAGAGATAGGCGGCTACCGCTTCGTCGGGAACTTCTCCGCCTGCATCGTCTGCCGCTGCACTCTGGAGTTGTTCGTCCTCGTGGCCAACCCCGGGATGGTTAACGCCGGCGATGGAAGTGCCGCCTTCGTCTTCATTTTCATTGCTTGCGGAAGAAATCAGCGCATTGATCTCCTCGGATTCACCCTCGTTCAAGTAAGGATTTGACCGCAGACAGTCTAGGATCGCTTCCGAGCGTCGCACTCGTGAACTCTTAAGCATTGTCTCAATGCTTTCGCGGGAGGCAGAAATTGCGAATTTGACTAGTGTCTCCTGGGCCATCGCAGGGTTCTCCAGCAAGGCTGGCAGCAATTGTGGCCGCAAGTTTTCCACGAAGTAGTCCAGCACTTGGCCGGGAGTTTGCGGGTTGGAAGCGGCATCGAGGGATGCTTTCGCGTCCCAGCCGGCCAGCGTCATCCGCGCCACATCGCCAAAAATCTTGTTGTATTTGGCGAGATAGACCAGAATCTCTATGTTCTCCGCGGGCGGCACCGACAACGCGCCTCGGGCCGCAAACTGCATCATGTTGGAGGGCAACTTGGATGCGCGGATTTGATCAATTATGCGCGGCATAGGTTCATGCGTCCAGCAGACTTTGAATGCTTCAGGCGTCTGAAGCTCAGGCCTATTATCGGCGAGAGCCTCGACCAGCGAAAGTTACTAAAGCGAAAGCACCCCATGAATCGAGAACCCTCTCGAACCTCATCGGAAGCTCCCCGTAGCCCGGATGTGACAGACGAACCCCAACCCGACAGAACTTCAATCCATGTTGCTTTCCGTTTTCTCCACCGCCTCCAATTCCCTTACGGCTAGTGCGAATTCACGAGTCAACCGGTTAGGCTTGCGGCGAAGAAATTGATCGCACAAGGCGCGATAGTACCAAAGTGTACCGTCGCGACCTCCCTGGAAACGCGCCCACACCGATTGTCCGATTTCGCGGTAGTCCGTCAGGATGGAACGCAAGTTATTCAGCTTGTCGGCAGCGGAAACCAGCCTGGCATCGGCGTCGGCGCTTCTCAGACGCCGGATATAACCTTCCTTACGCTTCCGCCATGGCGGCTTCGGATCACGATCGGCATCGGTGCAACCTTCTACTGCGCTAGCCACACGCTTGCCAAAACGGCGGCGCACTTCATTGAGCATCGGCGCGCCTCCGCAGTCTTCGACAACGTCGTGCAGCAGCGCCGCGATGGCGAGGTCTTCGTCGCCTCCAGCCTCCAGCACGAGTGAAGCCACTCCCATCAGATGCGCAATATAAGGGATGGTCGAAGCCTTGCGAGTCTGGCCGGCATGCTTGTCCGCTGCGAATTGAAAAGCCCGCAGAAAGCGTGGCCCCAGCTTAATCGCTGCTCTGTGCTTGCGTCCCACCATCGCTGCTCCCCGGTTTCGCCCGTGCCTCGCTTACTTCTCGCCGCGGCGCATCAGCAAGTACGCCCGGATGAACGGCTGCAAGTCTCCGTCCAGTACGCGGTCCACATCGCCTACTTCCAGTTTCGTGCGGTGGTCTTTAATCAGCCGGTAGGGCTGCAGCACGTAAGATCGAATCTGGGATCCAAACTCGATGTCGAGCTTGGAGTCCTCAATTTTCTTGGTGGCTGCGCGTTTCTTCTCCATCTCGAATTCATAGAGCTTCGACCGCAGCATGCTCATGGCTCGTTCGCGATTCTTGTGCTGCGAACGCTCGTTTTGGCAGCTGGCCACCAATCCCGTTGCGATGTGCGTAATGCGCACAGCTGAATCCGTCGTATTGACATGCTGTCCGCCTTTTCCGCTGGAGCGGTAAGTATCCGTGCGGATATCTTCTGGCCTGATGATCACTTCTATCGTTTCGTCGATTTCCGGCGAGACGTAAACGCTGGCAAATGAAGTATGCCGCCGCTTGGCTTGGTCGAAGGGCGAAATCCGCACCAGCCGGTGAACCCCAATTTCACTGGTCAAAAGGCCAAAGGCATACTCGCCGTTTACCACGAACGTGGCCGACTTCAGGCCCGCTTCTTCGCCGGCTTGGTAATCATAGAGCACAGTCTCGAATCCCTGGCGCTCCGCCCAACGTAAATACATGCGCAGCAGCATGTCGGCCCAGTCCTGAGATTCAGTGCCGCCAGCGCCCGGATGGATGGTCACGATAGCGTTGCGCGCATCATTTTCGCCGGAGAGAAGGGTTGCCGTTTCCAGCTTATCCACCAAGCTGCGCAGCGAATCAATCTCACGGCGCAGGTCGGCGTCAACATTCTCGCCTTCACCGGACAAATCCGAATATGCCTGGATGTCGTCCATTCGCCGCGCCAGATCAGTGTCTGTGGCCAAGGCGCCCTCCAGACGCTTCTTCTCGCGCATTACCTGCTGAGATTTTTGAGGATTCGACCACAGATTCGGATCGGCGGCCTGCCGGTCAATTTCGGCTAGCTGCGGACGGATCTTGTCCGCGTCAAAGGTACTCCCGGAGTTCGTGAGCCTTCGATTTCAATGCTGTATATTCCTGTTCCAACTCTTGATTCATGACGATCAATCAACCTTCTTAGGGGATGCGAAGCGCGCGAGCAGCGCCCCAACCGAAATTATCGCACACAGATACGCGAACCAGTCGCCATGACGGGTGTAGAACGTCGATACGGCGGTAAGGGCATAGGGCGCCACCCGTGCCGTGCGTTCCTTGCGCGGAATACGAGCCACAATGCGCCCGAAAGGGTCAATCGGGGCTGTCACTCCCGTGTTGGTTGCGCTCAGAAGCCAGCGGTTGTTCTCAATGGCTCGCATGCGCGTCTGATTCAAATGCTGTGCATAAGCACCGCTGTCGCCGTACCATCCGTCGTTCGAAAGATTCACCAGCACCTCTGCACCCCGCTCTGCAAACTGCCGCACTTCGTCGGGAAATACCGACTCGTAGCAGATGAACACTCCCAGCTTGGTGCCCCCTGCGTCGAGCGGAATCCGTGATGTACCTCGCTCAAACTCCCCTACCTGTTTGGTCAGCCCTCCGGCAAAGGCAAAAAGTCGCGGAAACGGGAGATACTCCCCGAAGGGCACCAGATGAGTCTTGTCGTAGCGCGCGCTCCAATCGCCCTCGGGACTGATCAGAGCGGCAGAGTTAAAGATTTGCGCGCCTTGCCCATCCTTGTTCGTGGCGGCCTTCGTCCCCATCGCTCCGGTCAGCACCCACGTCCGTGACTGCCGCGCCATTTCGCTCACCGCGCTGCGAAACATAGGATCGTTGGTGTAAAACGGCGTCGGCGATTCCGGCCACACGATCAAGTCGACCTTGGTTGGAGCCGGGTTAGCAGAAGTCGCGCTGCCCAAGGTGTCCGGTGACGACTCATGCCTCGCCGCCTTTAGGCTGATCGCAGTCAGACTCTGCAGCGTGCTTTCAAAATCGTCTCGAGTCCATTCCGTTTCCACCGAAGCCGGAATATTCGGTTGCACCAGCAGTGCGGCATGGTCGCCGAGCACTCCGGGGGCGCTGATCCACCGGCCCGCCTGTAACACCGCGGCCGCAGCCACGGCGGCTAGGAGAAGCGTGCCGCGTTTCTTCCGATGGACCAGAAAAGATGCAGCCAGTGCAACGTTTACCAACATGATCTCAAACGAAATTCCGTAAACCCCCGTCCGATTCGCTATCCGGCAGAGTGCAACGTTGTCCACCTGCGCAATGCCCAGCAAGTTCCATGGAAAACCCGTCACCCGCGTGCGCGCCAGCTCTACCGTTACCCAGAGAAATGGAGCGGCCACCAGAACCCGCCGGTGGTCCTGCTCTGGCCCTAGCAGAAAGGTCAGCAGCAATCCGTATAGCCCGTGATAAAGCCCAAGGTAAAAACAGAACAGAAGCAACGCTAGCAAGGCCACCGCGGGGTTCAGCCCGCCATACTGATGCATGGTGTCGTAAATCCAATAACAGGTGCCCGCATACCAGAGAATCCCGCACACGTAGGCAAGCAAGAACGCCTGCCCGGGACTCGCCGCTCGAAGTCTCACCGAGTCGTCGATCTCGAGCGCTCCGACTGGCTGCGCCCGCAGCAGCGCCACCAGCAGCGGCGCGAAAGCAATCCAGCTTAGAAGGTATAAACCGGGAAGAGGAAAGATCAGAACCTGCAGAAGCGATGACAAGCCCACTAACCACCACGCGCTGAAGTGTATCTGCCGCACGCCGCCAGAATAGCAGAGGCCCTTCTCGGTTCTCAGCTTTCCGTTTTCAGGGCGCGGTGCGCTTGATTCCGGAATTCATCATTCCGAAAAAGCTCTGGTCTGTGGGGGAATCTGTTTTCTGTTCGAGCGCCAATGAATTTCGTACGAACTCCACAATCTCAGGGGTGACATAATTGGGGGGACGAATGCGGAAGATCGGCCTTTGGGCCACAGGCTTCAGCGAAACTCTCTCCCAGGCTGCTCCATCACCGCTTGTGGAGTCATGCAGAATGACAGCGCTCGCGCGATCCAGAACCTCGCGCGCCGAATCCTTGAAATCGGCAGTCGCCGGATCAAGCACGGTTAGATATAAATCCGGCCGCAGAAATTTCAAGACACTATTCGATTCCACGATCACGTTGTCCGCCGCCGCCATCCTCTGACGTAAAGCCGGCATCGCCTCCGCCAGCCGTCCCTGCTCAGTGCGAACCCACAACGCGCGGGTTGCCCCTGCCACCAAAAATCGCGATGTGTCCGACTCTCCGGATCGATCTTTCTCTTCCGAAATGGCCCAGTTGTGGTCTGCGGTCGCGCAGTCACATGCTGCGCCGTCGGCCGAGCAAATGCCGTGGCCGTACTGGGTGATTTTCACTGCCGTCCACTGCCACTCCTGCAACCCAGAAATCAAACCTTCGACCACACTGGTCTTTCCCACGCTTCGCGAATGTCCGCCAATCACCACAATTGCCATGGATCGACTTTGACCTGAAGCTGATGACCCGGGTCGAGGTCTGAACTCGGAGATCCTGCTCTCAGGCCTTCCTCCCTAACTTCGCGAGCATCGCAAGCTGTTTCAGGTACTGCCGAACAGGTTGCGCCGGGGTTCCCCAGAAGGCCACTCCTTTGCCGCGCAGCACTTTATTCGGTAGGACCCCGCCCTGCCCTCCCAGCATCACTCCTTCTTCGATGTGCGCATGCTCACCAATGCCTACTTGTCCGCCCAGCACGACGTTGTTCTCGATCACGATACTTCCCGAAAGTCCGGTCTGCGCGGCGATCACCACGTTTTCGCCGATCCGGCAGTTGTGTCCGATGTGGACCAGATTATCGATCTTCGTCCCGCGCCCGATGCGAGTCTCGTCCAGGGCACCGCGGTCAATCGTCGTGTTGGCGCCAATCTCGACGTCGTCTTCAATCACTAACTTCCCCACCTGGGGAAACTTTTCATAGGCACCAGTTTTCGGATCGCAGACATACCCAAAGCCATCGCTCCCCAGCACTGCACCCGCATGCACGATCACACGGTCACCGAGAGTCGTACCGGAATAGATCGTGACGTTGGGATAAATCTCGCAGTTCCTCCCAATCGTCACCCTCGCGCCGATCGCGCTGCCCACCCCAATATGTGTGTTCTCGCCCATCTCCGCATCCTCGGCGATCACAGCGTAAACGTCCACCATCACATCCCGACCTAGCCGCGCCGAAGGATGCACGACCGCCGTAGCGCCCACACTGTGCCGCACCGCACCGTCACAGTTCTTATCGCGAAGAAAACGCGCCGCCCGGGCGAAAGCGAGTTTGGGATGAGCGCTCATAAGAAGAGGCTTGCTGGACGGAGTCGCGGCCGCGGCGAATTCCCCCGCGATCACCGCACCCGCGGCGGATTTCAAGGCTTGAGCAAGATACTTCTCGTCCTCGACAAAAACCAAGTCGTCCTGCTTGGCAGATACAACGCTCGCCACGGCGCTTATTTGAATACTCCCATCGCCGCGCAGCCGCGCCTGCACAGCGTCAGCAATCTGCTGCAGTGAGTACTTCATGCCTCTCACTGTATAGCAGCAGCAACAAAGGAGGGAAGCCTATCTGCCTCCGCCTCCCCGATCCACCTTCATTCTTGGCCATCGCAGTCATGACACCCGAGAGAGCCCGCGCCGCCGGAACAACGAGCGAGTCAGGAAGGCTCGAAGCGAGATCGCGTCGTACCAATCCTCGATCTTTCGCCCCAGGTTTAGAATGAAAGTCGTGGAACGCAAAGTATTCTGGATGCTCTTCGTTGGGCTCGGCCTGATTGCCGACTTCGTCCTGCCGCTCTGGTGGGGCGTAGCCGCGACTATTCCCATCCTGTTCGTCTCCTGGTGGATAGCCTACCGCAGCGATTGGTTCTAGCTCTCCAGGAACATTACGCTGCCAGCGAGCTGTGGATTTCAAAACATCAAGGTTAGCGCCTCATGATTCCGCGACGGGTCAGGTGATCACTGTATTTTCCGACGGCCTAACCAAGTTCTACTCTGAAATCAGGGAATTCCTAGGAGGAGGATCACACCATGAATTGGGACCGAGTGCAGGGTCAGTGGAAACAACTAAAAGGCAAGATCAAGACCAAGTGGGGCAAGTTGACTGACGATGACCTCGATGTCATTGCAGGCCAGAAAGATCAACTAATCGGCAAAATTCAGGAGCGTTACGGACTCAAGAAAGACGAAGCCCAGAAGCAAGTGGAGGAGTGGAATGCCACGCTGGCTGACGAAAACGCGGCCCAAACCGAAGCCGAGCGCAACCGAGGCATGCGTCGCGCTGGCTAAGTCGCTCGCGGGTTGAATCAGAGTCACCTGCGAATCTACTGGACAGGGGGAGCCCATTGGAGGCTCCTTTCGTCGTTTAGTAAAACCGCGTATTTTGGCGGTTAAGCCACCCCAGACGCTCCCGCAGCTACGTCGTCCGTTCCGCTCCTTTCTTCGTCTTCAGCTCCGCCAGCAACTGCTCGATGCGATCTTCCTTTTCCAGTGCAGCCAGGCGGTCCTCCATGTTGTCTCCCGCAATTTCCGACTTCGCCTGGCTCACCGCCTCGGAATGTATTACTTTGCGCTTCATGCGGTCGAAAGCCGCGGCTTTCGAGCCGTCGCCCATGGCCATGCGCGCGTCGCTGGCTTTGCCCACGGCGCGGGCACGGCGATGTTGCGCGACCAGCAGATCGGCCTTAGCTTGCGCTTCCGTTAACTTCTGCTCCAGTTTGCGCAACGCCGATTTGAGATTTTCCGCCTGCGCCTTCTGGTCGGTCACCTGCTGCATGAAGTTCTCGCTCACCTCGCGATAGCTCTCCACGCGCTGCAGCGAGGCACGGGCCAAGTCGTCTTCTTTCTTGTCGACAGCCAATTCGGCCTTACGCATCCATTCGGCGACTTTGTCTTCATTTTCTTTCTGCTTCCGCTGCAACAAGTGTTGGTCGGCGATGGCGATCGCCACCTGCGTCTTCACCTGCAGAAGCTGGTTCTGCATGTCGAGGATGACTTGCTTGATCATCTTCTCTGGCTCTTCCGCCTTGTCGATCAGATCGTTAAGGTTGGCCCGAACTAACGTTGCGACTCGCTCTAGTAGTGCCATGGTGGACTCCTTTTGCTCAGCTGCTAGCTCTTCAATGCCAGGTTTTCGCTTCATGGGATCCATGTACTGCCGCGCACTCGGGACACTGGTTTCCCTTCCGCCGGAATGACGCGCCAATCGCTACTCCGATCGCAATTCCGATGGAGAGCCAGAGGGCGATGTGTCCGGCGAGAACACCGGCGACTGTTCCCAATCCCGCCCCCAACGCAATTCCTAGACCGGTGTGCTTGGACTTGTTCATTGCTCCACTCCTCGCCGCGCTCGGCTGGACAGCCGAGGCGGCCGTCCCTAGGCGAGCTCTTGGAGACTTACTTGCCATCTACTGGCAGCTTCGGTGGCTTGTCGCCGATCTGCCGCACCTTGCCCAGCAACTCCGCCAGCGGCATGCCCGAAAGTGTCTCGAACAGTGCCGGCACTTGCGCCGCCATTTTGGTGATGTCGCCAGTGATTTTGTTCATCCCGGAGGCATCGCCGTTTCCGGTGGAAACGATGGTGATCTTGTCGATGTTGGCCAGCGGACTGGCCAGCGCCCTGACAACCTCAGGCATGCTGGTGAACAGCCTGTCGATCACCGCTGCCTGGTTGTATTCCTGATAGGCTTCGGCCTTTACGTTCATGGCCTTGGCTTCGGATTCGCCTTTCTTGAAGATGATTTCGGCTTCGGCCTCACCCTGCGCGCGTATCGCCGACGCGTGCCCTTCGGCCTCCGCAATCAGGCGCTGCTTTTCGGCCACGGCGAGGGTCTCAATGCGCTGACGCTCGATTTCTGCCTGCTTCAACACGGTTGCAATCAGTTCTTTCTCGCGGCGGTTGATCTCCGCTTCCTGCACCTTGACCTGTTGCTCTTTCTCGACTTGCTGCACCTTCACCTGCTCGGCCACAACCTGTTGCTGCATGATATTGGTTTGGATGTCGTACGCCTTGTCGGCTTGCGCTTGCTGGCGTTTTGTGACTTCGAGAAACTGCGCCTTCTTGACCTCAAGATCGCGCTGCGATTCGGCTTGTTTGGCCAACGACAAGGTTTCCGCCAGCACCCGCTCCTGGTCAGCTTGCGCTTTGGCTACAGCCGCTTCCCGCTGCGCCAGCGCGCGCTTGATGGCAGTGTCGCGGTCGGCTTCCGCCGTGGCAACATCGGCATCGCGCTTAATCCGCGCCACATCGGGTTTTCCCATGTTGGTGATGTATTCGTTCTTGTCACGGACTTCTTTGATCGTGAACGAGATCACCTCGAGGCCCATCTTGTTCATGTCCTCAGCGCAGGTGGACCGCATGCGGTCAGAAACCATCTCTGGCTGCTTCACGATTTCTTCCACCGTGAGCTGCCCGATGATGCCGCGTAGATGGCCTTCCATCACCAACCGGATCAGGCCTTCGCGCTCTTGGTCAGTCTTGGTCAGGAACTGCTCGGCTGCCGTCAGGACGGACTCCCGGTCGGACTTCACTTTGATTTGCGCGACAGCCTCGACAGTCACCGCTACGCCTTGTTTGGTGTACAGATCCTGCTGCGGCGCCACGTCGAACGACATCAATTCCAGCGAAAGGTCCCGGCAAACCTGCACCATAGGAAACACCAGCGTGCCGTGCCCTTGCACGACACGCGTCCCGCCGAATCCATACACGATGAGTGCTTCGTGCGGTCCAGCTTTGCGATAGAGCCTGGCCAACATGCTGGTCAGGAACAGAACGGCCATCACTCCCAGCCCGGCGACAATCCCAATCTCCAATGTCCTCGACATCTCGAACATAACGCCTCCTCTTACAAATGCGGTGGTTCTCAATCTTGGGTTGGCTCACCTACCGGTCTCGCCCGCAGATGGCGACTCGCGAACCTCGCCCGATAACTCGCTCCACAAACGTACGTAGGCAATTCCCTTCTCGTAGCGCGTGACGACCACTTCGCTGCCTTTGGCAATTGCGCTACTATCTTCGCTGCGCGCCCCGCAGACCCGGCGTGATCCCACCTGCGAGTAGATAACCTCGCCGGTTCCGCCGGTTCGGATGGAACTGCAAACACGCCCCAAAACTCCAACCATTTCGTAGTCGGCCTGATCCATGTTCTCTTCGTGCGAGATCAGCACCTTGGTCAAGAACAGAAACACAATGCCGCCCCCAATGAGACCGCTGCTCACCGACACCATGAGCGCAAACCCCACCCAGAGGCCGGAATAGCGGGTCAGCAAGTAGCCAGTTCCTCCGAACCAGGCCAGGAATGCCGTCACCGTGACCAAGTTAAACGGGGACACAGCGCTCCCCTGCGCCGCATGCCCACCGGCCTGATGTGCGGCTCCGGCCATCGCACCGGACGCGACATGCGTTGTGAGGGCAGCTGCAGGATTCTGTGCTGGCGTCACTGCTCCGGGCATAGGCCGACCATGAGCCGGGGGAAAGTGTGCGCCACCGGCGTGCCCGTGAAAATGCCACAGATGGAATCGTCCGCTGCGTGAGCCTCCCAGCACGAATGAAAGAAAACTAAAGCCAAAGCCCGTGGCGAAACAGATCAGATAAAAATCTGCCCAGGTCATAGGATTCGCCTCTCTTCCGCGCTGACACCGGGGCGGCGGTTAGCATGCGCTGGTTCTGGACGCAACGCCTCGAGCAGACGCTCTGCCAACCCTGGAGTGTCGAGAATCGCTCCCAACAGCAGAAAGCAGCGGCGGGTGTCTCTTTCGCGGGCGGCCTTGATCATGACATTGCTGACCTCAGGGTCGCTGGCAAAGCGTTCCGAGCCTTGCAACAGCCACACATCGAGCTTGCCTTCCGTGGTTCGCAGGTCCGAGGTCAGCTCAGTGTGATAGCCCTCCGGGTCGTCCACTAGAAAACCGGGATGCACTTTGAAGAAACTCGCCAACAAGGCTCGCGAAGACTGCGTCATGTGAGGACGGGCGCCGTTTTCAATCTGTGACAAATAGGACTGGCTCATAGTCTTCCCGCGCCCCAGCTCCTCACCGATGGCGCGGACGATTTCCTGCTGCGTCATCGGTCGTCCCAATCCACGCAGCGAGCCTTCGACTTCGCGCAGATAACGAATTTTCTCGCCTAGTCGCATATTTCAAATCGACATATTTATATTGCATATTGCAATTACAGTCAAGCGCTCGATTTGCCGTATTTTCGCGGGGTTACACCGGATGTGACAAAGGACAACAGCCAGGCAAAGAGAAAACGCCTCCGGTGCGAACCCGGAGGCGCTGGCTTCTCTCTTCTACGAGACGGTCTCGCCGCTCGCTGCCTTGTGGTGTTGGCCCAGCTTATTGGTGCCGGGTATTGTGCTTGTCGCGATAGATCTGGCGCGACTGGCGATTTTGCCGGCGATTGACCCGGGCTTTTTCTTGCGCAGTCAGCTTGCCACCGTTGGCTTGAGGGTCGGCATGCACTTCCTGATTGATCTTCGCCTGATTGTGTTCCAGGTGGGCCGCTTGGCCGGCGGTCAACTGGCCGCTCTGGATGCCCTGCGCGATGCGGTCCTGCTGGTTCTCCTGGCGCTTGCCGACTTCACTCTTTGGGTTGGTATTTTGCACCGCCGAATTGTGCTTGTCCTGGTCGATCTGCTTGGATAACTGGTTCTGTTGCTGCGTTAGCGTCTTTTTGTCGGCTGCAGTCAGTTTGCCGTTGTCCAGTTTGCGCATGTTGCGCTCTTCCTGGTTAAGGACGGCTTGCTTCTTCTCCAGATTGGCGGTTTCGCCGGCCGTCAGCTGTCCGCTCTTGACGCCATTGGCGATGCGGTCCTGCTGGTTTTCTTTGCGATCCTGGATCGACTCGCCGGTTACAGGGGTAGACGCCGCGGTCGAGCTCTGTGCAGTTGTACTGCTGCTCTGCGCAACAACTGGCAACGCAAAGACCGCCAGTGCTGAATCCGCCGAGCAGTTATTCCCCTGAGCGCAGACACCTCTACATCCCAGCTTCGATGCGAGAGCGAGGATCGAGATAGTCGCGCAATGCGTCCCCTATAAAGTTGAATGACAACACTGCCAACATCACGGCGAGCGCGGGAAACAGGACGAGGTGGGGTGCATCAAAAAGATGGGCGCGGCCGTCGTTGAGCATCGTGCCCCAACTGGCCGTGGGCGGAGGAACTCCCAGTCCGAGAAAGCTCATCGTTGCTTCGGCGAGGATTGCCCCGGCCATGCCGATGGCAGATTGCACGATCACTGGCTGAATAATATTGGGCAGAATGTGGCGGACGATGACGCGCACATCGCTCGCGCCGAGGGCGCGGGCAGCTTCGACGAATTCTTTTTCTCGGGCGGCAAGCACCTGACCGCGGACCAGACGTGCGTAGCCAACCCATCCGCCAAGTGAGAGAGCAAGAACCAGGTTCACGATGCCAGGTCCGCGGAAGGCGACGAAGGCGATAGCAAGAAGAATTCCGGGAAACGAGAGGAATGCATTCATGAGCACGACATTGACGAAGCGGTCGACGCGTCCGCCATAGTAACCAGCGATGGAGCCGATCACAAGTCCGAGCGCGAGCGACGTCAGAACAACGCAACTGCCCACCAGCATCGAGATGCGCGCGCCGTAGATGATGCGCGAGAGGATGTCGCGGCCGAGTTCGTCACTTCCGAACCAGTGCGCCGCTGAAGGCGGTTCAAGACGGGTGGGAAGATTGATAGAGGCGGGATCTTGCGGGGCGATCCAAGGGGCGAAGATCGCGAATAGTACGAAGATAGATACCAACACAACGCCGGTCGCGGCCAGAGGATTGTGGCGGGCAGCGCGGCGGAACGAAATGGCGGCGGTGGACATAAGAACAAAATCCCAGAAAACGCCGAGAAGCCTTCACCCGTGGAGCTCGCGCACCGCTGCCAAAGTTGTTTCTACCTCGGCTGGTGAATTTAACAAGCCGGGGGACAAGCGCGCGTAAAGCGTTTTGTAGGGCGTGACGCTGGCGACGATTTTTTTCTTTCTCAACGCGTCCACCACCTGTTGGGCGTGGATTCCGTGTAGATCAAAGCAGACGATGCCTGCGGATAACTCGTCCTCCGTAGGCGTGTAAAGCGTAACATTCGGCATTTTCGCCAAGCCCTCTTTGAGCTGCCGGTTGAGCGAGTGAATGCGCTCCGCGATGCGCAGCTTGCCAATGGTTTGGTGGAACTGGAAGGCGCGGTCCAGGGCCCAACGATGTTCGAAGGGATGGAAACCTCCAGGAGACATCCAAGAACCGACGGGAATCGGGGCCTTGGGACGAAGCTCCATCCACATTTCGTAATTGGCATCGTCGAATGTGGGAATCGTGGCCGTGGCGGCTGACCAGGCCGTGGGCGTGCCCCAGACGACGCCAGTACCGCGCGGGCCAAACATCCATTTGTGGCATCCGGCGATGAAGAAATCGCAGCCCAATTCCGGCAGCTCGGTGCCATCGACACCCAGGCCGTGCACGCCATCGACGCAAAGTAGCACGCGGTCTTGCTCATCGCGGCCGGCATTGATAGCCTTAAGCGCGTCCGCTATGGCGCGAATCGGGAGCTTCACCCCGGTGCAAGAATGCACCCAAGTGACAGCCAACACACGGGTGTGCGGAGCGACAGCCTTGGTGACATTGGCGACGATCTCATCGACGGACTTTGCAGCTGCGTCGCGGTACAAAGAGATTCTGCGGATCGATGCGCCGGTGCGCTCTGCGCGTAAGCGGAGCGAGGTCTCGGTGGAATAGTGATCGTGAGTGGTGGTAAGGATCTCCTGGCTGGCACGCAGCTTCAGGCCGCTGTAGAGGAGGCCGAGTCCCATGGTCGTGCTGTCAGTGAGAGCGATGTCGGCGGGATCGACACCAAGATAATGCGCGGCTGCCGCCGCGACGGCCGCTTCCGACTCGGTGATATTTGCGAACCAATACTCGATGGGATTGGCGTCGAGAGCGCGCCGGTACATCTCAATTGCGTCACGAACAGGTCTGGGGTGCGACGCCAGGAAAAATCCCGCCATATGAATCAGGTCGGGCACGAGATTGAAATCGGCGCGGACAGCCTCCCAACTTGGAGAATCAGCGGAGGACTGCTTGCCAGCAACCGCCTCAGCCGTCCGCAAGGCGGATGTCAGTGCAACCGCACCGATGACCTGTCCGGTGCGTACCAGAAAATCTCTGCGATACATGACGGAGTCCTCATGCGGTCAGTGACCAACGTCGACCCAGTTGATTCCTGCGAGGTCCAGTTTAATCCCTCATCATTGGTTTCGGAACCTGAGTTTCGAAATCTGGGGCGCGTGTGTTGTTTGATGACGGTTGCTCCAGAGGACTGCCGTTCTAGTTCCCCCTGCGCCAAGAACGAGAAGGATGGGCACTCGGCGGTGGTGAGATGAGCGAATAGTAAACTGCGCCCTCCGCTCTCGAGCTGGCTCACGAATTGTGTTTTCATAACTCACGAATTGTGTTTTCATAAAATAGACTGCACGAACCGGATCGCCGGTCCGCATGCGCGCCGTAAACCTCCACCTCTAGCCTACGTTCTGAGGAGAAAAATCATGAGCAAAGTCTCGTACATTCCCAAGGACTACAACTCGGTCACGCCCTACTTGGTCATCAGGGGTGCTGCCCAAGCCATTGAGTACTACAAGAAAGTTTTCGGCGCGACCGAAATCTTTCGCATGAATAGCCCGGACGGCAAGGTCGGTCACGCGGAGTTGAAGATCGGCAACTCGCACATCATGCTGGCCGACGAAAATCCCAGCATGGGGCAGGGACACACCAGCGCCGCCACCATCGGCGCCAGCCCGGTGAGCCTGTATGTATACCTTCCCGACGTCGATCGCGTAGTCGAACGCGCGGCGGCCGAGGGCGCGAAAATCCTAAAGCCGGTTCAGGACCAGTTCTACGGAGACCGCTCTGGCTTCATACAGGATCCGTTCGGACATCTGTGGGGCGTTGCCACTCACGTGGAAGACGTGTCGCCCAAGGATATGGACGAACGGATGAAGAAGGTAACGGAGGCAGCGTAGTTTGATTTGGACAGGAGGCGGGACACCCGCCTCCTGCATTTTCGATTGCTCCCACAAATCGCAAGACCCCACCTTGCCGCAAATAACGACAAGAGCGCGGAACGCGGCGGCTCCCACCAGCAGGCCCTTCGAGTTCGCATCGCGATCTATGAAACCAGTCGCTGATGACAGTTTTTAGAATGTTTTAACGACGGTCGCCGCCCGGTTCTGGATAATTGAAGCGATCTGTCATCCCGACCGATGTCAGCTGATCTGCGAAACAGTCCACTGGCGAGTGGAGGGACCTGCTTGTCTGGCTGGTACATGTGACGCGTGAACCAGTCGGTCGCCGCTATTCCGCCTACCTGGGATTTCGGCGTTCCAGCGGCCCTCGGGATGACAGATAGATTTGAAATGGCGATTGATAAATCCAATCGCAAACGTCCGCTCGAGATGACGGGTCTCGCGATGTGATTGAAAAATGCACCAAAGAATGCTGCCTCAACGACGCCCATTTTGGCATTGCGAACGACCCAGCCAAGCCCAGTGTGTTTTCTTTACTGCCTGATCCTCGGGTTCGCCACCGAATACAGCACGTCGGTCAGGAAGTTCACCGCGACATACGTCAAGCCAATCGCCAGAATGCAGCCTTGCACCAGATAGTAATCGCGATTCGAAATTGCCTGAATCGTGAGGCGGCCGATGCCGGGCCAGGAGAAGATTGTTTCGGTGACGATGGCGCCGGCCAGCAGCGCGCCGAATTGCAGGCCGAGTACGGTGATCACGGGAATCATGGCGTTGCGTAGGGCATGGCGGTAGACGACGGTGCGCTCGGACAGGCCTTTGGCGCGGGCGGTGCGGACGTAGTCCTGGCTCAACTCTTCGAGCATGGACGTGCGCACCATGCGGGTGAGGATGGCGGCCATAGATCCGCCCATGGTGATGGCGGGCAGCACCAGATACTCGACGCCGCCAGAACCGGAAACCGGCAACCAACCCAGCTTAATGGCACAAAGAATTATGAGGATCGGGCCCAGTGCGATGTTGGGAAACGACAACCCAAAAAGGCTGACGACAGAAATCAGACGGTCCTCCCAACGATTGGGATGCTGTGCGGAATATACGCCGGCTGGAAACGAAAGAATGATTGCGATGAACAGTGACGCCAGCGTCAGTTCCATGGTATAGGGGTAACGCTCGGCCATGAGGTGCGTGACCGTCTGGTTGTAGCGGAACGACGGTCCAAGGTCACCGTGAAGGACGCCCTTCCAGTAACGGATGTATTGCTCGCCTAGTGGCCTGTCGAGGCCATAGGCGTGGCGAGTGGCCTGGATATCGGCGGGTGGCGCTCCTTCGCCGAGCATCTGCTGGATGGGGTCTCCGGGGACGAGGTGGATTAGAAGGAAGACGAGGGAGACGACTAACCAGATGACGGGCAGGGTGTAGAGGACGCGTTGGAGGAGCTGGCGAAGCATGAGGTCAGTGACTCGTGTTTAGTGGCTAGGGGCGAGTTCTCAGTCAAATCTCCGAACCTCAGCGGCTGAAACCGCTGGCTAAAAAGGCTCCTTTTCGGCACGACTGAAGTCGTGTCCTGATCCGAATCGTAAGTTTGTGCCTCCCGACTCTCCCGCACAATCAGCTCGCAGTCGATGCGCGCCTTCGGCGGCTAAAGCTGAACTCAAGCAAGGCGGTTACCGCAGCTCTGAAGCGCTGCGCTACTCAAAGGCAAGCGATGAAATTTTTCCTTTCGCGGAGTTATCTGTCAGTCTCCCGCGTGCTTTGCGGACTCAGCCCCGGCCTCGATGTTTCCTGTTTTCTCAATCTTCACTCTGGCGATGCGGTGGCCTTCCATTTCTGCGACGGTATAACGGTGGCCTTCGTATTCGAACGTATCACCCAGGCTGGGAATCCTTTGCAGATGGGCGAGAATGAATCCACCCAGAGTTTCAAAGCCAGCATCCCGAGGAAGAGTCACGCCGTACTGGGCTTCGAGGTCTCGAATGTTGACTGAGCCTTCGAGCACCATCACTGATTCGTCTTCCAGTGCTGGCTCGGGCGGGGCAAGGTCAAACTCGTCTTCGATATTGCCTACCAATTGCTCGAGAATGTCTTCGACGGTGACGACGCCGGCGGTCGAGCCGAACTCGTCGACCACCACCGCAAGGTGGCGACGCCGTTGCTTAAACTCGGCCAATAATTCAGCGAGCACCTTGGTTTCGGGAACGACCAGGACATCGTGCACAATCTGGCCGATTGTCATGCGCGAGATGCGTTGGGCTACAGGCAGGCCCACGTTGGTGAGCCGCAGCCGCACCCACCGCATTAAGTCTTTGTAGTAGAGAACGCCGACAATGTGCTCCGGCCCGCGCTGCGGGTCGTAAATCGGGATGCGGGAGTGTTGGCCTTCGATAACACGGGTCAGCGCCTCATCGAGGCTGAGGTCAGCGGGCAAAGAGAAAATGTCAGGGCGGGCGACCATGACTTCGCGAACCGTAATGCTGTCCAGTTCAATGGCGTTGTGAATCATCTCTTCCTGAAATTCAGGAATCTGTCCGAACTGGCGGCTGGCGGTAACAATCAGCTTGAGTTCGTCGGGTGAGTGTACGGCGCCGCGACGGCGGGACTCCTGAGCGCCAAAAAGCCGCAGAACCAGGCCGCCGGACTTCCGCATGAAGAAAAGAAAAGGACGAGTGATAGTAAGAAAAGCTTCCATGGGCGCGGCGACAGCAAGAGCGACCTGCTCGGAGCGCTGCAAAGCTAGCGTTTTTGGCACGAGCTCGCCGAGGAGCACGTGCAGGTAGGTGATTAAACTGAAGGCGATCGCGATGGCAATGCTGTGTGCGTAGACGGCCGCGTGCGGAACCTTGTGGACAAACTGAAAACCTTCCACCAGCCGGGCCACCATGGGTTCGCCGATCCAGCCCAGGGTCAAGCTGACCATCGTGATGCCAACCTGGACGCCGTTTACGACCTCATCCAGCTTCTGGTGGAGACGCTGAACGATGCGCGCGCCAACGCGTCCGGATGCGATGAGCTGCTGGATGCGGGTGTCGCGGACGCTCACCAGTGAGAATTCGGCGGCTGCGAAAAAGGCATTGGCTGCCACCAGGAGAAGGATCAACAAGACCCGGAGCAGCACAAAGGCGATCATGGAAACGTAATTCTAACATTCCAAAGGGCTATGCGACGCTTTCGGTTCCTACCGGGCAGACTGGATCGGCGAGCTCAGGGGAGCTCATGGCGGACTCTCAAGGGGGCTAAGCGTGGGCTAAAATGATGAATGGCGCCGTTCGCTGCGTCATAAAATTCAGCTCCGACCGCTACCCTTTATCACGTATCACGGTCTAAACGATCAGCTTAGGTTAAGCGACGGATATCTCCGATACCGTCTAACCCAATCTCAGGAACAAACGTGGGGCTGGCTGCGTACGTGAGGAATGAGGGCACGCGCACAACAGCTGCCCATCTCCAGCGCGCATCAGGGGGCGATTGTGAACGGAAACGGGAATAATAAGAAAAAGCGTCGCAAACTATACATCTACGGTGGCATTGGGCTGGGTTTGGTCTTGCTGATTGCTATTGGTGTGTTTGCTGCCACCCGTGGCGGCACCAAGATTGACCCGTCGAAGCTGGCGAAGGTAGAGAAGGGCGACCTGGCCAAGAGCGTGGTGGCTACGGGCAAAGTTACGCCCATCATCAAAGTCGAAGTGAAATCCAAGGCTAGTGGCATTGTCAAGAAACTGCTGGTGGATTACGGCGACCGCGTGAAAAAGGGACAGCTCCTGGTGCAGCTCGACAAGGTAGAAATTGAGGCGCAGGTGGAGCAGTCGAAAGCAGCGCTTGAGGCAGCCCAGGCCAATCTGAAAGGTTCACAGGCTGACTACGAGCGCGCCAAGGTCGATGCGGAAGGACCGGATGTGCCGCTATTGAAGCGCGCCTACGATCGTGCCCTGGGGATGGCGAAGGACGGAGTCGTATCCGCCTCGGCGTTGGATGATGCCGAGAAGAACTACGAGATGTCGCTCAACAAGCAGAACGTGGCCAAGGCGCAGATGACGGTATTAAAGGCAAAGATCGCACAGTCGGGAGCGCAGGTCGCGCAGGATCAAGCCAACCTGAAGCAACTCGAGGAGCAGCTCAGCTACACCGATGTGGTTTCGCCGATTGATGGAATTGTGCTCTCGCGCGATGTGCAAATGGGCGACGCGGTCAGCTCGATTCTGGTTCTGGGTTCCTCGGCCACACTGGTAATGACGCTGGGCGATACCAGCGAAGTTTATGTAAAGGGCAAAGTGGACGAGAGCGATATTGGCAAGGTTTATCTGGGACAACCGGCGCGGATCAAAGTGGAGTCCTTCAAGGACAAGACCTTCCAGGGCAAGGTCACGAAGATTTCGCCCATGGGGGTAGAGAAGGACAACGTCACTACATTTGAAGTGCGTGTCTCCATCAACAATCCCGGCGGCGAATTGAAGGCTGAGATGACCGCGAACGCTGAAATCATTCTGGACGAGCACAAGAGCGTGCTCCAGATTCCAGAAGGCGCCATTATCTACGACAAAGACAAGAAGGCGTCGGTCGAAATTCCTGATCCGAAGGGCAAAGAGGGCAAGAACAAAGTCCCGGTCAATATTGGGATCTCGAACGGCGCGAAGACTGAAGTGCTTAGCGGTTTGAAGGAAGGCGATCAGGTGGTACTGCAGTAAGAATCGTTGTCGGGCTCGAACGCGAGACCCGGGTAAGGTTGGGGCACGGGTCGCAGATCCGTGCCCCCAGTTCTAAGAGGCGTTTTCAGGCATCGTTTCGTGCGATCAAGGTATGACTGTTCTCGAAATCCTGCGCCAGGCGTTCGCTACGTTCCGCGCTCACAAGATGCGCACGTTCCTCACGATGTTCGGCATCGTGTGGGGAATCGCATCGGTAATTCTTCTGGTAGGGCTGGGGCTTGGTTTCAGCGTGGACCAGAAAAAGCACATGCAGACTCTGGGTAAGGACCTCGTGATCGTTTGGGGAGGGCGCACCAGTTCGCAGGTTGGCGGACGCGCAGCGGGACGGGAGGTCCAGCTCAACGTTGATGATGCTCACCTGATCCAGAACGAATGTTATCTCGTGAAGAACGTCAGCCCGGAGTTGCGTCGAAGTATTCCGGAAGTAAGCCAGTTCAATTCGGCGAGTCGCGGCGTGGTCGGGATGTGGCCTTCGTATCAGGATTTCCGTTCGTTGCTGCTGGCGGAAGGCCGCCTGATTACAGATGATGACGAGCGCGAAGGCCGGCGCGTCCTGGTGTTGGGATCGAAAGCCCATCGCCAATTGTTCCCCGGACAACCGGCCGTCGGCGCGGCAGTACTGGTCAAGAGCGTGCCTTATACCGTCGTCGGAGTTTTGCAGGAAAAGAAGCAGAACTCGAACTATAGCGGGCCGGATAACGACTATCTTTTTGCTCCGTACTCAGCAGTGTCGCGGGATTTCCCTCCGCCCATCAAGCCTGGAGCCGGAATCACGCGTGGGTGGCTTGATGACATTGTTTTTGAAGTCGGTGACCCGGAAGATCACGAAGCGGCGGTTCTGCAGGTTCGCAGAGCGCTGGCGCGCGTGCATCACTTCGACGCCATCGACAAGGATGCGGTTTTCATCTGGGACACCATGAACGGCGCCAAGATGCTGGAGAAGATCTTCGGCGTGGTGACCATTTTTTTTGGCTGCGTAGCCGTGGTCACGCTTTGCCTGGGAGGAATCGGCGTCATGAACATCATGCTGGTGTCGGTGACCGAACGCACGCGGGAGATTGGCACGCGCAAAGCGATTGGCGCGACCCGGCGAGACATTGTGCGCCAGTTTTTCGCGGAGTCCGCGATGTTGACCGTGGTCAGCGGGCTTCTTGGCCTCAGCTTCGGAATAGGGGCTTGTATCGCCATGGGTGCTCTGCCTTTACCCGATTTCGTGCCGCATCCGATTATTTCTCCGATTTCGATCGTGGTTTCGATTCTGACGCTTTCTTTGATTACGGTAACCGCGGGGGTGTATCCAGCCCAGCGTGCCGCAGAAATGACACCTGTGGAGTCTCTACGATATGAATAGCAATCCGAGCTCGAGATTTTCCTCTTCCTGCTTGCCGGCCCGCTCCTCCGCGATCGCGCTGGTCATGCTTTTCGCCTGCACCCTGGCCCTCGCATCCCCGCCGCAAGGGACCTTTGCAAGGACGTTTCAGGTGAGCGGTCCGGTGAACCTGGAAGTGCAGACTCGCTCCGGAGACATCACCGTGCGCAGCGGCCCCGCGGGAACGGTCTCGGTGCGCGGAAAAATCTTTGTCGGCGATCACTGGCTTTTCGGAGGAGACAGGAGGTCGGGGGAAGTGCATGAGATCGAACAGAACCCGCCGTTGCGCCAGCAAGGCGACAGCATTCACATCGACGATGTGAACGCGCACAACATTTCCGTGAATTACGAAATTACGGTGCCTGCAGAAACGGCTTTGCGCACCCACACCGGCTCAGGGGACCAGACGATTGAAGGAGTCCACGGGAACGCCGATTTGCGAAGCGGATCGGGAGACATGCGACTTTCACGCCTTACCGGCGATATTCGCATTCAAACCGGTTCGGGGAATCTGCGTGGCCACGAGATCTCTGGGCCAGTACGCGGAGGAACGGGCAGTGGCGACGTCGAGTTGGAGGAGACTGGCTCCGGTGATGTTGACCTGCATACCGGATCAGGAAACATCACGGCCCGTGGCTTGAATGGCACATTTCGCGGTGAGGCCGGCAGTGGAGACATCACTGCCGAAGGTACGCAAACCGGCTCTTGGGAGATTCGGACAGGCTCCGGCAACGTGCATGTGCGGCTGCCCGGCAACTCCGCTTTTGAGGCCGATCTTTCCACCAGTTCCGGCACACTCGATATTGACGCACCGATCACGATGACGGTACAGGGGCGCGTCCAGGAGTCGAGGAAATCGATCCACGGCCAAGTACGCGGCGGAGGCCCCGTGCTCAAGGTGCATACCGGGTCGGGAGATATTCATATCGAGTAGGGAGCAGCGGTGAGGGGCAGACGCTTTGTCTTCTTGCCACTGGCCACTAACTACTGCTCGCAGTGGTTTAGGAAAAAGACATCTCTGGCAACCATGTTCCTGAAAGAACTCATCTCGCAGGGTTGGCAGGCGTTGATGCGCGACCGGCTGCGCTCGACACTCACGATGCTGGGCATCGTGTGGGGACTGGCATCGGTAGTGCTGCTCCTGGCCTACGGGCAGGGGCTGGGCGGTAGCGTCCTCCATGCCTTCCTCAACATGGGAAGCAATGTGATCGTGCTGTGGCCGGGCCAGACGAGTATGCAGGCCGGTGGGCAGCGCGCAGGCAAGACGGTCAATTACGAATACGAAGATGTCGAGGCAATCCGCGACGAAGTTCCCATTGTGCGTGCGGTAAGCGCGGAGATCGACCGAGATTTTGGGTTCAAGCTGGGCACACGTGTGGTCACGATCCAGGTGCGCGGCGTGGAAATGCCCTACGGGCAAATGCGCAAACTCACGCTCGAAGATGGCCGCTATTTTGACGAGGGAGACTTCGCCGACCGCCGGCGCGTTGTGATCCTCGGTTATGAGGCGGCCAAAAAAATATTTCAAGGCGCGCCCGGAGTGGGTCAGCACGTAAGCATCGGCGGACTGGATTTCGAGGTCATTGGCACCATGCGCAACAAAATCCAGGACTCGATGTACAACGGCCCGGACAATGACAACGGCTTCATTCCCTTCGGACTCATGCGCGACCTGAAAAATCTTCGTGATCCGGACGAGATCATCTTCCAACCCACAGCGGCAGAATTGAACAAACAATCTTTGGCAGCGGTGCGCGAGGTAATTGCAAGGCGGCACCACTTCGATCCCAAGGACGACAAAGCCACTCCGGAATGGGACACGATCGAAGACAGGGCCATGATTAACCGCTTCTCATTAGGCCTGCAGGCGGTGCTCGGATTGATTGGGGCCGTAACCTTGGCCGTGGGCGGCGTTGGCGTGATGAATATCATGCTGGTCTCGGTCACCGAACGTACGCGTGAGATTGGACTACGTAAAGCTCTGGGAGCACGTCCGCGGCACATTCTTGTGCAGTTTCTGTTGGAAGCGCTGGTTTTAACCTTCGCCGGAGGATTGATCGGTATGGCGGTAGCGGTGCTGCTCACATGGGCGATCCCGCCCATGCCGCTGTATGACGAGTTCTATAAGACGGCGAATCACGAAGGAGCCATTTTCCTGCATGCCTCGGCGAGCGCGATGACTGTTTCCTTTGCGATTCTTTCGCTCGTAGGCATCATTTCCGGATTCTTCCCGGCACTAAAGGCGGCCAAGCTGAATCCGATCGAGGCATTGCGATACGAATAGACGAGCGCCGAGGCTCGATCCTCGGGTACCCGAAACCAGAATCAGTGCAAATCCGATTGCGTCTGGAATTCAGTGAGAACGCCGCTAGCAGGCACTTGCGGACCCGCACCCACTCGCTTCCAAGCGGCGATCGTCTGGTTGGCGTTCTTACGGACCCACAAGGATAAAACTCAATGTCAATACAAACCCCTCGATCATTACCTCCGTGCCTTGACGCCGCGCTCCTCCACAAATTAACTTCACATTCGTAGGGAGTATTCTGTTTTTTTCCTAGTGAGGGAAGCTTGCCACAACGTCCGATCATCACACTGACCACTGATTTCGGGATTAACGATCACTTCGTTGGCACCATGAAGGGCGTCATCCTGAATATTGCGCCCGATGCCGCGATCGTCGATATCAGCCACTCGGTTCAGGCCTTTGATGTGCTCGATGGAGCGCTCACCGTCGCGCAAGCCTATTCCTACTTCCCGACCGGGACCGTACACGTGGTTGTGGTTGACCCGGGCGTGGGTACTGCAAGGCGGCCGATCATTGCGTCGAGCGACGGCCATCATTTTGTAGCGCCAGACAATGGCGTGCTTTCCCTGGTTTATGCGCGTGAGGAACGGATGCACGTGCGGCACGTTACTTCTGAACACTACTTTTTACAGCCCGTGAGCAACACCTTCCACGGTCGGGACATTTTCGCTCCGGTGGGTGCCTACCTGGCAAAAATGGTGGATACGAAGAAGTTCGGAGAAGAGATTGAAGACTTTGCGCGTTTCTCAGCGCCCCGTCCCAAGATTTCGGAGAACACTCTCCGCGGGGTGGTGCTAAAGGTTGATCGCTTTGGAAACTTGATTACGAATATCACACCCGCGGATGCTCCCAAGCTGTTCGAAGCTCAGCCCGCGCCGTTCAAGATCGCAGTCGGCAACTGCGAGATTACCGAGATCAGGCAAGTCTACGCCGGTGGCGCTCCGGGAGAGGTTTTCGGCATCCTCGGAAGCATGGGCTTTCTTGAAATCGCAGCCAATCGCGGAGCCGCCGCACAACTCGCGGCCGCAGGAAAAGGCAGCGACGTGAACATCGTGTCGGGAGAGGCCGCAGCGGCGGGCAAAGGCGCTTGAGTTTAGCAGCCTCCCCTGCCTTCCCAGGAAGCTAACACCGCAAATTACGTTTATAAAAAATACCAGTGCGAAAGCAATTCCTCCGCCTCTTGCCAATCCAGACTTGTCATTGCTCCGCAGAGCGACTATCCCCACGACCGCCAAAGTAAACGGGGAAGTCCACACGAATCTAGCGGGAAGATTATCTCGGCCGGTCGCCAGAAGCAACGGCGGATTTGCTTTTCGTCCCCGCACCGTCGGAAATGAGCTTTTCTTAAGATCTGTTGGGTTTGGGATGGACGTACCGTTCCATCTCACCGGTCCATTTGAGAAAGCGCCAGAGATTGCCGCGTTCCCGCCACATGAATTCCCAAAACTCCAGGAAGCCGATCTGCGTCATCTTTACTCCGCAATAGGTCTCGATGCGCCACAACAGGTAAGGACTTCGCCACGGCGCCAGCCGGTGGCCTTTGGTCGCGTTCCAGAGAAAACGGACAGGGTAGCGCATGACAATGTGACCGGAACACCATCATAAATAGGAATGACGAGCGGCACGAATAAAAATGGGACTTCGCTGATTCCGGATTTCGGCCTTACCTGCGGCGCATTGACACCGGAAGTTCTCCTGCCGGCGTTGAAGTCTCGACTCGCGTGGCAACCAGCTTTCGCGGCTGTGACCGCGTTGCGTGTTAGAATCCAGTCTCCGCCAGGGATCTTCCTCATATGCCTGACCCAAACGCCCGCCAGAAAGCGGAAGACCACTACTATGCGGCGTTGGACCTGATGGGTGATGGGCACCTGGAAATGGCTGTAGCCGCGTATCAGGAATCGCTGGCTGCCGATCCTACGTTTACCGAGGCGATGCACGGGCTGGCACGCGCCCTCCAGGACTTGCAGCGCTACGACGAGGCTATCGCGGTGTCCCAGCGCATTGCTGAACTCGATCCTGACGACGTGCTGGCGCATACCAGCTTATCGGTGCTTTATCAGAAGAAGGGCATGATTCCCGAGGCTGAGGCTGAGGGGAACAAGGCCAGGATTCTGGGATGGAAGCAGCAGTTGAAGGGGACGAGCTCTTAGGTTTTAGGCTTCTGATTCTTGGCTTTTGCACCGGGTTTTTGCGCAGTCAGATGTGTCATTCGAGGACGTGCAGGAAGGGTTTGTCGCTAAGAGCTAAGAGCCAAAATCTACAGCTCATACTTCTTCATCAGGTGGCGGAAAGAGCGGTAGGAAATACTGAGCAGGTCGGCAGCTTTGGTTTGCACTCCGTTGGACTGATTCAGTGCATTTTGCAGCAGCGAGCGTTCGATTCCCGCAACGTAGGTTTCCATGCCTACGCCTTCAGGAAGGATCGAGTCTGATCCCTTTTCCGTCAAACCCGGCTGGCCAGCTGCAGCCGCGGCAGCCCGGGCCTTAGGACGCTCGACCGGCAATTCGACGTGCAGTTCGTCTGCTGTCTCCAGAGCAACCGCACGTTCCACCGTATTTTCCAACTGGCGGACATTGCCGGGCCACTCATAACCGCACAGGGAGTTGATCGATTCTTTGTGGACACGCAGAATGCCCCGCCCAGCGGCACTCGCATATTTCTTGAGGAAGTGATTCGCCAGCAAAGGAATGTCCTCCGGCCGTTCACGAAGAGGAGGCACCAGGATAGGGATTACGTTGAGCCGGTAATACAGATCTTCGCGGAAAACGTTTTCAGCTACTGCCTTATCGAGATCGCGGTTGGTCGCGGCGATGACGCGTACGTCAATAGAGATTTCACTGGTACTCCCCACAGGACGAACCGTCCGCTCCTGTAATACGCGCAACAGTTTTACCTGCATGGTCGGTGTCATTTCGCTGATCTCATCCAGGAAAATGGTGCCCCCGCCGGCCACTTCAAACAGTCCGCGCTTGTTTTGGTTAGCACCGGTAAAAGCGCCTTTCAAATAGCCGAACAGTTCGCTTTCGAGCAACGTTTCGGGAAAGGCTCCGCAGTTTACCGACACGAACGGTTCCGTAGCGCGCGGCGAGCAGACGTGAAGCGCGCGCGCCACAAGCTCCTTACCGGTTCCGCTTTCGCCGTGAATGAGGACGGTGCTAGCTGTCGATGCGACGGTGCGGACGGTTTGCTTGAGTTTCTCCATGGCCGTGCTGGAGCCGATGATGTTATCCAATGAGTTCCGAGTCGCGGCATCCCGGCGCAAGGCAAAATTCTGCGTGCTCAGAACAAGTTTCTCGAGGGCGCGATTGATCGCCAGTTTGATCTCGTCCACCAGCCCGGGACTTTTGCGAATGTAATCGGTGGCGCCGCCGGCTTTGACCGCTTCAACCGCGGCTTCATAGTCGTCTACGGCGGTAATGAGGATGACGGCCGAATCGGGCGATATGCGGTGGGCATGGCGAAGCACCTCGATGCCATCAATATTCGGCATCTTAATGTCGGTGACGATGACGTCGTAAAGGGCGCCGTCAATCTTGTTTTTCGCCGCCTGACCGGAGTGTGCGGTTTCGACGCGGTGACCATCGCGGCGCAGTGCGATGTCAAGCATTTCGCAGATGGAGCGCTCGTCGTCGCAGACCAGGATATTAGCCACGAGCCCTCCCTGGTGCGGCCACGGACGCCGGTTCCGCGGGCAGACCGGTTTGCGGCTGGCGCCCAGCGACCTTGCCCAGCCTCAGGGAGAATGTTCTCTCTGTCTCCAAGCGCCGCAGTTTAAGCACGAGAGCAGTTCCCTGACCTTGCCTCGATCGCGCCCACACTTTGCCTTCATGCGCCTGCACAATCTGGTACACAATGGCGAGGCCCAGCCCGGTACCGCCCTCGAAGGTCGATTGGAATGGCTCGAAGATCTTTTCTATCTGCTGCGGGCTCATACCGGTTCCGCTATCGGCAAAACTAAGCTGCCAGTCGGCTCCCAGCGGCTCGATGCCCACAGTGAACGTGCCTCCGCTTGGCATGGCGCGCACCGCATTTTCGCAAAAATTCCAAAATACCTGCTTGATCTTGTCACCATCAGCCAGCACCCAGGCTTCGCGAACCGCAAAGTGACGTTCTATGGAGATGCCGGTGTTCTCTGCGGTCATGCGGTGCTGCATCAGGGTGAGAGTGTCCTCCACGAGCGGTAGCAAGTCGACTTTATCGAAGTGATATTGCTTGCCGCGGGAGTACGCTAGGAAGTCGGAGATGATATTGTTCAACCGCTGAGATTCGCGGGTCACAATTTCGAGCAGTTTTCTGTGCTCCTCGCTCATCTCCGTCGCCGCCGAAAGCATACTGGCGGATCCTGCAATGGAAGTCAGCGGATTGCGGATTTCATGGGCAATAGCCGCCGCCAGGCGTCCTACGGCAGCCAGACGGTCTTGCATGCGAACTTCCCGCTCCAGACGCCGGATCTCGGTTAAGTCGTCGAGAGCGTAGACATAGCCCAATACTCCCCGACCCGGCACGGTCAAAGCGGCGACTCGGACCCGAAACGTCTTGCGGTAGGCGCCTGGCGCATCAAGCCGAACTTCAGCGTGCGACCTCTCTGATTCCATGTTTGGCAATGCATCCAGGAAAAGTTTGTTGACGGGAGTGCCAAGCAGCTCGCTATGAAAACGCTCGAGAAGTTTTTGCGCGGCGCTATTGACCAGAGTAATGCGGCCGTCGAGACCAGTAGTAATGAGTCCGCTGCTGATGGAGTGAATAATGTTCTCATGCAGGGCTTGAAGGTTCTCCAACGCCCCGCTGGCGTCCTTGAGTTCGACCCGCACTTGCCGCAGCTTAGCGGCCAGCAGGCCACCAAGATAAGCCACGGCGAGGAAGGCAAACAGGTTAACGAAGATGATCGCTTGCAACGCCTTCAGTTCTGGATGGGTAGTGCAATAAGAATGGACGAGGCCATAGTAATTGAGCTCAAGAACTGTGCCGTAGAGGATGAAAGCCAGCGCCGCGACCAAATGCGCCCATACTCGCGGCAACAGGACGCTGGCAACGATAATGACCAGGGGATAAAGAAAATTCAGCGAGCTATCCCAGCCCCCGGTCTCGTGCACCACCAGGCTGACCAGGGCAAGGTCGGTAAGAACTTGCAATGACGCCTGTAGCCGGTGCTCCTGCCAGAAGGAAAGCAGAAGGACGTAAAAAAGCGACAGCGTGTACCACAACAGAATCGTGCCGATGAACAGTCGCAGGGGGAGTGGAGTCGGCGTGAAGTGTGCAACCAGCAACTCCAGACCGAGGAGGAATGTCAGTATAAGAATTCGAACCTTGACCAGCCAGGCCAACCAATTCCGCTCGTCGAAGGTCGATTGCATTGCGATCCTAGTGAATCTTAAAACGGGCTATTTTGCCCTCATCCCGCCGTTTCTCTGCGAGCCCGGCGAAGTAGCGAGTCCGATATGTTAAGCAGACCGGCTCGCCTGAGCGACCCGGTCTGCGGACGTTTCGATTCCTCTAGCCCGCCAGTTTTGCGATCATGGCAAACAGCGGCATGTAGAGCGCAATCACAATGCCGCCCACACTGACGCCCAGCAAGGCGATGATGACCGGTTCCAGCATGGCCAGCATGTCTCGGGTGGCCGCGTCCACTTCCTCCTCGTAGAAGTCGGCGATCTTCTGGAGCATGGAATCCATGGCGCCCGTAGCTTCGCCGACTCCGATCATCTGCGTCACCATGTTCGGGAATACACCACACTCTCTGAGGGGATCAACGATAGTGCGTCCCTCTTCAATGGCCTTGCGCACCTTCAACAGAGCCTCTTCCAGCACTGCGTTGCCGGAAGTCTTGGCTGTAATAGACAACCCTTCCAGGATGGGGACGCCAGATGTAATCAGGGTACCGAGAGTACGTGTAAAACGCCCAACCGCGATCTTGCGCAATAACGAACCCATGACGGGAAGATGGAGCAGCATCTTATCGAAGTAGTAGCGTCCCCGCGGATGCTTACGCATCTGCTTGACGCCAAACACTGCGCCCGCCCCACCGACGAGAAACAGCCACCAAAAGCTTTGCACGAATGCGCTCAGACCCATGACGATGCGCGTGGGTAAGGGAAGGGTTACTCCCAGGCCGGCAAACAGGTTTGCAAAGATCGGCACCACAAACTTGAGCAGTGCGCCCACGATTAATACTGCCATGCTCACAACTGCGACGGGATAGATCAGCGCCGACTTGACCGCGGACCGCAGGCGGACGGCTTTCTCAACGTAGGTGGCAAGACGCTGCAATATAACGTCGAGAATACCGCCGGTCTCACCCGCCTCCATCATGTTGGTGGTCAGATCGTCGAATATCTTGGGATATTGCCGCATGGCGTTGGCCAGAGTAGCG
>WNGK01001346.1_pt1 | contig 52133 bp, 41 predicted proteins | sample 5400601 | NCBI WGS metagenome assembly WNGK01 (sample SAMN13153376, study PRJNA577476) | soil metagenome | isolation source: 60 cm soil or saprolite under Garry oak tree replicate 1 | place: USA:California | collected 2016-06-15 | reverse complement strand
CTAAGAGTGTCGGAAAAGACATAGGTCGTATCGGCACGTGCTTGTGGAAAGCCGCCGGGTCCGCCGAGGTTCAGCGCGGAACCACTGATACTCATCTGCGGCAGCCCAATTGGCTCCGAGACCCCGTCATTGATTCCGAAGTCGCCCGGGTTGAGCAGCTGATTCGCAATAAACGAGATGTGAATTCGATTGAAGCCAAACCGTGCCTCGTTGGTTAGCGTCGGACCGAAGATGTGCGTTTCGTTGAGCGTAAGGATTTGGCGCCGCGATTGGCGCGTGTCACCAAAGTTCGGGATCGTGTTTCCCTGTAGCACGGGCTCGCCCCGTTTGTCCCGCTGAAACGCGTAGTAACCGTGCAGCCGATCATTAGTTCCGCGATTGTGGCTGACATCAACAGTCCATTGGTCGATATCCACGGGAGCGGTTGCGGAACCCGTAAAATTTGCGGGTCCGTTATTCGCCGGAGGTATCAGACTGAGCAACTTCTGCACTGTAGTGTTTGTGACCGCCGCCCGCTGCGCGTCCGTCGGCATACCAGTTGTGCTTAGGGTAAGGCCTTGCCGCTGACGCAGTCCTTCGTAGCTGAAAAAGAAGAAGGTCTTGTTCTTTCCTTTATAGCTGAGCGCAGAGCCCCCTTCGCCAAAACGAGGCAGGTTGACTGGTCCGCCAATGTTGAATCCGAACTGATTACGCTTAAACGGCGGGGGACTCGCGGTGCGATCGAAGAAGTTGCGGGCCTGGAGCTTCTCGTTGCGTAGATACTCAAAGAATTCGCCATGGTATTCATTGGTTCCCGACCGGGTGGCGATGTTTACGATCGCGCCGGAGTTGCGTCCGTATTCAGCACTGTAGGTTGAATTGTCAAACTTGAATTCCTGGACGGTATTGATCGACGGCTGAAATGTGATCTGGTTCTGGACCATGTCGTTAAGATTGACGCCGTTGATCATGAAGTTAACCGTGTCTTCGCGGTTGCCGGCTGTATTAATGCCGAAGGAACCCTGGCCGCGAAGCGGCGCAGTCAGAAAGCCATTCTGCGGCGGGGCGACCGTGCCCGGTACCAGAAGACCCAGGTCGACGAAGTGCCGCCCATTGAGCGGAATCTCCTGCACCGTCCTTTGATTGACAACCGTCCCGACGGAGGTTGTTGCGGTTTCGATAACTGAGGTATCAGACGAGACAACAACTTGCTCAGTTATGTCGCCGACCTCCAATTGGAAGTTCTGCACCACCGTGCGTGCAACCTCGATGGCCAGTTGGTCTGCCATCTTAGTCTTGAATCCGCGCAGCCTGACCTCGACGCTATAGGTGCCGGCCGGTAGCGCGGCCACCTGATAATTGCCTTCCGTATCAGTCTGAGTGGTGCGCTCTGACGAGGTCGCCTTGTTGCGAACGACGACACTGGCGTTGGGAACGGCCGCACCCTTCTGGTCAGTAACCGTTCCCTGCAGCAGCGCCGTCGATTGAGCAAGAACTGTCATGCTGAAAAACAGAAATAAGGTCAGCAAAAATGAGACTGTGATCAAGCCAAAGCCGTAGCTACCTCTGTGCATAATTACCTCCTTCGGGACTTGAGAAAAATGAAACAAGATGTAGTTCAAGAGACGAACAGAGCTTCGTGCCTCTTGTCCGTACGCGCGAGAAACGTGAAGCGCCTGGAATCGTCGACATCACCAGTACCTAAACGACTCTTCTTGACGAGCACGAGTGCCACCGTCCCGAAGAGTTCAATAGGGCGTTTTAAGCTTCGGGGGACCTGCTTCTTCTTTGCCACCAGCAACAAAGGTGCCGCAATTCAAGTTCAAAAGCCGCCGGATTTTTCGAGGTTCTCACCATGACAATCTTGTGTGGCCGGGTGTCTATCCGAAAATTCCGATCTTTCATCCAAAAGCGTGAAGATTCTTGTTGCATATGAACGTGGGACTCTGCTTGCTTATCCGAGATCAAACCCCGGCGATCTCGCGCCCAGCTTCAGCACCAGTTGACCAGATACTCACGCAGCATCTGGTACATCGCTTCGAATGAATCCGCGCAGAACAAGACGGGTTGAAAGTGTGTCGGGTCGTATTCCTGACGCGACGCGGCATCCAGATCGAGGGACCGCATCTCCGCTTTGTGCATCGCTTCCAACTCTCCAGCCGATGACAACAGTCCCGTGCCGTACGCCTTTAAAGATCCATTTTCGCGCAGCACGCCAAATTCAATAGTGAACCAGTAGATACGAGACAACCGCTCCAAGGCTTCGTTGGACGCGGTGCGTTTGACCGCTTCGCCAAATAACCGGTTGAGCTCCGCCAGACGCTCACTCGCCAGTGTCACGCCGTGGCCGAGTATCTCGTGGACCACGTCCGGCTCCGGTGTGTAAAGCGGTGTTGAGTAATGCCGAATGTACTGCGTGCACAGAAACACGCCGCTCGCCAGGTTTTCGAGAAAAACGCGCGGCTGGACCAGACCGGCGACGGGCTCGAGCCGAAACCCGCTGATTGCCTGTACCTTCTCATTCACTTCGCGCAACTGGGGAATGCGATCAGAAGCGAAGGACAGCCGTTGCACGCTGGCTAGATATTCGGCGCAGGCATGTTTTCGGTGCGCCGGTTGGAGCGCTTCCCAGATCGTGCGCCAAACTTGATGCTCTGCCGGCGTGTAGGGCGCATCGGGGATCTGTTGGCCGGGCTGATACGCGAGCGCCAATTGCGCGATGCGGTTGCGCCGCGCGCGATACTCTTGATCGCGAAAGCCCGGATGGTCCGGGTCAAGCTGAACAATTGTATTTCGATCCGGCGCGGCTTCGTCCGTCTCGGCTGAAACCAGACGCATGTCAACGTGGTCGGCCAATAACGACTGTTTTGATTCTGCTGCCATGATCTGAAAACCTCCTGTGTCCGACAAACTTCAGTTTGTCGCCCTGCGAGGCTGAAGCCCGACCGTTAGGGAGGGCTTGTTATTTGGCTTAAGAACCCTGGCTTACGCGCGGGCTTCCGCCTCCTGAAATAGCTCGTTCAGAGCATCCTGAATTGCTGTACAAAAATGAACCGGCCACCGATCCTTAAGCTGGAAGGACCGATGGCCGGTTACTGGAAACTTGTCTTAGGTGCTAGAGACCCACACCGCGACAGCCCATCGCCCGACCGTCCCTCCCACCGGAGAGCGGACCGTAATAGTAGTAATAGCGATAGCTGTTGCGTTGTTCGATCATCTTCTCAACCGGGCCTGTTGCCCTTTGAACAGCAGCAAGGATAAGCGCCCGCGTCGAAATCGTCAAGAGCTGGTTTCAATGCGCACGCTTATTGCCGGCAAGAGCCCGCGGTCCCCAATCTACGGTTGCTGTTTTACGATCACCCCAGCAAGGCGCTCGGCCAGGCGCGGATCAAGTTGCTTGAGTTTCCGCTTTTGCTCGAGCGCTTCAGAGTTTTAGTCCCTGTCTGCTCTCAAAAAAATCTTTCCATGGATCCAATTTCTTGTCGATCAATTCAGGAACGTTCTTGATCGTAAAGTCAGAAATCCTGACTCCGTTTTCTACCTGCTGCCACGTCAGGGGCATTGACACGGTCGCCTTTGGTTTTGCGCGCGCGGTGTAGACAGCTGCGAGACTCTTGCCGCGGGCGTTTTGCATCGAGTCAACGTAGACCTGATCTGTCCTTCGCCTGGCAATTGTGCGTTCGACTGTCGCGATTTTCGGGACACGTTGCGCTACTTCCGCGGCGAGCAGTCTGGCAAATTCAGCGACGAATTCATAATCGTTCTGCGGTTTCAAGGGCAAATAGATATGGATGCCCGACGAACCTGACGTTTTCGGAAAAGCCTTCAGACCCAGCTCATCGCAAACTTCCTTGACAGTCAACGCCACCCGCAAGACATTTTCCCAGGGCGCCTTCTTCGGATCGAGATCGATGGCTATCCAATCCGGCTTTGAAAGCCTGCGCACGGGTGAATGCCACGGATGCTGTTCGATAGTACCAAGATTGACGAAATGCAGCAGCGACGCGGTCGTGGTGTAGACCGCGTAATCCAACTCTCGCCCTTCCTGGTTTGTCAGCCGCGCGACTTTGATGAAAGCGGGCGCGCTCTCCAGATCCTGTTGAAAGAACATCGGGGCGTTAACGCCGCGCGGCCACCGCTGCAGTATCGCCGGCCGGTCCTTCAGAAACGGCATGATCAACCGGCTGACATGAAGGTAATAGCAGAGCAGATCAAACTTAGTGATCTCTTCGTCAGGCCAGTAAACGCGCTCGAGATGCGTCAACGACACATGCTTGCCATCCACATTCAGCAACAACTCGCCTTTTGGTTGTTTGAGCGAGAGAAACTCACCGACTGAAACTGCCGGTCCTTTTTTCGGAGTGGTCCGCTTGACTGACTTTGGAGTGGATGTGGCCGACATTGCTTTCGCAGCAGACGATCAAAATTGATTTAACAAGCTGATTCTGCCACAGACCCGCCGCTTGGGGGAACGCCTTTTCCCGACCGTGCTATTTCCTTCATAGTTTCTTGACTCATTCACAACCGGAGTGTTCGACAGGTATTCTAGAATCCTAATCGCAATCGACGTTCTCCGCGGATTCTGGGAAAAGGAGGAACAGAAATGACGAGGCATCGCGAGGCCGCTTACGCGCTCCTGCGGCTCACTCTGGGAGCCGTGCTTCTCGTTTACGGCATAGGGAAATTTAGAACGGGCATCGGTAACGTCGCCGCCGGCATAGTGAAGCAATTCTCCGGAAAGCTGCCGGCGGCGCTCGTGCAGCCATTTGCCTACGCGTTGTCGTTCGCCGAAGTAACACTGGGCGCTTTGATTCTGGTTGGACTCTTCACGACCGTCGCCCTGGTTCTGTCAGGATTGTTGTTCGCGGCGCTGACTTTTGGCATGGCCGTCGCCGGTGAGGGAGGGATAGTAGCCAATAATCTTCTGTACGCGTTGATAAACTTCGTCCTGCTCTGGTTTTCTGATCCAGGTGGGTTCTCCGTGGACCGATTAATCAGGGGCCGAACCTCGAGAGCCGACGAATAGACTCGTCAAGATATGAAAGCCTGCCTGTTGAACTCACCGAAGCCGATTGATGCAAGGCCGCTCGAACTCATCGATGTCGCCGTACCGTCGCCGGCGGATGACGAATTGCTGGTGCGAGTGACGGCCTGCGGTGTCTGCCGCACGGACCTGCATGTGATCGAAGGTGAATTGCCGGTTCGTCGCTCGCCTCTGATTCCCGGTCATCAGATCGTCGGGACCGTCGAGAAGATCGGCGGTCGCGTCGAGGAAATCAAAGCCGGTCAACGAGTCGGCATCGCCTGGTTGCATCACACGGACGGTACCTGTCGCTTCTGCCTCTCGGGTCGTGAGAATCTTTGCGAACAGGCAGAGTTTACTGGCTGGACCGTTGATGGTGGTTATGCCGAATACGCGCTAGCCTCAGCGGCATTTGCTTATCCGATTCCTCAAGGCTTTGATGACCTCCAGGCCGCGCCGCTCTTGTGCGCAGGCATCATTGGCTATCGTTCGTTGCGGCTGACGGGACTCGGTGATGAACCACGCGCCTGGGCCGGCGCGCGTCTTGGAATTTATGGCTTCGGCGCAGCGGGCCATGTCGTGATTCAACTTGCTCGCGCGCGAGGCGCTGAAGTTTATGTCTCGACACGCGATCGCGAAAGGCATCAGGCACTCGCGGCGGAATTGGGCGCGGCGTGGGTTGGCGACGCGACGGACGAACCGCCCGTGAAGCTCGATGCGGCGATCATCTTTGCGCCTGCAGGCGAATTGGTTCCCGTGGCGCTGAAAGCTTTAGACAAAGGCGGCGTGCTGGTGCTCGGAGGAATTCACATGAGCCCGATCCCTTCGTTTGAGTACTCACTAATCTATGGCGAGCGCGTCGTACGCAGCGCGGCCAACAACACACGCGAGGATGGGCGCGAATTTCTTGCTGAAGCCGCGCGCATTCCGGTGCAGACGCATATTCAGACGTTTGACCTTGAGCAGGCTAACGAGGCGCTGATTGCTTTGAAGGATGATGCGATTCGCGGTGCGGCCGTGCTGATGGTGAAAGGCGAGCGATAGCGGAAAGGCTGACCTGCCCCGCTTTCAAGTCGTAGCCATTTTCGGTTGAACAGATGCCGACGACGTATTCGCGGCGTTATTCGCGGGAACAAAGTAGAGGATGCGGTTGCAGTTGTCGCACGTCACCACCTCTTCACCGCGCCGCACCTGGGCCATCACCTGCGGCCGCAGGGCCATGAAGCACGCCGCGCAAGCGCCGTTGCGCGCTTCGGCCATCGCAATTCCGTCCCGGATGCGCACGCTAATGCGGTTGTAGAGCGTGCTCATCGTCTTTGGCAAGGCGTTAAAGACGTGTTCGCGTTCAGCGCGGCTGGCCTCGAGTCGGGCGTGCTGAGTGCGCGTATCTTCATCAAAGCTGCGGAGTCGCTCTTCTCGGTCAGAGTTGAGCGAGGCAATCTCGGAGGCGCGTTCTTTCAGCGAGGTTTCAGCCTGATCGAAAACCTCCATCTGTTCGAGGATCTGCGTTTCGAGCACTGAGATCTGTTTGCGGGCCGCGTCGGCTTCGCGTATGGCCGCGGTGTATTCATCCTGTTTTTTTGAAGACATCAGGTTGCGATCAGCCCGCTCGGCGCGCGTCCGCTGCTCCGCGATTTCCTTCTCCAGCCGCGCACGCTCGTGCCGCGCATCGTCGCGCCGCGTTTCCACCGCTCGAATATCAAAAGCGCGCTGGTCGAACTCTTTTTCGATCTCAGCGCGCCTCAGGGGTATGGCTTCTATTTCGGTTTGTAGTCTTCTTAGGCTTATGTCCAGGTTCTGCAAAGCGACTAAATGCTGCAATTCCGCTTTCACTCTTTACTTTCTCCTCAAAAGATCAGGGCCGGTGTTTTGAATCGAAACAATCATGACAAGATTGATTATCAGGCATTTGAGGCAATTTGCGCAAGCCGAAGCCGGACCACGAGAGATTTCGCTGTCCTCAAGCAAAAACGAGGGTCGGGGTTAAGTCCGGCCCCTCGCTCTTGATCCTGTCGGGTTGAAATCTTCACTCGGCTCCGACTGCCTTGGCGGCATTGATCCGCCCGCCGGTCACAACCTTTCCTTTCAAAACCTGCAGCTTGTCGACCGAATTCAAGAGGAGCTTGCGCAACTCGTCGACTGACATACTCGGATTCTTAGAAAGCACCAGCGCGGCAACACCGGCGACCATCGGCGTCGCCATCGACGTCCCGCTCGCCTCTTTGAATTCGTTATCGAGCCAGGTGCTGAGGATCTCGACGCCCGGCGCGGCGATATGCACGCTCTTTGGGCCGTAGTTTGAAAACGTTGCGAGCCGATCGTTGCGATCGAGCGCCGCGACACTGATGATATTGCCGACATTGTAGCTCGAAGGGTAGTGCGGATTCTGGTCCGTGTCGGCGCTCGAATTCCCGCTCGCAGCAACGAACAGTATGCCTGCATCGTAGGCTTTCCGAATCGCGTCTTCGAGCGCGCGCGACTTCTGCGTCGAGCCCCAGCTCGCGCTGATAATGCGGACGTTCACGCCTGCCTTCCTGCGATTGATGACGTAGTTAATCGCCTCGATGGCGTCCTTTGTAGTGCCTGAGCCGCTGGCGTCCATAAACTTGAGCGGCATGATTTGCACCGTCCAGTTGACGCCGGCAATGCCGTCGCCGTTTCCGCCTTCCGCGCCAATAATCCCGGCGCAGTGTGTACCGTGTCCGTTGTCGTCCATCGGATCGCCGGTGTCATCGATCGCGTTGAAACCGTGCACGTCATCGATCTCACCAAGGTCGCGGTCCTGATATTCGTTGATGGCTGCCGGACGCGTCCAGATGTTGCTGGCCAGATCACGGTGAGTGTAATCAACACCGCTGTCAAGCACCGCCACAACCACCTTGTCGTTGCCCTTGGTTACAGCCCACGCGCGCATGGCGCTGACGTCCGCGCCCTCCTTGCCGCCACGCTGGCCATCATTCGCGAGCGCCCACTGTTCGCCAAACCTGGGATCGTTGGGGACGACGGGCTTTGCATCCAACTTGATCTCAAAAATAGGTTCGGCGTATTCGACTTCGGGCAGTTCGAGATACTCGGCAACGACGGTATTTACATCTTTCCCGTCTTCATCTTCGATCACTTCGAGCCCGCTGACTGATTCGATCTCATCCTCGACACGATCGTGCAATCGGCTAACGATACTTTGAATATTGGCTTCCGACGTTCCGGCCTTGAAGCGCACCAGGAATTCATCTGTCCTGGATGGACGGCGCCCTTCGGCGCCAGGAACGACTGGCTCGGGCGCGACGTGAGGTCGCGCGATCCACGGCCTGCTGCGATGATGGGCGCGCCACTGCTTCTGCCACTGCCTGATCTGGCCGGCAAAGGCCGCGATGAGAATCAGCACTAACGCCAGCGCTACATGTGGAAGGAAATTATTGCGGTTCATTGCACTACCTCAAAGAAACTAGTCATGAGTCCCCAGTCTGGAGTTTCAGAGTCACCGTCATCCAAGTTAGCACAAAGAAGGGGACTGCAGACTCCCGACTCCAGACTCTAGATTTTATGATTCGCGCCCTTGTAGTTAAAGAGCCTGACCTGATGTTTGTTGGCGCGATATTCAAAGCTTTCACCGTTGGCGCTCAAGCGTATGCGCCAGCCCGGCGTGATCATCTGGCCGCTCATTTCCCCTTTTCCGGCCGCGCCCAGGGCCATGTCCGGAAAATCAGCGTCTTCGACGGATTGCTCTCTAATCCCGGCTGCGCCGACACCGAGCCGCTCGGCCAGGTCTTTTCGCGCGCGGGCAATCGCTTCTTCTCTAGTGAAAGCCATTCTCGCTCGGGCACCTTTTTCGGGACCTTCTTGTTACAGCTACAAACGAGTCGACGGCAATCTTTGTTCCCTTCGACTTGTTTGCCTCGATGCTAACGCATATTCTGCGCCTGCGAAGGCCGGAGCGTCAAAAATTTCGGTGCCGGCGGGAGCCCAACACGATTGGATCAAGACTCAATTCAGCAAATTGTCGAGCGCGCGGACCTGCTTTATCTCGCGCGTGAGGACATCAAGAATGTAAGGGAATGTGTCGAACTATTGCGGAGCACGCTCAACGAGGTTGATAGTTTTGAGATCGCCTGGCGACTGGGTCGCGCATTTTTCTTTTTGGGACAGGAAGCGCAAGAAGCGGCCACAACGCGCGAGTTACATGCGAGAGGCGTGGATGCGGGCAGGCGAGCCGTTCAAGCCGGGCCGGAACGCGTCGAGGGCCACTTTTGGCTCGGCGTAAATCTGGCGTTGCTGGCGCGAGTCGCGCAGCCCGTCAGGGCCATCGCGCACGCCCGGCAAGCAAAGCGCGCATTGAATCGAGCCGTCACAATTGATCCCGCTTATCACGCTGCCGGACCCTTGCGCGCTCTGGCGCGCTTGCAGCACAAATCGCCTCGCTGGCTCGGCGGTGACATCGTGGGGGCGCGAGAAAACTACGAACGAGCAATCGACATCGCTGCCAACAACACTGTGACGAGAATCTACTTTGCGGAGTTTTTGTTCGAGATCGGAGAAACTGTCCGAGGGCATTCCGAGCTTGAAGCTGTGCTCAATCTGCCATTCGATCCTGCCTGGGCCTTTGAGATTGAACGCGACCGAAAGATCGCACGTGAGCTTCTGAAAAATCGTTCAGAGAAGATCACCGAACAGATGTTGTAGCAAGGCGGCCACAGAGACCGCGGCTGTCTCAGCCCGCAATGTTCGGCCACCCAAGGTGACGATTTCCCACTCGGCCTTGCGCGCCTCAGCGATCTCTTCGTCAGTCCAACCGCCTTCCGATCCTACCAGCGCCGTGATTTTTCGCGGGCGTCCGGGCAAATGCTTGGTGGCTTCAGCCAAAGAGTGACCATCACGCTCCGCGAACATCAAACGGAAAGTGTTGCTCGGTGCAAACGATGCCGCGTTTTCGGCGGTTGCCGCTCCCATCAGCGATTTAGAAACGATTGGCTGCGCGATCCCGGGCACGCGCGCGCGACCCGATTGCTTCGCTGCTTCTAATGCGATGCGCTGCCAGCGCGCGCCGCGCTTCGCTCCATCCCCGCTATCTCGCCATCGCACATCGGCACGTTCAGTGATCACCGGCAGAATGCGCGTGACGCCAAGTTCCGTCGCTTTTTGCACAACCAGATCAAACTTCTCGCCTTTAAGCAGAGCGACAGCCAATGTTAGATCAAGCGGCGACTCGGGCCGCGCCGGTTCAACCTCGGCCACGATGTTGAGTTGTGCAAACTCGCGCCGACTGTCTTCAATCGTGCACTGAAACTCTCTGCCCTCGCCGTCAAAGACGTAAACCTCGTCGCCGCGCTGCAGGCGCAGCACGTCCCGCAGATGCCGCGCCTCGTCTGCCGCGAGGTGCACGCTCTGCCGATCAGCGGATAACGCGCTTGGCGGCGCATAGAATCTTCGGCGTGTCATTAGTCCCTTATTTGAAATAGCCCCTTATTTGAAATTTGAAATTTGAAATTTGAAATTTGAGATCTAAAAATTTGAGATTTCAAACCACCACGGCGACCCACTCTCCATCCTGCATCATCACGCAATTACCCTCAGCGCCACACTCACGCAATCGCTCGACAATCAGGTCCAACTGCGAATCGAGAATCCCGGATAGAATCAAGCGTCCGCAGGTGGCGCCGATAAGCCAAGGCAACACCGAACTGATTGCTTCCGCAGTTAGATTGGCACAGACGAGATCAGCAGAGGCAATCGCGTCTTCGCCAATCGAGCCAACGCGAAAGGCAATCTGCTCAGCGACGCCATTCAGTCGTGCATTCTCGCGTGCGATCTCGATCGCCTCCGCCTCCGTGTCGCAGGCTTCGATGCGGGCGGCCGGAAAAAGCTTCGCGGCCGCGATGGCCAGAATGCCTGTCCCCGTGCCCACGTCCAGAAAGCTTCCGCCACGGAAGTATTTCTCAATCGCTTTCAAACAAAGCAGCGTCGTCTCGTGCGTTCCAGTGCCAAAAGCCATTCCCGGCTCGATGCGGATCACGATTCTTTGATTCGCGTTTCTGATTTCAGTCCACGGCGGCGCAATGATGAAGCGCCCGACGACGGCCGGCTGCCAGTTCTTTTTCCATTCGCCCAGCCAGTCGAGATCTTGGACTTCGCAAAGCCGCATATCACTCACGGAAGACGACGGCAGATTGTAGATTCGCAATGCTTCGGATAGCTCGCGACGCACCTGTTCGCGATCAGGCAGGAGATCGAAATAGGCCGTTACGTCCACCAACTCTTTATCTTCGTGCGTTTCGGTTCCCAGCGCTCCCGCCTCCATCAGCGCGTACTCAACCGCCTCGCGCGCTTGGGTTTCCAGCTCGACCGTGAGCGCGTACCAACGTCTTTGATCCTGCTTTGGTTGAGACATTCCTATGTTCCGACAAACTTCAGTTTGTCGCTGGTTTCCCTGATCGGCTCTCTCCCTCAGCCGCGACAAACTGAAGTTTGTCGGACATCAAGACCGCTCACTAATCCCGAGTTCGTCAAGCAGGCCCTCACGGTCGCGCCAGCCTGCCTCGACTTTCACGAACAACTCGAGATGGCAACGATGCCCGAGCAGGTGTTCAATGTCGCGCCGCGCCTGAGTGCCGATGGCCTTCAAGCGCACGGCGCCGCGGCCAATGATGATCTTTTTCTGCGATGGCCTTTCAACAAAGATCGCGCAGTAGATGCGTGTGAAATCCTTGCGCACCTCTTCCCACTTTTCGGTCACCACCGCCGTGACGTACGGAATCTCTTCGCCGGTCACTTGCAGGATCTTTTCCCGCACGATCTCCGCCGCCAGCACGCGCATCGATTGATCGGTCAATTCTTCGGCCGCGAAAATCGGATCGCCCGGGGGCAAGTGCTTGAGGATCTCGTCGGGCAGCGCGTCGATCAGTTCGCCTTTGAGCGCAGAGACGGGCACAATCTCGCGCCAGTCATACTCGTTCCGGTACCAATCAATCAACGGCAGCAAGTGTGCCTTGTTGTCCAGCTTGTCGATCTTGTTCAGCAACAGCAGGGCCGGCTTTTCAGAATTCTTGATGAGATCCAGGACGAAGCGATCGCCGTTGCCGGTCGAGACCGTGGCATCACGGATCACACAAACGAGATCGACCTGGAGAAGCGCATCATGCACGGCGGCCATCATGCGGCGATTCAGCGCGTAGCCGGGTTTGTGTACACCCGGCGTGTCAACCAAAACGATCTGGCCCTCAGGTCGAGTGATGACGCCGCGAATCTTGAAGCGCGTCGTCTGCGGCTTATCGGAAACCGCCGCGATCTTTTCGCCGACGAGGCGATTGAGCAACGTCGACTTGCCGGCATTCGGCCGGCCAATCAGCGCCACGTACCCACTGCGAAAATCCAGCGGGCTTTCACTCCTTTGGGTCATTGACAGCGGAGCGCCATTCATCGCCATGTTGATTGATCTCGTCTAATGCTTGCTGCAACCAATCGCGTTTGGCTTCCAACGTTGCTTCGTCAGCATCGTGCGGGACGAAAATCGGTGCCGCGATGTCCACGCGGACGCGGGTGAACGGTTTCGGCACTTGAAAGCGATCCCAGCTTCTTGCTTCCCAGAAGCTCACCGGCGTGATCGTGAAAGGCAGAATAGGATGTCCGGTTTTTTTCGCCAACAGCACCGCGCCCATTTTCGCGGCGTAGCGCGGCCCTTTTGGACCATCGATCGTAAACGCAGTGGGACAGCCTGCGCGCATCAGTCGCACCATCTCAACGATGGCGCCGGTGCCGCCGCGCGTGCTCGAACCGCGCGCCGCACCGTAGCCAAACCTCTGAATGAACCGCGCGATGTATTCGCCGTCGAAGCTTTGCGAGGTCATGACGACGATGCGGCGGCGTTGCCAAAAATGAGTCGCCAGAAATACGCGATTGTGCCAGAACGTGTAGATGGGAATCTGGCCTTCGCGCGTCGCGGCTTCCAGGTTTTCCCAGCCTTCTACCTGCCAGCGCACCGTGCGTCCGATCAGTTTGATGAGCAGGAAGAAGGCGGCATCGGCGACGCGGATCAGCAGGCGGTCTTTGAACGAGTAGTCTGAAAGATCGGCAAACGTGTACGCGCGCTCGACGTTGGCGCGCGACGAATCTCCGTGTCGCATCGCGTGTCGACCATGTTCCGCAGAGGCTTGCATGAAGTCTTAGAATCCAAAGCGAGTATAGCGGAAAGATTGCTGGGGCGATAAGCGATGATTTCTTCGCGCCCTCTCAGGGCGCGCGCGACAATTCCGGATCGTCTCTCGCAGGGGCGGCACGGCTGCGCCGCTTGTCCCTGGCTACCTTCTTCCGCGCCTCTGGCGCTCTCTTGCCTCCTGCTTACTGCGTTCTGCCTACTGCCTACTGCCTACTACTTTTGTTCCTGCCTCGCCGAATAAAGATCCGGTTCGCCCGGTGGTCGGGTCTTCCAGCGCTTATGAACCCACAACCATTGGTCGGGGTAGAGGCGAACCAGGCGCTCGATAGCCGCGGCGAATCTCGCGGTGTTGATTTCGATGTCCTGTTTGTGATCGCCGGTGCGCATCAACTCAACCGGCGGATCGCCATGAAAGAAGTAGCGCTGCCGTTTCTTGTCCCATACGGCGACTGTCGGAATCACGATCGCATCGGTCTTCAAAGCGAGCGTCGCGATACCGGCGGTGGTGCACGCGAGACGCCCGAAGAAAGGTACGAAGACACCTTCATGAGGCTGAGTGTTAAGGTCCGATAGAACTCCGAGCGTGCCGCCTTCTCGCAGGACTCTCAACGCCTGTCTTGCGGCGGTTTTCTTGTCGATAGCCCGATTGCCAAATCGAGTCCTGACTTTTTCGATCATCTGTTCGATTAGCGGATTGTCGATGGGGCGAACCAGGAAACTAATAGGATACTCGAGCGCCGACCAGCCAAAACTCAGCAACTCCCACGCACCGAGGTGGCCGGTCAGAAAGATCACGCCGCGCTGATTCTTCTCGGCTTCTCTCAGATGCGCCAATCCGACTTGATCATATTCAATCAGCTGGCGCAGCGCTTCCGGCGTTGCGCGGGGAAACTGGCTAAACTCACCGAGCAGCCGGCCCAGGCTGTCAAAGCAACCGCGCACGAGCCGGCGCCGTTCCTGCCGGGTCATTTCCGGAAACGCGATTTTGAGATTGCGCTCGCCGGTGCGCCGCAGTTTGCCGGGCAACCAGTAGGCGACGCGGCCCAGGGCGCGACCGAGGCCGATTGCCGCGGGGCGCGGGAGCAATCCGAGGAAACTCAGGACTGAACGCGCCAGCGCATATTCGATTGCGGTCTGTAGTTTTCCGTGTTTGGCCATCAGGAACTAAGGAGCGCGTAGTGTAACGCATAAGAGTCCTGAGTCGAGAGTCCGGAGTCCTGAGTCGAAGTCTTCAGACGCATGACTCCTTACTCTAGACTCCAGACCCCAGACTCTCTATTATCTGAAACGCGTCGCTATGGATTATCGTACAGTGGATTTGGGAAGCGTCTGCGGCGCTCTCTTCCCTCCTCAGCACTAAACTTTGAAGATAGGAGTCTGATGGACAAACGTCGGATTCTCGTCGTCGATAACAACGCGGGGTTGCGTGCCATGCTCGCACAGGTCCTTGGCGACCTCGGCCACGAGGTGGTGACCGCCGGCGACCGAGACGAGGCACTCGCTCGCGAAGATCTTGACGGCTTCGATCTGATCATCAGCGACCTGACCGAGGACAGCGACTCGGAAACGCAACCCATCAGCGCGATCCAGCGCAAGCGCTTGTTCACTCCGGTCGCGGCCAACGGCGAGCGACGGGCGGGCATCGTGAAAGCCTTCAAGATGGGCGCCGCTAATTTCCTGCGTCTGCCTTACAACCGGGACGAGCTGCGAGCGATAGTCGAACAAACGCTCTCCTACAAGAGCAAGTGCGTCGATGACCCGACGCTGCTGCCTCAGATACATGAAATGATCGAGTTTGAACTTCCAAGCGATCTTTCGCTGATGAACGGCGTCTTGCAGTATTTACTTGGACGCGTCTCGAGGCTCGGGATCGTCACGCCTGAGCGTTCAAATCTGTTCATTGCTCTCGATGAAGCCTTCGTCAACGCCGTCAAGCACGGCAACAAGAACGATCCGGCCAAACTGTTGCGAGTCACCGCAGAACTCTCGGCAAACGAAGCTTGCTTTACCGTTGAAGACGAAGGAGAAGGTTTCAATTTGCACGAGATTCCGGACCCGCGCGATCCCGCCAATCTCTTCAAGACTTCGGGCCGAGGGGTGTTGCTGATCTACAACATCATGGACGAAGTTGAGTACAATGCGCAGGGCAATCGCGTACGGATGGTGAAACGTCCAGAGTCTTTGAGCGAGTCAAAACCAATTGAGTAACTCGGTCCAGCCCGTCGACGGACAAACAGCGGACTTCTCCGCGATCAAAGTTTTCACAGCGCGCCTCAGAGCTTTTCAATGGCTCGGCCTGTTCATCGCCACCGGCGTCCTGCTCTCGTTTCTTTTTACGGACAGCTATCAGCAGGACGGCGGCTATCACTTTCTATTCGCGCGCTGGGGTTGGAAACACCCCTGGTATTTCGTAGGCGTTTGGTCGCGGCCGCTCTTCACGTTTCTCTATTCGTTCCCCGCGCACTTCGGCTATCTGCCGGCGAAGCTTTTCAGTGTCGCGATCTCGGCCGTGGCCGCGTGGCAAACCATGCGTGTCGCGCAACACGAGCGGGTCGCGCGCGCCGAGTTGGCTATTCCGCTGCTGCTGTTGCAGCCGTCCTTTTTTCTAATCTTCTCGGATACGATGACTGAGCCGCTCCTCGCGATGACGTTCGTGATCGCGCTGCGGTTGCATCTGCGCGGTTACATAAAGACAGGCATGCTGGTCGCTTCCTTTATGCTGCTGGCCAGACCTGAAGGGTTTTTCCTCGGCGCGTTGTGGGGATTCTGGGTGCTGCTGGATTCGCGCGACGCGCGTCCGTTCTGGCGCCGCATTCCGTCCACGTTGATCCTCGCGACGGGTGGTTTCGTCTGGTCGCTCGCGGCCTACCTGATAACGCACGATCCGCTCTACATCAAGACCAACTGGCCGCGTGATTGGAAAACCGTCGGCGGTGTTTACGGCAGCGGACCGATCTGGAGTTACGTTGTACGCGCTCCGGAAATCGTCGGACCCATTTTGCTCTTACCGTTTGTCATCGGCCTCGTGCTCCTGCTCGCGCGACGCAAGATGGTCACGGTGACCTCGTCATTCCTGACGCTCTTGATACTACATTCCATCCTGCGCGTGTTTGGTATGTTCGGCTCTGCCGGTTACCCGCGCTACTTCGTCTGCGTGGCGCCCTCCATCGCGCTGATTACGCTGGCCGGGTGGAATGCTATCGGCGACATGTTGACGAACAGGATTTCTAAGATCGCGGTAAGTGGGCTTGCCGCTTTGGTGCTGATCGCTTCGTGGTACGTGTGCTTTTTGTACGTGGACGCCTGCGCGTGGTCGCGCGACGCGCGTGCGGTCGCCGAGATGCACTCCTGGTTTCAGGAGCACCCGCGCCCCATAAACAAATTCGGCTGGAGCCAGGCGTCGATGTGCATCATGTTTAATCAGGACATCGGTGAGAAACTGGAATTCTCTTCCGATCACGAACGCAACATTGAACTGCTTAAACAGGCGCCGCAGGGCACGCTTGTCCTCTGGGATGGGCAGACCGGTCCGTCGTGGTACAACATCAAAGGCGACGACATCGAGGCCGCGGGCTACACGCGGTTGCGCTCGCGCAAATACACCCTGAACGGATTCATTGTTAAGCAAGCGTGGTTCGGTTTTGGCGGGCCAAGAGAGCAAGAGATGCACCTGCTCTACAAGGAATGATCAAGTCTTCTCGGCAATCACGAACAGGTTCTTGCCTATAGGCGGTTTGATAAACGACTCGACGGCGCGCGCCGCGGGGACGACGAACTTGTCATAGAGCTTGACTGCTTTTGGTTCGAGCTTTTCTGATTTAAGCACTCGATACTTGATTCCCCACGGAACGATGCCAGCGAAATCAAAATAACCCGACCTGATTACCTGAAAGCCTGCGAGTACGCATTTGCTTTCGAGCTCGCCCCGCGTGTAACGCCGATGGTGACCAATCTGCTGATCCAGGCTGCCATAGAGCCAGCGCAGCGCGGGAACAAAAATGAAAATACGCCCGCCATCGTCCAGAGTCTGGTGCGCGACGCGCAGCTCCGTCTCGTCGTCGGCGATGTGCTCCATTACGTTGACATAGATGATCGAGTCGGGTCGCTGATTCACCCTGATGTGATCGGCGACGCGCGTGAAGAACGCGTTGTAAGTATTGATCTTCACGGATCGGTGCCCGCGATTGATGCGACTGTGGAGGATTTTGTACATCTCCTCCGAAGGCTCTACGAGCGAAAGGGATTCAATCCGGCCCTTTAACACCAGCTCCGAGAAAGAGCCCGTGCCCGCGCCCACCTCCACCAGCTGGGTCCCCAGAAACGGTTCGAAGATTCTGAGAATCCAGCGATGGTAGTTTTCGGCAAAGCACATTCCCTCGAGGTCCCTGCCTGCATACTGCGTAAGGTTTTCCGGTATGGGCAAGGACATGGCAGCGATTGTTTTCCCGTCCGGCATCAGGCGTCCAGAACATTCGACGACGGTTGGTGGTTTGACATTGTGTCGAGCTTTGGCACCTCACGAAACGACGCGCCCATGCCGCAGAACAAATTGAAGCGGATAATAAACCAGAAGGCCACGATTCCGTCCATGAAGCCGATCTTTTTTCCTTCTTCATAGGTGCGGCCGTAATAGCTGATGGGAATTTCATAGACAGAGCAGCGCAGCTTTGCCACTTTCGCCGTCACTTCGATCTCGAATCCGAATCCGTGCGAGACGATGATCATGTTGCGAATGATCTCGCCGCGAAATGCCTTGTAGCCGGTCTCGACATCCGACATGTTAAGATTTGTCAGCGTGTTGGAGGTAAACGTCAGAAACTTGTTCGCGATGTAGTGGTAGAAATACAGCACGCGCGCGGCCTTTCTGACCAGAAACCGAGAGCCATAAACGACGTCGGCGTGTCCGTCCAGAATCGGTTGGATTACGTCCGGGATCTCGGCCGGGTCGTATTCCAGGTCGGCGTCCTGCACAAGCACTATCTCGCCGCGCGTGGCGGCGAAGCCGGCTTTGAGCGCTTCCGTCTTTCCCGCGTTCTTCGGCTGGCGGATCAGGCGGACTTGCTTATTCTTTGCCGCAAGCTCGGCCGCAATCTCCGGCGTGTGATCGGTCGAGCAGTCGTCGACGATGACGATTTCGAGCAATTGCGGGATCGTTAGAACTTTTCGCACTATGGTCGTCAGCGTCTTTTCCTCGTTGTACGCCGGAATGACCACGGATAAACAGGCAGAATTATGTTGGTCGAATACTTCCATATCGAATACGATGATGTGCCTTCAAGATAGCACGCTTAAGATAGAAATAGGCGGCGCGCGACCTTATTTGTTACCAGGCCCAGGCTTTAAGTCCATAACTTTTAGTTTGAGTAGGCCGACGGAGTCAAGGCGGCAACCCCTTGTTCACGGCGTCGCGTGGCCGTGAACGCACCGGTCGTCTTCTATTACTCGCTTTATGTCCTACGAATTCTTCCTTGCGCTTCGTTATTTCAGCTCGCGTCGCCGGCGACCGCTGGGGCGCGCGACGGCGCTCGCCGCGGTGGTCGGGATCGCGTTCGGTGTTGCCGCTCTGATTGTCGCACTCGCACTGGCCAACGGCTTTCGCGACGAGATGCGCGACAAGATACTGCGCGGCACCGCGCACATCAACGTCACGCGCGCGGATGGTCAGCCTATGCCCGATTACGCGACAGTCACTGAACGCATCCGAAACGTAAACGAAGTCACCGGCGCGTACGCAACCACTTACGACGGCGCGGTCCTGAGTGGTCCCGGCGGATCAGCGTATGCAGTGCTGCGCGGCATCGATGATAAATCCGGCCCCGCTCGTGTCGAGCTGCAGCGAACCTTGATCGAAGGATCGATCGAATCGTTCTTCGAATCGGCTGTCAGAGAATCGAGGAAGACAAAACTGCCCGGCGTGATTATCGGCGCAGACCTGGCAAAGCGCGCCGGTCTGCATGTAGGAGAGGTCGCAGAGATCATTCCGGCTAACGCGAGTCTGGCTAAACTCACGCCAGTCTACCGGCACGTCCAGGTGGCGGGAATTTTTCGGTCAGGGTTGTTTGAATACGACTCGACGTGGATCTACCTGCCGCTCGAGACGGCGGCGGCCTTTGCCGGAACCACCCGCGCGGCCACCGTGATTGGCGTCGAAGTTCGCGACATTTATGACGTCAAACGCATTGCTGCAAACCTGCGCGCCGCTCTTGGCAACGGCTACACGACAATCGACTGGCAGGAAGCTAATCGACAACTCTTCACCGCCCTGGCGCTCGAACGGCGCATGGGTTTCTTCATCATCTCGCTGATCATCCTGATTGCCGCGCTCAACATTACCACAACGCTCGTCCTCGTGGTCGTCGAGCGGCAATCAGATATTGCAATCCTCGGCGCGATGGGCGCCACGGCCAGAAGCATCATGAGCATCTTTCTGATCGAAGGGGCGGTTATCGGCGCAATCGGCGCGGCAATCGGTCTGGTTGTGGGAACGGCCGCTTGTTTCGTCGGCAATCGTTACCGGCTGGTCCGTCTTCCGGCGGACGTCTATTCGATCGGCAACGTTCCATTCAATTCGCATCTTCGCGATGTGCTGGTCGCTGCGCTCGTTGCCTTTCTCCTGAGTCTGCTGGCCACAATCTATCCCGCGCGTGCTGCGGCGCGCGTGCGTCCGGTCGAGATACTTCGCGAGAACTAGCCCAATGGCGCTGGAACAATTAATCGTCGCCGATCTGCGAAAAACATTTTGTTCTCCGAACGGCGCGCGCGTTGAAGTGCTGCGCGGCGTTTCGTTATCCGTCTCTGCCGGCGAGATCGTGGCAATCACGGGCGCGTCGGGCGCGGGCAAATCAACGCTGCTTCATTTGCTCGGCGGTCTCGAGGCGGCCGACAGTGGCACGGTTCAACTGGGCCAGCTCGATATCACCGGCGCTCGGCTGTCGCTCCTAGCGCGTTTCCGAACCGATCAGGTCGGTTTCGTCTTCCAGTTTCACTATCTGCTCCCAGACTTCAATGCGGTTGAGAATGTGGCAATGCCGCTGATGATGGCTCGCCTCGATCGCCGCGAAAGCATAGGTCGAGCAACTGAAGCCCTGGAGAAAATCGGACTCGGTGAGCGTCTGGAGCACCGAGTCGGTCGTCTTTCCGGCGGCGAGCAGCAACGAGTGGCAGTCGCCCGGGCCCTGATCAACAGACCAAAACTCGTCCTGGCGGACGAGCCGACGGGAAACGTTGATGCAGGAATCGGCAATGAAATAGGGGCCGCGCTCGTCGATTATTGTCGGGAGCAACGCGCGGTGGTTGTCATCGCAACGCACAATGAAGGACTGGCACGCGCCTGCGACCGTGTTTTGCTGCTGAAAGATGGCCAAGTCCATAAAGGCGTAGGACCCGGTAGCTGAAATTCTCGGCCGGTTGAGAGTTTTACTAATACCGTCCAGACAAAGACTTCGTGCCTTTACCCTGATGGGTTATAATGCCGCAAGTTGCCGGGCGGCTGGTATTTTCGCCCGGCATGGTAATCATAAAAGGCTTTCAAGACGGTACGACCTAATGTTCGAACGCTACACCGAGAAAGCGCGCCGCGTCATTTTCTTCGCGCGTTATGAAGCGTCCCAGTTCGGCGCCCCGGCTATCGAGCCCGAGCATCTGTTGTTGGGGTTGATGCGCGAAGACAAGACATTGACCGGGCGCTTTTTTCCGCGCGCGCAAATCTCGATCGAGTCGATTCGCAAAGAGATCGAAGGCCGCACGCTGCTGCGAGAAAAGATTTCCACCTCGGTAGAACTCCCGCTGGCGCCCGAGACAAAGCGAGTCCTCGCCTTCTCTCATGAAGAGAGCGACCGCCTGCAGCACAGGCACATCGGCACCGAGCACCTTTTGCTTGGACTCTTGCGAGAAGAGCGTTCCATGGCGGCGGAGATCCTCTACGAACGCGGTCTGCGTTTGAACGCCGTGCGCGATGAAATTGCCCGCCAATCCGGCGCCGACTCGCGCAACTCACAAAAGAAGGACACGCCCCACCTGATTGAGTTTTCCCGTGACCTGACCGAAGACGCCACCAACGACAAACTGGATCCGCTGATCGGACGGGAAGCCGAGATCGAACGCGTGGTTCAGATTCTGTGCCGACGAACGAAAAATAATCCGGTGCTTATAGGCGAGCCCGGTGTCGGCAAGACGGCCATCGTCGAGGGACTGGCCCAGCGAATCGTTCGCGGCGAAGTTCCTTCGTTTCTTGAAAACAAGCGGATCCTTTCACTCGACCTTTCGCTGATTGTGGCGGGCACGAAATATCGCGGACAGTTTGAAGAGCGTTTGAAACAGATCATGCGCGAGCTGATTGATAATCCGCATTACATAGTGTTCATCGACGAGTTGCACACACTGGTCGGCGCGGGCTCAGCCGAAGGCTCTCTTGACGCGGCCAACATTTTGAAGCCGGCTCTGTCTCGGGGCGAGATTCAGTGCATCGGCGCGACGACGCCCGCCGAATTCCGCAAATCGATCGAAAAGGATCGCTCGCTCGAGCGGCGCTTCCAGGCGGTCAAGGTGCCGCCACCTTCCGAAGAAGAGGCCGTGGAGATTCTGGCCGGTGTGCGCGAACGCTACGAGAGTTTTCACCAGGTCCATTACACCGAGGATGCGCTCGAAGCTGCCGTTTACCAATCGCATCGTTACATTCCCGACCGCTTCCTGCCCGACAAAGCCATCGATGTTATTGACGAAGCCGGCGCCCGCGTCAAGCTTCGGGTGCGTCGGGAGCAGGGCAATCTCGATGATTGGGATATCCAGTTGAATGAATGGTCGCGCTCATCTTATGACGAAAGCGGCGTTCGTGATACAGAGGATACGATCGTGTCCGCGCAAGTGACGAAAGACGACGTCGAAGAAGTGATCGCGCGCTGGACCGGCATTCCGGTGACGTCGCTTAAAGAAGAAGAGCAGCAGAAGCTGTTGCGCATCGAAGCAGGACTGCACACGCGCGTCGTTTCGCAGCGACCCGCGATCTCGGCGCTGGCGCGAGCCATTCGCCGCTCGCGCGCCGGGCTGAAAAACCCATTGCGACCGGTCGGGTCGTTTCTCTTTCTTGGTCCGACCGGCGTCGGCAAGACTGAAGTGGCCCGCTCGCTGGCCCAGTTTCTCTTCGGCACGGAGCGCGCGCTGATTCGCTTTGACATGTCAGAGTTCATGGAGAAGCATTCGGTCTCGAAACTGATCGGTTCGCCGCCGGGCTACGTTGGACACGAAGAAGGCGGTCAACTGACCGAGCGCGTCAGGCGAGCGCCGTATTCTGTTTTGCTTTTCGACGAGATCGAAAAAGCGCATCCCGACATTTTCAACATCCTGCTGCAGGTTTTCGAAGACGGCATCTTAACGGATGCCCTTGGCAACACAGTCGATTTCAAAAACGCTATTATCATCATGACTTCCAACATCGGCGCGCGCTTCATTCAAAAGAGAGGCACGATGGGTTTTCAGGGTTCGACCGACGTTTCGCGCACCAAGATGGAAGAGATGGTGATGTCATCGGTGCGCCAGACCTTCAATCCTGAGTTTATCAATCGTCTGGACGAAATCATCATCTTCGACGAACTGGGTGACGATGAATTGCTCGAAGTGGTGCAGCTCCAGCTCGATCAGATCAATAAGACGATGGGCCGGCACGCGCTGGAAGTCCGGATGACCGATACGGCCAAACGCTGGATCGTGGATAAAACCTGTGCCGACCGATCATATGGCGCCCGCCCGCTTCGCCGCGCCCTGCAAAAACACGTCGAGGATCCCCTCTCGGAAGCCCTGATTCAAGGTCATCTCGAAGGCGCTTCGATAATTGAAGTGTTCGTCGATGGTGATGAGTTGAATTACCGTCCCGCCGGTATGGAAGCCCCGGCCGACGTGCTGTTAATCCACTAAGATTCACGAATTCGGTCAAGAACGAAAAGGCAAAAGAGCAGAAACGAAGGCCTTTCCGCCGGGGCCTTCTGCTCTTTGCCTTTTTACTTTTGCCTTGTTGGTTCGGTATAATGCGCCACTTTGCGGGCTCGAGCTTGGCAACTGGAGTGTAGCACCCTGAATCCAAGTGGTTCCTCGGTTTTTTGGGTGGTGCGGCGTTTGCGGTTGTTTATTTTCGCCTTTAATTTCTAACGAAAGATTTATTTGTCAGCGATTCGCTCCCCGAAGTTTCTGAAGTCCGGCAAGAACCACTGAGGGAATTGGCGCTTATGCACTCTTATCGCGGGTTTTTGCTCATCTTCTTGAGCGGATTAATCGGCCTTGCCACGCTCTGCTTCGCGCCCGCACGCGCTCTTGCTCAACAGCCGACTCAACCACGCGTAGTCGAGGACGTAACAATCACCGGAAACCGAAGACTTCGCTCAGAAGACGTTCTTTACTGGGTGCAGACCCGTAAGGGCGATCCTTTCAACGAACAGCAGATTCAGCGCGACCTGCAATCCATCCTCGCGCTCGGGTTCTTCGATAAAGTGAAGTCCCGGGTCTATACCGAGGATGGTCCGCGCGGCGGTGTGGTGGTCATATTTGAAGTCAGCGAACTCCCCATCATTCGCGATCTGCAGTTTGAAGGTCTGCACAGTGTCCAGGAGTCGGACCTGCTAAAAGCGTTTCGCGAAAAGCGAGTCGGTGTTTCGAAAGAGAGCATCTATGATCCGGTCAAAGTTCGTAATGCCATCCGCGTTATCAAAGAGTTGCTCGCCGCGAAAGGCCACCCGAATGCCACTGTCGAACGACGCGAAGATCCCGTTTCTCAAACATCGATTGCCGTAACCTTTGTGATTCACGAAGGCGAGCGCGTGCGCGTCGTCGAGGTGCAATTTGAAGGCAACAAGATCTTCGGCGATCGCAAACTGCGCAACTCGATGAAATACGTGAAGGAAGCCGGATTGATCACGCGCTTTCGCGGTCAGGACATTCTCGATCGCCAGAAACTCGAAGCAGACCTGCACTATGTCGACAACTACATGCGCTCGAAGGGTTACCTGCAGGCGCGACACGGTGAACCGCGAGTTGAGGGAGTGGGCAAACGCCGCACCGGATTTCCGATCCTGCCGCTGCCGATTATCTCGTCGACCGATGAAGGGCTCCGGGTGACCGTTCCCATTACCGAGGGCAAGCTTTATCGAATCGGCGAGATGAAGATTGAAGGCAACTCGATCTATTCCGAGGCAGTTATTCGCGGCGCCATAGGGCTCAACAAAGGAGACGTTGCCAACGGCGAGAAGATCTCAAAATCCCTGTTCGAAAATCTCAAGAAGGCTTACGGGGCGCAGGGCTTTATTGAATACACTGCCGAACTAAACCCAACTTTCAAAGACAATCCACAGAACCCGAACGAGGGTATCGTCGATTTTACGATCACGATCGAGGAAGGCAAACAGTTTACGCTGAGTCGCCTGGAGTTTATCGGCAACACGTTTACGCGCGATAACGTGCTGCGCCGCGAAGTGCTGATCAACGAAGGCGACATCTACAACCAGAACAGTTGGGAGTATTCAGTCATCAAGCTGAACCAGCTCGGGTACTTTAACCCGATCGATAAGGACAAGGACGCAGACTTCAAGACAGACGAAGAACAGGCAACCGTCAGGATCGATTTGAAAGTGTCCGAGAAGGGTCGCCAGCAGATCTCCTTCAACGGTGGCGTCTCAGGCATTGGCGGCTCGTTTTTCGGACTTGAATACTCAACCAATAACCTGTTGGGTCGTGGCGAGATCCTTTCATTTCAGCTCGCCGCCGGCAACCGGCAGAAGTCGTTTCAATTCTCGTTTACCGAACCGTACATCAGGAATCGCCCGATCACGGCTGGGTTCTCAATCTTCGCATTTACGCAGAAGTTTTTCGGCGAAGGTACGTTCCTTTCGCAAAACGCGAACGCAATCCAGGGAGCATCGGGCAACATACTGGATTTCTTCAACGTGAGTGAGGAGAACCTGTTCACACGCACGTCATACGGGGCTTCTATTTTCGCGAGCTCTCCACTTTCGGAGTTCTATCGCAAAAGACGGTTTACACAGTTTTCGCGGATCGGCGCCTCCTATCAGTTTTCGCAGTCGAGCGTGACGGATCCAAAAGTTAACCAGACGGGAAGCTCCGCCCAGTTCATACCGGTCATTTACAGCCAGCCGAAGATCATCACCAGCCGGATTACCGGAACGTTCACGTTCGACTCCCGCAACGCCAGCATCGATCCAACGCAGGGTAAAGAGTTCTCGGTTGCTTTGGCGGTCGCGGGACTGGCCGGCGACGTGCGTACTTATTCGCCTACGGTCTCTTACACACAGTTCATTCCGATGCGCCGAAAGAAAACAGATCACCCGGAGGTGTTCGGCTTTCGACTCATAGCCGCGACGACCGGAAGCTTTGCAATCTCCAGCAAGATCAGGAACTCGAATTCACTCGCATTTGTTGACGGCATACCCATTTTCGAACGCTTCTTCCTCGGCGACGAATTCACGATTCGCGGCTACAACACGCGCTCGATCACTCCGACCGTGCCCCTCGATACGTTTGTCACGTCGCGCAACGTGGTGATTGCCTCGAACGCGAGCGGAACGCCCGTTCCGGTGCCGGGAGTGCCGGCGACGCTTGCCAACATCGGCGTCTTTACCGGAGTAAGCGGCAGCAACGTCGCCCAGCTTCCGCGCTCGTTCACGTCTGTGGGCGGTGATACACAGGTTCTCGCAAACCTTGAATACCGCATCCCGCTAATCGGCAACACCGTCGGCGCGGCGCTGTTTACTGACATTGGTTCGTCTTTCAACCTCCGTTCAAAGAAGGACCAGTTCTTCTCGAGCAACTTCCTCGATGACCAGCCGTTTCTATCAACCGTAGGTTTTATCCCTTGCCGAGGCGGCTTCAGGTTGGCGAGTCTGTCAACGCTTGCCGGTTGCAACGGCAACCAGCTGCTTGCGCTGACCGCCAATAACGGCTTGGTCATGCGCGATAATCGGTTGGTCACAACGGACGAGCTTTCAAATGGGCTCTGCCCCAATTGCCCACTCGATCCCTTCACGCTTCTGCCTTTTGGCTTCCAGCCGGTTTATCTGCGCGGGCAGGCGCAAACCAACACGGCCGTGCGCCTGTCGCAGAGCCTTTTCGCCAAGCTGGGCGACTACCGCGCCAGCATGGGTCTCGAGGTCCGGGTTCAGGTACCCGTCATCAACGTACCCTTTCGTCTGATCTTTGCGTATAATCCCAATGCCAGGAAGGATCAGATAATTGACGGGTTTCCGTTCCGCTTTGGGCTATTTGAGAGAAAGACAGTGATTCGCTTCAGCGTAGGACGGACGTTTTGATTATTTGAAACCAACCATACAGGCGGCGGTTTGCTAGCCGCTTTTGCCTTTCTCGCGGCCGTCGCCGTTTCCCCTGTCTTCGCGCAAACCAGGCCAGCGGGTCCGCCTGCTCAGCAACCGGCAGCGTCGCAAACCGCCGCGCCCGTACCTGACAGCAAGATCGCGTTGATCTACTCGGATGCCTTTCTCGATCAAAAGACAGGCATCGCTCGCTTCAATGCGCTGATGACCACCCTGAATCGCGAATTTCAGCCGCGTCAGACTGAGATTACTCAGTTGCAGCAGAGAATCACGCAACTTCAGGAAGACATCGAAAAGACCCGCGCCGTAGCTGATCCCAAGACCATCCAACAAAAGATGGATCAGTTGGATCAGCTCAAGAAGGACTACCAGCGCAAGGGCGAGGACGCTCAAGCTGCCTACAACAAACGCCGGGGCGAGATCTTTCAGCCGCTACAGGACGACATCGGAAAGGCTCTGGAAGTTTATGCCAAGGCCCACGGTATCACGGTAATCATAGACGCCAGTCAGGTGCCGCTGGTCTATGCTGCCGACAGCCTCGATATCACGCGTCCATTCATCAACGAATTCAACAGCAAGAATCCGGCGACTGCGTCAGTGGCAACGCCAAAGGACTAAGTAATCGCGCGGCGCATGGTGCAGTTTTACCTGTTGTGCATCAGCGCGCTTGCTGAGGGAGCAAGAAAAGGAAGTGATGAGAAAGATTAATCGCTTGATAATTGCACTCGCGTTTCTCGCGGCTGTTGCCGTCTCGCCAGTTTTCGCGCAGCCCAAGCCGGCTGCGCAACCAACCGCGCCGCCAACCAGCGCGACCCTGCCTGGAAGCAAGATCGCTTTGATTAACACCGATGAATTCCTTGATGAGAAGCAAGGCATCGCACGCCTGATCGCGGCCGCAAAAAAAGCGGATACTGCGTTTGAGCCAACCAGGAAGGATCTTCAGCAGCTGCAACAGCGGATGCAGCAGCTACAGGATGAAATCACCAAACTGCAGCAGGCGCCGCCGGGGGCAGGAGTTGATCCAAGGCAGATCCAGGCAAAGTCGGATCAGCTCGAGCAGCTGAAGACGGATGCTAAGCGCAAACAGGAAGATGCCGAGGCCGCGTATCCCAAACGGATGCAGGAAGCTCTGGCGCCAATCTATCTGGACATCTCCAAGTCGCTTGACGCGTTTGGGAAAGCGCGAGGCATCACGTTGTTGCTCGACACCGCCAAGATGGGGGCGGCAATTCTCATCGCATCAGATGCCCTGGATATCACGCGCGCGTTCATCAACGATTTCAACAGCAAGAATCCGGCGACCGCCTCGGTCGTACCCCCGCCAAAGTAGTCGCGGTTCGGGCCCCAGCACATTTCAGACGCGGAGTTGCGGTAATTGACCGCTTCCCCGCGTCGCTTTATTCTTAAGCCATGGAAACCGTTCTCGACTCGCAGGCAATCCAGAAGTTGCTCCCACATCGTTATCCATTTCTGCTGGTCGACCGCATCGTCGAGTTGGTCCCGCGGGTGCGTATCGTCGGCATCAAGCAGGTGAGCATCAACGAGCTATTCTTTCAAGGGCACTTTCCCGGCGCGCCGGTGATGCCCGGCGTCCTCGTCGTGGAGGCGCTGGCCCAGGTCGGCGCCGTGTTGGCTCTGCGCGAGATCGAGGATCGCGACAATAAGCTGGTTCTGTTTACGGGAATCAAGGAGGCGCGCTTTCGCCGTCCCGTCGTTCCCGGCGACACTCTGATGCTCGAGGTTACGGCCATACGCATCGGTTCGCGCGTCCAACGCATGCGCGGCGAGGCCAAAGTTGACGGCCAGCTCGCCGCCGATGCCGACATCATGAGCATCGTCGCGGACCGGGGCGGTGCCATCTAAAAAAGGCCATCAAGTGTGGCGGTGCAAGATCATTTTCCATTTGTCATTTGACGCTTATCATTGGTGGATTCAAGTTAGAAGTGCAACCGAATTGTTGAGCAGCATAGTGGGATTTCGAGTTCACCATTTCGTGCGAAGGCATTTAGTTTTCTTTTCCCCTTCTCTTTGTGAAGGGGACTAAGGGGAAGGGTCTAGCGGACGTCAGGCCCTCTCCCCAGCCCTCTCCCAACGGGAGAGGGAGACGAGAACTACGTACAAATCGACGACATCTTTAAGCAAAAGGCGTTGCACTTCCAACTTGAATCCACCTCAAATGATAAATGGAAAATGAAAGAAACTTGATCCGATCGTACGCCCATGCAATCAGCGACCGACATAGATAAGCCAGCCACTATTCATCCTTCCGCAGTCGTCAGCCCGCGCGCGCGCATCGGACACGACTGCTACATTGGTCCTTACTCAATTGTCGGTGACGAAGTTGAGTTGGGCGACGGCGTTCGACTGGAAGCGCATTGCGTGATAGACGGGCGCACGAGCATTGGTGAAGCCACGCACGTCTTTCCGTTTGTCTCAATCGGACTCGCCTCCCAGGATCTGAAATACACAGGTGAGCCTTCGCAGACGCGCATTGGCAAGCGAAATCGCATTCGCGAGTTCGTTACCATTCATCGTGGGACGAAAGGCGGCGGCATGCTGACGCAAACTGGCGATGATTGTTTGATCATGGCCCAGGCGCACATCGCCCATGATTGTGTGATCGGCGACGGCGTGATCATGGCCAACGGAGCCACGCTTGCCGGCCATGTTCGAGTAGAAGAACAAGCGAACATCGGCGCCTATTCCGGCGTGCACCAGTATTGCCGCATCGGGCGCGAAGCCTACGTCGGCGGCTATTCGGTGGTGGTCAAAGATGCGTTGCCTTACGCCTTGACCGTCGGCAATCATGCGCGCTGTTACGGGTTGAACGTCACGGGAATGAAGCGTCGCGCCTATTCGCGCGCGGTGATCGATGCTCTGCACCATGCGTTTCACCTGCTGCTGTCCGCGAAGTTGAACACGTCGCAGGCCATCGAGCGAATCAGGGAAGAACTAACCGGCTTTAATGAAGTCGACGAGCTTGTCCGCTTCATCGAGACGTCCAAGCGAGGCGTGATCAAATAGAAGGGTATTGGGGAGAGGGTGTTGGGTGTAGGTTTCGGAGATTGACGAGCTATTTGTTGAGGTTGAAAACTGTTAACGAGACGGTTTCGAGAACAACGCTAAGTGACTTTGGTTCGTAATGAACGCATCAAGCCGCCAAGCATCTTACCTACGGTTCCTGATTCAGATAGGGTCCCTTCGGCTTCTATCTCACTTGTGTAAGATAGTCGCTGGGCGAGAATTATCTGAGTTTCAAGTTCCTTCAAAGAACCTTGTGCTACCGACAGAAACTGCAAGTACTCCTTTCGACTACCACGACCATAACCTTCGGCGATGTTTGACGGGACTGAAACCGCCGCGCGCCGAAGCTGCGATGTCAAACCATATATTTCGCTTTTCGGGAACCTTTCGCTTACCCGGTATATCCGAACTGCTAATTCGAGTGCTTTCTGCCAAACGAGCAAGTCTCTGTAACTTTGAAGCATGTTCGACTCTCCTTTTAAAGGATGGCCAATCTCTACACCCCACACCCAACTCCCTACTTCCTGCATCGTACACCCTACACCCAACCCCCTACACCCTATGAAGTATGGTCTTATTGCCGGCAACGGACGATTTCCGTTTCTTGTGATCGAAGGTGCGAAGCGCGCCGGCGTCGCGCTTTCCGTTGCCGCGATTCGTGAAGAGACCGATCCCGGGATTGAGCGGGTCGCCGATAATGTTGTCTGGGTGGGCATCGGCCAACTCGGCAAGATGATCCGGTTTTTCAAGAGCGAACGCGTCGAGCGCGCGATCATGGCGGGCCAGGTCAGGCACGTGCAGATCTTCAGCCGCGCCATTCCCGATGCGCGCATGCTGAAGATGCTACTCAAGCTGCCCAGACGCAACACCGAGTCGCTGATCGGCGGAGTTGCCGCCGAACTCGCCAGCGAAGGCATCGAGCTGATTGACTCAACTTTCTTTCTTCAGGACTATCTTCCCAAAGCAGGACCACTGACGCGCCGCGAACCTGACGAGCGCGAGCGCCAGGACATTGAATACGGTCTCGAGATAGCGCGCGAGATTGCCCAGCTCAATCTGGGGCAGACACTAGTGATTCGCGCCAGGGCCTGCGTCGCGATTGAAGCGATGGAGGGCACGGACGAGACGATCCGCCGCGCCGGTGAACTCGCAAAGGGGAGGCTGACTGTCGTTAAAATCGCCAAGCCCGATCAAGACATGCGCTTCGACGTTCCCGTAGTTGGGACGCCAACCATCGAAGCCATGCTCGCCGCCGACGCCACCTGCCTCTGTGTCACAGCCGGCAAGACCCTGATGTTCGATCGCGACGAGATGATCCAACTCGCGAACGAAAACAAGGTCGCGATCGTCGCCGTCTAATGCTGGGAGCGCGGACATCCGCTGGGAGCGCAGACATCCCGTCTGCATCTTCGTTTGAGATTGAGTGCTTGCTGGACGCGCACAGAGGAGCGCTCAGAACCCTGGAGTCGTTAGTTCCGCCGATTGCCCCGCTTTCGGATCGAAGGGTGTTGCCAGAAACTTCTTGGCGGCCGCCTGCGCGTGATCGTAGTCGATTCCCGATTGCACTGCCTTCTTGTATTCACTGACAGCCTGTTCCCGCATGCCTTTCGCATCGTAAGCGTTGCCGCGTTTGATATGCGCCCAGACCTCAATCCACGAGGGCTTCAAATTGCCGTCAATCGCCGCCTGGAAATTATCCAGCGCCTGTTGCCAGTTGCGCTGTTCAAAATAGAGCACGCCCAGGTTGTAGTAGATCCACGAATTTGAGCGGTCCAGTTTCAGCGCCGCCTCGAGCTGCTGTTGCGCCTCGGCGTAATTGCCTTCTTTCAGTTGCTCGATGCCGCGCCGCGCGACGATGGTCACGCGCAAGTCGTCCGACATACGCAGAATCTTGTTGTTCGGATCGACGACGACTTCCAGCGGCGCTCCGTTCGATTCAAAGTCGAAATCTTCGCTCTTGCTTTCCAGTCTGATCGTGGTGGTTTGATTGTCACCTTCAGCGCGCAACATCAACTCGACGGGCATGTGAAGAGATTCGAAGTTTTGCCTGACGGTGCCGCGGGTGCGAAACTTGCCCGCGCGCGTGCGAATGATCTGGTAGTCAACCATGAACTCGGGAACGCCGGTCCCTTCGATCCACTGCGCAAAGAAGTAGCGCATGTTCTCGCCGGCAACCTGCGCTGTCAGACGCTCGAAGTCATCGATCGAAGCATTCTTGCCGCGAAACTTTTCCAGGTAGGCGCGCAGGAGCGCATTGAATTTGTCTTTGCCCAGCGTTTCGCGCAGCATGCGAAACACCATGGCGCCTTTGAAGAAGACGATCGACTGATAGGCGGCGGACTGGTCATCGAGCGCGTTCGGCGCCCGCGCGATTGACGCCGTCTGCTCGAAAGTCAGCGCGCGCTCCTGCTCTTCGCGCTGGGCGGCATCCAGAGTGCCCGCCGTCAGAGTGTTCTCGCGAAATGCGAACGCACTCCACTCCGCCAGCCCCTGCGAAAGCCAGGCATCATCAAAAGATTTCAAGCCGACGGTCTGGCCCCACCACTGATAGGCGACTTCGCGTTGCAGCTTCTCTTCGGGCAACGGCCGCGACGTGTCGAAAAACTTTGAAGACAGAAACACGATGCCGTTGCCCGAATAAGAATCAAGCGTTTCGTCATCGGTCTGGGCCACGACCAGCCGCGAGCCGCAAGCCGCCGGGCCATACTGCTGCGCGTAAAACTCCAGAACGCGTCCCATCGGTTCGGCGAAAGCGGCGACGCGATTCTCGCTGCCGGGCTTGGTGTTGAACTGAATTTCGTATCCGCCGAAGCGCAGACTCTTGGTGATGTACTGACCAGCCGCAAAATTTCCGGGCAACACCGGTTGGTGGTTGACGAAACGATATCGGCTGGTCCCGTCCTTGACTGACTGCTGCGGTACGACGGGTTCATCGCTGGTGCCGGCGACCTGCATTCCTATCGGTACGATGATGGTGATGTCGGTGGTAGCGCGATCCGCGGCGTACTCGTGAAACGGGAACCAACGCGACGCGTACATCAGGTACGAGCCTTCGGGTCCCACGTAAGCGAGTCGCTTGGTCGGCAGCGGCCCGCCTTCAGGCGACTGCAGCGCGCCACTCCAGCGAAAGCGCAGGACTATGGCCTGGCCCGCGGGCACAACCGCGCCCAGATCGACGCGCACACTTGGTCCCAGCGATCCCACGCCGACTGCATCCTGCACAAAGTTTGTCAACGCCACGCCGTCGCGTTCGATGCTTTCAATGTGCAGCGAGCCATTCAATTCGAAGACTACCGAACGCGTCGGCTCGAGCGGTGTGAAGGCCACGTCGGCGCCGGCCCGCAGCAGATGCTGATCCGGAATCAACTGCGCTTCGATGTGATAATTGGTGACGTCAAAACGGCTGGCCGGCGATGTTGGCCCGGGCTGCTGCGCGGCGGCCGCAAGCGCAATAACCAACAGCACGGCAATCAACCCGAGCAGGCGGGGAAAGTTGGACCTGATCTTCATATGTTTAGCGAACGATTTGATTGACAAGGCGATTATACAAGCCGCTGGTCTTCCAGGCGAATTGCCTCAAGTCAGAGGTAGTGTCTTCGTCCGATTTCCTCTCTGCGTTAACTCCGCGTTCTCGGCGTCTCAGCGGTGACTCCTGGCCGCGAAAGCCTCACCGCAGAAGCGCCGAGGCCGCAAAGACGACGCAGAGAAAACAATCTCATTAGTTCCGTTAATGACGGTGGCAACAACTCCCAACAACCGCTGTCTGCCGGCGAGGACCTGCTGCGGATTTTGGATGGTCATAACCCATTGCCGGTTGGCTGGACGGATGTCCGACAAACTTTAGTTTGTCGTGGCTGGCCGAAGAGGCAATGGAGGAAGCCAGCGACAAAGTAAAAGTTTGCGGGACATTTGGACGACCTTTTTCGTAGGAACTTGACAGTGTTAGGAGTCAGAGCATAAAGTCCGTTCACGCTTTGAAAAACTTCGTCGGTGGGAAAGCGCCAAGAACCGCGCCGCCGCCACACTTTCAGGATTCCGAAGATATCCCTTTTCGCCAGGTGTTGAGGCGGCGTTTCCTGCTCAGTCAAGCCGCGATCTGAGGCTCTTCGCGCGGGCCACTGGGTTAGCATTGGGACGGAGTTCTCCGAACGCGCAACCAATTCAGGCATAGAAAAAAAGGAGTTAGCTTTATGAGACGTAGCTGGAAGTTTTTGCCCCCTGTATTTATCTGCGCGCTTATCGTTCTGAGCGTTTCGGCCCAGACCGCGCGCAAGGTCCACGTTGACTTTAAAGAGACGACGCTGAAGAACGGTCTGCGAGTCATCACAGTCGAAGATCATGACGCGCCGGTCATTGCCGTCTCAGTCAATTACAGTGTCGGCTCGCGCGACGAACGGCGTGGCCGCACCGGATTTGCTCACCTATTTGAGCACATGATGTTCAAGGGATCTGAGAACGTCGGCACCGGCGAGCATTTCTTTTTGATCTTCAATAACGGCGGCACGATGAATGGAACCACCAGTGAGGATCGAACCGTCTATTTCGAGGCGCTGCCGTCAAACCAACTCGATCTTGGACTGTTCCTGGAAGCTGATCGCATGCGCAGTTTAGCGAGCAATATCACCAAAGAGAATCTCGATAACCAGCGCAACGCGGTGCAGGAAGAGCGACGGTTGGGCCTTGACAACCAACCTTATGGGTTGAGCGGCGAGAAACAACAAGAGTTGCTGTATGACAACTTCGCCTACAAGCATTCGGTCATCGGTTCGATGGAGGATCTGAATGCCGCGACGGTTGACGATGTGGTGCAGTTTTTCAAGACGTACTACGCGCCCAACAATGCGGTGCTGGTGGTCGTGGGCGACTTCAACACCAAAGATGCCCTGGCGCGTATCGCCAAAAACTTCGAGGCCATCCCGCGCCAGCCCAATCCTCCCGCCGTGGACATGACTGAGCCCGAGCAAACGGCCGAACGCCGCCTTACACTTGATGATGGTCTGGCTCGTTTGGCCCGCGTCGATCTTGCGTTCAAGGCTATTCCCGGAAACACAGCGGACTTTTACGCGCTCCAGGTGCTCAGCGCGGCGCTGCAAACCGGCCAGAGTTCGCGCCTTTACCAAAAGCTCGTGAAGGAAAAGGAGCTGGTTACGAATGTCGGTGGTTTTGTAGACGAGAAGCGCGGTCCTGGCGCTCTCTATACCTTTGCCACTCTGAGGCCCGGTATGAAACCCGCTGATGCCGAAGCCGCGATCTATGAAGAGATCGAGCGCTTGAAGAAAGAGCCGATCGCCGACTGGGAATTGCAGAAAGCGAAGAACGCGACCCGGCGCAATTTCTTTGGCGGCCTCGAGAGTTCGCTTTCGCGTGCCATTACACTCTCGCAATACGCGGTGTTCTACAACGATCCGAACTTGATCAATACGCGCGTCGATAAAGTCGCGGCCGTAACCAAAGAAGACGTGCAGCGCGTCGCCAACAAATACCTGCGCGATACCAACCGCACCGTAGTCGTCACCATGCCCAAGGCCAAAGCCCGCCCGGCCACCGGCACCATGGGGCAGTAAGGAAGAGGAGACAAAACGATGAAGACAATAACAATGAACCGCATCAAGATTTTCGTGCTGACACTAATTCTAGCTCTCGTCTCTGCGACGGCTCTGGCCCAGGGCGGCATGCAACCACAGTCTGGTCCAGCAGGCCAGGGTGTGAAAGGCGCGGTCATAAAAGGCCGCGCGCCGGTAAGTAAGGAGCTGCTCAAGGTCAAACTGCCGAAGGCCGAAGAGACGACGCTGCCAAACGGTTTGCGAGTAATCCTCCTGCGCAGCACCAAGGTGCCCACGTTCACAATGCAGATGGTCATTCTAAGTGGCGGCCTGTCTGATGCTGCGGACTATCGTGGCCTCGCGTCTTTCACTGCGGCGCTGCTCCGCGAAGGAACGGCAAAGCGAACCAGTAAAGATATCGCTGAGCAGACCGACACCCTGGGCGCTCTTCTGGGCACCAATTCGGGTTTGTCCTCGCTGACCAGTACGGTGACCGCCTCGGGTTTGGTGGAAACCATGGATCAGACGCTGGACATTTTCGCGGACGTGACTCGCAATCCGGCTTTTCCCAAAGACGAAGTCGAGAAATACAAAGCGCGTATTTTAGCCCAGCAACAGGCTCTGCGATCGAACCCGCAGTTCCTGGCGCAGGAGCAGCTCAACCGCGCGATTTACGGAGATCATCCAGCGGCGCTGGTCGTGCCGCCACTCGTCTCGATCAAGCGAATGTCTACGGAAGACCTCGCGAAGTTCCACGCAACTTACTATCACCCGAACAACGCAATCCTTGCCGTCGTCGGCGACGTCACCATGAAGGAATTACTGCCAAAGATTCAGGGCGCATTCGGCGACTGGAAGAAGGCCGATATTCCCTCCATGAGTATCCCCGCGGTGCCGGCGCAGTCGAGCGCCCGCATCTACTTGATTGACCGACCCGGCTCGGTGCAGACAGTCCTGCAACTGGCCAGTCTGGCCATTGAGCGCACTGATCCGGATTACTTCGCCGTTTTGCTGGCCAACAGGATTCTCGGCGGCGGCCCCGCAGCCCGTCTGTTTCTGAATCTGCGCGAAGACAAGGGTTACACCTACGGCGCTTACAGCAGTTTCGCCAGTTCGAAGTATCGCGGCACGTGGGTGTCGAGTTCGGAAGTTAGAACTGACGTGACCGACGGCGCGATGCACGAGTTCATGTATGAACTCAAGCGCCTGCGTGACGAAAAGGTGCCCACGGAAGAAATCGATAACGCAAAGCGCGCGATCATCGGTGGCTTCGCGCTCTCGCTCGAGCAACCGCAAGCGCTTTTGCAGAACATCATCACGCAGAAGCTCTACAATCTGCCGGCTGACTATTGGGACACCTATCCGCAGATGATCTCGGCGCTGACCGCCGATGATATTCAGCGCGTCGCAAAGAAATACATCGACCTGGAACATCTGCAGATCGTTGCAGTCGGTGACGCCTCAAAGACGCGCGACGTGCTGGCGAAATACGGGACTGTCCAGGTCTATGACGCCGATGGCAAGCCGTTGCCTTCCGCCGGCAGCAACTAATCGCGTTCGCGCCTTAGTGAGTCCTCAATGTTCTTCGTGACTCCGTGGTGGGGAACGCTTCTTCACCACGGAGACGCGGAGAACAGATCACGGTTACACCATTCCAACAAAGATCATTATCGCGATCATCAATTGCTGAGCCGTTGACAGCTCGTCAGGCGGCTTGACTCTTCTTGGCCGAGTGCCTCCAGGTAACGGGCTCGGCGATGGGGACGGCGCAGGCTCCGTCCGAGCAGGCGCGGTTGGCGCCGGAGACGCGTCAGGTGTCGGAGTCGGTGTTGGCTGTGGAGTTGATTCCGGCGACGGCGTAGGCTGAGCCGTCGGGGTTGGCGACGACTCCGGGCTCGGCGTTGGCGCAGCGCTGGCCTCCGGTGTTTGGTTCGCTGTCGGCGCCGGCGCCGGTGTTGGCCCAGGGGTTGGTGACGCCGCGGGCGAGGGCGCGCTTGTTTTTTCGGCGCTCAACTCAGTCGCCGGATTCGCGTTCCGCGTGCCCGTTGATTGCGGATTCGCATTGCCGATTACCGGAGCTGGTCCGATGCGCTCATCCAGCCCGCCGAGCGACCCATTGATTTTCTTGTACAGTTGCTCGATTGCCGCGCGTCGGACTGGATCGTTATCTCCGGCGTTGTAGCCCTTGATGTAATAGCTCAGCGCTTCTTCATTATTGCCGCTCTGCTGCAGAGCAGCGCCAAGATGCCAGAGGGCGACTCGCCATGAGGGCGTGTGTTCGGGAAGCACGCTAACCGCGCGTCGCAAGTGTTCTGTGGCCTCAGACGCCTTGTCTTGATTGAACAAAGCCCAGCCCGAAAGATCTTCGATTCGTCCGCGCAGGATGTTTGCCAGCACATTGCGGGGAGCTTCAGGAATATCGGGTGTTCCTCCCATCGCGATTGCGCGCGCGCGAAGGTCGCGCAACTCATCTGCCTGCACGGCGACCGTCACGCCGGGAGTATTGATTGCCGCATCGACTCCGTCTCGAGCGCCGTCGGCAAGTTCCTGCGCCGACTGAAACCCGATCCCGCGTTGCAGCAAACGGCTCGCCGCATAAAGCTGGCGATAGGCGCGCATATCGTCTTTGACTGAGGCGAATTCCTGCGCCGCCGCGACGACGTTTGATTCGTCCACTTTGGCGCCTTCGCCCAGTGAGTTTATGGCCTGGGTAAAAACAAGCAAAGCTTTCAAGACGCGCGCGTTGTCTTCGGAGTCAGCAGGAGCCGGTTGAAAGACACTCGCGCGGCGTTCGGGCGCAAGCAATTCGATGAAACTCGCTGCTTTTGCCGGTACCCGGCTGGCTAGCTGAGTTTCGATGAGGCCGTCTTTCACGGTGAACGAATGCACCAACACTTCCGCGGCCTCTGCGTAAAGCCCCAGAGACGCCAACGTGCTGGCCAGTTCGTAGTCGAGCGTCGGAAACCTTCCGTACTGGTGCGCGAAGCGAAGCGAACGCTCGGCGTAAAGCGGTTTCTTCTCAGCCACCAGCGCGCGGGCCAGTGTGATCTGAGCCCATGTGTAATGCGGCTGGACGTCGACGGCCCGCCGGGCTAACTCGAGCCCAACCTCACTGTTGCCGTGCGCCACGAGCCAATAGGCTGTGCCCGTCAGCAGCGCCAGATTGCGCTCGTCGTCTTTGAGCGCGGCTTCGAGTTCCTGCTTAGCGTCATCCATCTTGCCCAACTCGAAAAGGGTGATCACCAGTCCCGCGCGCGCGCCTTTATCGGTTGGCTCGGCGGTCAGTTGCTCACGATAGAGAGCGAGCGCCTCTTCAAACTTTCCGGCGGCGCGATTCAAGTCTGCCAGGCTACGGCGTGTGCCTCGTGATTTCGAATCGAGCTCAAGCGCACGCTTGTATTCCGCAGCCGCGTCGTCAAGCTGCAGCGAAATGTGGCGCGCCAACCCGAGAGCGTTATGCGCTTCGGCCATGTCGGGCGCGAGCCTGACGGCTGCTTGCGCGATTCGCCCGGCTTCATCGCCTCGCTCGATTCCCAGATAGAAGGCGGCGAGCGCCAGCAAGCGTTTCGGATCGCTCGCGACCTTTGCTTCGATCAGGCGGGCCGCCTTGAATGCCTCAGCCCGCTCTCCGAGCAGATAAAGGTTCGAAGGTATCTGGGAAATCACCCCGGAAAAGAGCTTATCAGACATGTCCGGCGAACTTTCGCTGATCGCCAACTGCAATTGGTCGATGCCTGAAGCATTGTCTCCTGCTTTGAGTTTCTGATCGCCAAGGGTGGCGCGAGCGCTGATGAGCAACTCGGTCGCGCGGACCTTCGATTTCGAATCGGGATGAGTCGCCAGAAAGTCTTTCAGCTTCTCGATACGAGCGTCAACGGGAAGCGTCAGCGTAAGCTCCACTTCTTCAGCTTCAGCCGCGTCGCCGGCAGGCGTATTAACCTTGTTGGAATCCGCGGACGAACTCTTCGTGGCGTTTTTCGCCGCACCCCCGGTTTTCTTCGGCGGCTTCGTCAAAGCCACCGCGTCCGCGGCCGGCTTTTTCTCTTCAATTGGTTTAGGTGTTGTCTCTTCGTTGGGTTTTGGCGTCGTGGCTTCGTTCGGTATTGGAGTCGTCTGTGCGGCGACTTGGGTTGAGGGAACAGAAGGGGTGGTTACGGCTGCCGGCCCGGCAGCAATTGGCTGGTCCATGGCTTCCATGCCGAATCCGATCTTCTGCGCCAGTGCCGCGACGAACTTCTGAACGCCAATGGGTAACGCGTCAGCAATGTGACCTGAACTAATCGCCCGGCGCATCTGCTCGCTCATGTCACCCAGTGCGCCCTCGGGAAGATCTGTCTGAACGAGCTTGCTAAACTGGGTAAAGAAAGTCTTCTCCTCGACCGACAACACCAGCAGAAGACTCTTGCCGCTCGCGCGTGCGCCAATGTTCCAATCGCTCGCCAACTCGCGCGAAAAATCGAAGATGTCCCGCCCGCCCGTCGTCCGTACTGCGACCACGGTAAGATTAATGCCGGTGCGTTGCTGCAAATTGGCGAGGATGTTTTCCAGTTTCTGTTTCGCCGCCTCGTCAACCACTCCTGCCAGATCGTTTACATGGCCCGTCCGCGCCGGCAGTTTTGACTGCGTTTGCGCCAGCGGCGTAACGATTACGGAAAGGGAAAGCGAAAACGCCAGCGCGAGGACTAGAACCAGCCTCGAATTTTGACAAGTGAATAGCTTCATTTCATGAACTCTCTACAATGATCGCCTGAAAGCGTTGATAACCTGGGGAGAAACCGAAAGATTTGTCGACCGCATCCAGAGTAAAGTAAACCGAAACAATTCGAGTTCGCATGATAACATCGCCATGGGCGGACGGGCGAATGGACCCGTTCAGAGTTCAGCCCTTGCGTTGCCCTTTTTGGAGATACAAGCGGCAGCTTGAACTCTTAACTTCTGGAGTGAACGTGAGCGAACTTGACGAAGCGTGGGCCCAGGCGCTGGCCGAAGCACAACAGAGGGCGCGAGCAGCCGGACGCACTGACCTGTCCGAATACCTGGCGCTGCGCGCTTCGAACGATCTCTTGCGTCAAACCAGCATCGAATGGCTGCTGACTACCTTCACTAAGCTTGCCGGAAAGGCAAACCGTGCCGGCGCCAGCATTCAAATCTCGCAACAGGACGCGCATCGTTTTCCGGTCGGCAATGCGACGATGGTCGGCCGGTTGCTGACCTTGAGCCTGGGCGTGCGGGCGTTGTCAATTGAAGCCGGCTGGCCGCGCCTGCCCAGCGATGGCTTCGTTCGCGGCGGCGGCCTTGCCTGCGCCCGCATCAGGCATCTCGGGAGAAAATCTGCTAATGAGGAGCTGCTCCTCGTACGATCCGAAAAAGACTCTCCACGCTGGGTGGTGATCGAAAAGACCCTCCAGCGACGCGAATTGTTTGAAGCAGGAATTCAGAAACACCTCGCCAAGCTGTTAAGCGAAAGCTATCGCTGATGAATGATCTCGCGCCGACGATTTCCGATAAGCCGTGCACCTTTTGGAATCGTCATCACGGACAAAAACTCGTTCACCGGCGGTTTAACTCTCTCTGTACCTGTGTTTTCTCTTAGTTTTCTAACTCTCCGTAGCCTTCTAAAGCTAGGGGCACAGTGCTTGCCGGGTACCGTGTCGGCGTAACGCTGCTGCATCGTGATCCCCAGAGCAGACGTTAGAACCGGCTGGCTGAATGTAAGGTTAGCCAGGAAGGAATTCAACAAGGAGACTAGACTTATGATCAACCGACGCACACTGAATCTATCAATTATTTCGGCTGCCTTGTTAGCGTTAAGTTTGCCCGTCGTGGCAGCCGCGCAAGGTTCCTACGATCCCTGGGGTCGCGATCGTAATCCTGATTACCGGCGAGACCGGGATCGCAACGACGACTATCGGCGCAACGATGACTATCGGCGTGACCGAAATGGCGATTACGACGATTATGGCCAAGATGGTCGCTATGACAACCGTTATCTGCGCGATTCCATTCGGCGACTGGATCGCTTGAGCAAAGATTTTCAGAACGACCTGGATCGCGAACTCGATCACAGTCGCGAGAACGGCAGCCGGCACGAGGACCATTTGAATGCCGACACCAGGGAATTCCGTCGCGCGGTAGTCGATCTGAAGAATGCCTTCGATGAACGCAATCCATATCGTAGCGCGAACGAAGCGCACAGAGTTCTGGATTCAGCGAGCCACGTAGAAGACGTAACAAGTCACCACTTCTACAACGGCCGCCTTGCTTCTGAGTGGTCACAGATTAGGGACGAGTTGCGAACTATCTCCGACGCCTATGGAGTCTATGGATCGGACAGAGGTGAAAGGCGGCGTCGCGACGATGATTATCGGCGTCGAAACCGAAACAATAACGACTGGTGGCGCCGAATTCCCTTTCCAAATTGATCAGTCTTGCAGTGACTATGAAAGCCTCGTCTGCCACGGACGAGGCTTTCGCATTATTACGGAGTTGATGCCAGAATGGCTGCATGGCCGGCACGCAACAATGCGCAAATGCTACTGGTGAGGTCGTGCCCCCGACGAGCCTCAATGGTTTGTTCTGGACGATGCTGGAACCAGATCGCTCTTCTTTGAAGGTCGCGCTCGCGAACACCTTTCAATTCTTCTTGGCTAGCTCTCAAAGCCGCGGTCACCTTGACTGTACGGCAAGCGAACTCTGTGTTTTTTCTCTCAACTCTTTCTTGCCTCACTCTTGAGACGTGATTACAAAGCCTGCTTTTTACAATATCGCGCGCACGTTTTTCGCCGGAGATTCATCCCATAATCGAACCCGTGCGTGGGGCTCTCTCAATGACAAATACATCGGGGCCGGCACCGCCTCCATAAAACGGCGCGGCTGGTGGGGCCCTCAGTTTTGTCGTTTGAGATGCTTCAGCTCGGGACGTCCCCAGACGAATTTGAAGGAGGTTGACAGCCGCTGAAAATGGTAATCGGCGAGTCCGCCTTCGAAGAATTTTGCGAGGAGGAATGAATCATGAGAAGAAAAACAATCATTAGATCAATCATCTGTGCTGTTCTACTGGTCCTGGCAATCCCGTTGGCTGCGGCGTCGCAGGGAAGGTACGATCGCTATGACCGTCGTTACCTGCGTGACACCATTTACCGGCTGGACAATGCGAGCGCGCAATTGAACAGCGACGTCTATAGGGAGTTCAATCGCGACTGGATGAGTGTAATCGGCTTTCGCCGCGACAACTTTATCAGATACGACGCTTCAGAGTTTCGGCGCGCGGTCAGAGATTTAAGCAATCGTTTCGACGGGCGAGACCTCAGCGCCAGTTACAACGAGGCGCGGCGCGTTCTTCAGATAGGCGCGCGACTTGATCGGGATATGCAACGGATTGACAACTCCGTGCTGACCTCCGACTGGTTCGCCATGCGGCGAGATCTGCAAACGATCGCCAACGCATACGGTTTTAGTGTGCGGGGGTACTAACTTATCGGCGCTGACGACATGGGCCGCCGCTGGAAGCTCGTAAGGTTCCAGGTGGAAGACCTGTAGCTTGCTTCGTGAGTCGGCTTACAGTTGATCTGCACCGATGAAAAAGTCTCGTTCAATTAGGAGAGTGAGCGAGGCTTTTTCGTGTTCGGTGTAAGCGTGGACCTGCCTGTCCTCCGTCTTGTGACTTGGCGCCGAGACCGGAAACACGCAGGTCCGCCCCACCGGCAAATTCAAGCGCGCCTTTGTTCCTTTTCCCTTTCGATCTGCTTGATGCCAGAATAGCCGCATGGCGGGTAGCCTCTACATCGTCGCGACACCTATCGGCAATCTCGAAGACATCACCCAGCGCGCGCTGCGCGTGCTCGGCGAAGTTGATTTCGTAGCCTGCGAAGATACGCGCCATACGCGGAAGCTCCTCAATCATTACGGTATCAACACGAAGACGATTAGCTATCACGAACACAACGAACGCGAACGCGCCGCCGAGCTGTTTGCCAGGTTGCAAGATGGAGCGAACGTCGCGATTGTTTCCGATGCCGGAACTCCGGCGGTTAGCGATCCGGGATTTCGTTTGGTGCGGCTGGCTGCCGAGAACGGCGTGCGCGTCGTGCCCATCCCCGGTCCCACGGCGCTGATTTCAGCATTGGTGGCTTCCGGACTGCCAACTAATGAATTCCTCTTCGCCGGTTTTCTTCCCGCGCGAACCAGTGCGCGACGCGCGCGCCTCGCAGAGCTTCGCGCCGTTAATGCCACTCTGATCTTTTACGAAGCGCCGCACCGGATCGCCGCGACGTTAAGAGACGCGCGCGCAATTCTCGGGGAACGCGAAGCTGTTGTCGCTCGGGAGCTGACCAAATTGCACGAGGAGATCGCGCGCGACCGATTAAGCGAACTGGTTGAACGCTACAGTTCTTCCGAAAGGGCGCGCGGCGAGATCGTCTTGATCATCGATCGCACCGTGATAGCCGACGAAGGATCGGAGAAGACACCGGCTGCAAGCATCGCGTCGCTAGTCGCGCTTTTTGAGCAGGAAGGTCTGGACCAGCGCGCCGCGCTTAAAAAAGCGGCGCGCGCGTTGGGTATCTCGCGCGCCGAAGCGTATCGATTGTTAGTTGCAGAACGCGTTAGCCACAGAGACTCAGAGACACAGAGACGCCGATGACGTGTTTTGGTCTCCAATCTTTCTCTGTGCCTCTGTGCCTCTGTGGCAACCTAGTTTCCTGCCAACTGCGCCGGCAAAGGCTTATCAACCTTTGGTCTGACTGACCGGTTGGCGACCTCCCACAGAGTCATATACACCGTGCGCGTCACCTTCTCCATCTTCTGGTAATCGATCTTGTCGGGCGAATCACCGGGCTGATGATAGTCTTCGTGCACGCCGTCGAAGAAGAAAATGATCGGAATGCCTTTGCGCGCGTAGTTGTAGTGATCGCTGCGGAAAAAGAAACGATTGGGATCTTTCGGATCGTCGTAACGAAGATCGAAATTAAGGTTGAGGAAAGACTTGTTCGTGGCCAGGGTGAGGTCGCCGAGCTCGGTGCTCATCATCGTCGAACCGATGACATAGACTTCGTTTGGTCCGGACAAGTCTTTGTTCCGCGGGTTGGTGTCGCCGTCTTTTTTACTGCGGCCGATCATGTCGATATTTATCTGCGCCACGATGTGGTCCAGCGGAATCGTCGGGTTGTCGGTGAAGTAACGCGAGCCCCACAAGCCTTTCTCTTCGCCGCAATGCCAAACGAATAACACCGAACGCTTCGGCCGCGGCGTGGTGTGCGATAAGGCTTCGGCCATGGCCAGCAAAGCCGTCGTGCCCGAGCCGTCATCATCGGCGCCGTTGTAGATCGAATCGCCGTTGACGGGATTGCCGATGCCGACGTGATCGTAATGCGCACCCAGCGCGACGTATTCATCTTTCAAAACCGGATCGCCGCCTTCCCAGACGGCGACGATGTTCTGTGTGCCGATGGTTTCGGTTTTCGCCGCTACGTTAAGGCTCAACTTCTTGTCCGGATTAAGCGCGAATGGAGACGGCATCGAGCCGCCACCGTATGCTGCTTCGAAGAGCGCAGTCGCATTCTGTTTTTCACCTTGAAAAAGAGCGTTGGCTAATTTTGGCGAGGCGGTGATTGATGGCAGTTGCCCCGGGCCCTGGGCCTGAAACTTCTCAGGTATCGTCGTGCCGCGCTCCATGATGCGCTGGCGGTTGCGATCCCAATTCGCCAGAAACTGAAAATCGGGAACGTAGACGATGCCGACGACACCTTGCTTGCGTGCATACTCTGCTGCGTTCATCCAATCCTCACCTTGCTTGCCGGTGAGATCCGCACGCCGCAAACCACGTGGAAATCCCATCGGGGAACTGAAGACGACCGCGATTTTTCCCTTCGCGTCGATGTCTTTGTAAGCATCGATGTCCTTGGCCTTGATAAACCAACCGTTGCCGGCGAAGACGAGTTGACCGCTGATGTGACTGGCCGTTGCGGACGGCAGGTAATCTTCGCCCGCTGTTAGCGTCTGACCGTTGAGCTCGACGCGCGTTTGTGCCGCGTCAACTCGATCACGGCGCAAGGCAATGCGCTGAAAGCATGTGCCATTATCGCCCGCCGGCTTGAAGCCCCAACGGCCCAGGTTCATCGCAATAAATTTCGCCGTCGTATCAAGCCCGCGCGAAGGAGTGTCGCGTCCCTCCATCTCGTCCGAAGCGATGAAATAGAGAAAGGCCCGCATCTGCGCCGCCGTGATCACGTCCGCGCCTCTCTGCGTCGCAAGAGTGGCGGTAGTGACCGCAGCATTTTTAGCTGGCCTGCGCTGCCCGTACAGCGACGGCAACGGCAGCGCCAAAGAGCCAATCAATAGAAATACAATGAAGAGTCTTTTCATGAGTCCTCCAAAATGATTACAGGTTGTGCATGAATTGGGCTGGATTGCCGGGGGCTGAAATACGGCCATGCAGCACAAAAGCTTCGAGTTCGACTCCAGAGTTTACGCCTGCTGCACTGCCTGCACCAATCTCGTCAGCGAATCTTTCGCGTCGCCATACAGCATGCCGGTCACTTCCTTAAAGAAGAGCGGGTTCTCGAGTCCGGAAAAACCTTTCCCCTGACCACGCTTCAGTACAACCACAGATTTCGCGCGATCGACTTCGATGATCGGCATGCCGGCAATCGGACTCTTTGGATTGTCGCGAGCGTCGGGATTGACGACGTCATTCGCGCCAATGACGATGGCTACGTCGGTGGCGGGCAACTCAGGATTGATCTGCTCGAGTTCATACAAGGACGAGTACGGAACATTCGCTTCGGCGAGCAGCACATTCATGTGACCCGGCATGCGGCCGGCAACCGGATGAATGCCGTACTTCACCGTGACGCCGCGCTTTTCGAGCACATCCGCCAACTCGCGCACGGCGTGTTGCGCCTGGGCCGTCGCCATACCGTAACCGGGCACGAATACGACCTGCTTCGCGTAAGCCATCTGCACCGCCACGTCCTCGAGATTGACCTCGCGCATCACCCCTTGTTGGCCGTCACTGGCGCTGGCCGCGCTGGCCGCCGAGCCAAACGCGCCAAACAAGACATTAGTGATCGAGCGGTTCATCGCACGGCACATCAGCACGGAAAGGATGAAGCCGGAAAAACCATCGAGCGTGCCCGCGATGATCAGCACGTTGTTTGACAACACAAAACCCGTGGCGGCCGAAGCGAGTCCGGCATACGAATTCAGAAGCGACATCACCACCGGCATGTCGGCCGCGCCGATAGGCATCACGAGCAGAATGCCAAACGCAAAGGCCAGTCCCACCATCGTGAAGAAGAGCGGAACCGATACCGGAACGAAGATCAAATAGAGGAAAATGCCCACTGTGGTCGCCAGCAGGGTCATATTAAAGATGTTCTGCCCCTTGTACGTCATCGGTGTGCCGCGCACCATTCCCTGCAATTTCGCAAAGGCCAGCAGACTGCCGGTCGTAGTCAGCGAGCCGAGCATCACTTCGAAACCGAGCGCGCTCATCGTGATTTTGTCGAGGTGCCCGGCGTGCCGGTAATATTCGGAAATGCCGACGAGCGCCGCCGCGAAAGCCCCAAACGCGTGCGAGAGCGCCGTCCGTTGCGGCATCGCGGTCATCGGCACCCAGATGCCCATCGCCAAACCAACGAGCGAACCAATCACCAGCCCCGTGATGATCCAGGTGTAGCTGATGATGTCCGCGTGCATCAGCGTGCCGATGATCGCCATCAGCATGCCGAACTCTGCCAGATGCATCCCGCGCTTCGCGGTCTCCGGATGGCTCAACCCCTTCAGACCAAGAATGAAGAGGATCGACGCCAGCAGGTAACTTAGTTCGATGAAATAAGTCTGCACGATTTTATTTGGTGCTGCTTTGCAGTGAACATCCTCAGCATGCGATCTGTGATCACGAATCCGCCAACGACGTTTGTGGTCGAGCACACGACGGCCGTGAAACCGAGGATCGTGCTGACGGTGTTGTAGTGCGCTCCCGCAGTCACGAGCGATCCCACCAGCGACATGCCCGAGATGGCGTTCGTCGCCGACATCAGCGGCGTGTGCAACAGCGGCGGCACGCGCGAGATAACCTGATAGCCAAGAAACGCGGCGAGCGCAAAGACGTAAAGTGAAGTGATTAGTATGGTCGAAGACATGATTAACTATCCTTCAAAGGACATCATAAACCGGAAACATTAAACTTGTTGAGAAACAAGTGCTTATTTCGGTGATGCTTTGCGGCTCTGCCGCCGCACCAGTGCGGTAAGGCTATGCCTTACCGATCGAACTCATCTTCCTATTGAGGCTATGCCTCCACCGCGATAAAACAGGAGGCAAAGCCTCAAGGATAATTATTAGCATGCCGGTAAGGCGGAGCCTTACCGCAATGAGCGGCGGCAGAGCCGCTCTTATCCCCAACGTTGCTCTGTCGCCCCGCTGTGGCGCGTTATGTTTCGTCCGTTGTCTTCCATCGGGCTGTAAGCGGACTGCACGGCCACGCGGCCAGGACCATAGAGCCTCAGCCAAAGATAACGATTGCCCCACGAACGCCACGAACTCCACGTGCCCGCCGGGTGCTCAAGGTGCAACTGCATCTGCACCGTCGGATCTTTGAAGAGCAGCGCGGTGGGCTTCACCAGGATTGTTTGATTAGGCTCGAGATAACGCACAAAAGCATTGCCCGCCGAATGCAGCAGCAGCAGGCCGGGCGCGTTTGGCGCCGAGAAACGATCCATGAACGCACCGAGCGGATAGTGGGTTTCGGATTCGTTTCCGCTGGAGGTCGTAAACCAGATGCCCGATTGAAACCAATCGTACGCCACGTTGCCCGTCGCCACCAGAAACAGATGCTCGCGCACATCGACGGCCTGGCCGGGTTGAAGCGGCAGCGCAATCATCTCGCCGGGCGCGTCGCGCGAGAATGCAATATGCCCCGGCCCCTGCGCCTGGGTCATCACCAGCGGCATGCCTGACAGCAGACGCTTCCATGCTCCCTTCAAAGACATGGTGGTGATGGTCACTTGCGGATCTTTCCAGAGCAAGACGTGATGCGCAAAATAGATGCTGTCCTCCGGCGCCAGATTCATATCTGCAACGGGGACGTAAGTGCCTTCAATCTGGCAGAAGGAGTTGCCGAACTGCAGCTTCGCCATGTCCTTTCTGCCGGGCAACTCCGACCAGCCCGACTGCGTGACCACGCTCTGCGCATCGATCGTCGCGCCACAAGCGGGACAACTGCGCTGGGTGCCATCGGTCACGAGACCGCACCAGGGACACGCGTGTGTTGCCATTGCTCCTCCAATGTCCGGCGATGTCCGACAAACTTTTAGTTTGTCGTAGTCTCCGCGACGCTCAACGTTGCCGAGTCAGCGACAAACTGAAGGAAAATCTGATCAAGTTCAAGATTCTTCGGACCGCAACAACCGCGAAGCGGTTTGCAACCCAGCCCAGGGTTGCCGCGCCGCGCGGCTACCCTGGGATTGAGGCCCGAAGAGGACACAACCCCAACAGGGGGTTGAGGCGTCTTTTCCGGCTGCGTACATCGCGTTAAGCTCATCACTATCATCCAGCTTGATCAGACGTTCTTTGTCGGACCTCAATCAGTATGGTGATGAACATACATCGACTGAATCCCAACGCGGCCGGGTCCGGTCATGCGCGCCAGATTCATGCCAGTGCCGCCAAAGAAACCGGTCGTCAGCTGTTGTGACTCAATATTCATCGTCACCGAAGAATCTTTGTAGAGAAACGCGCCCGGCTCCATTATGATGCTTTCGCCCGGTCTCAGAACGCGCTCGAAAACGTCGCCATAACCATGAAGCAAAAGCAGCCCCGGTTGGTTACTCGTGACAAAGCGATCCATGAACATGCCCTGGCCGCCAAACAAAATGTTGCGCAGACCCTTGATGCGCACATAAGAGTAAGAGATGTGATGCGAAGCCAGCAGAAAAGCGTGCTCGCGCACGTCCAACTCCATCCCCGGGTGCAAAGGCAACACCACCAACTCTCCCGTCGCGTCACGCGAAAACGCAATGCGGCCCGGGCCGTGCGCGATGCTGATAATGAATGGCATGCCGGCCAGCGCGCGTTTCACTCCACCCTGCAACGGCATGACGGACATCGGCGTGTGATCGTCCTTCCAAAGCAGTACGTGATGTTCGAAGAAAACCGCGTCACCCTGTCCCAGATTGATTTCTGCAACGGGCACAATTTCGCCTTCCACCTGACAGGTGCTCAGCCCGAAATGAATCTCGGTCATGTCCTTGATGCGGGGCGCTTCGCGCCAACCTGACTCGCTCACCAGATTGCGAATGTCCAGCGGCGCGCCGCAAGACCAGCAAGAAACGGCCGTCTTCTGATTCATTCCCTGGCACCACTCACAAGTGATGCGCTCGACCGGATCGGCAGAGGCTGGAGCCGACGGAACATGAGGGGCCTCGGTCCTGACGGGAGTCGCGAGCGGAACCTGCAGCGGCGCTGTGCTGGGCGACGGCGACAGCGGCGCCGTGGGAGCGTCGCCTACCAATCTGCTCCCATCAATCCCGCAAAAACTCTCTTCGTCAGCGAACGTATGGTTACAAGCTGGGCAATGTTTCATGTGAGCCTCGCAAATCCTTTTCGTTCTTGATAAACCTAGTCAAAGATATTCGAATTCGATTTGTCGTCGCGGGAAGGTCTGAGACCTTCCGCGGGGTCTTTCATACCTTTTCGTGGGCTCCGCCCCAACTTTGGGCGCAGCCCCGATGATCTAACGCAATCGCGACGGTGGGGCTGAGCCACCACCGCACATCAGACGGCATAGCCGCACAAGAGATTTACTATCGGGTCGCCGTGGCCTCCAATAAAGCCGCGACGCGCTGATTCACAAACTGACCCTGATGCGTCACACACGAAGGGCCAACTACATCATCCGTCATATCAATATTCAGCTCGCCATCTTTGATTAGCAGACTCAGAAACGCCGCAACGTTACGCGAATAGAGCTGGCTCGCGTGCACCGGCACCGTGGCAGGCAGATTTAATGGCGCCGTGATCACGACGCCATTCACTTCAATAGTTTCGTCCGGTTTGCTGAGCGCACAGTTGCCACCGGTCGAGCCCGCGAGATCGACGATTACGGAACCGGGCTTCATGCCCCTGACTGCGTTCTCGGTCAACAACAGCGGTGCACGTTTACCCGGTACTTGCGCTGTCGTGATGACCACGTCGTTGGTCCGCGCGTGTTCGGCGATTAACTGTCGCCCGCGTTCCAACGCCTCTTCAGATAATTCGACTGCATAACCGCCTGCGTCTTCGGTCTTGATGCCGCCGAGATCTACTTCCAAAAACTTTGCGCCCAACGATCTCACCTGCTCGCCTGCCGCCGCGCGCACATCGTAAGCTGCAACCACCGCGCCCAGACGCCGCGCCGTCGCGATCGCCTGCAATCCGGCAACACCCGCTCCTAACACTAAGACCTTTGCCGGCGGAACGGTTCCGGCCGCGGTCATCAACAACGGAAACATGCGCGGCAATCTTTCGGCGCCGACAATCACCGCTTTGTATCCCGACACAGTCGCCATCGAAGAGAGTGCGTCCATCGCCTGCGCGCGCGTGATGCGCGGAATCAGTTCCATCGCAAAGGTCGTCAGGTCATGCGCCAGCGCCGGCTCCAACGCCGCAGGCTCATCTAGCGGTCGCAGAAAACCGATGACCACCGCGCCTTTTCTTAGGCGCGAGAAATCCTCCGCCTCGGGACGATTCACCGCCACCAGCACATCAGCAGAACTTAACAACGCCGCCCGATCCGAAGAGACTTCCGCGCCGGCCTGCGCGTAGTCATCGTCCGAACGCGCCGCATTGATCCCAGCTCCGCTTTCCACTACCACCGACGCCTTCAGCGCCACGAGTTTCTTCACGGACTCAGGCACCAGCGCCACGCGCGCCTCGCCGCCTTCGGTCTCTCGCAACACAACTATCTTCATGCAATTCTCCGCTGAATCCCCACTAATTGAAATACTAGCCACACATACAAAACTCTCGTCACAACCAGCCGTCTTCAGACGGTTTCCCCGAAGGGGTTACTAGACCAGCGCTTCGAGCGCTGGGTAACGCGTCAATCCGAATTTAGTTAGCGCGCTTCAGCGTGCTTTATCATCGCCTGCTTTAGCACCATCGCTAAAGCGCTCATGAGTAAGCCCGTTTAAACGGGCTACGGAAATTATTTTCCGCACAACGACCCGGCCGTCAAACGGCCGGTCTAGTAACCCTGACGGGCAAGCCGAATGAACGCGGCTGAAAATACGCGGACCCTTGAACGAATCTCCTGTGCTCGACTTAAGATGTAAGAATCTGACTGGCTAATCTGACAGGAGAATCGGGCGGGCGCCAATGCGAAACGCGCAATTAGTCTTGCGCTATGGCCCAGGAAGAGGCTCGACATATTCTTACGAATTAGTTCATCTTGATAACAACGATAAAGATTCTAACATCCGGACTTTACTTGTTCTTAAAGAACAATGATCAGAATTGACCTGGCCCGGCAGAGAGCGCCACGGAGTATAACATCAGCCGCTTGCGCCCCTCAAAAAATTGTGGTCTGGCGTAGCTCCGAGTTTTCATGAATCTGCCCCTAACTTGCGCGAGGGTTCGATGAGCTTCGGAAAACGACAAAGGGGTAAGCGAAGCGAAAAGGCGCAACGATTTTTTGGAACCGTCGCGCCTTTTCTATTTGCAGTCAACGTCCTCACCCCGTCAACTGCTTGGCGGTTGCATTCAGCAGCCGTCAGATTGCCATCGAGTATACACAGGCAACCTCGCGGCGGCAACAGGCCTGTTCCAAAAAAGGGTGCTGCTTCATTTTCATCGTGAAATCGCCGATATTTCTCTCGACTAATGATTCGGGCGACCGAAAAACGCCGAAGGCGTTAGCAAATTGCAGCCCAGGTAACACCATGGGATAAGGAGTCGCGAGCGAAGCGCAAAAACGCCGAAGGCGTTAGCGAGTTCCAGCCCAGGGTAATACCCTGGGATAAGGAGTCGCGAGCGAAGCGCAAAACGCCCAAGGCGTTAGCGAGTTCCAGCCCAGGGTAATACCCTGGGATAAGGAGTCGCGAGCGAAG
>WNGK01000260.1_pt1 | contig 52138 bp, 48 predicted proteins | sample 5400601 | NCBI WGS metagenome assembly WNGK01 (sample SAMN13153376, study PRJNA577476) | soil metagenome | isolation source: 60 cm soil or saprolite under Garry oak tree replicate 1 | place: USA:California | collected 2016-06-15 | reverse complement strand
GAGGTCGAAGGCGGCGATCAGCAAAAGGGCGCCGGCGCCGAGCGCCCACGCCGGCCAGGTCGCAGCGAGGGCCAGGGTGCGCCGGCTGCTCAGCGTGCCTGCCTGTGCCATGAACGGTCGGTCATCTTCGCACGCCCGCTATGGTTCCGCGCCGTGGCAACAGCGTCGGTCGGCGCGCGGTCGCGTTTTAGTAGACCGGGGTCTCCAGGTTCACAGCCTCCAGCCACTTGCGGCACGAGGTCAGGAAGCGGGCTGCTTTCAGCCCGTCGAGCACGCGGTGGTCGAAGGAGAAGCAGAGGTACATCATCGGCTTGATCCCGATCATGCCTCCCACCGCCACGGGCCGGTCCACGATCGCCTCCATGGTGAGGATGCCGGCCTGGCCGGGATTGATGACCGAGTAGCTGAACAGCGTCCCGAACGTACCGGAGTTGTTGACCGTGAACGTGCCCCCGCTGAGGTCGTCAGCCTTGAGCTGCTTGTTGCGGGCGCGTGTGGCGACATCGTTCACGGCCCGCGCAAGGCCGGCGATGGACAGCCCGTCCGCCCGCCGGATGACCGGGACGACGAGTGTGTCTTCCAGCCCCACCGATACCCCGAGGTTGATGTCGCGGTGGATGATCAGCTCGGTCTCGTTGAAGGTCGAGTTGACCTCAGGGTGCTCACGCAGCGCCGACAGGGTGGCGGCCATCACGTACGGGAGATAGGTGAGCGAGAAGCCTTCCTGCTTCTGGAATGCGGCCTTGTTGGCGTTGCGGTTCGCGACCACGCCCGACATGTCCGCCTCCTGGGTCTGCCAGGCGTGGGGGATGGTCGACTTCGAGCGGACCATGTTCTCCGCGATCAACCGGCGAACGCGCGTGAGCTGGACGACCTGGTCGCCTTCGCCCGGCGTCGCCGGCGGCGGGGCTGCCGCCTGCGGGGCCGGCGGGGCGGCCTTGGCCGCGGCGGCGAACTGCTCGACGTCCTTTTTGGTCACCCGGCCCCCGATGCCGGTGCCCTGGACCCTGGAGAGGTCGACCCCCAGCTCCGCGGCCTGCATCTGGACCGCCGGCGAATAGCGGTGTTCGCCACCGCCATCGAGGACCGGTGCCGCAGGCTCGGCGGCGGGTGCGGGCGCTGGCGTGGGCTTCGGAGCCGTGCCGGTGGGCGCCGCCGGCGCGGGCGCCGGCGCTGGCGGCTTAGGCGGCGCAGCGGCGGGGGCCGGCGCCGAGGTCTCGGGTTTGGCGGCCGCCTCGCCGTCGGCGCCGACTTCGACGACCGCGATCTCCGCACCGGCCTGCACCGTCTGCCCTTCGTTGGCGAGGATCTCCCGCAGGATTCCGCTGACGGGCGAAGGCACCTCGGCGCTCACCTTGTCGGTGTCCACTTCGAGCATCGGCTCGAACTCCACGACCTTGTCGCCAGGCTTGACCAGCCAGCGCGAGATCGTCCCCTCGTGGACCGACTCCCCGAGCTGCGGCATCACGACCCGCGTGGTCTTGGCCATAGCTAGAAGGCGGCGAGCTCGCGCAGCGCCCGCGCGATCTTCTCCGGGTTGGGCATGAACGCCTCTTCCATCGCCGGCGCATAGGGCATCGCGGGTACGTCCAGGCCGCCGAGTCGCTTGACCGGCGCGTCCAGCCAGCGCCATGCCTCGTCGGCGATGAGCGCGGCCACCTCGGACCCGACCGCGACGCTGAAGTTGTCCTCGTAAAGCACCAGGCACTTGCCCGTCTTGCGAGCCGACGCGATGATCGCCTCCCGGTCCAGCGGGTACACCGTGCGCAGGTCGACGATCTCGACGCCCACACCCTCGCCCTCGAGGACCTTGGCCGCGTCCAGCGCGTAGTGGACCATGAGCCCGTAGCAGAAGACCGAGATCTCGCCGCCTTCTCGCACGGTGCGCGCGACCTGCAGGGGAATCAGGTACTCGCCCTTGGGTACGGCCTCCTTGAACATCCGGTACAGCCGTTTGTGCTCGAAGAAAAGCACCGGGTCGGGGTCGCGGATCGAAGCCAGCAGCAGGCCCTTGGCCTCGTACGGCGTCGACGGGATGACGATCTTCAGGCCGGGCGTGGCGAAGCGCGCCTCGATCGACTGCGAGTGATACAGCGCCCCATGCGCATGGCCGCCCATGGGGGCTCTTACCACGGCCGGCACGGACCAGTCGCCGTCGCTGCGGTAGCGGAACTTCGCCATCTCGTTGGTGATCTGGTTGAAGGCCATGTGCGCGAAGTCCGTGAACTGCATCTCCGCCACCGGTCGCTTCCCCGCGAGCGCCAGGCCAAGTGCGACGCCCGCGATCGAGGATTCGGCAAGCGGCGTGTCGATCACCCGCGCCTCGCCGAAGCGCTTGCGCAGCCCGTCGGTGACCAGGAAAACGCCGCCCTTCTGGCCGACGTCCTCGCCGAGCACCATCACGCGCTCGTCGCGCTCCATCTCCTCCGCCAGGCACGAGCGCAGCGCCGCGACCATGTTCATCTCTTCGGTCTCGACGCCCGCAGGGGGGTCGATCGCCGCCGGGACCTCCACGCCGTAGACGTTCGTGAGCGCGTTCTCGGCGGGAGCGTCCGGCGACTCCATGCCCTGTCGCGTCGCCTCGGTGACCTCGGCTCTGACTTTCTCCTCGAGAGCCTCGACGTCGCCGGCACCCAGCACGCCCTCGTCGAGCAGCTGCTTCTTGAAGCGCTCGAGGCCGTCATTCTTCGCGAGCTGGTCGATCTCCTCCTGCGTCCGGTAGCGGCGCTGGTCGTCCTCGGACGAGTGCGCGCCGAGGCGGTCGACCAGGCATTCGATGAGTGTCGGACCCTGGCCGGCACGTGCGCGGGCGATCGCCTGCTTGGCGAGGTGATAGCAGGTGACGGGGTCGCGTCCATCCACGGTCACGCCGGGGAACCCGTAGCCCGCCGCGCGCTGCGCGACATGCCCGACCGCGTACTCCTTGTTGAACGGCGTGGAGATGGCGAAGCCGTTGTTCTCGCAGACGAAGATCTCCGGCAGCTTGTAAATGGCCGCGAAGTTGAAGGCCTCGTGGGTGTCGCCTTCGGAGCCGGCTCCCTCGCCATAGTTGGTCATGACGACCTTGTCGGTGCCATCCATCTTCAGCGCGTAAGCGACGCCCGCGCCGTGGACCATCTGGGTCGCGACCGGCGAGCCACCCGAGATGATGTTCAGCCGCGTGTCCGAGAAGTGCCCGGGCGTCTGCTTGCCGCCTGAGGCCGGATCCGCGGGCTTGGCAAGCACCGACAGCATGAGGTCGAGCGGGGTCACGCCCATCCGCATGCACAGCACCACGTCGCGGTAGTAGGGCGAGACCCAGTCGTACTTCGGCTTCAGCGGCCAGCTGACGCCGATCTGTGCCGCCTCATGGCCGGCGCACGAGATGATGAACGGAGCCCGGCCCTGCCGGTTGAGGACCTGGAAGCGGTAGTCGATCTGCCTCCCGAGCAGCATGTAGTAGAACCACTGCTTCAGGGTTTTCTCGTCGACGTCCGTGTCGCGCCACGCAAGCGCTTCCTGGAACCGCCACTCCGGCTTGAACTCCGGCTCTTCTTTTTTCGATGCCTGCTCACGAGGCTTGGTGGTCGCCATCTAGATGTGGATGGCCTTGCCATCCACGGCCATCGCCGCCTCCATCACGGCCTCGCTGAGGGTGGGGTGGGGATGGATGTTGCGTCCGAGCTCCCACGCGTCGCCCTGGAAGAGCTGCGTGAGCGCGGGCTCGGCGATGAGCTCGGTGGCGTTGGGCCCGACGACGTGAGCGCCCAGCAGCCGGCCCGTCTTGGCGTCGGCGACCATCTTCGCGAAACCGCCGGTCTCGCCCTGGATGATCGCGCGGCCGAGGGCGGTGAAGGGAAACTTGCCGATCTTGACCTCGTGGCCTCCCTCGACCGCCTGCTTCTCGGTCAGGCCGATCGATGCGATCTGCGGATGCGAGTACGTGCAGCGTGTGACGAGCTCCTGCTCCATCGGCGCCAGGCGCTGGCCCGCGATGTCCTCGGCGGCGACGATCCCCTCATGCGACGCTGCGTGTGCGAGCAGGTAGCCGCCGACCACATCGCCGATGGCGTGGATGGATTCCGCCGAGGTCCGCATCCATTCGTCGACCTTGATGAAACCGTTGGGATGGGTCGTGACGCCGACCTGCTCCAGGCCGATGTCCTTCGACCGCGCCACGCGGCCGACGGCGACGAGCAGCGCGTGCGCCCACACCTCGCCCTGCTCGGTGTCCACGCTGACGCCGCCGCGCGCCTTCTTCGCCCCCTTCACCTTCACGCCTGTGCGGCAGTCGATGCCGGCCTTCTTGAAGGCGCCGAGCATCTCCCTGGAGACCTCCTCGTCCTCGAGCGGGACCAGCCGGTCGAGGGCCTCGAGCAGGGTGACCTTGACGCCCAGCTGGTTGTAGAGGGTCGCGAACTCGACGCCGACCGCGCCCGCGCCGATGATGCACACCGACTCCGGCACCTTGGTCGCGAGGGTGGCGTGGTCGGACGAGAGGATGAACTCGCCATCGAACTCGATCCCGGGGAGCGCCTTCACTGTGGAGCCGGTGGCGACGATCACGTTGGGGGCCTTGACCTGGGTGGCGCCGACGTCGATGGTGGCGCGATCGCGCAGCCGGCCGCTGCCGGCGATGACCTCGATCTTGTTCTTCTTCATCAGGAACTGGACGCCCTTGTACAGCTGGTTGACGATGGCGTCGCGCCGGGTGGCGATCCGCGGGTAGTCGAAGCTCACCTTGTCAGCGTTGACGCCAAACTCGGGGCCTCGCGCCGCCACCCGGTGGTAGAGCTCGGACGACTCGAGGAGCGCCTTCGTGGGGATGCAGCCGATGTGCAGGCAGGTTCCGCCGAGCTTGTCGGCTTCCACGAGGGCGACCTTCAGCCCGAGCTGGGAAGCGCGGATAGCGGCTGGATAGCCGCCCATGCCGCCCCCCAGGATCAGCACGTCGAAGTCACCAGCGGCCATTTGATTTAAGTGTAGAAGTCGCCGCTCACGGCCAACCTGGTCAGGCGCAGCCGGGCATGCGCAGGTTGGCGAGAGCGCGATCGAAATCGGCGTTGCGAATCGGCCTGGTGCCGGCGGCTGGATCGCCGTAGCGGTCGACCGCGCTGTAGTACGCGGGAGGGCTCGTCACCTGGGGCATGACCAGCATGTCGACGGCACCGCTTGGATTCAGACACGGGTCAGTTCGAACAGCGGCCAGCGCTTGAAGGTCGGCGGCCTCGCGCTGCATCTGCGCGGTCTTGGCCAGCGCCCACGTATACAACAGCACGCTGCTGCTGAAGCAGGCCAGGAATAGACATGCGATCAGCGCGGGACGCCAGGTGCCGCGCCAGCGAAGCTCTCGGGCGGGATCGGCGAGCAGCAGCAGCCAGAAGACGGCGCCCTCGTAGACGTACCGCCCGGATCCCGACTGCTGGTAGCCGATCTGGGCCCGGTTGATACCGGTCACGACGTAGAAGACGACCAGCGCAGCTGCGATGCCGAGTGCGAACGCATCCGGCGGGCGGCGGCGCCAGGTGAACGCCAGGGCCGCGACCGCGAGCAGCAGCAGCACCGGTCCAAACAGGCCGCCCTCCCCGATGAGCCCGGCGACGCTCGCGCCGAGTCCCCACAGCACGTACTGGGGAAGCGCAACCAGGTTGCCTGCCAGCGACAGCGGCCTCGGCGGCGCGCCGGCGTGCCCGTAGGCGACGTACCAGACGCCCAATGCAACCGCGACCGGGGCGATCCAGATCAGGTCGCGGCGCCGGTTCGGTGTGAGCACCAGCCAGACGGCGGCGGCGATCAAGAAGAAGACGCCGATCCCCGAGAACATGAGCGAGCCGAAGAGCAGCACCATGGCGAGCCACATGCGGCGGGGGAATGCATCCATGACCAGGAGCGCTCCGAGGCCGTATGCCACCGAGCCCACGAAGCTGATCTGGAACGCCCAGAGCAGGTTCTCCCAACCCGCGCCCAGAACCAGCAGCAGCGAGGCCGCCGCGATCGCGATCCCGTCGCCGGCACGACGCCGCACCAGCTCGAACAACAGCACGACGCTGGTCGCGTGCAGCGCAAGCAGCGCCGCCATGTAAGGCAGGTAGCTGCGCATGCCGACCGTGTTCAGCAGCATCGCGTAGATGAGCCGGGAGAGCATCACCGGGTGCTCGTTGTGCGGTTGGAGGTAGACGGTCCAGGTCGTGTCGCTTGGAAGAATGTACGTCCACTCGTCGAAGTAGAAGGTGAACCCGCGCGACAGCCAGAGGATCGCTGCGGACACGATCACCGCCGCGGCCACCACGAAGAGCCGCGCATGCGGCACGCGGATGTCCGCCGCCTTCACGCTGCCGCCGGGCTTGTGCTCGTGGAGACTCGGTGGGGGATCGCCACCATCACGAACCAGACCGCGACGGCGAGGAGAACCGGAAGCGGTCTGAGAGGCCAGGCCAGCTCAGCTGCGAGCGCCACCGCGATAAGCCACGCCCGCTGCCAGGCCGGCGGCTCGTCCCTGATGAAGAGCCAGGCCGCGCCCAGCAGGATGGCGAAGTCCTGGAGGTGCCAGTAGGTGGCGGAGAGCATCGACGTGAGCACGCCAAGCGCGATGAGTCGCCCGAGTCCGGCCCGACGATTGAGGTAAGCGGCGCCGGCGCCCAACGCGATGACAAGGACCTCCACTGCGTAGCTGATCGGCCCCGACCCTACGACGTAAGCCCAGGTGAAATACCGGTTGTTGACGACGGACTGCGCCTCCGCGAGCAGGCTGCGGTAGTCGTTCAATCCTTGCGCGCCGAGCACCAATAGGGTCAGGAGCGCAAGCACGCCGGTCGTCGCCGCCCAGCCGGCGGTGATGCGCCAGTGCCCGGCCACGAGCAGGACGAGGGGCACGGCGATCACGAGCTGGGGCTTCAAGACCGAAAGGCCCAGCACCGCGCCCGCCAGGTATGGCCTGCCCGCCTCCGCCAGGCGCCAGCACGCGATCACGGCCAGCAGCACCAGCACCACAGGCTGTCCGAGACTGAGGCTGTAGAGCACCGGATACCAGGCGAAGGCGCCGAGGAGCCAGAGGTAGCGCACCAATCCCTGGCCAGGAGCCGCCAGCAGCCATGCAGCGGCAAGGGCGGCGATGGAGAGGAGAAGCCACACGAAGAACGTCGCCTGCGGGCCCACAAGCGTCAGCGGAGCGAGCACCCATGCCGCCGGAAGGGGCGACAGGAAACGCTCGCCGTCACCGAACGGTACGCCCGGTCGCAGCTGCGAGAAGAGCTGGTGCTGGAGCGTCAGCGAATACACATGGCTCCAGCCATGCTCGAGTCCGATGCGGGTGCCGATGTAGACGAGCGTCAGGTCGTTGTCGAGCGCGTCGTGGCGGATCGGTGTGAACACCCACCAGGCGGTGATGGCACCGGCGATCAGCAGGAACCACCCGAAAGCGGCGAGGCCGAGGTTGCGGAGGGTCCTGCTGTCGATCCGCCCGCCGATCGAGGTGGAGAGCCACGGCCGGGGATCCTCGACGGATCTTCGACGCCCATGTGGCCCATCTGCGTTGTTGCCGCCTGCGCTCCTCACTACACGTATGTCGAATACGCTTCGTTCCGGTGCTCGGAGGCGCCTAGCAGCTGGACCACCTGGTCACCGAATCTCTCGCCGAGGCCCCCGGCCGCGGCTCTAGCCCCGCTCGGCGAGCGGCACCGGTTTTCGAGGTTCGGGTCCGACGTACTCCGACTGCGGCCGGATGAGGCGGTTGTTGGCGACCTGCTCGAGCACGTGCGCCGTCCATCCCGCCGCGCGCGAGGAGGCGAACGTGGGGGTGAAGTACTCCTTGGGCAGGCCGATCGCCTGCAGCACGCCGGCCGAGTAGAACTCGACGTTGGTCGATTGCGGGCGCTCGGGATGCTCCTCATGCAGGATCCGAAGCGCGATCTCCTCCACCTTCGACGCCAATGCGAAGAAGCCTGGGTTCATCCGCTCGCACATCGCTTTGAGGATTCTGGCGCGCGGGTCGTAAACGCGATAAACGCGATGTCCGAAGCCCATGAACCTCACCTTCCGCTTGCGCGCCTCGCGCATCCAGGGTTCCGCGTTTTCGGGAGTACCGATCTGCTCGAGCTGGTCCATCACCTGGGATGGCGCGCCCCCGTGAGCCGGGCCCTTGAGCGCCCCGATCGCGCCGACGAGGCAAGACGCGAGGTCCGAGTCGGTGGAGGCGATGACACGCGCGGTGAAGGTTGAAGCATTCATGCCGTGGTCGGCGAGCAGCACGAGGTACGTGTTGAGTGCGCGCACCAGCTCGGGCGGCGACTCCTTGCCGTTGAGCATGTAGAGATAGTTGGCGGCTTGCCCGAGGTCGGCCCGGGGTTTGACCGGTTCGAGACCCAGGCTCCGGCGTTGGAAGGCGGCAAGGATGGTCGGGAAGGATGCTGTGGCGTGAATCGCAAGCGGAATCGTCGGTTTCTCGAGCCGGTGCTCCACGCCCTGGACCGACACCACGCTCCTCAGGACGTCCATCGGGTCGGTGTCGGCCGGAAGGGCTTCGAGCGTCGCGACCGCGGCGGGCGTGAGCGTGCGTGAGCCGGCCATCTCCAGCGTCAGGGCGTCGAGCTCGGCCCTGGTGGGGAGGCGGCCGTACCACAGCAGGTGTGCCACCTCTTCGAACGACATGTCCTCGGCGAGGTCTGCGATGACGTAGCCGCGATAGACGAGGCGGCCGTTGGCGCCGTCCACGAGTGAGATCGCGGTCTGCGCGGCCACGATGCCTTCCAGGCCTGGAACGTATTCGCTCGTCATCGGCTTGCGATTGGAAGGGGCTTGGTGCCGGGCTGGGGTCCTTTCCACACGGACGCGGGCCGGATGATTCGAAGGTCGGCCAGCGACTCGAGGACGTGGGCCGTCCAGCCTGCGACGCGCGAGGTCGCGAAGACGCATGTGAACAGCTCCTTCGGGATCCCCACCCCGGTCAGCACGACTGACGCCCAGAAGTCCACGTTGGTGGCATTCGGGCGCTCCGGGTGCGCCTCGTGGAGGATCTGGAGCGCGACCTCCTCGGTGTGCTCGGCCGACTTGTGGAGCTCGGGCGCGGCGGCCTTCGCCATCTCCTTGAGGATTTTCGCGCGAGGATCGTAGGTCCGGTAGACGCGGTGGCCGAACCCGGGGAAGCGGGCGTGCTGGGCGTGGGCCTCGCGCAGCCAGCTGTCCGCGTTGGCAGCCGTGCCGATCTTGTCCAGCATCGTGCGTGCGGCAAACGTCGCCCCGCCGTGCGCCGGGCCCTTCAGCGCTCCGACGGCCCCGACCACGCACGACGTCAGGTCGCTGCCGGTGGATGCGATGACCCGGGCGGTGAAGGTGGAGGCGTTCAGGCCGTGATCGGCGAGCAGCACGAGGTAGGAGTCGAGCCAGTGGACGCGGTCGGGGGACGCCTCCTTGCCTTCCATCATCCAGAGCAGGTTGGCCGCGTGGCCGAGGTCGTCGCGTGGCTCGACCAGCTCGAGGCCCTTGGCTCGCCGGTAGCTGACGGCCACGATGGTCGGGACGACGGAGACCAGAGCGATCGCCTCCTCGAGCGTGGGCTTGGTGATGGATCTGGTCGCGCCCTGCGCAGAGACGGCCGTGCGCAGGGCGTCCATCGGATCGGTGGTGGGATCCAGCGATGTCAACGTGCCGCGAGTGCTGTCCTTCAGCCGGCGGTCAGCCGCCATCTGCCGGCGCAGGGCCGCGAGCTCTTCCTGGTTGGGAAGCTCTCCGTGCCAGAGCAGGTAGGCCGTCTCCTCGAAGGTCCCGACCGCCGCGAGGTCTTCGATGAGGTAGCCGCCGCGATAGATGAGCCTGCCGTTGGCCCCGTCCACCTCGCTGACGGCGGTCTCGGCCGCGACGACCCCCTCCAGCCCAGGGCTGAACTCAGGCACGAGGCTTAAGTGTACGGACGCTTCATTTCCGAGATTAGAGTTCGACGAGATGGGTGCGGCGAGCGCCAGGGCCGAGGGTCGGACAGTGCGGCGGATGGTGCTGGTCCCAATCGTGATCACAGTCCTGGCCGATGCCGGCTACGTGGTGCTGATCTCGAGCCAGGGTTCGCGCCCGCCAGACGTGTTCACGGTGCCCTTCGTCGCCGGATTCATCGCCTTGATGGCGGTCTTGCTCGGGCTGTCGTTGTCTGAAAATCGGTTGCTCGTGCGCATGCGCCCGGCGCTGCGGGCCGGCGCGGCCGCCGGACTGATCGTGCTCGGTGTGCTCGGCCTTTTCTCGATCGGGCTGCCCTTGCTCGCGGCGGGCTTCGTCGCCACGGGGGCTGCGTTCAGGACGTTGGTGGGACGCGGCGTGCCAGGGGTGATCTGGGAGGTCGGGGCGGCGTTGCTCGTCATCGCGATCCTGGTGACCGGCTTCGAGGTCACCGCCCGGCTGATCGTCTGTCCGCCTCTGGGATCGATGTCCGGCGGGGGGCCGGGTTTTGTTACGGCCGGGTATCACTACGAGTGCGTCAACGGCCGCCTCTACATGCACTCAGGGTTCTGCAAGTCCGGCGGCGGAACTACCGATTCGCAGGGAAGCATCCCCACCACGAAGACCTGCTAGGACGACATTCCGAAGACAATTGCAGGCAACTATTGATAGGTATTAGCAGGAAATCGCCCCTACGGGCGTTAGCCTAGGTACGTAACAACGCGGAGGGAACGATGTCATCTCTACGTCCTGCAAGGCTCATAGCAACGCTGTACCAGCTGCTAGGCGGGTCCCTGAGCTCGCCGGCGGAACCGGATGGCCCAGGCTGCTCGTGCGAGAAGTGCGAGCAAGCCTGGGACCGGCATCACCCCGCCAGCATCTCGCCTCGAACCCGAGTCGGGTCGGGCCGGCGCCAGGTCGACTCGGGCTAAAACCCTTTCACACGTAGCCGAACCGCGGGAAAGGAAGCAGCCGCGCCGGCAACGCCGGCCCGGCGATGAAGGAAAACCGGCAGGTTGTCCTTCATAAGGTCGGCGAAGCCGACCGTTAGACCATCCCCAACTCCCAGCGCGCTTCTTCGGACATGCGCTCTGGGGTCCAGACCGGTTCGTAGACGATGTCGACGCCGGCGTCCTTGACGCCCGGAAGCGTCAGGAGGTGGTCGCGGACATCGGCCATCACATCCGCCGCCATCGGGCAGCCCAACGCGGTGAGGGTCATCTTCACGTCGACCCGCTCGGGCTTGATGGCGATGTCGTACACGAGACCGAGGTCGATGATGTTGACGGGTATCTCGGGGTCGAAGCACTGGCGCAGCACGTCGATCACGTCCTCCGGCTTGACGGTCGAGTCGGGCGCGACCTGGGTCGTGGGAGCAAAGGAAGAATCGCTCATGGCTTTTCCAGGGGGAGGCCCGCGTCCTTCCACGCCTTGGTGCCGCCGCGGAAGCTCACGACATCATTGACGCCGAGCGCCACGGCCATCTCCGCCGCCACCGCCGATCGCTCGCCCACGGCGCACACGAATATCGTTCGGTCCTGGAACTTGTATGCGGTCGGGTTGGAGAGGATCGAGTTGAGCACGACGTGGCGTGCACCCGGCAGGTGGCCCCGGTTCCACTCCCAATCCTCGCGCACGTCGACCACGTCATAGCCTTCGTCGATCAGCTTGCGGATTTCGTCAAGCTTCAGATCGCGAAACGGCGTCACCTGGTTGCTCATCGGTTACTCCTCGTCCTCATCTTCATCAGCCAGTCCGTACGCACCCACCTTCAGCACTTTCAACGAGAGCAACGCGCACTTGATGCGCGCCGGCGAGATGTCGATGCCGAGCTCACGCAGCACGTCTTGCTTGTCGATCTTCTTCGCCTCGTCCAGCGGCATGCCCCTGAGGCGCTCGGTCAACAGCGACGCGGACGCCTGAGAGATGGCGCATCCCCGGCCGTGAAAGCGCACGTCCTCGATCACTCCATCTTTGATGCGAAAGTCCATCCCGACCACATCGCCGCAGAGGGGGTTGTCCTCTTCGTGCGTGACGTCCGGCCGCTCCAGCCGGCCGAAGTTGCGCGGATTTTTGTAGTGGTCGAGGATGTACTCGCGATAGAACTGGTCGTCGGCTGTCGTTCGGGTGCTCACTTGAAGATCCTCTGGGCCTCTTTGATGGAACCCACCAGCCTGTCGACTTCATCCTTCTGCGTGTAGACGTAGAAAGAAGCCCGGGCCGTCGCCGCCACGCCCAGGCGGGTCATGAGCGGCATGGCGCAGTGATGACCGGCACGCAGGCACACCTGGTCGCGGTCGGCGATGGTCGCCAGGTCATGGGGGTGGATGCCCGCGAGAGAGAAGGAGATGACCCCGGAACGCCGTGACGGGGGCGGCCCATAGACGGTGAGCCCCTCGATGTCGCTCAGCGCCTCGTACGCATACTCGGTGATCTCGCGCTCATGGGTGCGGACGGCGTCCATCCCCAGGCCGTCGAGGTAGTCGACCGCAGCGCCGAGGCCGATGACCTCGCCGATCGCCTGCGTGCCGGCCTCGAACTTCCACGGTAGGTCGTGATACGTCGTGCCCTCGATGCGGACCGTCCTGATCATGTCGCCACCCGACTGGAACGGGTCCATCGCCTCCAACAGCTCGCGGCGCCCGTACAGGATGCCGGCGCCGGTGGGCCCGAGCATCTTGTGACCGCTGAAGGCGTAGAAGTCGCAGCCGAGCGCCCGCACGTCGACGCCCTGGTGGGGTGCGCCCTGGGCGCCATCGACCAGGACGGTCGCGCCGGCCGCCTTGGCGGCGGCCACCATCTCCCGCGCGGGGTTGATCGTGCCCAGCGCATTGCTGACCTGGCCAAACGAGACCAGCCTTGGTGAGTGCTCGAGCAGCTCTCGGAACTGGTCCAGCCGAAGCTCGCCACGCTCGTCGATGTCGACGTACTCGATATGGGCGCCGTTGGCGGCCGCGAGGATCTGCCACGGGACGATGTTGGAGTGGTGGTCGAGGATGGTGAGGATGATCAGGTCGCCGGGCCGCACGTTCTTGCGGCCCCACGCGTATGCGACCAGGTTGATCGCCTCCGTCGTGCCGCGTGTGTAGATGATCTCCTTGGTCGAGGCGGCGTTGATGAAAGCGCGCACCTTCTCCCGGGTGCCCTCGTAGCGCTCGGTCGCCACCTCGGCGATGTGGTACGCCGCGCGGTGGATGTTGGAGTTGAAATGCTCGAAGTAGTCGAGCATCGCACTCGTGACCTGGCGGGGGCGCTGCGAGGTGTTGGCGGAGTCGAGATAAGCGATGCCCGTCTCGAAGATGGGGAAGTCCTTGCGGATCGCCGCGACGTCGAGCCGGCCCGCCCCGTCAGTGTCCATGGGGGGTTCTCATTCCGGGACCTCGACGAAGACGTCATCGCCCTCCAGCGTCACGGGGTAGGTCTTGGCGGGGATGACCGCGGGCAGGCCGGTCACCTTGCCCGTGATGAGGTTGAACCGCGATCCGTGCTGAGGGCATTCGACGTCCATCTCCCAGAGCTCGCCCTCGCTGAGCGAGAACTCCTCGTGGGTGCAGATGTCGTTGAGGGCGTAGAAGTTGCCGTCCTCCGCATGTGCGAGGCATACCGGCGTGCGCCCCGCATCGACCCTCTTGAGTGACTCCGCGGGCACCTCGCCCGCCGACGCGACCCGGTACCTAGCCAAGACGGGCCTCGAGCTCGGTTTCGACCAGCCGGCGCGCCTGCTCGAAAGGGATGCGCTCGAGGACGTCGCCGAAGAACCCCTGCACGATCATCCGTTTCGCCGTGGCCTCGGGGATGCCGCGCGAGCGCAGGTAGAAGAGGTGCTGCGGATCCACCGGGCCGACGGTGGCGCCGTGCGTGCAGCGCACGTCGTTGTTGTCGATCTCGAGCATCGGGATCGAGGTGGCCTTGGCGTGGTCTGAAAGGACCAGGTTGCGATTGGCCTGGTATGCGTCCGACCGCGCAGCGCCCTTCTCGATTCGGATCAGGCCGGCATAAACCGTGCGGGCGACATCCTGCAGCGCGCCCTTGAACAGCAGGTCGGACCGAGTGTTGCCGACCTGGTGGTCCTGGAGGGTGTGGAAGTCGAAGAACTGCTCGCCGGAGGCGAAGTAGATCGCTTTCAGCTCAGCGTCCGCGCCCGGCCCGACGAGTGACGCCTCGACGCGCGTCTTCGAGAACCGGGCGCCGAGCGTCACGTTGAACAGGCGCAGCTTCGAGTCCTTGTCCAGGCGGGCTCGCTGGTCGGCGAGGTGCCAGGCGTTGCGACCCCACTTCTGGATCGCCACGTAGCCGACCTCCGAACCTTCACCGAGGAAGATCTCAGCCGAACCGCTTCGGTAGCCGGCCGCCTCCTCACCCTCGGAGATGTACTCGTCGAGGTAGTAGAAACGCGCGCCGCGCCCGGCCACGATGAGCGTGTGCGGCAGGACCGCAGTGCCGCCCTGGCGCGAGAAATGCTGGCCGAGGATCGGCTCCTCGAGGACCACTCCGTCGGGCACGTAGAGGAACGTGCCGCCGGTGAAGAACGCCGCGTGCAGGGCCGCGAATCGATCGCGATCGGCGCTCACCTGTGAGAAGAGCAGCGGTCGAATCAGCTCCGGATGGTTCTGGACGGCGACGCCCAGGGGTTCATAGATGACTCCCTTCGGGAGCGTGGGCCGTCCAGGCCCGGAACCATTCGGGTGCTCGAACTGGGAGAAGCTGGCCACGTCCAGGCCGCTGACGTCTGTGCGTCGCCACTCCTCGTCGATCCGACTCGGCATCGGCAGCCGCTCGAAGGCGTCGAACGCCGATCGTCGGCTCTTGCGAAGCCAGTCGGGTTCGCCGTGGAGGGAGGCGATCTCCTCCACGGCCTCGAGGGTGAATCCCACAGCTAGCCTACCGAGCCCTCCATCTCGAGCTGGATGAGGCGGTTCAGCTCCACCGCGTACTCGAGCGGAAGCTCTTTGGTAAACGGCTCGATGAAGCCGTTGACGATCATCGTCTCGGCCTCGCTGCGAGTGATCCCCCGGCTCATCAGGTAGAAGAGCTGCTCGTCCGAGACCTTGCTCACCGTGGCTTCGTGGCCGAGGGTCACATTCTCGGCGTCGACGTCGTTGTAGGGATAAGTGTCTGAGCGCGATTCGTCGTCGAGCAGAAGCGCGTCGCACTTGACGAAGGACTTGCTGTTCTTCGCGTCGGGGTACATCTTGATGTGGCCGCGGTACGAAGTCCGCCCGCCGGCCTTGGAGATCGATTTCGACGTGATGGTTGAGGTCGTGTTCGGCGCGACGTGGATCATCTTCCCGCCCGCGTCCTGGTGCTGGCCCTTGCCCGCGAACGCGACCGAAAGAACGTCGCCCTTGGCCCCGGGCTCCATCAGGTAGACACTCGGGTACTTCATGGTGATCTGCGAGTTGTGCGCCACGATGCCATTGGCGATGAAGTTGTGCGGGCCGTCGACTTCGATGTCGTATGTGGGTTGAACGCCGGCTTCGGCGATCGACGTGACCGGGCTGAAGTAAACAGGCACGTCCGGGTTTCGCTCTCCGAAGTAAAGAAAGTGGTGCGTGTATTCCTTTTCCTCGATACCCAGCGGCTTGGTCTCGCGGCGAGTCCATGTCACGATCTTCAACGGATTCAGACCAGCTGACAGAGCCAGCGCCTTAACATCCTCGAGAAGGTCACGGCTCGCGCTTGTGAGAGAAAGATTCTTGTGGTTGGCGCGCACGTGGCCGTCCGCTGCGATGTATCCATCGATGAGGGCGCGCTTCTGTTCGACGGGCAATGTATAGACCCATTGCGGCAGCCTCTTGGTGCTTGCGGTTCCACCGAAGCCGACGGCATCGATGAACCTTGAGAAGTCCGTAGATGCGTAACGAAGCTGAACATCAAGGTGATGCTTTCCTTCCAGCCCGAACAGATCGCGGACCGCGTTCCTAACACGTTCGTACGATTTGTCCGCCTCTGGAACGCAGAAAGTGACTCGTCCGCGTTCCTTCGTTCCATCGCCAAGGTAGAAACCGAGCAGCCACATGAGCTCCGGGTCGGTGACACGGGGCAAGCGGATCTCCGCGCGACCAACCATATCGAGCGTTGGAATCTCATGCGAATGCCCGTGATCCGGGATTACGCCAGAGATGGCAATCTCGTCCTCGAGGCGAATTTCGGTCAGCGGCATCCAGGCAACTTGGCGGAGTCGCCCAGTCTTCCTTAGAACCAGGAACGGATGGTTGTCGGTGGCGACCACTTCGCGATGGTCTGCGGTCGTCATGCGCCACGTCGGTCTCGGCGGGTTGACCTTCGTCGCGGTCACAGCCTGCCGGGTCCATTTGAAGTCCGGAGTGAGGCTGTAGACGAAGTCGCCGACCGCGACATTCTCGATCGCCTTTACGTCGTTGTTCGTAAACACCTTTGTGTCAGGAGCTAGGCAGCCGAGGTTGCCGTCGACCCATTCCATCGTCGCGTCGGCGTATGCCATCGCGCGCTTGGTGACCAGGTTGAACACGTTGGTCGACCAGTTCTGGATCGTCGTGTAGCGGCACCGAGCGTTCTTCTTGACGATGATCTCGACCACCGCCGAGTGCAGCGAATCCGTTGTGTAGATAGGTGCCGTACAACCCTCGATGTAGTGCACGAACGAGCCTTCGTCGCAGATGATCAGCGTCCGCTCGAACTGGCCCATGTTCTCCGCGTTGATGCGGAAGTAGGCCTGCAGCGGGATGTCCACCCGCACCCCCTTGGGCACGTAGATGAACGAGCCGCCCGACCAGACAGCGCTGTTGAGCGCGGAGAACTTGTTGTCGGCCGGCGGGATGACGGTGCCGAAGTACTCCTTGAACAGCTCCGGGTGGTCGCGGAGCGCCGAGTCGGTGTCCGTGAAGATGACGCCCTTCTTGGTCAGCTCCTCCTGCAGCGAGTGGTAGACGACCTCCGACTCGTACTGCGCGGAGACGCCGGCCAGGAACTTGCGCTCGGCCTCGGGCACGCCCAGGCGGTCGTACGTAGCCTTGATGTCGGGCGGCAGGTCTTCCCAGCTCTTCGATTGCTTGTCCGACGCCTTGAGGTAGTAGAAGATGTTCTCGAAGTCGATCACCGACAGGTCCGCGCCCCAGTTGGGCATCGGCTTCTTGCGGAAGATCTCCAGCGAGCGCAGCCGGAACTTGAGCATCCACTCCGGCTCCTTCTTCATCCACGAGATCTCCTTGACGATCTCGGGGTTCAGGCCGCGCTTGGCCTTGAAGACGAAGTCTTCCGGGACGAAGAAGCCGTACTTCTCCTTGTAATCGGTGCCGACGTCGACTTTGGGTACCGTCGCCATCAGGCAACCTCCTCGGGCTTGATAACCTCACTGAGGACCGCAGGCTCGTCGACCTCGGCCCATTCCGAATAACCGGTCTTCTCCAGGCGGTCGGCGACCTCGGGGCCGCCCGACAGCACGAACTTGCCGTCGACCAGTACGTGCACGTAGTCGGGCTTGATGAACTCGAGGATGCGCGTGTAGTGCGTGATGATCAGCACGCCAAGCTCGGGACCGCGCATGCGGTTCACAGCCTCGGCGACGAACTTGATCGAGTCGATGTCGAGCCCGGAATCGGTCTCGTCGAGGATCGCTATCTCGGGCTTCAGCATCGCCATCTGCAGGATCTCGGCGCGCTTCTTCTCGCCGCCAGAGAAACCGTCGTTGATGTATCGCGGCAGGAAGGAGTCGTCCATGTGGAGCACCTCGAGCTCGCTCTTGAGCAGCGAGCGGAACTCCTTCGGCGAGATCTGCTTGGACTTGTCCTTGCCGTCGTATCCGCGCTTGGAGTTGAGCGCCGTGCGCAGGAAGTTGGTCATCGAGATCCCTGGGACCACCACCGGGTACTGGAAGGCGAGGAACATGCCCAGCCGGGCACGCTCATCGGGCTCGAGTGAGAGCACGTTCTGGCCTTTGAACAGCACCTCGCCGCCGCCGACGGTGTAGCCCGGATGGCCCATGAGGGTATGCGAGAGGGTCGACTTGCCCGAGCCGTTGGGCCCCATGACGGCGTGCACCTCGCCCTTGTTGATGGCGAGCGTGACGCCCTTCAGGATCTCTTTGCCCTCGACGCTGGCCCGCAGGTCTCGAATCTCGAAATCAGCCAACTCTCTATTTGCTCTCCTTGACTTCATATGTGCAGTCGCGTGCCGCCTCGCGCATCCACGTGGATCGGGTCACCGGTGCGCCCAGCAGCCGCTCGTACATCTGCTTCTCGTTCACGCAGGGCAGGCCGGTGCGGGCGGCGACGTCCTGGATGGGGCAGTTGCAGTGGCGGATCGCAAGGCCGCCTCCCGGCAGCTCGACCACCTCGGCCATGTGGCCGTGCTCGGTGGCGAGCTTCGCTAGCTCGCGGACGCGCTCTTCAAAGTCTAGCCCCGCCAATCGGGGGGCGTACTCGGCCTCCAGGCGCGCGGTGCGGCGCTCGAAAAAGCGCTTCAGCTGCTCCTCGGACAGGAACTCGACCAGGTCGCTCGCCAGCTCGCGGTGTGCGTGAGGGAAGTGCTCGTATGCCGCCCCGGTGAGCGTGTAGACGTTCTCGGGCCGGCCCCGCCGGTGCTCGTCGGCCGGGGCGACCGTGGCCAGGCCGTCCGCTTCGAGCGCCTCCATATGGCGCAGGACGCCCTGCTTGGAGATCTCGAGGTGGGCGGCCACGTCGCCCAGCGAGGCGTGTCCGCGGGTCTTGAGGAAGGCGAGGATGGTCTCGCGCCGGGAGTCCACGACAGCCAGTCTACGAGTTTTTCAACACGACCGTTGAAATACCCCACGGGATGGGGCGTACCCTCGCCGCGATGCGTGCGGTCATCGTGGCGTCGGCAGCCGCCTGCCTCGCCCTGGCGCCCATCCCTTCCGCAGCGCTCGCCGTCCCCGCTTGGCAGAGCTGGCAGACGATTCCGGGCGTGTTCGACCTGGGCGGGCCACGAAGCGACGGATCGCTGGCCGTCGCGGGCTCCGCCACCCTCTACCTCGTCGACGTGGCCGGCAATGTGACCCCGTTTGCGCGGGGTGTGGGCGGATATCACGAGGACCCCGGCGCGGAGGCCTACCTGGCCGTGTCGCCGGGCGCCCATGTCGCCGCCTCGGGGTGCGATTTCAACCGTGACGATGTCTTCCTGCTCCGCCTGCACGTGCCGTTTGGCATCGAGCGCGTCGACGCCCCCGGCGAGAACACCGGCCCCTTCGCCAACGTGGCCGGCGTCACGACCCTCAACGGGATCGCGTTCGACACCACCGGTGCCTTCGACCACCGGCTTCTGGCAAGCGGCGTCAACGGCGGCAGGACCGTGATTGCGGCGATCGACTGCAATGGCACGGTGCAGGTCATTACGAGCGCGGGGCCGGCGCTGGAGGGTGGTCTCGTGGTGGCTCCCAGCAACTTCGGTTCGTTCGGAGGAGACCTCATCGGGCCGGACGAGTACAGCGGACGCATCTATGCCATCGCGCCGGACGGCACTGTGACCACGCTTGCGAAACCCACGCTTCCGACTGGTGGCGACATCGGGGTCGAAAGCCTCGGCTTCGTCCCTGCCGGCTTCATGCGCGGCGGTTCAATTTACCTTGCCGATCGCAAGACGGCGAACAACCCGCACCCGGGGACGGACTACATCCTTCGACTTTCATCGGCCGACCTGGCCGCGGCCGGCGTGCAGGAGGGCGACCTGCTGGCGGCCACGGAGGGCGGCGCGAGGATGGTCGCGGTGCGCTGTAGGGCCACGTGCGACGTGATCCCGGTGGTCGCGGCTCCGACGACCGCCCATGGCGAAGGGCACATCGTTTTCACGCGCGGCCGGGCGGGTCCAGGCCCAACGCCAAGCCCGACCCCAAGTCCGACCCCAAAGGCAAGCTCACCGGCCTCGCCGGGCGCGATCTCAGCCTCGACGGTCCTCATCGCGGGCCTGGTGGTGCTCGCGCTCTTGGCCTTCGGGGCCGGCCTGATCCTCCGGCGCCGCCGACATTAGCCTCGGCACAACATGGATCGCCGCCTGTTGCTGGCCGCCCGTGGGCTGCGCGCCTTCGGGTTCGGATTCTCCGCCGTCCTGATCGGCGTCCACCTCGAGCGGCGGGGCCTCTCGCCGCTGCTGATCGGCGTCACCCTCGGGATCGGTCTCGCCGCGGCGTCCCTGTCGGGACTCGCGAGCGCCTGGCTGGCGGCGGCGTGGGGTCGCCGGCGCGTCCTGTCGGCTGCCGGCGGCCTGATGGCGCTTACCGGGCTCGATCTCGCGCTAGCCGGCCAGGCGCCGCTGCTCGTCCTGTCGGGCCTCACCGGCATGCTCGGGGCGGCAAGCGTCGACCTCGGGCCTTTCGCTTCGGTCGAGCAGGCCGTGCTGGCCGAGACCGCGCCGGCCTCCGGGCGGAACGTCGCCTTCGGCCGCTACTCGCTGACCGGCGGCCTCTTCAACGCCGCGGGCGGACTGGCCGCCGCGCTGGCGACCAGCGGCGGCGCCACCACCGCGTTCTTCTTCCTCTACGCGGCCATCGGGTTCGCCACCGCCGTCCTTCCTTTCTTCATGTCGAAACGGGTCGAGCTCGAGCACGTGGGGCCTGCCTTCGGGAGCTTCCGGCCCCTGATCGGGCTCGCGGCGCTGTTCGCGCTCGACTCCCTCGGCGGCGGCTTCGTGGCCAACGCCGTGATCGCGTACTGGCTGCACGTCCGCTTCGGCGTAGGCGCGCCCCTGCTCGGTCCGGTGTTTGCCGGCGTCGCGATCCTGCAGGCGCTGTCGTATGAGGTCTCAGGACGGCTCGCCGACCGCATCGGCCTCATCAACACGATGGTGCTGACACATCTGCCGAGCAACGTCATCCTGCTTCTGGTCCCATTCAGCCCGACTCTCGCGTGGGCGATCGCGCTGATCCTGGCCCGTTTCGCCCTGTCGCAGATGGACGTGCCGGCACGCCAGGCTTACGTCGTCTCGATAGTCCCGCCGGCCGAGCGCGCCGGCGCGGTGGCGATGACGGGTGCGGTGCGGGGCGTCGCACAGTCTTTCGGCCCGGCGCTTGCCGGAGCGGCCATAGGCGCGGCGGCGTTCGGCGTGCCGTTCTTCGCGGGAGGCGCGTTGAAGATCGTGTACGACCTCGCCCTGTTCGCGGGTTTTCGCAACCGGCGTGCGAGCCACGAGCGCGGGTAACGTTCGCTTGTGGCTGATGGGCTCAACTCGATCGACGACGCCGAGCTCGAGCATCGGCTCACCGAGATTCGCGAGCGCATGCGACCGGTCGAGCAGCAGCTGGCGGCGCTGCGCGGCGAGCGGGACCTCCTGCTGACCGAGCGGCGGCGGCGCGAGCGAAGCGCGCATCGCGAGTCGCGCGCGGACCTGAAGGCGGCCATGCGCGAGGGGAGGTTCCCGAGCGTCGCCGAGCTCGTCGCGGGCAGCCAGGCCGGGTCGCTGGACGACTACGTGTTCAACCTCAAGACCGGCGGCGAGGTGCGGCTGGGCTACCCGGGCGCGCGCTCGCAGAGCCTGACGTTCACGGACGGGGTCCAGGCCGCCAATGCCGGCGACCTTGCTGCCGCCGCGCGCCTCTACGCCGCCGGCTGGGAGCTGGGCAGCCCGGGACGGCCCGGCGTGAGGGTCCACTTCCCCGGCACGCGCCAGGAGCGGCTGGTGAGCCCGGACGAGGTTTTCGCCCGCACCATGGGTCCGGACGCTCCGTAACCTCAGGCCGCTTCCCGGCGTTGGTGGTTCGGGAAACCGTAGAATCTACGCGCTCCCCCTCAATGGCTCGAAACGTTCCTGAGAAGATCAAAACCAAGGGGGGCCATCGCCCTCGGGCGCGGGTCCACGCAGGCTGGTCGCCCATTGGGCAGCGGCTGCGTCGGGTCGCGATTTTGCGTGGCCTAGGCGTGCTGGTGGCCGTCGTGCTGGTGGTCGGGTTCGCGGTCGACGCCTATGCGCAGTCGTTCTTCGACAGCCTGCCCTCGATCCAGGGCCTGGACAGCGCGGCATTTGCCGGCGACACCCTGATCACCGACCGCAACGGGGCGGTCCTGGCGGACGTCGGCAACCACGGCGACCACCGCCTCGCGGTGAAGCTCAAGGACATCTCGCCGGTGATGATCCAGGCCACCGTCGCCATCGAGGACAAGGGCTTCTACAGCAACCCCGGCTTCGACATCCAGGGCATCGTCCGCGCCATCTTCGACGACCTCCGCGCCGGCCACATCGTCGCCGGCGGCAGCACGATCACCCAGCAGCTCGCCAAGCAGCAGTTCCTGACCCCGGATCAAACCTACACGCGAAAAGTCAAAGAGGTGGCGCTCGCCTATGAGCTGAGCCAGGCCTACTCGAAGGACCAGATCATGGAGCTCTACCTCAACAAGAGCTTCTACGGGTCGCAGTCATACGGCGTCGAGGCCGCGGCCGAGAGCTACTTCCACATCCACGCGGCCAAGCTGGACCTCGCGCAGTCGGCGGTACTCGCCGGCCTCCCGCAGGCACCCACGGAATGGAACCCGGTGCTGCACCCGGACGCCGCCAAGCTGCGCCAGACCGAGGTCCTGCAGGCGATGGTCCGCCAGAACTACATCACGCAGGACCAGATGGACAAGGCGCTTGCCGAGAACATCACTTACCAGGCTCCGATCAACAGCTTCCTGGCCCCGCACTTCGTCGACTTCGTGCTCGAAGAGCTGCGCCAGCTCGGGTTCAAGCCAGGCATTCAGCAGCTGAACGTCAAGACCACGCTCGACTTACACCTGCAGCAGATCGGCGAAAACGTCGTCCGGGCGAACCTCGCCCGCTGTCTCGCGCCGCCATCGTGTGACCCGAGGGGAAAGCTCTCCTCCGGCCTCGTCGCCGAGAACCCTCAGAACGGGGAGATCCTGGTCATGGTGGGTTCGCCCGACTACAACTCACAGGGCGGCCAGTACAACTGGACGACGATTCCGCGCAACGTCGGCTCTTCAGTGAAGCCCTACACATACGCTGCCGTGATCAACGCTCGCGCCGCCACCGTCGACACGCCGGTGTACGACGGCCCAAGCCCGCTGGTCTACAAGGACGCCTACAGCACCACCAAGATCTACAACTACGACCTCCGCTCCCACGGCGTCCTGCCCCTCAAGAAAGCAATGGGCAACTCGCTCAACATCTGCGCGGTCAAGGTCGAGCTTTCGATCGGTGTGCCGGCCGTCCTCTCGTTCATGCGCAACATCGGCGTCCAGCCGCGCTACATCAACTCCGACGGCAGCTACAACACTCAGGCTCCGGCCGACGAGTACGGCCCGAGCGTGACCCTCGGCGGCTATCCGATCACCCTGCTCGAGCACGTGGGCGGCATGGCGACCCTGGCTGACATGGGCGTGTACCACACGCCGGAAGCGATCGAGCAGGTGACTGATTCGCAGGGCTCGCCGCTTTACCAGACCCATGCCGACCAGCGCGCGCGGCAGGCCGTCGACCCGGGGGTCGCGTTCATCATGGCCCAGATCATGTCCGACGACAACAACCGCGCCATGATCTTCGGCTACAACAGCCCACTTCATTTCAGGAACCGGTTCGTGGCCGCCAAGACCGGCACCTCGGACAACTTCAAGGACGCGGCGACTGTCGGTTTCACGCCCGACCTGGCCGCGGTGATCTGGATCGGCGACATCCTCGACTTCAACCACACCATGGTTCGCAACTCGGACGGTGTGTTCGTCGCCACGCCAGGCTGGCACAACTTCATGGACCAGGCCCTGACCTACATGGGCTCGCCGGGCAACCGCTGGTATTCGCAAGTGCCGGCGGACGTGGTCGCCGGTCCCAACGGCAGCTGGTACCTGAGCGACACCCGCAGCGTTCCGCGGCTCCCCGGCGACAACCCGCCCAGCCCGAGCCCGGCGCCGATCAACATCACCGTTCCGCCCGACCCCGGCACGGGTCCGGTGCTGGCAAGCCCGACTCCATCCCCGATCCTGCCGTCGCCCGGGCCTTAGGCCACCGTCGGTCTGACCGCGGTCCGTAGAATCGGCCGCGATGCCTTCCTCGCTTTCCGTCACGACCGAGGCACTGCCGAAGAGCCAGGTGGGGGTCACCATCGAGGTGCCGGCCGAGACCGTGGACGCGACCTATGAGAAAGTGCTCAACCGGCTCGCCTCGAGGGCCAAGCTCGAAGGCTTCCGGCCGGGGCGCGCGCCCCGTACGCTGGTCGAGGCCAGGGTCGGGCCCGCGGCGCTCCGCGAAGAGGTGGTGGAGACGATCGTTCCCGAGGTCATCCGCCAGGCGCTCGAGGAAAAATCGATCAGCCCGATCGACAACCCGGACGTCGAGGTCCTCGAGCTCGAGCGCGGGCGTCCGGCGCGCCTGAAGGCCACCGTCAGCGTGATGCCCGAGGTCACGCTTGGTGACGCCAGGGCGCTGGACGTGGCCACGCCTTCGGTCGAGGTCACGGACGAGATGCTCGAGCGCCGGCTGGAAGATGTCCGCGAGCCGATGGCGGAGATCACGCCTGTCGACCGCGAGGCCCGCCCGGGCGACGTGGCCGTCATCGACGTCGAGGTCGAAGCGGACGGCAAGGTCGTCCCCTCAGAGTCGAGGCAGGCGATGGAGGCCGAGCTCAAAGAAGGCGTCCTGCTGCCCGAGCTGCTCGAGGCGATTCAAGGCGCGAAGGTGGGCGAGACGCGCTCGGCCACGGTCAAGTTTCCCGACGACTACAGCGAACCGCTGCTTGCCGGCAAGGACGGCACCATCGAGGTCACCGTCCAGGGGGTCAAGGAAAAGGTTCTGCCCGCCCTCGACGATGCACTCGCAAAGCAGCTGAGCGGCGGCCAGAGCGAAACCGTCGACGCCTACAGGGGATCTGTGCGCGAACAGCTCGAAGAGTCCGCCAGGGCGGTCGCGCAGATGGCTCGCGAGCAAGCGCTCGTCAAGGCGCTGGTCGAGGCGTCATCCGTGGACGTGCCGGACGCCCTGGTCGAGCGTGAGCTGGCGAGCCACCTCGACTCGCTCGACCGGAGCCTGAATCGACAGGGCCTTCGCCTCGATCGCTACCTCGAGTACCTGGGCAAGACTCCCGAGCAATGGATCGCGGAGGAAAGGCCGGAGGCCGAGGCGCGGCTCAAGGTCGACCTGGTGCTGGATGAGTTCGCGAAGCGCGAGCAGATCGAGCCTTCGGAGGAAGAGGTGACCGGGTTCATCGAGGAGCAGGCCGGCAAGGACGACGAGCTCAAGGGCCGTGTCGGTGAGCTGACGCGGGGGCCGAACTCGCGCCGCTTCTTCGCTTCGAGGCTGCGCCGGCTTCGGGTCCTCGAGCGGCTGGCCGAGGTCGCGGGCCCCGGAAACGCTTGAGCTGACTTGACGGAATCCCTGGAGTCGATGTCTAGAATGGGGGAGGTGTCAGACATGAGCCGTATACAGCGCCCGGCCGGCTACCTGGTGCCGATGGTGGTCGAGAACACAGGGCGCGGCGAACGCGCCTTTGACATCTATTCGAGACTGCTGAAGGACCGCATCGTCTTCATCGGCACGCCCATCGACGACCAGGTCGCGAACCTGGTGGTGGCCCAGCTCCTCTTCCTGCAGTCGGAGGACCCTGAGAAGGAGATCGCGCTCTACATCAACAGCCCAGGCGGCAACGTCACGGCAGGCCTGGCGATCTACGACACCATGCAGTACATCCGGCCGCCGGTTTCGACGATCTGCATCGGCATGGCCTACTCGATGGCGGCGGTGCTGCTCGCGGGGGGCGCGCACGGCCAACGCTATGCCCTGCCGCACGCCAACATCCTCATCCACCAGCCCTGGGGCGGCATGCAGGGCCAGGCGAGCGACATCCAGATCCACGCCAAGGAGATCCTGCGCACGCGTGAGCAGCTCAACCAGATCCTGGCGAAGCACACGGGCCAGAAGATGGAGAAGGTGACGCAGGACACCGAGCGCGACTACTTCCTGACCTCGGACGCCGCCAAGGAATACGGGCTGATCGACGACATCATCCTCACTCCGACGAAGCCACACGACAAGGAAAAGGAAAAGGAAAAAGAGAAGGAGAAGGTCGCAGCCACCCCATGATCTTTCGACGCAGAGGCAAGAGCGGCGAGGTCAAGAGGCACAAGCCGATGTGCTCCTTCTGCGGCAAGGGACAGGGACAGGGTGGTGTGCGATTGATCGCGGGTTCAGGGGTCTTCATCTGCAGCGAGTGCATCAGTCTTGCCAACGAGATCCTGTGGGGCCATAATCCCCCGGCGCCCGCCTCTTCGTGATGGATACTGACCCAGCCAGCGATTTGAGGAAACGATGAACGAGCGAGAGGATCGCCGCCGGTATACCCGCTGCAGCTTCTGCGGCAAGGGCCAGGACCAGGTACGAAAGCTGGTCGCGGGCCCTGGGGTGTTCATCTGCGACCAGTGCATCGACCTCTGCCAGGAGGTCCTGGAGGACGACAACCGCTCCGCCGGCACGAAGAAGCAGAAGACCGGCTTCATCCCCAACCCGAAGACGATCTGCGCCGCTCTCGACCAGTACGTGATCGGCCAGGACCGCGCCAAGAAAGTGCTCTCGGTCCAGGTCTACAACCACTACAAGCGCATCTCCGCGTCCAAGTCGGTCGGCGACGTCGAGCTGACGAAGTCGAACGTGCTGCTCGTCGGCCCCACCGGATGCGGCAAGACCTACCTCGCGCAAACGCTGGCCAAGATCCTCGACGTTCCCTTCGCCATCGCCGACGCGACGAGCCTCACCGAGGCCGGCTACGTGGGCGAGGACGTGGAGAACATCCTGCTTCGCCTCATCCAGGCCGCCGACTTCGACATCAGCCGCGCCGAGCGGGGGATCATCTACATCGACGAGATCGACAAGATCGCCCGCAAGTCCGACAACCCGTCGATCACGCGCGACGTCAGCGGCGAGGGCGTGCAGCAGGCCCTGTTGAAGATCCTCGAAGGCACGGTCGCCAACGTTCCCCCGCAAGGCGGGCGGAAGCACCCACACCAGGATTTCATCCAGATCAACACCACCAACATCCTTTTCATCTGCGGCGGCGCCTTCGACGGGCTGGAGAAGGTCGTCGAGCAGCGCATCGGCCGGCGCAACATCGGCTTCGGAGCGCCGCACACGAAGATCGAGCGCAAGGCCATCTCCGAAACCCTCAAGCACCTGCAGCCGCAGGACCTGCTGAAGTACGGCTTCATCCCGGAGTTCATCGGGCGCCTGCCGATCATCGTGACCCTGCATCACCTGGACCAGCAGGACATCGTCCGCATCCTCACCGAGCCGAAGAACGCGCTCGTCAAGCAGTACCAGAAGTTCTTCTCGCTGGACAACGTGGAGCTCGTCTTCCAGAAGGGAAGCCTCGACGCCATCGCGGAGCTCGCGCTATTGCGCGGGACCGGCGCCCGCGCGCTGAAGTCCATCATCGAAGAGGCGCTCTTGAACTCCATGTTCGAGATCCCGTCGCGCCCCGAGATCAAGCGCTGCCTGATCTCCGAACGCTCGATTCGCGAGGCCCTGGAGCCGGAGTTCGAGCTCACAGACGAGGGCGACGGGCCCGCTCGCCTGGTCGGGGAATCAGCCTAGCCACTCAATCGGTTCTAACCGTCAGTGAAAGACCTCGCCGGCAGGACCGTTCTGCTCACCGGCGCCTCGACCGGCCTTGGGCCCCACATCGCCCGGCGCCTGCATCGCGCCGGCGCGCGGTTCGTCCTTTCGGCCCGGAACGAAGCGTCGCTGACCAGGCTCGCGAAAGAGCTGGGCGACTCCCGCGTGGTGGTCGCCGACCTGTCGAAAGCCGGGGAGCCCGAGCGGCTCGCTCGCGAGGCGGGAGCGGTCGACGTCCTCGTCTCCAACGCCGGAGTGCCGGCCAGCGGGAGGCTGGCGTCATTCGAGATCGAAGAGATCGACCGCGCCATCGCCGTCAACCTGCGCGCGGGCATCGTGCTTGCACACGAGCTTGCGCCCGGGATGGTCGAACGCAAGCAAGGGCACATCGTTTTCATGGCGTCGGCCGCCGGCAAGGTGCCTGCCCCAGGGATCAGCATCTACAACGCCACGAAGTTCGCCATAAGAGGGTTTGCACTCGCGCTGCGCGAGGAGCTCATGGGCTCTGGCGTGGGCGTTTCGGCGATCTCGCCGACGTTCGTCTCGGGCTCTGGGATGTGGGCGGAGACAGGCCTCAAGGCCAACCCGATCGCCGGCGACGTGACGCCGGAGCAGGTGGCCGAAGCCGTGTTCACGGCGATCACCAAGAACAAGGCCGAGATCGACGTGGTGCGCCTGCCGCTGCGCGCCAGCCTCAAGGTGCTCGCGGTCGCCCCAAATCTGTTCATGGCCGTCGCGCGGTCGTCCGGCGCCACCGCGGATGCTGACCAGGCGGGCGAGCGCCAGCGCAACAAGCGCTAGACTTTTGAGCATCATGTGCCGGGTCGAGCGCGTATCCGTACCCTCGCCGGCGCAGTCGCGCTAAGCGACGACCACGCCGGTAGATTTCCGACCCTTAGACCAAACACGTCCCTATGAGCAAAACCATCTCTGACATGCAGATCGCATACGACGCCGGGGCCATCGAGGCCGGCTGGTACGCGCGCTGGGAGGACGCGGGCCTGTTCACGGCAGACGCGGACAGCCCCAAGCCAAAGTTCACGATGTGTTTTCCTCCGCCGAACATCACCGGCGAGCTGCACATGGGTCACGCGTTGCAAACCGCCATCTACGACCTGGTCGCGCGCTACAAGCGGATGACCGGCCACGAGGTGCTGTTCCTGCCCGGTTACGACCACGCCGCGATTGCGACTCAGAACGTGATCGAGAAGCAGCTGGCGCGCGAGGGGACGACGAAAGAGGAGCTCGGCCGTGACCTCTTCGACGCTCGCGTCAACGCCTGGTATGAACAGGTCGGTGCGACCATCATCAACCAGCTGCGCTTGCTGGGCGCCTCGATGGACTGGAGCCGGTTGCGGTTCACGATGGATGCGAGATACGTCCGCTCGGTGATGACGGCATTCGTCGGTTTCTATGAGCGCGGGTGGATCTATCGCGCGCCGCGGATCGTCAACTGGTGCCCGCACGACCAATCGGCCATCTCGGACCTCGAGGTCAAGTGGGAAGAGCACCACGACACGCTCTACTACATCCGCTATCCGATAGATGGAGGCGGCGAGGTCGTGATCGCGACCGTGCGGCCGGAGACGATGCTCGCGGACACGGCGGTGGCTGTGAACCCGAACGATCCCCGCTACCAATCGATCATCGGCAAGACTGCGACCCTGCCCCTGGTCGGAAGAAAGCTGCCGATCATCGCCGATCACGCCGTGGAGGAGGACTTCGGCACCGGCGCGCTCAAGGTCACGCCGGGCCACGACCCGATGGACTACGAGATCGGCCTGCGGCACTCGCTCGAGGTGATCAACGGCATGCACCCCGACGGGCGGATGAACGTTCCGGGCCTACCCTATGACGGCCTCCCCGCCCTGGAGGCGAGGCGGCTCGTGGTCCGCGACCTCGAGGCGAAGGGCTTCGTGGTCAAGGAAGAGCCGTACGCGCATCAGGTGGGCCACTGTGACCGGTGCGACACGGTCATAGAACCGTTGATCAGCGACCAGTGGTGGCTGCGCATGGACAAGATGCGCGACAAGGCGCTGGCGGCCAGCAAGGCCGGCAAGGTCCGCTGGCACCCGGAACGTTACGAGCGCACCTACCTCGATTGGCTGCGCGGCCTGCGCGACTGGAACATCGGCCGCCAGCTATGGCTGGGCCATCGTGTTCCGGTCTACTACTGCGAGAACGGTCACCAAACGGTGGCTGTCGAGCGCCCGACCGAATGCGCGGAGTGCGGGAACCGCCGGCTCGCGCAGGATCCCGACGTGCTCGACACCTGGTTCTCGTCCGCCCTGTGGCCGTTCGCAACGCTCGGATGGCCCGACGAGACCGAGGACCTTCGTGCTTTCTACCCGACCGACTTGAACTGCACGGCGCGGGAGATCATCAACCTCTGGGTGAGCCGGATGATCATGACCGGGCTCGAGTTCATGGGCGATGTTCCTTTTTCCGACGTCGTGATTCACTGCCAGGTTCAGGCGGCCGACGGACGCCGGATGTCGAAGTCTCTCGGTACCGGAATCGACCCGCGCGACCTGATCACCAGGTACGGTACGGACGCCCTGCGGGCGTGGGCGGCGTCAGTGGCGATGTCGAGCCAGGACGTCCGTTTCGACGAGACCCGGGTCGAAGGCTACCGGCGTTTCTCCAACAAGCTCTGGAACGCCACCCGCCTCGTCCTCGGAAAACTCGGCGATGGGCCGCTACCCACGATGCCCGAGCCTGATGCGGTCGAGCTCATCGAGGACCGCTGGATCCTGTCGCGGCTCGGAGCCGCCTCCGCCGCCGTCACGCGCGGCATCGAGGAGTTCAGCTTCCAGGACTCGATGCTCGCCGCCTACTCCTTCGCGTGGAACGAGCTCTGCGATTGGTGGCTGGAAGCGGCCAAGGATCGGCTCCAGGATGGGGACAAGGCCGCTCTCGGCATCGCTGTCTTCTGCCTCGACAACCTCTTGCGGCTGCTGCACCCTTTCATGCCCTTCGTGACCGAAGAGCTCTGGAGCCGTCTGCCCGGCGACCGCGATTTCGTCATGCGGGCTTCATGGCCTGTCGACCTCACCATCTATGGCGACGGGCAGGCCGAGCTCGACTTTCAGCGTTTGATGCAGGCGGTCGAGGAGATCCGCTCGTACCGCAAGACGGTGCCGGGGGCGCCGGTCAAAGGCGGAGCGGTGAAGCTGTCCGATGCCGCGGAGCCGGACTGGGTCCGGGTGCTGACGGTGCTTGGCAAGGTGGCTGCGGTCGAGGAGCTGCCGCCGGGCAGGGCATTCGGCATGAGCGCGGGCAGCATCGTCTTTCCCGCCGTCGCCGCGGCCGATGCCGCGATCGTCGCCAAGAAGAAGGCCGACATGCAGCGGGAGCTCGATCGCGTGCAGGCCAAGCTCGACAATCCCGAGTTCCGCGCCAAAGCGCCGGAGGCGGTGGTCGCGGAGCAGGAGGCGCGCGCGGAGGAGTTGAGGGCGGCAATCGGCCGCCTCGGGTAGAGCTATACCCTTAGCGGGCGGATGCCCTCCATCGCGCTCCTTGCGCCCATCCTCATCCCCCTCGCGACCGCAGGCGTGGTGGCGGTCTGCGGAGTCGCCGGATGGGAGATCGATCGCATCGTCCTCGCCGCCGGGTCCTGGGGAGCGATCCTGGTCCTCATCGCCCTGTGGGCACCGGTCCGGTCGACCGAGGACCTCAGCCTCGGTCCGCTTGGTTTCTCCCCGCTCGACCTTCGGCTCGACGCGGTTGGCTTCGCGTTCGCCCTGATGGTCATGGTCCCGGCCGCGGTCTTGCTCACGCTGCAGCCACGCGCCTGGCAGGAGGGCACGGTCGCGGCCCTCGGCCTGGCTGCTGCCGTGTTCACGGTGGAGGCGGGCGGCATGCTCCTCACGGCGCTCGCCGGCGGGGCCGCCGCCACCCTCGCCGTCATCCAGCTGGACGTGGAAGACCCTCGGGCGACACGCCCACCGTGGGGCATGCTCCTGGCCGCCTGGCTGGCGCTGAGCTGGGTCGGCACGATCCTCCAGGTCCGGGGAGGCACGGCCATCTATGCGGCGGTGCCCGTGTCGGCACTCACCGTGCCCGTCTTCGCCTTGCTGGCCGCGTCTGCTCTCGCGGCTTCGGGCCTGTTCCCCTGGCGGGGATGGCCGGCTCAGCTCTGGGGGCGACCGGCCCTGCGCGCCTCTGGCATGGCGGTCGCGACCCTCTACCCGCTCGGGTTCTACCTTCTCTTGCGAGCGTACGAGCTGGGCGACGGGCATTTTCCGCAGTTCTGGTTGCAGGCGGTCCTGGCCTCGCTAGGGGTGCTCGTCGCCTTTGGCGCCGCCGCCCGGGCGCAGGCCGCGACCACCCGTCGCGAGTATCTCGGCGAGGTCATACCCGGCCTCGGCGGTTTCGCGTTGATGGGCATCAGCCTTGGCACCCCGCTCGGATTGGTCGCGGGGCTGGCCACGCTGGGGGTGGCAGCTGTGCTGGCGGCCTGCCTTCCGCTCCTGCCAGACCGCGCCGGACCGGGCTCGCTGGTGGCGATCGCCGCCGCCGCCGGGCTCCCGCCGGGCCTTGCCTTTGGCGTGCGGGTGATCGGGCTCGAGGCGACGTTCGAGGCCGGCAACTTCCTGGGCCTGCTCGGCGTCGCGGGAGCGGCGACGTGGATGGTCTCGATCATCGCGGCGGCCCGGGCGATCGGCCTGCCTGCCGGCCACGGTCACCCCGTGAGCGAGACCGTTCCGCGGGTGGCGATGGGGCTGGCAGCCGCGACGTTCATCGCCGGCCCGGCGCTCGGCCTCGTGCTGTCGATCTTCGCGATTCCGGCCCAGGCCGATGTGATGCCGGCCTCGCCCGGGGTGCCCCTCGGCGGCATTACGTCGGTCGTGACGGTCTCGACCGTGCTCCCCGCGCTGGCGCTGTTCACCCCCGTGCTGGCTCTGGCCCTCGTGGCGTATATCGCCGCCGGACCGCTGGCGGTGCATTCGGAGCCCCGCCCCGCGCTCATCGCGTTGCCTGCGGCTCGGCTCGTCGCTCGCCTGCGCGAGCAGCTGCGAAGCGCCGTCATCCCGACGCAATACCGATCGCTGGTCGACCTGCGCGCGCTCGAGGCGGCCGCGACCGGGGGTGGGCCGCTGCTCTGGCTGGCGGCCCTGGTCGCGCTTGCTTTCGCGGTGACGCGCTGATCGCATCGCCAGCGGGCCGCGACCTGCCCTGAGCGCCGCCGCCGCCTTCGCTGCCTGGGGGGGAGCAGCGGTGATCGTGCTGGCGGACGGCCGCCGAGGCCTGGCCGTGGGCATCGGCCTGATCGCCGTCGGGTTCACGGTGCTGGCATGGACGACCGGCATGTGGTTGGGTGGCGCCTTGCTGCTCGCGGGTGGCTCCATGTCCATCGTCGCGCTGCTGCGCACGGGGCGGCAGGATTGGGGGCTCATGCCGGCCGGCTCGACGCCGCGACTGATACTGGCTGCCGTCGGCGCCGTCCTCTCGCTGTGGTTGGCCGCGTCTGTGACGACCGGGCCTGGCGCCCCGCTCCGGTTTGCGGTGATTGCGGTGCTGGGCCTGATGGCGGCGCGCCTCCTCCAGGGCCAGAGCGCGGCTGCGGTGCTCGCGGCCGCCGCCGGGCTCGCCCTCGCGCTGGCCGGGGCTTCAGCGCTGGGACCGAATGACGCCGGGTTTGCGCCCTACCTGCTCGCGGCGGTGATCGCGGCGGGCGCTTCGTTTCTGTGGGTCCCCGAGAAACGTGGAGCCTGAGCTCGCGGTGGCCCTGCCCGCGGCGGGGGCCGTGGTGACCGCCGCGCTGCGTCCGCGGCCTCGTGCGGCGCTGCTGGTGGGCGGTGCCCTCGGGGCGGCCGGTCTCGCCGCGATCCTGCTGGCGGCGCCAGGTCTCACGTCGGACCAGCTCGGTGTGACCCTGTCCATCTCCGCGATGAACCGGGCGCTGCTGCTCGCCGCGGCCGGATCGCTGGCGCTGGTGGTCGCATTCGCCCCACCGAGGACCGAACGCGCGTCCCTGTTGACGTGGGGGCTCGCCGGCATCGCCGGCATGGCCGCGATCGCCGTGGCGCCCGACCTCGACCTGGTCATCCTTCTGACGCTGGCGATCGCCCTGCTGCATGCGGCCCTTGGTGGCCGGCGCGGGCTCGCCGCCCGCCTCCGAGCGCCCGCCCTCGCGGTCGCGCTGCTCGGCGTGGGGCTGGTCTTCGCTCGGGTCGAGGGCTCTCCGCTCCTGGCCCGGTTCGCGGCGGTCGGGCTCGCCGCCGGCCTCGCGGCGGCCCTGGGCGCATTGCCCTACATCCACGAGTTCGACCCCGAGGAGCTGACCGCGGCATCGCCCATCGCGTGGATCGCGTTCCTCGGGCCGATACTCGGCCTGGCGATCGTCACGCGGGCACACGAGCTCGTGCCCGAGGCGGCCGCGGCGTTCGGGGCGATGCTGATCGGGCTCGGGCTCTTGAACATCCTTTGGGGGAGCCTCGCCTCCTGGCTCACCGAGAAAGGGACGTCGGCCTGGCACTACTCCTTCATGGCCGACTGGGGCCTGGTGCTGTGCGCATTCGGAATCCAGGTTGCCGACGGGCGGGCCGCTGCCGTGTTGATCCTGTACGGAATCCTTCTCAGCCGCCTGCCTCTATACCTGTGGTCCCGACAGTCGCTGCGCGAGCGCGTCCAGAACGACAGGCCCATCAACCTGCTGGCCGCGGCGATGCTTGCCGGCTCAGCGCCGTTCGCGGGATTTGCGGCACGTGTTTTTCTGCTCCGCGGGGCGACCCAGCTGTACTGGCCGCTGGCCCTGGTGATCGCCATCGGCCTTCTACTGTGGCTCCCGCCATCGCTCCGGCTGGGCCGGAGCCTCGGCTGGCCGCGCGGAAAGCTGGCTGTGGGCGCGGGAATCGCCCTCGCGCTCAGCGTCGCGATCGGCATCTATCCGCAGCCGCTCCTTTCCCTGGCCGGTTTGTGAGAGCGAAGCGATGACGCAGGCCCTGGTGCAGCTCACCACCCACACCGCTGCACTGCTGCTGTACCCGGGCCTGGTTGCGATCGCCCTGTTCGGCAGCGTCGTCGAAAGCGCATGGGTCCGCGTCTCGGAGGGGCGCTGGGTGATGCCAGAGCGGCCGCGTCACCGCCCGTCGGCGGTGCTGACGACCGTCGTCATCGGGTCGATGCTCGCCTCCGTCCAGCTCTCGGCTCCGTTCAACCCGGTGCCGTCGGACGAGCGCAACCTCATCGTCGCCGCCGTCGCCCTCGGGCTCACGTTGTGGGCTGAGCTGGCCGTCGGCCTCGAGCTGTTCGCCGAGCCGGGCCTGCTCTTGTTGGTGCAGTGCTGCTGGTTGGTCGCCGTGCTCGGTCCAGCCGTAGAGCCGCAGAGCCTGCGTCCGCAGGTGCTCGGTGCGGTGCTGGTCCCGGCCCTGCTGCCGCTGAAGGTGGCGAGCGGAATCCTTTACCTGCTGTGCCTGCCCGCGCTGCTCAGGCTCTGGCCGCTGCCGGCGCCGGGCGAGCGGCGCGCGCAAAAGCGCCTGGACGACGTCCGCCTGCTGTGCTGGTGGCCTTACTGCGGCCTTTTCGTGACCCTCTTCTTTCCGCCTGTGCCGGACGACCTGCTCGGCCTCGCGCGATTCGCCGGCCTCAGCGTCATGGTGGCGGCGGTGTGCGTGCTGGCCGGTGCGCTCATGGTCCGCAGCGGGGCCGAGCCGGCCCGCGGCGTGTACCGGCAGGCCATCGCACCCTTCGCCGTTCTCGTGCTCGTGCTTGTCGTGGTGACTTCGGTCCTTGTGCGGTAACACACTAGCCATGGGGTAAGCCAGTAGAAAAGACCCCTACGGGGTGTATGATCCGCACCGTCCCGCTCTTGTCCCACGCCTTGCACGCGTCTTGAGCCTGTTGACCTCCGTGTTGGGGATCTGGTCGGCCGACGTCGGCATCGACCTCGGCACCGCCAACACGCTCGTGCACGTCCGCGGGCGCGGCATCGTCGTCAATGAACCGTCGGTCGTGGCGGTGAGCAAGCGCACCGGTCAGGTGCTCAGCGTCGGTACCGAAGCCCGGCGCATGCTCGGGCGCACGCCCGCGGACATAGTCGCGATGCGACCGATGCGCGACGGGGTGATCGCCGACTTCGAGCACACCGAGCAGATGATCAGGCACTTCATCGCGCGCGCCCACAACCGGGCGTGGCACGTGAGTCATCCCCGGGTCGTGATCGGGATTCCATCCGGCGTCACGGAGGTCGAGAAGCGCGCGGTCACCGACGCGGCCACGATGGCGGGCGCGCGCGAGGCCCACCTGATCGAGGAGCCGATGGCCGCCGCGATCGGTGCCGGCCTCCCCATCCAGTCCGCGGCCGGCTCGATGGTCGTCGACATTGGAGGCGGTACCACGGAAGTGGCGGTCATCTCCCTGGGCGGCGTGGTGGCGGCGACTTCCGCGCGCGTCGGCGGCGACGAGATGGATGAGGCGATCGTCAATTACGTGCGACGCAACATGGGCCTGCTGATCGGCGAGCGCACGGCCGAGGACATCAAGATCGCCATGGGTTCCGCCTTTCCGATGGCCGACGAGCGATCGTTCGTCGTACGTGGACGCGACCTGATCACAGGCCTGCCGAAAACCGTCGAGATGACGACGGCCCATGTTCGCGAGGCGCTGAGCGGCGTGCTCGTGGACATCGTCCGGGCGGTGCGCTCGACCATCGACGCGACTCCCGCGGAGCTGGTCGAGGACATCATCGAGAGCGGCCTGGTCGTCTGCGGCGGAGGCGCGCTGCTCGCCGGGCTCGACCGGCTGCTGGCCCACGAAACCCTGATGCCCGTGCGTGTGGCCGAGGACCCGCTCACGTGCGTCGTCCGCGGCACCGGCATCGTCCTCGAGGAGATCGACACCTTGAACCGGGTGCTTCTGCGCACGCGACGCGCGAGAGCGCTGCGCGCGTAATCGCGCGACATGCACGGAAGCACCCGCTCGCGGTCGACGGGCCGTTTTCTTGGGCTCGCGGCCGCGATGCTGGCGCTCGCGGTGCTGTCCCAGCAGTCGTGGGCGGCGGGCGCCCGCGGCACGGCCAAGAGCGCGCTCGCGCCGCTCGAAGCGCAGATGATGGCGCTCGCCTCGACCGTTGGGCGCGCGACCGCGATCTTCGGCGACGTCGCGAGCCTGCGTGCGGAGAACCAGCGGTTGAATGCGGAGAACGAGGACCTCAAGCGCCAGCTCGCGGAGCTCAACGCAGCCGCGTACGACAACAAGGAGCTGCGCCTCGCGCTCGACTTCCAGCGTGCCTTCGGCCACCGAACCGTCGTGGCGCAGGTGGTCGGCCGCGGCCCGGACGAATTCAGCCTGACCCTGCAGATCGATCGCGGCAGTGAGGATGGCGTGCGGTCCGGGATGATCGTCGTCAGCGGGGCGGGCCTCGTGGGGCGCGTGCGCGAAACGGGACCGCACGGCGCGATCGTGCAGACGCTCGCAGATCCACAGAGCCGCGCCAACGTGTACCTGTCGGGATCCGGGCTGCAGGGCACCGTCATCGGAGGTCCCGGCTCGCTCCAGCTGCAGATCGAGCATCGCCTGGGGGCGATCCCGTCCAGGGGCGAGTGGGCGATCACCAGCGGCGTCGGCGGCGGGTACCCGCGCGGGCTCGTGGTCGGCGACCTGGTGAACGTCACGCACAGCGATGCCGCGACGGTCGACAGCGCCCTCGTCGATTGGGTCAACGACCCGGCGGCCCTGAGCCTGGTCATCGTGGTCACCGACTTCGTGCCGTCATGAAAGTCGTGGCGGGGCTCGCGCTGATGGTCGCGGCAGCGCTGGTCCAGGTCACGTGGGCATCGCAGCTCGAGATCGCCGGTGTGTTTCCAAACCTCGTGCTCATAGCGGTGATCGGGCTGGCATGGACACAGGGCGTTCGAGCTGGACTCCTCTGGGCGTGCGCCGGCGGGATCCTGCTCGACCTCAACGCGCCGGGGCCGCTCGGGCTGCACGCGCTCGCGCTGCTCGCGGGCGCCTACACGACCGGCTTCTGGGCGCGCAACCTCGACCGCGAGAGCCCGCTGCACCCGGCGGGCGCCGTCGCCTTGAGCACCGTTCTCTACTCGCTGCTCCTCGTCGCGGCGGATGACGCGCTCGGCCTGCCCATCCCACCGCTGCGCACGGCGGTGCAGCTCACGATCGCGGCGTCCCTCTACAACGCGGCTTTGATGCCGCTCGCTCTGCTCGCATTGCGACGGGCGGCGGCGGGGCTGCACTGGGAGCAGGCGGCTACTTGATCGAGCCCGGGCGCTGGGTCGAGCTGGGCGGCGTTGCGCCGCGGGCGCGATGGTCGGCCAGGATGATCGCCGCCGCGGTGGTGGTGGTGATGGTCGTCGGCCTGCTCGCGTTGAAGCTGGGGCAGCTCCAGGTCTACGACGCCTCGACGCTCGCCGGGCTTGCGCGGGCGAACACGGTGCATCGCATCGTCCTCGAGGCCGACCGCGGCATCATCTACGACCGCCACGGCAAGCCGCTGGTGCAGAACACACCGGTCTGGAACCTGCAGGTGGTCCCGGCCGGCCTCCCCACGGATGCGCGCGAGCGCGCCGCAGAGCTCGCCGCCATCGCGAGTCTCATCGGCCAGCCGGAAGATCGGCTGGAGGCCGCGCTCGTCGCGGCCGATCCCTATGCGCCCAAGCGCGTGGGCGCCGACCTCACCGACGTGCAGGTGCTGACGGTCAATGAGCGCCTGCCGGCACTCGATGGCGTGTCCCTCGTGCACCGAGCCGTGCGCACTTACGTCGAGCCGCTCACCTTCGGGCACGTCATCGGCTACGTCGGCCCGCTGGACGACGCCGACCTCAAGCGCCTCAGACCGCGCGGCTACCAGCCAGACGAGCTGGTGGGTAAGGTGGGCGTCGAGTCGGGCCTGGAATCGCTTCTTCGCGGCACCGATGGTTGGGCCGACATCGAGGTGGATGCGCGTGGGCAGATCGTGAAGACGCTCGCCCTCCAGCCGCCGGTGGCGGGGCACGCCGTGTACCTCACCATCGACGCGTCGCTGCAGAGGGCGACGGCGCAGGCGCTGGCGGCGGGCCTTCGACGCGACCACAAGACCGCCGGCGCTTCCATAGTCATCGACCCGCGGTCGGGCGAGGTGCTCGCGATGGTGAGCCTGCCCGGCTACGACACCAACCTCTTCACGCACGGCATCTCGCAGGCGAACTACGACCGGCTGGTCCATGACCCCGACCGGCCGCTCCTCAACCGCGCGATCGCGGGCCAGTACGCGCCGGGGTCGACCTTCAAGATGGTCACCGCCACCGCAGGCCTTCAGGAAGGCAAGATCACCCCGCAGACAATGCTCGGCTGCCCGAGCTACCTGTCGTACGGCGGCTGGGTCTACCACAACTGGGCCGGCTACAACCTGGGTTACATGAACGTCGCCAAGGCGTTGGCGGTGTCGTGCGACACGTTCTTCTATCAGGTCGCCGCGATGGTGGGCGACGTCACGCTGGCGCGCTACGCCCGCGCTTTCGGATTTGGGCGGGCCAAGAGCATCGAGATGCCCGGCGTGCAGCCGGGCCTCGTGCCGGATCGCATCTGGAAGCAATTGCAGTGCAACGCGCCCGACCTCAACTCGGACGACTGCCGCTGGTCACTGGGCGACACCATCACGTTCGGCATCGGCCAGTCGGCGCTGCTGACCACGCCCCTCAACCAGGCGGTCTACGTCGCCGCCCTCGCCAACGGAGGCGTCGTGCTCGAGCCGACGCTCGTCCACCTGGTGCGAGACGCATCGGGCCGCGTCACCGCCGCACAGCAGCGACAGGTCGTCGACAAGGTGCCTGCCTCCGCGGCCAACCTGCAGGCGGTCCGCGAAGGCATGCGCGAGGAGATCAACCGCCCCTACAACATGAACTACTGGTTCCGCGCGGCCGGCGTGCCCGCGGACGGCGGAGGCAAGACGGGCACCGCTCAATGGGGAGGGAGCGGGCTGAACCTACCGACGCATGCGTGGTTCGTCTTCTTCGCGCCGTTCGCGCAGCCCGACGTCGCGATGTCGATATTCGTCGAGCGCGGCGAGCTGTCAGAGGTCGAGGCGGCGCCCATCGGGGTCCAGATCATGAAGTTCTACAACGGCAGCCGCGCCGCCATCCACACGCCGACCCCGCCCCCCGCTGCATGAGAGCGAGCCCCTGGCAGAGGCTCGACCATCTGCAGCCCCTGCTGGCCGGCATGTTGCTGGTGCTCGGGTTGATGACGGTGTACAGCGCTCACGCCGACTGGGTGCGGCAGCTTGCCTGGGTGGTGCTCGGGGTCGCGGCCTACGGAGCTGCGACGGCCTTCGACTACCGCCGGCTGGCTGGGCTTGCGCCGTGGCTGTATCTCGCGATGCTCGTCCTCCTCCTCGCCGTTCGGCTCTTCGGCCGAAGCGCTCTGGGCGCCCAGCGCTGGCTGTCGGTCGGCGGTTTTCCGCTGGAGCCTTCGGAGCTGTCGAAGCTGATGCTCGTGCTCGTCCTGGCCGCATACCTGAGCCGCCTCGAGAGAATCTCATGGCGCGGACTTCTCGGCGCGCTTGCGTTGGTGGCGCCGGCTGCCGCCCTGATCCTCACTCAACCCGACCTCGGGACGGCCATCGTCATCGTCGCCGTGGTGGTCGGGATGCTCTTCCTGTCCGGGGCGCGAATCGTCCACCTGGGGTCGCTGGCCACGTGCGCGGTGGTGGCGATCCCGGTGTTGCCTCACCTGCTGCACGGGTATCAGCGCCGGCGCCTGGAGATCTTCCTCGACCCGGGCTCCGACCCATTGGGTGCGGGGTACAACCTGCTCCAGGCGCGCATCGCCGTCGGCGCGGGCGGACTTTTCGGTCAGGGATGGCTGCATGGTCTCCAGGGGGCCCTCGGCTTCGTGCCTGAGCGCGGCACGGACTTCGTGTTCGCAGTGTTCGCGGAACAGTTCGGGCTGCTCGGGTCCCTGTTGCTGCTGGCGATGTTCGGGACCTTGCTGGTCAGGCTGCTGCGGTCGGCGGCCGTGGCGCCCGACCGCTTCGGGGCGCTGGTGGCCGGCGGGGTGTTCGTGATGATCTTCGCCCAGGTGGTCGAGAACGTCGGCATGAACATCGGCGTGCTGCCCATCGCGGGCATTCCACTGCCGCTCATCTCATATGGCGGCTCGGCGACGATCACTACTCTCGCCGCCCTGGGTCTCGTCCAGTCGGTGATGCTGCGCCGCCCGCTCCTGCAGCACCGCGAGGGGACCTCGCTGTCCGGTAATATCTCCGTTCGTGCCCAAGCCTGATGGATTGCTGTCGGCCGTCGTCGTCAGCGGTGGAAAGCAGTACCGCGTAGCGCCGGGAGACAGAGTCCTGGTCGACCGCCTCGCCGCCGAGCCGGGCTCGTCGGTCAAGCTGGATCGCGTCTTGCTCGTCGTCGACGGCTCCGAGATCAAGGTTGGGGCGCCGGCGATCGACGGCATGGACATCGATGCGAAGGTGCTGGCCCACAGCCGCGGCCCGCGGATCGAGACCTTGAGATACAAGTCCAAGAAGCGTGTGCGCGTGCACAGGGGCGGGCGCGCGGACTACACCGCCCTGGAGATCCTGGCCATCGGCGGGCTGACCGTGGCGACCGGCACCGAGGTCGAGGCGGAGGCCGACGCCAAGCCGGCGAAGGGCAGGGCGGCCAGGGCGAAGAAGAAGGCGGCCCCGGTCCCCGAAGCCAAGGCGGAGGCTGAGATCGAGACCAAGGCCGAGGCGGAAAAGCCGAAGCGCGCCGCCCGCAAGTCGAAGAAGGAAGTCGAGTAGATAGATGGCACACAAGAAAGGGGGCGGTTCCTCCCGTAACGGACGCGATTCCAATCCCCAGATGCTGGGCGTGAAGATCTATGGCGGGCAGAGCGTGGACGCGGGAGCGATCCTCGTCCGCCAGCGCGGGACCAGGATCGCCCCTGGCACCGGCGTCGGCCTTGGCCGCGACCACACCCTGTTCGCCCTGGTCCCGGGCCAGGTCCGGTACGACCGGGTGGGCAAGGACGGCCGGCGCGTCAGCATCGTCACGCAATAGCGGCCGGCACCGCGCGTTCGTCGATTCGGCGCGCGTGGTCCTGCGCGCCGGGCACGGCGGCCGCGGCTCGGCCTCCTTCCGGCACGAGCCTTTCGTCCCGCGCGGAGGGCCGGACGGGGGCGATGGCGGGCGTGGCGGTTCAGTCGCGCTGAAGGCGACGACCCAGCTGACCGACCTGTCGCTGTACAAGCGGCGGTCGCGCTGGCAGGCGGAGCCCGGGGCCGACGGCGCGGGCGGCCGGAAGACCGGGCGCAACGGAGCCGACCTCGAGCTCGAGGTGCCCGTCGGCACGCTGGTGCTCGACCCGGAAGGCGGGCTGGTCGCCGACCTCGATCACGCCGGGGCCACAGCCGTGGTGGTCCGGGGCGGCGAAGGCGGTCGCGGCAACGTGCACTTCAAGAGCTCGACGCGACGCGCGCCGGACTACGCAGAGCCCGGCTTGAAGGGCGAAGAGATGGCCGTCACCCTCGACCTGAAGCTGATCGCCGACGTCGGGCTCGTCGGCCCGCCCAACGCGGGCAAGTCATCGCTGCTCACCGCCATGACGGCGGCGCGGCCGCAGGTGGCCGGTTACCCCTTCACGACGCTGGATCCCGCGCTGGGGGTGGCCGATTCCGCGGGCGGGCGTTTCGTGATCGCGGAGATTCCAGGCCTGGTGGAAGGCGCGTCTCGGGGAGCGGGGCTGGGCCACCGCTTCCTACGTCACGCGGAGCGCACGCGTGTGCTGGCTTACGTCGTCGATGGAGCCGGCCCCGACCCCTGGAAGGAGCTCGCCGCAGTGCGAGCCGAGGTCGAGCAATTCTCGCCTGAGCTTTCGCGCCGGCCCCACCTAGTGGTGGTCAACAAGCTCGACCTGGAGGCAACACAAGCGCTGCGCAGGCGCTCGCGCGGAAAAGGCGCGCATTTCGTGTCGGCCCTGACCAGGGAAGGCGTGCCCGAGCTGATCGGTGCGTTGGTCGCCGCCCTGGCGAGCGCGCCCGAGCCGGTGGCGCCGTCCCGGCCGGCGACGATCAAGCTGCCCGCGTCCGCGCCGCGTGACCTGGTCGTGGAGCGAAAGACCTGGGGCTTCCTGGTGCACGGCGAACGCGTCGAGAACCTCGTCGCGCGCACCGACCTCGAGTCCGAAGGCTCGCTCGAACGTTTCCAGGTCCAGCTCGACAGGCTCGGCGTCAACGAGGCCCTGGAGGCAGCCGGAGTTCAGCCGGGCGACACCGTGCGCATCGGCGGCGGAGAGTTCGAGTACCGGCCATGAGCTCAGCGCGCGAACGAATCGGTGTGCTCGGCGGAACATTCGATCCCATCCACGTCGGGCACCTCGCGGCGGCCCGCTCCGCGATCGACTGCGCGAGGCTCGACCGCGTCGTCTTCGTCCCCACAGGCCGCCCGCCTCATCGCCCGCCCGCGGCGGCCGCGCCCGACGATCGACTCGAGATGACACGGCTGGCCACGGCCGCCGACGAACGTTTCGCGGTTTCGGAAATCGAGCTGCACCGCCCTGGCGCTTCGTTCACGTCGGACACTCTTGGAGAGTTACGCCTCCTCCATCCAGGCGCCGAGCTGTTCCTCATCCTCGGGTGGGACGCGGCGAGGCAGTTCGGCACCTGGCATGAGCCTGAGAAGGTGCGCGAGCTGGCGACCACTGTGGTGGTCGCGAGGCCAGGCAGCGGATCGCCGCAACCCACGGACGTGGAGGCGGCAGGGCTCGACGGCGGACGCGTGATCCTCTGCCTCGAGCGCACACCGGACGTGTCGGCCAGCGGCATCCGGCGCGACGTCGCGAACGGTAGGTCGATCGCCGGCAAGGTGGTCCCGGAGGTCGAGCGCTACATCGCCGACCATCACCTTTACTCTTAACAGGTTGCCTCGAGCCCTCCCGACCCCGCTGCAGCTGGCCCGCCTGCTGCGCGGCGCGGCGGTGGACAAGAAGGCCTGGGACGCGGTGGTCATCGACGTCCGCGACAAGACATCGGTCGCCGACTACTTCGTTGTCTGCGAGGGCGAAACCGATCGCCAGGTGCGCGCGATCGCCGACGCCATGGTCGATGCCGCCAAGGACAAGAAGCTGCGGCCGCTCGCCGTGGACGGCTACGACGATGCGTCATGGATCCTGCTCGACTTCGACTCGGTGCTGGCCCACGTTTTCCTGCCCGGAGAACGCTCCTACTACGACCTGGAGAGCCTGTGGGGCAGGGCGGCCAAGCGGCGCAAAAAAGCTTCGTAGCGGCATAGGATTGGTGGGCGTGGCGAACCCCGTAAGCGGTCGAGGGGGAACGCGTGGCCCCCAACAGTCGTTCGGCGATCTGGACAAGCCGCTGTACACGATCAGCGTTGCGGCCGAGATCCTGGAGACACACCCGCGAACCCTGATGCTCTACGAGGACGCCGGGCTCATCGAGCCTTACCGCACATCGACCAACCGACGCCGCTACTCGCAGCGCGACATCAGCAAGGTGCAGGTCATCCAGCACCTGACCCGCGAGAAGGGGGTGACGCTGGCCGGCGTCAGGCACATCCTGAGCCTGTTCGAAACGATGAAAAAGCACCACGTCGAGCCACCCGCCGACCTACGAGAGGTGTTCGACCGCTACTCGCAGATCATTTAATTCGCGGAGGGGGTTCCACGGTGGAGGCGTGCCTCCCCGGTGCTTTTAGTGGAGTGATTTGACGATCTGAATGATGGCCGGGCCGAGCAGCACGATCCACAGCACCGGGAAGATGCAGCCCACCATCGGGAAGACCATGCGGGACGAGGCCTGGGCCGCCCGCTCCTGAGCGGTCTGGCGCTGGCGCCGGCGCATCTCCATCGCCTGTACCCTCAAGAGCCGTGCGATGGGTACGCCCATCTGGTCGGACTGCACGATCGACTCGACGAGGTGATGGAGGTCCGCCACGCCGGTCGTCAGGGCCATGTGCTCGAGCGCGGCCATGCGGGGCCGGCCAAGGCGTATCTCGCGCAGCACCTTGCCGATCTCGTCGCCGAGGGCGTTGTGGAACCGCTCGGTGATGCTGAGCAGGCCCTCGTCGAGGCTCATGCCGGACTCCACGACCAGGGTCAGGAGGTCGGTGGCCTCGGCGAGCGAGCGCTCGATCTGGCGGCGCCGCTGTGAGATTCGCTGCTGGAGCCAGAGGGTGGGGGTCACATAGCCGAGCAGTGCCGCCACCAAACCGGCCATCGGGGCCAGCAGCAGCGACGGGATGGGCGCCTGCACGAGCAGGCCGAGGGTGAGCCCGACGATGGCGAAGAGCGCCGCCGCCGCATACCGAACCGCCTGGAACCCGGCCGGCGTCAGGCCGCCTGGGTCGCCGGCGCGGCTCAGCTTCTGGCGCAGAGGGCCGGTTTCATGCGCGGGCATGCGAGCCGCGAGGGGCCGGGCGAGGGCCTCGAACTGCTTGATCCAGGGCGTGCGAGCCGCCGGAGCCGACCAGGCCCCGCTGCCGGCGGTGACCGGCCTGGTCCGGTCGATCGCGACGAAGTAGGCCGCGACCACGATCCCGCAGATGACGCCCGCCGTGACGGCGATGAGGAATCCGGTCGACATCAGCCCTGGAGCGCGGTCATGCGCCGGATGAGGATGTTGCCGACCAGGATCAGCAGGCCGGCGATGCCGAGCAGGATGTACCCGACGAACGTGCTCGTCATCGGCGCGAAGTAGCCCGGGACGAAGACGTAGAGGCCCAGCGCGAGGAGGATCGGAAGGCCGGTGATGATGGTGGCGGATGCCCTCGACTGGGCGGTGAGCACGCTCATGTCGCGCTTGGTCTGCAGGCGGTCGCGCAGCGTATCCGAGATGTTGTCGAGCACCTCGGCGAGGTTGCCTCCGACGCGTATATGCAGAAGGATCGCGGTCACGATGAACTCGAGGTCCGGGCTGTTGATGCGCAGCAGCAGCGCGCTGAGGGCGTCTTCGACCGAGGTGCCGAGCGTGATCTCCGTCGTCACGCGCTCGAACTCCGTAGAGACCGGTGGCTGTGACTTGGAGGCGACGGTTTCGAGCGCCCTGTCGATCGCGTAGCCGGTCTTGAGCGAGTTGGACAGCAGCTGCAGCATCCCCGTGAGCTGGTCGTTGAACATGTTCTGACGGCGCCGCTGCAGGTAGTTCACGACCAGCGGCGGGATCAAAAAGCCGATGGCGGCGACGACGACCGGGCCGATGGAGATGCCGAAGCGGAAAAGTCCGATCAACGCTCCCAGCGCCACCGCGCCGATGCGGATCAGGAGGTACTCCGCAGGCGTGACGTTGAGACCCGCGCGGGCGAGGTCCTCAGTGAGCGTCGGCTTGCCTTGGACGCTGCGCCTCAAGCTCAGGTTGTCGGCCGCTGGGCGCAGCAGTCGCTCCACGAGCTCTCTCGGCGTCGCTCGCGGGTTGCCTGGCATGTCGCCGGCGCGCGTGCGTTCGCGGCGGACGCGGTCGATGCTCCAGAAGAAGACGGCGATCGCCGCCGCCATGGGCACCGCGACGGCGAGAAGGCTGGTGAGGTCCATCTGTCCTAGAAGAGGGTCGGGTAGGCCTTCTGGATCGTCTGCAGCGTTACCCCCTGGGCAGAGTTGACATTTGGGCATGAGGGGTCTTTGGTCTGGCCGCCCGACTGCAGGTAGTCCTGGTAGGACTCGAGTGAGTACTTCAGGGAGGCGTAGGACAGGAACCAGGTGATGATCTCGGCCTGGCACTGGGTGACGACCACCGTGAGACTCGTGACCGCGCCCGACGCCGCCGTCGAGCCGTTGGTGCCGACCCGGATCACGTGCAGGTTTGTGAATATGGTCTTCGAGGCGACCTTGCCACCCAGCTGCACGGTCGCGATCACGGAGATGTAGTCGTCGGGCTGGATGTAGTCGGCAACTCCCTGCTGCTCGCTGGTCGGGATGGTCAGGGCGACGTAGCCGGACGGGATGGGCAGGTACTGTGACTGCGATCCCAGCGCCTGGCTGGCCTTGACGACGTCGTTGGATGTGATCGCCTGCCCACTGAGGATCGTTACCAGCGGGATCATGCCCTTGACCTCCGAGACCTGGCTGAAATAGATCGATGGGTAGTTGGCGGGAACCGGCACCCTCTTGATGTCCAGCGCGGCGCCGTCGATCGGCAGGCGAGGCGGCAGGTCCTTGGTCGCGACCACCACCGACTGGTACGGGACGCTGCTCCCGGAGCTCGCGTTCAGGGCCACGAGCACGAAGGCGGCGATCACCAACAGGGCCAGGACGATGCCCAGCAGGGTGAACGGGCGCCTGGAGGTCAGGCCTCTAAAAGTGCTCAAGGCCGACCCATCATAGGCAAGATATCCGCGGTGCCAACGCCTTTAAGTCCCGAGTCTCGTCCCGCCGCCAACCGCCAATCCGGGCAGTCGATGGTCGAGTTCGCCCTCTCCTCCGTGATCCTGCTCCTGATCGTCGGCGGGCTGGTGGACATAGGGCGAGCCGTCTACGTGTCGGAGGTCCTGTCGACCTCGGCTCGCGAAGGAGCCCGCCACGGCGCCTGGTTCGACGCTCCGAACCTGGCGCACCCCTACCTCGACGACGCTGAGATCAAGTCGGTCGTCGACGCCGAGCTGGCGACTATCTCGCTGCCGGCCTCGGTGCTCAAGAACCCGGGCACGACCTGTCCGACCCCGACCGACGGCAACAGCTACCACAACCCGCCCTATGCCAATTCCGCCTATCCACCGAGCGTCAACCAGTCCTGGCTCTACATCTGCTACGACAACACGCCGGGGGTCGACTTCACCGCTCCTCCGACCGGGCAGAGCCAGCAGGACGTGAACGTCATCGTCCTCTATTCATATGGCCCGCTGACCCCGCTGATCGGCGGGCAGTTCGGCGCCTTTCACCTGGCCGCCAACGAGCACATCACGGTGCAGGGGCCTTGAGATCTAATAGAAAAAGCAACGTGTCCAGGCCGGGTTCATCCCGGCCGTCACTTTGCGCTCCACTACCAAGCTCTCCAGGCGTGGTGGCTCGCAGGAGGGGGTTCCGCGGGGGAGGACTTGCGTCCTCACCCGCGCTAAAGCACATCACGGTGCAGGGGCCTTGATGCCGCGCCTGCCGATGTACCGCGGCCAGCGGTCGCAGGCGCTGATCGAGTTCGCGCTCGTCTCGCCTGTGCTCCTGCTGCTGCTGTTCGGCATCATCGACGTCGGGCGGGCCGTCTTCTACTACGACACGCTCGGCCACGCCGCCCGTGAGGGGGCCCGCAGCGCAGCGCAGGCCTCCACCAGGCTGCCCACCAATTCCGATGTGCTCACGACGGTCACCACGCAGCTCATCGGCATCCCTGCTTCGGAGCCATGTCCCCAGGGGCCGATCAGCAGCGCTACGCCCCCCGACAACACGGCGTGGGTGTACGTGACCGAGCCCAGCCCGCCGTCTTCCGTGGAGACCAACCCACCCATGAACTCGCCAGGCGGCGAGTACGGCGCGGCCGCGAGCGGCTCGTGCAGCGCCACCAATCCAGCCTCTGGCAACGCCCCCCTGCAGGTGACCATCCGATTCAACCTCGTCCTCATCACGCCGGTGATCGCGCAGGCCACGGCCAATCACATCGTCATCACGGCCACGGCCATCTTGAGGACGGAGTATTGATAACACCTCATCACCCGCGTTTTCAGCGCGGCCAGGCCATCGTGCTGATCGCAATCATGCTGGCGGTCGTGGTGGGCATGGCCGCGCTTGCCATCGACGGGTCGCGGGCCTACGCACTCCGCCGAGACCTGCAGGCCGCCCTCGACGCGGCCGCTCTTGCCGCCGGGGACAGCCTCCAGCAACGGGGCAGCTACTCCACGGCGGAGCAGGCGGCCACGACCATCTTCGGAGCCGACCTGCGGCTGTACGGCGCACCCACCTGCTCGCCCGGCTACGGCGCGCCTGGGGCATCTCCCTTGAGCGTGACCTGCACGTATACGGATGGCACGGTGTTGACGCAGGTCGTGTCCGCGCTCGGCGCCGGCGGCAGCCGCTTCACGATCTCCGCGTCGCGCTCGCTCGTGCTCCAGTTCGCGCGCATCCTCACCAACGGCGTGACGCCCCGGCTCGCCGCCTCAGCTTCCGGAACCGTGAACAACCTGCTCTATGCACCCGCGGTGGCGGCGCTGGATCAAGGCGGGTGCGGCGGCGCGAGCGGTACGGCGATCATGTTGAGCGGAACCGGCACCCAGTCGGTGATGGGAGATGTGGTGTCCGATGGTGCGATCTCGATTTCGGGCGTCACGATGCGCGTTACCGGAGACGTCTACGCTCGCTGCCAATCATCGGTACCAGGGGTGGTCACCGCCTGTTACCCCAGTGGCGCCTCGACGCCATGCACGTACCCGGACGTGGCGGGAGCGACGCACTCCGGCTACCGCCTGGCGGATCCGAACTTTTCTCCACCCTCGGTGCTCGGAGGCAGCCAGTCGACCGGGAGCAACGCAGTGCTCTCGCCGGGCGTCTACGCGTCGAATCCCAGCTTCAACGGTGGCCGGTGCTGGTTCTTGAGCGGAGGCGCCTACGAGTGGCTGGGGGGCTACACGAACAGCACCGACTTCGTCAGCAACGAGCTGAAGCCGCCAGATGAGGCCCAGGTCGGCGGCAACACGGTTCTCTCCAGCCATCAGTTCTGGAACACCGGTGGCTTCAACTGCGCCGGCTCGTTTCAAGTGAGTACTAGCAACGACCCCAGGAACCCGCTGCACAACGGCCTGTGGGGAGTGGAGGTCAGCTCCGTCCGCACCGACACCTACGGAGGTACGCCCTATGAGCGCGAGAGCGCCCCTTCCGTGTGTCACTCGGTCAACACCGCCGCCAGGAACGACATCCTGGTCCAGATCAGCAACGTTCCCGGTGCGACCTCGTACAACGTGTACCTGGCCCCTCCGTCAGGTGGCTGCAGCGGGACGTTCGGACTCGCCGGCAACGTCCCCGTGAGCGGCACGGTCGCCAACAACCTCACGCCTCCCTGTCCTATCTATCTGGGCGGAGGCTGCAGCCTGGGCAACGAACAGCTCACGATCGACCAGGTGTACCTGGGCAGCAGCTGGGCGCCCAACCTGCTCGCCGCACCTGGCACCTCCGGAGCTCCTCCGCCTGATCCTGAGACCGCGCCGCTGCAAAGCTCCCTGCCCAACCAGAACCCTGGGCGCGGGGCGGGGGCAGCGGGCGATCGCGCCAACGAAAACGCCTGCCAGACCGCAGCGGGCACGTTCGCCTCGTGCCCGGCGGCGATCACCCCTGGTGCGGTGGAGTTCTACGTGCCTTCCGGCGGGTGCATTAGCCTGACAGGCAGCGGCGACAATTTCGTCTTCAGCGGCTACCAGTACGACTGGGTGGTGCTATACGAACCTGGTCCTGGCAACGGCCCCGCCAACACGTGCTCGAACGTGCTCGGCGCGGCCGGAAACTCAGCACTCACCGGGTTCCTGTACGCTCCGTCCGCCGCGGTCAGCCTGCCGTCATCGTGGTTGTTCGAATCGGACGGCATGGGTGGTTTGCTGGCCGACACCCTGACCATCACCGGCTCGCCGGCCCTGGCGTACGACCCGGACTACGCCCCAGTGCCGCCCGCCGCCAGGCTCACCGGCTGATCAGGCGGGTTTCGTCGCCTCGATCTCTTTCAGCTCAGCCGTCTCGTGCGGCCGAGCCGGCTCAGCCACCGCCCCGTCGGCGCCGATCCCGTGGAGACGGGCATGGATGCCCGCCGCGGCCTTGGCGTCGCCGAGCTCCTCGTAGCGACCGAGCGCCCCGCTCCAGGCAGCCTTGGCCTCGTTGCTGCGCGCCAGCCCCCAGAACGCCTGGCCGCGCATGGCCAACGCCTCGGCACGTTCGCGCATCCTGTCGCTGGGCAGCAGCTGCAGCGTGCGTTCGATCAGGCGCAGCGCGTCTTCGAACGCGCCCAAAGCCGTCGCGTTCCCGGCCGCCTGCGCGAGGTGGGCCGACGTCCTCACCGGGTCGGCGGACGTACCCGCCTGGTAGAGGTGATAGGCGATCTCGCCCGCTCGTTCGCCCGCGCCCTTGCCGTAGACGCGCTCGAGCGTGTCCGCCACCGCAAGGTGATAGGCCTGCAGGCGCGGCAGCGGCAGCACCGCGAGGACGCGTTGGCGCACGAGGTCGTGGCTGAACCGGTATCGATCCGGGCCGGTGGCGGTCAAGAAGTGGTCGCGGGTCGCCTCGTCGATCGCATCGCGCAGCTCGTGGCCTGACAGCTCGCCGAAAGCCTCCAGCAAGGCGACGTCGAAGTCGCGTCCGATCACCGCCGCAGCGACGAGCATTCTCTGGGCGGGCTCGCTGAGCCGTTCGAGCCGCCGGCCGATCAGTCCTCGCACGCTCCGCGCCAGCTCGAGGTCCTCCTCCGTGAAGCTGGCCTGGACTCGACTGCCGCCGCCGAGCATCGTCTCCGAATCGGCGATGTAGAGATATGAGTGCTCCACGAACAAAGGGTTGCCTTCGGTCGCCGCCTGGATGCCGATGACCTGCACCGGCGTCAGCGGCTTCTCGCCCATCGCCGCGACCATCTTCTCCACGTCGCGGTCCGACAACCTGCCGAGCTCGATACGCTGCGCGCGTCGCCGGCGCAGCAGGCGCGAGGCGGCGGTCGTGAAGGGACGCGCCGAGTCGAGGTCCGAGTCCCAGTACGTGCCCAGGACCACGATCCGGCTCCCGCCCAGGCGCTCGGCGAAGTCGCGGAGAAGAAGGACCGTCTCGTCGTCCGCCCACTGCAGGTCGTCGAGCACGATCAGCAGCGGCTTGGACGCCTGCGCCGCAGCGAGGAATTCGAACACGGCGCGGAACAGCTGCTCCCGAAGCTGGTTGGCGGCAACCTCCGATGCCGGGCCCATCCCGCGGACCTTCTGGCGGAGGGAGGGTGCCAGCCGGGAGAGCAGTGGGCCATTGGCGCCGACCGCCTCCTGCAGCGGCCTGGACGCGACGCTCGCGACCGCGGCCGCGAGCACATCGCGGAACGGACCAAGGGGCTCGACGTCCTGCTCGGCGCAGCGGCCGCTCAACACCCACCAGCCCTTCCTCGACGCCTCGGCGGCAACCTCGGAGGCGAGCCGTGAAGCGCCCATGCCGGGAACGCCGGCAAGGAAGAGGATGCCGCCCGACCCGGTGGCCGCGCGGTCGAGCGCCATGCGGATGTCGAGGCGCTCCTGCTCGCGGTCGACGAAGCCGTCGCCAGACGCCAGCACGCGCGGCGTCTCCTTCACCTCGCCCGGCGTCACCTCGTGCAGGCGCCACCGGTCGGGAAAGCCCTTGAGCTTGTAGCGGCCTCGAAACTCGAACGTCATCTCCGCGATGGGACCGACGAGCTGGCGCACGATCTCGGAGACCAGGACCTCGCCACCCTTCGCCTTGCCGGCCACGCGGGCCGCCACGTTGACCGCGGCACCGAAGATGTCGCCGCCCTCCTCGACCACCTCACCGGTGTTCAGGCCGATGCGGATCCTCAGCTTGCGCTCTGGGTTCTGCTTGCTGTACTCGGCGATTGCCTGCTGGATGTCGAGCGCGCACTCGACGCCATGCCGCGCTGACCCGAAGCTGATCATGAAACCGTCGCCGAGGCCCTTGATCCTTCGGCCGGCGTGCTGGCTGACCTTCTCGTCGATGATCGTCTCGTAAGAGCGCATGATCTCGTGCGACGCCGTGAAACCCCGGGTCGAGAGCAGGCGCGTCGACTCCTCGACGTCGGTGAACATGATCGTCACCGTGCCCTCGGTCTGGCCCACCGCGAGGCTGCCGATGATCGTTTCGGCGGTCAGCGGCGCGGCCG